>OFHG01000395.1_pt1 | contig 17986 bp, 13 predicted proteins | sample 1521931 | NCBI WGS metagenome assembly OFHG01 (sample SAMEA2468438, study PRJEB22500) | soil metagenome | biome: Glassland; feature: Farmland; material: Clay | place: Australia | collected 2013-01-31 | depth 0.55 m
GGACGACCATGATCTACACGCACTGCATTCCGAGCAGGACGATTAAAGAAGCGAAAAGCCCACTGGACTTTTAAACCCGAAAGGACTGAGACAATGCGTATTGACGGCAGGAAAGCGGATGAGCTCCGCAAACTAAAGATCACCAGGAACTACATCAAAGCCGCCGAGGGTTCGGCGCTCATCGAGATGGGGGACACGAAGGTCATCTGCACGGCAACGGTCGAAAACTCGGTCCCCCCGTTTCTCAGGGGCGAAGGCACGGGCTGGGTCACCGCCGAGTACGCAATGCTGCCCCGTTCGTCCCCGCAGAGGATCTCGCGCGAGCGGAGCAAGGTGGGCGGCCGGACGCACGAGATCCAGCGGCTCATCGGACGGTCCCTGCGTTCGGTCGTCGATATGGAAGCGCTGGGCGAGCGCACGGTATTGATCGACTGCGACGTGGTCCAGGCCGACGGCGGCACCCGCACGGCGTCGATCACCGGCGCCTACCTTGCGCTCGTGGATGCGCTCCGTTTTATCCGTAAAAAGGGCGTGATCAATACCATTCCGGTCACGGACTATCTTGCCGCAATAAGCGTTGGCATCGTAGGGGGAAAGCCGATGCTCGACCTCTGCTATGTCGAAGATTCAACAGCCGAAGTGGATATGAACCTCGTGATGACCGGCGCTGGCAAGATCGTCGAAGTGCAGGGCACGGCGGAAGGAGAGCCGTTCTCCAGAGCGGCACTCGGCAAACTCATCGCTCTCGGCGAGAAGGGCATAGCTGCGCTGATCAAAAAACAGAAAGAACTGCTCAAGTGATTGCCTTTCTTACCTCGCTGGCGATCGTTGTTCTTGCCGAGATGGGCGATAAGACACAGCTTCTGGCCATGGCTTTTGCCACACGGTTTCGGTGGCAGACCGTCCTGTGGGGGGTGTTCGCGGCGACCGTGGCCAATCATCTGCTTGCCGTGCTGGCGGGGAAATATATGACGCACGTCATGCCGCTTGAGTACATCAAGATCGCTGCGGCGGCCTCGTTTATCCTTTTCGGCATCTGGACCCTGAAGGGAGACGAACTTCACAATGAAGACAAACGATTCTCGTTCGGCCCTTTTTGGACCGTGGCCGCGGCTTTTTTTATCGCGGAGATGGGTGACAAGACGCAGTTTGCAACCGTGGCGCTCGCCGCTGAATTCAACGAAATTATGCCCGTGTGGGCGGGCACGACAACAGGCATGCTGATCGCCGATGCTGCGGGAATCTTAATCGGAATCGTGCTGCACAAGAAGATCCCGGAAAAGCATATCAAGTGGTTTGCAGCGGCCGTTTTCATCGCGTTCGGTCTTTGGGGCCTGTATCAGTCGATGCCCAGTACGTGGTGAACGAAATTGCTAAAATGATATTCCCTCATCAGCATCGCTTACCACCACTCCGCCTTTGCTAATCGTGAAAATCATTTCCTCTTGACAAAGATACACTCGTACAATAAAATTAAACAGTTGTTTTAAAATGAAAGGACGGTTGTTTTATGGCAAGGGCAAGGCTTTTTGTGTTTTTGTTGGGCTTCCTGTTTCTTGCATCATCGGCGGCTGTGGCGCAGGCTCCGGTCATCAGCGCCAGGGATGTGAAGTCCCGGATGACGGGGAAGCATAGGGTCGTTCTCATTGATGCCAGACCGGCCGATGAATACCGGGCAGGCCATATTCCGGGCGCGATCAACATCTATGCGGAAAGTATGAAAGTCAATGCGGCCCGCCTTCCGAAAGACAGGTCCACGCCGATCATTTTTTATTGCCGGGGGGCCGGCTGAGGATTGAGCCGCATGGCCGCGGGCGCGGCCGCAGAGATGGGGTATACGAACCTTATGATTTAACAGGATGGCTTTCCGGACTGGTTAATGAAGGGCAATCCCGTGAAAAAGGGTGATCAGCCGGGCACATTTCGGTAATTTATGAAAGACAACCCGCGGGTGGTGAAATACCATGGTCGCAAAAAGAGAAAAAGTCAATTATAAGATCCAGTCCGTCTCCCACGCGCTCGATATCCTTGAATCGTTCACCAAGACCGAGGACGAACTCGGCGTGACCGAGCTGTCGAAGAGGCTTGGGCTGCACAAGAACAAGGTCTTTCGTCTGCTTGCAACGCTTGAACACCGGGGCTATATCGAGCAGAACAAGGCAACCGAGTATTACCGGCTCGGCCCGAAGACGCTCCAGATCGGCGCCATTTTCATCGAACAACGTGAATGCCGCCGCCAGGCGCGGCCCATCCTCGAGAACCTCGCGGCCGTCTCGGGCGAAACGGCGGTGGTGGCCGTTCTCCGCTCGGACAAGGTGATCTACATGGACAGCGTGGAGACCGGCAGGACCGTGCGCGCGGTATCGCGCATCGGCGCCATGCTTCCGGCGCACTGTACCGCGGTGGGCAAGTCACAGCTTGCAGCATTATCTTCCGCCGAGATCGAACGCCTCTACCCGGAAATGAATTTGCCGCCGCTCACGGAGAGGAGCATTAAAACGCGCGACGCCCTTCTCATGCAGCTGAAGAGAGTCGTCGAAAAAGGGTATGCGCTCGAAGACGAGGAATGCGACCTGGAAGTCAGGAGCATTGCGGCGCCGGCAAGGGATTTTTCCGGGAACGTGATAGCGGCGATAGGCATTGTGGCCCCTGCCAGCCGGCTCACCGAGGAACGGCTGGACAAGGGGGGCGTCATCGCACTGCTCCTGGAAGCGGGCCGGGCTCTCTCTGCCAAGCTGGGGTACAGCACACCGGCAGGAAAAATACGATAGGCCCTCGTCAAGCAGTGCTTTGGGCCGGCAGGGGCGCCAGGGCCGGCATGGTTTGCCGTGAATGGATAGCGCTGCGGAACACGCCGGAATGGATCGATCCAGGTCTTAGAACCGGCGTGCAGTAGTTTATTGACACCCCTGATTGTGCTGTGTTATTATCGTCCGGATGGCGATTGAACAAAAATGGGACCGTCTCAAAACACTGCTCCGGGAGATGCAATGCGCGGTGCTCGCCTATTCCGGCGGCGTGGACAGTTCCCTTCTGCTCAAGGCGGCATCGGAGGTCCTGGGACCCCGCCTCATCGCGGTCACTGCGGTTTCAGAGACCTACCCGCCGGGTGAGCTCGACGCAGCAAAGGCGTTCATCCGCTCGCTGGGCGTAACACACCGCATTCTTCGCACGACTGAACTCTCTTCCGAGGAATTCGTTCAAAACTCGCCGGACCGGTGCTATTTCTGCAAAAAAGAGCTGTTCGAAAAAATCAGGCGGATCGCCGATACCGAAGGTATTCCCTTCATCCTCGACGGCTCGAACACCGACGATCTTAAGGACTACCGCCCCGGCGCGAAAGCTGCGCAGGAGTATTCCGTCAGGAGCCCGCTCCGGGACGCCGGATTTTCCAAGTCCGAGGTCCGCGCGTGCGCACGCATGCTGGACCTGCCGGTCTGGGACAAACCGTCGCTTGCCTGCCTCTCCTCCCGCATCCCCTACGGAACGAGGATCACCCCCGTGATATTACAGACCATCCATGCGGCCGAAGACCGTCTGCGCTCGCTCGGGTTCCGCGAGGTGCGCGTTCGTCATCACGGCGAAACGGCGCGGATCGAGATGCCGAGAAACGATTTCGAACGCATGCTCGCGAACGATACAGCGAGGGAGATCGTTGTTGCGTTCAAGGAGCTCGGCTATACGTACGTGTCCCTGGACCTTGAAGGCTACCGGACCGGGAGTATGAACGAGGTGCTTAAGGTGCCAGTAAGGGGCAGGAAGGAAGAAGTAAGAATTAAGAAGGAAGAAGTAAAGGAAAAAGGAGTAAATAAATGAAGGTCTTGGTTGTGGGCGGCGGCGGCAGGGAACATTCACTGGTGTGGAAGGTCTCACAGAGTCCGCGCGTAACAAAGATTTATGCGGCCCCGGGAAATGCGGGTATGGCGCAGCTTGCGGAGTGCGTGCCGATCAAGGCCGAGGACATCCCGGGGCTCCTGGCCTTTGCGAAGAAACAGGCGATCGATCTGACCATCGTTGGGCCCGAAGGACCGCTCTCCATGGGTATCGTGGACGAATTTACCAAAACGGGACTGCGTATTTTCGGCCCGAGCGGCAAGGCGGCAGTGATCGAAGCCAGCAAACAGTTTTCGAAGGACCTCATGAAAAAATACCATATCCCGTCCGCTGAATACGGCGTCTTCACCGACCGGGCGGCGGCCGAAGCATACGTCCGGGAAAAGGGCGCGCCGGTCGTGGTCAAGGCCGACGGGCTGGCAGCGGGCAAGGGCGTGGTGGTTGCCGAAACGGTCGAGGAGGCGCTCAAGGCCCTGGACCTGATCATGTCGCAGAAGGCCTTCGGCAGGGCGGGCGACCGTGTCGTGATCGAGGAATGTCTCAAGGGAGAAGAAGCGTCGTTCATGGCCTTTACCGACGGCCAGACCGTGGTGCCCATGGCGTCGTCGCAGGACCACAAACGCGTGTTCGACGGGGATAAGGGGCCGAATACCGGCGGCATGGGAGCTTATTCGCCGGCGCCGATCGTGACGAAGAAGCTTGAACGAAAGATCATGGAAACGATCATGGTTCCCACGGTCCGGGCCATGGAGAAAGAGGGGCGCCTGTTCAAGGGCGTGCTGTATGCCGGCGTTATGATCCACGAGGGCGAGGCAAAGGTGCTCGAATTCAACGCGCGCTTCGGCGATCCGGAAACGCAGCCGGTCATGTCAAGGCTCGATACGGACCTCATCGCGATCATCGAGGCCATAGTAAACGGCACGCTGTCTAAGATCGAGATCGCCTGGAAGCCCGATTCCGCCGTCTGCGTGGTCATGGCGTCCGGAGGATACCCGGGCAATTACGAGAAGGGCAAGGAGATCACGGGCCTCGACAAGGCCGCTGCGCGCGAGAACGTCATGGTTTTTCACTCGGGGACCTCGCAAAAGAACGGCAAGATCGTCACTGACGGCGGCAGGGTACTCGGGGTCACGGGCCTGGGCCCCGTGGTGGCCGCGGCCATCGATAATGCCTATGCCGCGGTGCGGGACATAAACTTTGAAGGGGCGCACTACCGACGTGACATCGGTGCGCGGGCGCTCGAAACGGGGAGCTGAAAAATTCCAAATGGAAAACGCGACAATCAGGAACATCACGCGCTTCTTGGACAAGACACTGCGGGTCAGACAGATCAAAGACGCTTCCGTGAACGGCTTGCAGGTGCGGTCCCGCAACACCGGGGTAATAACGAGGGTCGGTTTCGCCGTGGATGCCTGTCTCTCGACCTTTGAGCAGGCGAAGAAACTCGGCGTTGATCTTCTGGTGGTGCACCACGGCATCAAGTGGAGACCACAAAAGGATAGTGTTCTGGCGGAGCGGAGAATAGCGTTCCTCAAAAAAAGCAATATGGCGCTCTATGCGGCGCATTTGCCGCTCGATCTGCACCGGGAATACGGGAACAATATTCAGCTTGCCCGCGTTCTTGGCCTCCGACATCTTCGGAAATTCGGCCGGTATCACGGCGTCATGATCGGCTACGCGGGAACCTTCAAGACTGCAACCAGTCCGGCTGCGGTCGCTGCGCTGGTTAAATCGCAATTAGTGTCGGCCTGCCGCGTGTTTCCCTTCGGCAAGGACCGCATACGGTCGCTCGGGATTATATCGGGCGGTGGCGGCGGCATGGTAAATGACGCGGTGAAGGAAAAGCTTGACTGCTTTCTGGTCGGAGAGATTGATCTCGCGGCGTACAACGCGGCAAAGGACCAGCGGATGAACCTTGTTGTCGCCGGCCACTATGCAACGGAAACCGTGGGGGTGAAGGCCTTGATACCCTTAATCAGGGAGACCTTCGGTGTGGAAACGGTCTTTATCGAAGATAAAAAGAATCTATAGCTAAATCGCAAAATCGTTTTTAATGCGGAGAACGCGGAGGCCGCAAAGATAAGGTCTTTTACCGTGTCGGCATTCCCGGTGATCTCCGCGTCCTGCGGTAAAAAATTGTTTTTAGCAGACGTACACTCATTATCAACATCAACACGAGAAGGGAGTCCATCATGGCTAAACCGGTTGTAGGGATATTGATGGGGAGCGATTCAGACCTGCCGATCATGCAGGAAGCGGCGGCTATGCTCCAGGAGTTCGGCATCGAATACGAGATGACGATCGCGTCGGCGCATCGGACGCCGAAGAAGGTACTCGAATACAGCCAGGGCGCGGAGAAACGCGGGCTCAAGGTGATCATCGCCGGCGCCGGCTGGGCCGCGCACCTCGCCGGCTTCGTGGCCTCGCAGACCACGCTGCCGGTGATCGGCGTGCCGATCGATTCCTCGCCGCTCAAGGGACTTGACGCGCTCCTGTCCGTGGCGCAGATGCCCGGGGGCGTGCCGGTGGCGACCATGTCGCTCGGCAAGTCAGGCGCGAAGAACGCCGGCGTGTTCGCGGCGCAGATTATCGGTGTCAGCGACGTGAAGATCGCCAACCGCCTCAAGGTCTATAAAGTGGAGATGGAGCGCGAAGTCGAGGAAAAAGCCAAGCGGCTTGTCGCTATTTCGTCGGTTGGGGCGCCGCTTCGGGAAACTGCGCTTGCAGAGCCCGGCGCTGCCCCCGCCAAGAAAAAACCGCGGCGGAGACGGTGGAAGAAAAAAACCGGCGGAACGGCGCCCGCACAGGGACCGGCAACGTGAAGACCGAGCTTGAATGCCTGCCCTGCTTCTATGGACAGATCGCTCGCACCCTTAACCATGCCGGTATAAACGGCAGCCGCGGTCGCGGCATTACGCGTAAGGCCGAAGCAGCCATCGAGAGCGCATCCCTTGACGAGATTCCGGCGCGCACGACCACGATCATCCACCGGATCCTGCGGCAAGAAACCGGAGCCGATCCGTACAAAAAGATAAAAGATGCTTATAACCGCATTGCGCTCGAAAAGTTGCCCGCGCTCAGAGAGCGCGCGGCAGGGACCGCTGATCGCCTCGAAGGAAGCGTTCGCGTCGCGATCGCGGGGAACGTGATCGACTTCGGTATTTATGAGAAGATCGACCTTGATCGCGCCGTTGACAAATCCTTTCAGCTGCCGCTGTCCGCCGCCGAGTATCGGTCTTTTTCCGTCGCGGTCCACGGCGCTCATCGCATCCTCTACCTTTGCGACAACGCGGGCGAGATCGTCTTTGACCGGGTCCTTATCGAAACCCTGCGGGACAGGGGAAAGGACGTGACCGCCGCGGTCAAGGGAGCGCCGGTGATCAACGACGCCACGCTCGCCGACGCGGACGCCGCCGGGCTCGCCGAGAGCGCCGTTGTCATCGACAACGGCAACGACGGCATCGGAACGCTGCTGGAAGCGTGCTCGCCCCGGTTCATGGACGTCTACCGGGCGGCGGACCTTGTCATCAGCAAAGGCCAGGCCAATTTTGAAACCCTCGCCGGCTCCGGCGATGCGCGCATCTTCTATCTATTCATGGTCAAATGCCCCGTTGTCGCAAAGGCGCTCGGCCGCGAGAACGGCGATATCGTGCTGATGGGAGGAGTTAGTAAAAGTAAGAAGTAAGAAGTTGGAAGTAAGAAGTAACAAGAAAGAAGCGATGGGAATGAATCGCCGCGGTGAAGGCGTGAAGAATGTTTCCAAAATTATCAAGATCGATCCTGACCATCCAGAAGCGGCGTTTGTCCGGTGCAGGGACGTAATTAAAGCAGGCGGTGTCATTGTCTACCCCACGGACACTTTTTACGGCCTTGGTGCGGACCCCGGCAATGCCGCGGCAATCCGAAAACTTTTTACGATCAAAGGCAGGCAGCTTGACCGGCCTATTCTCCTTTTGATAAAAGATGCCGGACAGGTGCGGAAGTGGGCCGCTGAAATCCCTTTGCCGGCTGAAGAGCTGATGCGGCGGCATTGGCCCGGCCCGCTCACGCTGGTGTTCAAAGCAAAGAAGCAGGTGCTCCCGGAACTTACTGCCGGTTCCGGTACGATCGGACTCAGGGTTCCCGGCAGCGTGGTAACCGTGCAGCTCCTCGCATTTCTCGGTACGGCGCTTACCGGTACGAGCGCGAACGCCTCGGGCGGCCCGAGCCCGCGGACCGCGGAAGAAGCCAAAGAGGCCGTGGGCAATGCCGTCGATCTGATTCTCGACGGAGGCATGACCGCAGGCGGCAGACCGTCTACCGTGGCGGATGTGAGCGCGGGCAAGGTGGTCGTGATCCGCGAGGGAGCGGTAAAACTGTAAATAATGACAGCGCTTTCAAGTTTTAAAATACAGAAGGAACCACGATCCGGAACTACTGTTTTCTTTTCGCGCTTTGCGGCTTTGCGTGAGGCGTTTTTGATTCACGGTCTGAAGCGGCGCCTCATTAAACGATAAACATCAAACTCAGAACTTCTCATTATTTTTTATGAAAAAGGACGGAAGATGAAGAAACTATTTGTGCTGGATACCAATGTGCTGCTCCACGACCCGCGGGCCATCAATGCGTTCGAAGAAAACGATGTGGTGATACCCATCGTGGTGATCGAAGAACTCGACAAGTTCAAGAAAGGCGTCGATGAAATCGGAAGGAACGCGCGCCAGGTGTCGAGGATCCTCGACGAATACCGGCAAAAGGGCAATCTTTCCCAGGGCGTACGACTCGACTGCGGCGGAGACCTGCGGGTCGAGCTGAACCACCAGTCGCCGCAGCACCTGCCGAACGAGCTCATCGCGACCAAGGCGGACAACCGGATCCTCGCCACCGCGCTCAACCTCAAGCACGACAACCTCCCGGTGGTCCTCGTGACCAAAGACACGAACCTCCGCATCAAGGCCGACGCCGTAGGGCTTCGCGCCGAGGACTACGAGTCCGACACGATAATGATCGATGAACTCTATTCCGGCGAGATGGAGCTTGCCGTTGAGCCCGGAGCGATCGAAGAATTCTACGCCAAGGGAGAATTGCCTGCCGCCGATCCCAAGCCCCATCCAAACCAGTTCGCGCTCATCAAAAACATAGCCAATCCGTCCCAGACCGCGCTTGCCCGGTACAGCCAGCAGAAGCAAGCCCTGGTCCCGGTCCTGAGCGTCAAGCACGGGGTCTGGGGCATCACGTCGCGCAACAAGCAGCAGCAGTTCGCGCTCGATCTCCTCCTGAATGACGATATCCGCCTCGTGACGCTCGTTGGCAAGGCCGGTACCGGCAAGACGCTCCTGGCGCTTGCCGCGGGCCTGGACAGGGCCATCGAGGCCCGGTCGTTCCAGCGCCTCGTCGTCTCCCGCCCGGTCTTTCCCATGGGCAAGGACATCGGGTTCCTTCCCGGCGATATCGAAGAGAAGCTCAAGCCCTGGATGCAGCCCATCCGGGACAACCTCGATTTCCTCGTGGGCTCCTCGGGAGGACCCGGCCGGGTCAAGGGCAAGAAGGACCTCCAGAGCCTCTTCGATCTCGGTATGATCGAGGTCGAGCCGCTCACCTATATCCGCGGCAGGAGCATGCCGAACCAGTACCTTATCGTGGACGAGGCGCAGAACCTCACGCCCCACGAGATCAAGACGATCATCACCCGCGCGGGCGAGGGGACCAAGGTCGTGCTGACCGGAGATCCCTACCAGATCGACAATCCGTACATCGACTCGGAGAGCAACGGCCTCACCTACGTCGTCGAGCGCTTCAAGGAAGAACCGATCGCGGGGCACATCACGCTCGTCAAGGGCGAGCGTTCCGACCTTGCGGAGCTCGCGGCAACGTTGTTGTAATAACCAAGGCCGGGAGCGTATTTGGACGCGGATACTACTCACAAAAACTGATCTCAATCGCTCAGAACTGCCAGGAGGGCACGAATGGCAACACAAGTATGTCCAACACCGGGGTTTGAAAGATTGCTGGTTGCAACGGACGGGTCCGGTTTCAGCAAGGCGGCTGTAGAGGAGGCGATCAAGATCGCCGGTGTTTGCTCAAGCACGCTGTACGTTTTGCTGGTCATCGAGATAAGCGCCGAGATCGAGATGTGGGACGCGCAGTCCGCGGACAAGCTTGAAAAGGACATGAGAAGTTATCTGAACGGCATTAAAGCAAAGGCCGCGAAAGCGGGCGTCAAATGCGAGGTTATTCTGCACCTGGGTGATGAGCCGTATAAGGACATTGTTTTCGAAGCGAAAAAACGGAAGGTCAACACGATCATCATGGGCAGCCACGGACGCACCGGGCTTACGCGGCTCTTGATGGGCAGCGTGGTTTCGAGGGTCATCGGTCATGCGCCGTGCAAGGTCCTGGTGATCCCGACAAAAGCGAAAAAATAACCTGCGTTAAACTTCATACACACCGGAAAGCCCCCACCACCGCCCGCATCCAGTACGTCTAAAGATGAAATAGCGGACCTCAGGGGACGATATTTATGGCGAACCCGGAAGAATTTAAAAAACTTGACATAAAAAACTTGTAGTGTTGACAGCGGCCCTCTTATCTATTAATATATTTTTTCTGCGTCAAACCCTGATAGAGCAGATTTACTAATATGCTGAAAAAAGGGCTGTCTATAAAGTTCTTCCCGATCTTTTTTGCTACTTTAGTCGCTGTCGGATTGTATGCGAGCAGCCTTTACAGCTACCTGCTCTTCCACAGCCTGGTGGAGCTTTTCAGCGTTCTTGTCGCTTTCGTGATTTTCGTCCTCGTCTGGAACACCCGCCGTCTCCTCGACAATCATTACCTGCTTCTTATAGGCATTGCTTCACTCTGCAGCGGCGCTCTTGATCTGGTCCACCTCCTGGCCTATAAAGGGATGGGTGTATTCCGGGGTTATGACGCAAATCTCGCGACACAGCTCTGGGTCGCCTTCCGCTCTGTCTTCAGCGTTTCTTTCTTCCTGGCGTCGTTTTTTATTACCAGGAAATTAAATCCCGAAAAGACATTGGCGGCCTCTATCGCGATCACGGCGTTTGTTCTCGCATCGATCTTCCTGCGATGGTTCCCGGATTGCTTCGTCGAAGGCGCGGGACTGACTCCATTCAAAATCGTCAGCGAATACGTCATCTGCGTTGTCTTTCTGGCGGCTCTGGCGGCTTTAATCCGGAGGCGCAATGCGTTAGACCGCACGGTGCTGAAGCTGATGGTTTTGTCGCTCGTGAGTTCGATAATCTCGGAATTGAGCTTCACCCAGTACGTAAGCGTGTACGGCGCGGCCAACATGGCGGGCCACTATTTTGAACTTCTTTCGTATATGCTTATCTACCGGGCCATTGTCGTTACCGGCGTGGCGGAGCCTTCAAGCCTCTTGTTCAGAAACATTAAACTGAGCGAAGAAGCGCTTAAGGAGAGTGAGACCAAGTACCGTTCTCTGTTCGAGAACATGATCGACGGCTTCGCCTATTGCAGGATGCTTTTCGAGCACGACCGGCCGCGGGACATCGTTTGTATCGAGGTTAACAGCGCGTTCGAAAAATTGACGGGATTGAAGAATGTCGTTGGGGAAAAAGCCACCGAGGTGATCCCGGGCATACGAGAGTCCAACCCGGAGCTGTTCGAGATCTGCGGCAGGGTGGCGCTGAGCGGTAAACCGGAGAGGTTCGAGGTTTATTTAGAGGCCCTGCGGATTTGGTTGTCCATCTCTGTCTACAGCACGGAAAAAGGATATTTTGTCGCCGTATTTGACAACATTACCGCGCGCAAACAGGCGGAAGAAACGCTCCGAAAGTCGCATGAAGAACTCGAAAAACGCGTTCAGGAACGGACCGCCGAGCTCACAAGGATCAACGAAGAGCTGGAAACGGAAATCGTGGAACGTATACGAACGGAGCGAAAGATCGATGAATCACAACAGAATCTTCTTGATACGCTCGAGAGCATCAAAGAAGGCTTTTTCACTCTTGACCGCGAATGGCGGTTCACCTACGTCAACACGGAAGCGACCAGGCTCTGGCGTCGAAGCCGGGAAGAACTGATCGGCGAAAGTCTTTGGAAGGTGGCCCCGGCCGCCAAGGGTTCGATCTTCGATAAAGAGTATCACCGGGCCGTCAGGGAGAAGGTGCCCGTTTCATTCGAGGCCCTTTCGCCGCTGCTTGACATTTGGGTGGAGGCGAGGGCCTATCCTTCACGGGACGGCCTCTCCGTCTACTTCCACAATATTACGGAGCGCAAGAACGCGGAAGAGAGCATCTCCCGGTTGAACCGGCTGTATTCCGTCTTGAGCAAGGTCAGCGAGGCGATCGTCCGCATCCATGATCCCGAGAAGCTATACGAGCGGGTATGCCGCATTGCCGTTGAAGACGGCCTGTTCAAGATGGCTTGGATAGGCCTTACCGATCCTGATAATGACTTGGTGAAACCCGTCGCAAGCTACGGAGACACGGGTGGGTACCTTGACAAAATCAAAGTTTGCGCAAGCGACGTGTCCGAAGGCAGGGGGCCCACGGGGAGTGCGGCTTACGAGGGGACCTATTCCATTTGCGACGACATAGAACACGACCCCCGCATGCTTCCCTGGCGCGACAAGGCCCTTCGGCACGGGTTCCGTTCCTCGGCGGCCTTTCCCCTCCGCACGACTTCCGGCATCATTGGCGCCTTCACCATTTATTCAAGCAAGCCGCAGCATTTCACCGGCGAAGAAATAGTCCTGCTCAATTCCCTGGCGGAGGACCTCTCTCTTGCAATAGACGCCATCAACAACGAAAAGAGGCGGCTGGATGCGGAGGAGGCCCTGCGGGGATCGTCGGAGGAGATACGCGTTCTCTATACCAACGGCAGGGTCACCAATGACCTTCTGCAGCTCTATACCCGGAAGTTCTCACACAAGGAATATCTGGACGCCGCTGCGATTTTGATCCGGGACTGGAGCGGCTGCCGCCATGTGGGCTTGCGGATAGCCGACGAGGACGGGACCATCCCCTATGAGTCGTGCGTAGGCTATGATCAGGAATTCCTCGACTCGGAGAGCTCTCTCTCACTTGAGCGCGACCAGTGTGTCTGCATCCGGGTCATTCAGGGCGCAGCGGGGCCCCAGGACCTGCCCGCCATGACAGGCGCCGGTTCGTTCTATTCCAACAACATGGCGGCATTTATGGAAGGCCTGACGCGCGAGCAGACAGCACGGTTCCGCGGCGTCTGCCCGCGGCGAGGATTTACCTCACTGGCCGTGGTCCCCTTACGGTACCGCGAGAAAATTCTCGGGGCCATCCATGTCGCTGACGAGCGGGAAGGGATGGCGCCGCTCAAGAACGTCGAGTTTCTGGAGCAAATGGCACTCATCATTGGAGAGGCCTTGTTCCGGTTCAACGTCGAAGATGAACTCAGGTGTCTCAATAAAAATCTTGAGCAGCACGTTTTCGAGCGTACCGCAGAGCTCCAGGCCGCGAACAAGGAACTGGAGGCTTTCGCCTATTCCGTATCTCACGACCTCCGGGCGCCGCTCAGATTCATAGACGGTTTTGCTCACGCGATCGAGGAAGAACAGGCCCACCTGCTCGATGACACGGGCAAAGACTATTTCCGCCGCGTACGCGCCGCGACCGCGAAAATGTCGCAGCTTATCGACGCGCTGCTCGGCCTGTCCAGGCAGACGCGGGGAGAATTGAAGAGGACGACCGTTGATCTGAGTTCGCTGGCGCAGGCGATCGCCCGCGAATTGAGAAAGACGCCGGAACGCCCGGCGGAGTTCGTCATAGCCGAAGGCGTAAATGCAGACGGAGATGCGACGATGCTGCACGTGGTAATCGAGAACCTTCTCGCGAATGCATGGAAGTTCACGGGAAAGTGCGAAGCCGCACGGATCGAATTCGGCGCCTTCGAGTGCGGAATGCGGAGTACGGAGTGCGGGATTAAATCGCAAATCGCAAATCCGGAATCGGAAAGTGGAAAGACGGTTTACTATGTTAGAGACAACGGAGCGGGATTCGATATGAACTACGCGAATAAGTTATTCACGGCATTTCAACGTCTTCATGCTGAAGCTGAATTTCCCGGAATCGGCATCGGCCTGGCCACGGTGCAGCGTATCATCCATCGTCACGGCGGCAGGATTTGGGCCGAGGGCGAAATCGGGAAAGGGGCGACGTTCTTTTTTACTCTGGGGTGACGCGTTTGAGGTAAAAAGGGCTGAGGCGAAAGGATTAAGGACTGAGATCAGTGCGTTGATCGGTTGCTCAATCCTCGGCACGGAGCCCTCAGTCCTTACGTGAGGCTCAGAACTCCATTGGGGACCTGACAATTATGACAGAACAGAACAGCTCCAAACCCGTTTACTCCATCGTAGGCATCGGCGCCTCGGCGGGGGGCCTCGACGCGATTCAGCGCTTTCTTGCAAAGCTGCCGCAGGACTTCGGGTTCGCCATCGTGTTTATCCAGCACCTTTCGGCGAAACATAAGAGCCTCCTCCATGAGCTTTTGAGCGCCCGGCGCCCCTCTCTCGTGATCCAGCAAATCTCCGACGGCTTGAAGATCCAGCCCGGACGGCTTTACCTTGCTCCTCCGGGCAGGGAAGTCCGTCTGCAAAACGGTCTCTTTCAGACAATCATGCACCCTGAAGGGCTCATTCATCTCCCCATTGATGAATTTCTCTCTTCGCTCGCGGAGGACGCGGGCGAGCGTTCCATTGCCGTGATCTTCTCCGGCGCGGGAACGGACGGGGCCCGGGGCTGCCAGGCGGTGCGGTCCGCGGGCGGGACCGTGTTCGTCCAGGCCCCCCAGACCGCGGAATTCGACAGCATGCCGCTCGCAGCCATTGCAACGGGCCACGCGGATGCCGTGCTCTCTCCCGAAGACCTCGCGACGGAGCTCCTCAAGCACCAGGGGACCGTGCAGGCCGCCCTCAGTCGCGAGTACCCCATCACGCCGGAAGAATACGAAGGTTTTTTCCGGCTCCTTCGGGAAAAGACCGGCTCGCGCTTCAACTATTACAAAAAAAGCGTGGTCAGCCGAAGGATCAGAAGACGCATGCACCTTCACGGGCTCTCCGTTGTCAAAGATTACCTGAACCTCATTTCAACCAGCGATCCCGAGGCCGCGCATTTGGCGTCCGATCTTATGATCGGCGTCACCTCGTTCTTTCGCGACCGGGTGGCATGGAAGGCCCTGAGCCTGGAGGTGGTTCGGAAGATCGTGTCCGAGAATACCAACCTTCCCATTCGAGTCTGGACCCCGGCGAGCGCCACGGGCGAGGAGGCTTACTCCATCGCCATGATGCTTCTGCACGAGCTCGCTCTCGCCGGGAAAAAGCGGGACATTCATGTTTTCGCAACGGACGTGAACGACCGCGCGCTGGACCGGGCGCGCGAGGGGAAGTATCCCGCGAGCATCACCGCGGACGTTTCGCAGGAATACATCCGGAAATATTTTACGTCGACCGGTGACGGCAACTGTCTCGTCATCAACAAGGACGTCCGGGAGTGCGTCGTCTTCGCACGGCAGGACCTTCTGACCGACCCTCCCTTCTCCAAACTCGACCTCATCATCTGCAGGAACTTCATGATCTACCTGGAGCCCGAAGCCCAGGAAAAATGCATCAGGCTTTTCCATTACGCGCTGAACAACGGCGGCTACCTCTTTCTCGGGAACGCCGAGACCGTGGGCAGAAGGAGCGCGCTGTTTAAGAGCATCGGTCACAAGCAGTGCCGCATTTACCGGAAGCTTGAGACAAAACCCGTTTCGAGACTGCCCATCTCGGTCCCGTACGCAACGGAGCGGCGGACGCCGCTTGCCAAACAGACTCACCTGATGGAGCAGGGCCGCTCTATCATAGAAATCATCCAGGAAAAACTCCTGGAAGAATACGGACCTGCTTCCGTGGCCATAGACCAGAATTACGAAATCATATACCACAACGGCCCCACGAACCGGTATCTCAGCCAGCCCCGGGGCGTGCCGACGCAGAACCTTTTAGAGCTTGTGCCTGAGAGCCTCCGGAGCAGGATACGCGGGGCGCTCTACCGGTCCGGCCGCGAAGAAAGGCCGGTGGTCATCAGAACAAGCGTGGCCGGAGACGACAACAAAACAAGACATATTCTTCTTCGGATAACGAAGGCCGCGGAGAACCTCTATGTCGTGGTTTTTCAGGAAAAGGCCGCTCCCGCAAAGAAGGATGCCGCGGAGCAGGTCGATGCCGCCGTTATCGAGGAGACGGCGATCCACCAGCTTGAAAGCGAATTGTCCGCCACCCGCGCCGATCTCCAGAGCAACATCGAGCAGTTGAAGAGCATGAACGAGGAGTTCCAGTCCTCGAACGAGGAATTGCAGGCCGCAAACGAGGAGCTGGAGACCTCCCGCGAGGAGCTCCAGTCGTTGAACGAAGAGCTGATCACCGTGAACTCGCAGCTCCAGGGCAAAATCGAGGAGCAGGAAGAGACCAACAATGACCTGAACAACTTTCTCGCGAGCACGAACATTCCCACGATCTTCCTGGACACGCACTTCCGGGTGAAGCGCTTCACACCCGCGATGCTCAGGCTCATCAAGCTTCTCCCTTCCGACATAGGGCGGCCCCTCGTTGATCTGTCGCAGGAGAACGTGGGCCCCGACCTCACCACTGACGCCCAATCGGTCCTCGAACATCTCGTGCCTGCGCGGCGGGAGCTTGAGCTCAGCGGCGCATGGTATGTCAGGACGACCCTGCCTTACCGAACGGCGGACAATCGCATCGAGGGCGTCGTCGTCACCTATAACGACGTTACGGAGCTGAAACGCGCCGAGGAGCGCACGCGGCACCTGGCTTCGTTTCCGCAGCTCAATCCGAGTCCGGTCATCGAGGTCAACGCCTCCGGCGAAGTCACTTTTTTCAATCCAGGGACGGAACGTATTTTGGAAAGTCTTGGCCTGGACAAAAATGAGCCGGCGATATTCCTGCCGAAGGACCTGGACGTCATTTTGAAAGACCTGGACAAGAACAGCGAATCCTCCACCTTCCGCGAGGTCGCGGTCAAGGACAGGGTCTTCGGCGAGACCGTTCACCTCGTTCCTCAATTCAAGGTCGCGCGTATTTACGCGTACGACATTACCAATCGCAAACATGCTGAGGAAGAGCTGAAGAAGAGCGAGGAGCAATACCGCCGTATCATCGAGACGGCGAATGAAGGCGTTATCCTGGCGGGCACGGACGGCAGAATGAATCTCGTGAACCAGAAGATGGCGGACATGCTCGGCTATCCCCTGGAAGAAGTAATCGGCAAGGTCGGCCTGGACTTCATGCCCGAGGAAGAGAAAGAGAAGGTGCTCGCCAACCGCGCAAAACTCGGGAGCAAAAATCAAATTCAGACCGAGTTCTGCTTCCGCCGCAAGAACGGCACGCTGCTCTGGACGATCGGCAGCGCTTCACCTATTCTCGACAGCAACGGCAAGCATATCGGCAACCTGGCCATGCATACCGACATCACCGAGCGCAAGCTCACAGAGGAAAAAGTCCGCCGCGCAGCGGACTTCGACGAGGCGGCGCTGAAAAGTATCGGCGAGGGGCTGTACACGATTAACGAGAAGGGTCTGGTCTCGTATATGAATCCGGCTGCCGAAGAACTTTTCGGCTGGACCTTCGAGGAACTTCGCGGCAAAAAGATGCACGACATAACCCATCACCACTACCGCGATGGGCGGCAGTTCCCTTCCTCCGAATGCGTCGGCTTCCAGGTCCTGACAACCGGCGTACCGCTGACGAACCATGAAGATGTATTCATTCACAAGGATGGAACTTTCTTCGACGTAACCTACAGCATTGCGCCCCTGCGTGACGCCGCCGGCAATATCAACGGTTTGGTGGTGGTGTTCAGTGGCATTTCCGAGCGCAAGCGGTCCGAGGAGGCTTTGCGGGTAAGTGAGGAACGTCTGCGCTATCACGTCGAAAATTCTCCGCTGGCGGTTGTCGAGTGGGACGCCGATTTCATAGTAACGCGATGGGCGGGCGAGGCTGAAAAGATCTTCGGCTGGAGCGCGGCCGAGACTGTAGGCAAGCCTATCATGGACCTGCGCATGATTTTCGAGGATGACATCCCCATCGTCCAAAAGACCATGGAGAAGCTGACCGACGGGAAGTCGCGGCATGTCGTCTCGACCAATCGTAATTACACGAAAGACG
>OFHG01000396.1_pt1 | contig 17958 bp, 12 predicted proteins | sample 1521931 | NCBI WGS metagenome assembly OFHG01 (sample SAMEA2468438, study PRJEB22500) | soil metagenome | biome: Glassland; feature: Farmland; material: Clay | place: Australia | collected 2013-01-31 | depth 0.55 m
GGTCGGACATGACCTTGAACGCGAGAGCCGAGAACGGCTCCTTCGGGTCGGCCTTCCGCTCCTCGTCGCCGCCGTTCTTCGGGTCGACGCCGTGCACCGGCGGCACGTCGAGCGGGCTCGGCAGGTAGTCGCCGATGGCGTCGAGCAGCAGCGGGACGGCCTTGTTCTTGAAGGGGGAGGCGAGGCGGCCGGGATGAAGTAGACGAGATCGAGCCCGAGCGTCTCGCGATCCACCGCGGCGGCGCGCAGATGGCCGGAGGCGCAGGCCTCGAACAGCGCCGCCTCGTCAACGATGCCGCCGCGGGCGCAATTGACGAGGATGGCCCCCTTCTTCATGCGCTTCAGGATGCCGGCATCGATCAGGTTGCGCGTGGCGTCCACCAGCGGCACGTGGATGGTCAGCACGTCGACGATCTCGGCCAGGGCCTCGACCGATTCGACCTTGTGCACCCCCATGGCCTCGGCGCGCTCGTTGCTGATGAAGGGGTCGTAGACGTAGACGGCCATGTGCAGGCCCTTGAGCCGGTCACAGACGATGGCGCCGATATTGCCGGCGCCGATGACGCCGGCCTTCTTGCCGGTCAGCTCCATGCCCATGAAGCGGTTCTTCTCCCATTTGCCGGCCTTGGTGGAGGCACTGGCCTGCGGAATCTGGCGGGCGGCGGCCAACAGGTGCGCGATGGCGAGCTCCGCCGTCGTCACCGTATTGCCGAAGGGGGTGTTCATCACCACGATGCCGCGCCGGGAGCAGGCATCGACATCGACATTGTCCACGCCGATGCCGGCGCGACCGATCACCTTCACCTGGGTGGCGGCCTCCAGCAACGCGCCCTTGAGCTTGGTCGCGGACCGTACGGCGATGGCGTCGTAGTCGCCGGCGATGGCCAGTTTTTCCTCGTCGGACAGCCCCGGCCGGTAGTCGACCTCAACGCCGCGGGTACGGAAGACCTCGACCGCCCGCTCGCTCATCTTGTCGGCAATCCACACCTTAGGCATCAGATACTCCCCCGTTTCGCCCCATCTCGCCCCGCATCATCGGGCTTTGGGAAAACGATTTCCCGGAATCGTTTGGACAGGCTTCAGAGTGCGTTCTGAAACGGTCGCCAGGCCGGTAGAGAGAAGGTGTGGCTCAGTCACGGGAAGCACTCCAGACGGGGATTCGCGCACCCGCAGGCCGGAGTGCGCAAGCATACTATAGGCGCTGCCCTCAAGGTCAAATCAGGCAACCCAGCCCCGGTTCGCGGGCAATCGCATGGAGAATGGCCGAAGTCCGATCCCCATGTCACCCCAGGCCGCTTTCGAACCCCTGCATATGCGCCACCAGCGCATCCACGCCCGCTTCCGGCATGGCGTTGTAGATGCTGGCACGCATGCCGCCGACGGAACGGTGGCCCTTCAGGGTCACCAGGCCCTTCGCCGAGGCGCCCTTGAGGAAGGCCGCATCCAGTTCGGGGTCGGCCAGCGTGAACGGCACGTTCATCCAGGAACGGGCATTCTTCGCCACCGGGCTGACATAGAAATCGCTGGCATCGATGGCGGCATAGAGCTTGTCGGCCTTGCGTTTGTTGACCGTCGCCATGGCGGTGAGGCCGCCCTGCGCCTTGATCCACTCGAAGACCAGCCCCGCCACATACCAGGCATAGGTCGGCGGCGTATTGTACATCGACTCGTTCTCGGCGTGGGTCGCGTAGTTGAACATGGTCGGCGTGTTCGCCGCGGCCTTGCCCAGCAGGTCCTCGCGGATAATGACGATGCACAGGCCGGCAGGACCGATGTTCTTCTGCGCGCCGGCATAGATCATGCCGAATTTCGACACGTCGAGCGGACGCGACAGGATGGTGGAGGACATGTCGGCCACCAGCGGCACGTCGCCCGTGTTCGGGATGTAGTCGAACTCGACACCGCCGATGGTCTCGTTCGGCGTGTAGTGCACATAGGCCGCGTCGGGATTCAGTTTCAGCGACGCCTCGGTCGGCACGGTAGTGAAACCGCCCTCGGCGGTGTCGGCGGCGACATTGACGGTGCAGTAGCGCTTGGCCTCGGCGATCGCCTTCTTCGACCACATGCCGGTGTTGAGGTAATCGGCGCTCTGTTTATCGCCCAGCAGGTTCAGCGGGATCATAGCGAACTGGGATGAGGCGCCACCCTGCAGGAAGAGCACCTTGTAGTTGTCGGGGATCGACAATACATCGCGCAGGTCCTGTTCCGCCTTGGTGGCGATGGACATGTACTCCTTGCCGCGATGGCTCATCTCCATCACCGACATCCCCGAGCCGTTCCAATCCGGCATCTCCTGCTGCGCGCGCTCGATCACGGCGGTCGGCAACATGGCCGGGCCTGCACTGAAATTAAACTTTCTTGCCATGCTTATACATCCTTTGATCGGGCAGGTTCGACGACAGCCGATCCGCCCACCTACGGTTTTCATCGACGGCAGAGGAAGATAGCCCGTCCACGACCGTTCCTCAATGCGTGAGAAGAAAAAGCTCCCTTCTCATCAATCGTGCGGTCATGTACGGATACACCCGCATCCCCGACGGACGCGAGGTCCGTGGCATCCGGATGTCACCAAACTGGCATCCGCGCCGATCCCTGCTATTCTGCGCCGGATCATGGAGCCCAACGGCAAGTTCGAATACATCGATTCCGAGTCCGGCCTGCGCCAGGCCTGCGCCGCATTGGCCGATGCCAAGGTGTTGTACCTCGACACCGAGTTCCACCGCGAAAAGACCTATTATCCCCATTTTGCCCTGCTGCAGATCGCCGATAAAGCGCACTGCTACCTGATCGATCCACTGGCCATCAAGGACATGCAGCCGGTCTGGGAGCTGCTGCTATCGCCCGATACCATCAAGGTCTTCCACGCCGCACGCCAGGATCTGGAGATCATTATCCGCGAGGCCGGTGCCCTGCCGCTGCCGTTGTTCGACACCCAGGTCGCCGCCGCCCTGCTCGGCTACGGGCAGCAGGTCGGCTTCGGCAATCTGGTGCAGCGCCTGGCCAAGACCACGCTGCCCAAGCTCGAATCCTTCAGCGATTGGCTCGGCCGGCCGCTGACGAAGCAGCAGCTGCTGTATGCGGCCGACGACGTCATCTACCTGCGCCCGGTGTACCAGGCGCTGCAGCAGGAGCTCGAGGCCACCGGGCGCCAGGCGTGGCTGTTCGAGGAGATGGGCACGCTGTGCGATCCGGCCACCTACGACAACGACAGCCAGAACATGTTCTGGCGCGTCAAGGGCGTGACCAAGCTCAAGCCCCAGCAGCTCGCCGTGCTGCGCGAGTTGGCCGCCTGGCGCGAGCATGAGGCCAAGCGCCTGGACATCCCGCGCAAGCGGGTGCTGACCGACGAGTTGCTCGTCGATCTGGCCCGGCGACCGCAGCTGAGCCTGGCCGACATGGAGCGCATGCGCGGCATGAGTTCCGGCCAGATCCAGCGCTTCGGCCCGGCATTGATCGATGCCTGGCAGCGGGGCCGGGAATGTGCGAAGGGCGAATGGCCGCATCCCAAACAGCGCGGTCACCTGAGCGAAGGCACCGAGGTGCGCCTGGAGTTGCTGGATGCCTTGATGCGCCTGCGCGCCGACGAGGAGCGCATCGCCCCGCACCTGATCGCCTGCCGCGACGAGCTTTCCCTGCTCGCCTCCTGGGCCGGCCGCCGTGCCGATGCCGAACCGGATATCGCCTGCCTGCGCGGCTGGCGCCGCACCCTGATCGGCGAGGATCTGCTGCGCATGGCCAAGGGTGAGCTGTGTATGCGCCTGGACGTCAACACGGGCAGGCCGCTGATCGAACGCATCCATCCCGACCATTCCCCCGGGGTATGAGGCTCGGCCTGAGCCTGGATGCCCTGTCCGCTGCCGGTGATGTCGCCTGGCGGCTGCAGGCGGATTTGCAGCACTGGCTGCCCTGCCCCTTCGCCGCCGACCTGCGCCCCACGGATGCCCTGATCGAGTCCCCAACCGAGGCTGGCCGCTGGGCCGGACAGCGCATGAATAAGGACAAGGCGCTGGGATTGAAGCCGGCCGGCCGCCCCGGGCTGTTCGATTTCCTGATGCGCGGCATCTTCACGCATGCCATCGTGCATCGCTTCTCGCCTGCACCGATTCCGGAGCAGACCCAGATGTGTAAGGCCATCGCCGCCCTGCCCCCTGGCAGGCCCTGGCTCGTCTACCTCGATCTCGGGGGGAACTTCCGCGCCCTGGACAGCGAGACAGCGCCCATCATCGGCAACCTCGACATCGCCGTACGCGGCGACATCGCCTCCAGCCCCGACTATGTCGGCCCCCAGGCGGCCGGTGATGCTCGGCTGATGGGTGAGATCCATCGCCAGTTCCTCGCCGGCTGGCTGGAGCATCTGAAAAGCCGTCGACTCGGCGTATTCGTGCCGGATGTCGAGAAGCTGAAGGACGAGGCGACCCTGAGGCAGGCCATCGACGCCTGGCAGCCCGAGTAAACGCGGCTCACCACCGCGGACACCGAGAGCATGGAGGGGTCGGAGTGGTAAGCACGTGGACGGAGTGCTTTTCACCCCGCCTGCCGCAGCGCCGCATGGGCGGGACTGGCGAACGGAATCGCGCAATATGTTGCGCCCGTTCGCGGCCCGGCCAGGCGGAAATACGCGGCGGCCCTGCGGGTGCCCTTTCTTGGTTCTTCTTTGGGCATGCAAAGAAGAACAGAAAATGGTTCTTTGACTCGGGGCCTCCTGCCCCTCACCCTGCGGGCGGCCCTCGTCCGTCCAAACGGCTCCTGCCTTTTTGTGCTTCTTCCTTGGCTGAGCAAGAAAGAAGGACATGATTGACACGCAAGGGATATGAATATGCGCATCGTCAGCTTCAACGCCAACGGCATTCGCTCGGCCACCGCCAAGGGATTCTTCGACTGGTTCGCCGACCAGGATGCCGACATCCTTTGCATCCAGGAACTGAAGGCGCACGCGCATCAGATCGCCGAGGCGGCGAAGCCGACCGGATACCATCACCTTTTCCATTTTGCCGAACGCCCCGGTTACTCCGGCGTTGCCCTGTATACGCGGAAAAGGCCCGATGCCGTGCACATCGGCCTTGCCTCCGTCGATACCGGCGACTGGGAGGATATCGATGCCGAGGGGCGCTTCGTGCAGGCCGATTTCGGTAGGCTTTCCGTGATCAGCACCTACTTCCCTTCCGGCTCGAGCTCGGAGGATCGTCAGGCCGTGAAGATGTCCTTTCTGGAGCGCTTCCTGCCCTTCATCACCGGCCTGAAGCAGGCGGGCCGCGAGCTGATCGTATGCGGCGACATGAACATCGCCCATCAACCCCTGGATTTGAAGAACTGGCGCGGCAACCAGAAGAACTCGGGCTTCCTGCCCGAGGAACGCGCCTGGTTCGGCCGCTGGCTCGATGCCGGCTTCGTCGACGTGTTCCGCCACCTGTATCCGGGGCATGAGGCCTATTCGTGGTGGTCCAACCGGGGGGCGGCACGGGAAAAGGATGTCGGATGGCGCATCGATTACCACATCTGCACCGAGGCCGTCGCCGCGCATGCACGCGTGGTGACGATGCTGGACCGCCATCAGCGGTTCTCCGACCACACGCCCGTCATCGCCGATTTCGACCTCGACGCGATGTGCTGAACCCGCCCGGTATTTACCGCTTGTTCCGTTCTGGGGCTTTCGATAGTTTCGAAACGGCATGCGCGACACCGCCATTTTCAGTCATACCGGGGCAGCCGCCTTCGATGAGTCATTCGATGTCGCCGGGCATGTGCGCCCGCTCTACCGGCAGGCGTTCGACCATTTCGCCACCGTAGGCCGGGACGGCATGGAAGGCCTGCAGCACTCCGCCGACCTGTCGATGCTGAATCAGGGCGTCACCTTCACCGTCTATTCCGATGCCCGGGGCACCGAGAAGATATTCCCCTTCGACCTGATGCCGCGCATCCTCACCGATACCGAATGGTCGATCATCGAGGCCGGCGTCATCCAGCGCATGGTGGCGCTGAACCTGTTCCTCGAGGACATTTACCACGAGCGAAAAATCCTCAGGGATCGCGTGGTACCGTCATCGCTGGTGCTGGCCTCATCGCAATTGTGCCGGGAGATGACCGGCCTGAACCCGCCCGGCGGCATGCATGTGCATATCGGCGGCATCGATCTGATCCGAAACGAGTCCGGCGTCTTCCACGTGCTGGAGGACAACCTGCGCGTACCCTCGGGCGTCTCCTACGTCATCGAAAACCGCTGGGTCATGGGACGGGTGCAGCCGGAATTGCTGAACCGCTACAAGGTGCGCCCGGTCGACCACTACCCGCAGATGCTGTTCGAGAGCCTGGCCTCGCTGTCAGCGCGCGACAATCCGACCGTGGCCGTGCTGACGCCGGGCATCTTCAATTCCGCCTACTTCGAGCATTCCTTCCTGGCCAACCAGATGGGAGCCGAATTGGTCGAGGGCCAGGACCTGCTGGTCGACCGCGACGTGCTGTACATGAAGACGACGCACGGCCTGAAGCGGGTCGACGTGCTGTACCTGCGCGTGGACACCGATTTCCTCGACCCGCTGGTGTTCCTCCCCGACTCGATACTCGGGGTGGCCGGCCTGATGAATGCCTACCGCGCCGGCAACGTGGCGCTGGCCAATGCCCCGGGCAACGGCGTGGCCGACGACAAGGCCATGTACGCCTATACACCCGAAATCATCCGCTACTACCTGGACGAGGAGCCCATCCTACCCATCGTGCCGACCTACCTCGGCACACGCGAGACGGACCTGCGCTACATGCTCGAGCACATGGAATCGCTGGTCATCAAGCCCACCGACGCCTCTGGCGGCTACGGACTGCTGGTCGGCAGCCAGGCCAGCCGCCAGGAGCTGGTCGATTTCCGCGCCATGCTGGCGGCCAAGCCATCCCAGTACATCGCTCAGCCCATCCAGCAGTTGTCCACGCACCCGACCTGGGTCGCACAGGATGGTGCCAAGGGTTTCTTTCCCCGGCATGTCGACCTGCGCCCGTATGCCGTTTGCGATGTCGAAGGCAATGTCCGGGTGCTGCCCGGCGGCCTGACGCGCGTAGCGCTGAGGCAGGGGGCCCTGGTCGTGAATTCCTCCCAGGGCGGCGGCAGCAAGGATACCTGGGTGCTGTATCCCGAGGCAGAGCAGCCCCATGCTTAGCCGCATCGCCCGCCATATCTACGAACTGGGCCAACAGATCGAACGCGCCGAGAACATCGCCCGTATTCTCGGCGTCAACCAGCGCATGAGCCTGGAGCAACGCTATTTCTCGGAGCTCGACGTCTGGTCCCCGATGCTGGCGATCACCCATGCGCGCGAGGCCTTCGACGCGCGCTTCGATACGGTCACCCAGCGGAATGTCATGGCCTTCCTGATTGCCGAACACGACCAGCCTTACTCGATCCGTGCCTGCATCCATCATGCCCGCGAGCAGGCACGTACGGTGCGCGAGCATATCAGCGAAGAGATGTGGCTTTATCTGAACCGGATGTACAACGACATCGAACGGGCCGGCAAGTTGCACAATGCCAACGCCTTCCTGGATGAGGTGAGCCAATTCTGCAGCGCCTTCCACGGGCTGGTCGAGAACACCATGAATCACGGCGAAACCTGGCATTTCCTGCGCCTCGGCGTGGCCCTGGAACGCGCCCAGATGACCACACGCATCCTGGAGATCAAATACCATCTGTTGTTGCCCAGCGCCGACGAAATCGGCAAACCGCTGGATCTGCACCAATGGCAGGCGCTGCTGCGCTCGGTGTCCGGCTACGAGGCCTATCGGCGCCAGTACAAGGCCAGGATCGAACCGGCCAAGGTGCTCAGGCTCTTGAACCTCGATCCGCGATTCCCGCGCTCCGTGCATTTCTGCATCCGCCGGGTAGCCGAGGCCCTGAAGGGAATCGGTACGGCCAACAAGGCGCAATACGACCTATTACTGGAAACCGAGACCTTCCTCGATGACCTGCGCGGCGGTGCCGCCAAGGACGAATTGCAGTCGATGCTGCTGAAGGACTATCTGGAATCCGTACAGCGGCGCTGTGAGCGCATCGCCGGCATGATCAACGAGGCCTTCTTCAATTCCGTGACGGTCACGCTCTCCAGACCGGACCAGGATCTGCTGACCGTGCAGATCCCGCAGCAGCAGCAATCATGAGCCCGGTAGGCCCCCTGCGCGAGGGCGAGCATATCCTGCTCGCGGTTGAGCACCGCACCCGCTTCACCTACAGCGATGCGGTGTCGCTGTCCCACAACGAAATCCGCATGTCCCCGGTCGAAACCGGCCTGCAGCGAGTGCTGCAGCACACGATCACGGTCAGCCCCGAGGTGCCACTGTCGAGCCACCGCGACCACTTCGGCAATCTCGTGCACCACTGCAACATCCTGGAGCCGCATACGTCGCTGGATATCCTCGCCCGCTCCATCGTCGAGACCACGAATGCCCTCAGTTGCGGGCCGGAGCCCGTGCCCGATCCCCGTCCCTATGACGAGCGCTGGATCGAGTTCATGAGTTGGTCGCCCGGCGTCCCGCCACTGGCGGAATACGAGGACGTGCCGCTGGGCGGGGAGCTCAGTATGGGCATGGACGAGACCGAGTTCGGCCATGCCCTGTATGAGCTGGCGCGCTATTTCTACCGCACCTACCGCTACGATCCGGATGTCACGCATGTACATTCCAGTCCCAAGGAGCTGTTCCGGCACGGTGGCGGCGTTTGCCAGGACATGGCCCATGCCATGATCGGCGTGCTCCGCCATGCCGGAATTCCGGCCCGTTACGTCAGCGGCTATATCTTCGATCCCAAGCGGGACGAGGTCGGTGAACGCCTGCGCGGCGCCGCCGCCACCCATGCCTGGGTACAGGTCTGGCATGAGGGCTATGGATGGATGGGGATCGATCCCACCAACGACAAGCAGGTGGACTGGCAATATGTGCGCACCGCCATAGGCCGCGACTACTTCGACGTGCAGCCGCTTAAGGGCGTATTCGTCGGCAGTGTGGAGCAGCAGCTCGAGGTTTCGGTGCAGGTGCGCATCCACACGCCCCGGGAGGCCTAACGCCCCTATATCGCCGATTCAGCCTTGCTCGGTGGCATCATCGTCGGACGCCTGCTCACGTGCCGCTTGCGCCCCGCCGCCATGCCGCTCGGCAAGCAAGCGCTCCAGTTCGGCATTTCGCGCCTTCAGTTGCTCGATATGAACCGCATTGGAGATGGCGGTGGCACAGGCCGAGGCCAGCGTACGCACGATGGTCTCATCGATCACGGTAAACATCCGACGACCTTCCTTCTCGGTCAGGTATATCACGCCATGTATTGCATCACCAAACATAATCGGGGCACCAAGGAAGGAGGACATGACAGGATGATGCGGAGGAAATCCGGCTGCCATCGGATGCGTCCGGATGTCGTTGATGCGCACCACCTCGTGCTGATTCCACATCAGGCCCAGCAAGCCGATGGCTTGGGGCTCCCGGTCACCAAGCAATGCCAGTTCATCTGCCGTCAGACCCAGAGGGATATAGATCTTCTTGCCATCGACCCGATAAGCCAGCATGGCGTATCTGGCGCCGGTCAGCGCCATCGAGAGTTGGCCGACATGCCTCAGGATCGGCTTCAGTGCCACGCCCTGCGACAAGGCGATCACCGCCTGCGCCAGTTGATCCTGCTGTTTGGCCAATTGTCGTTCCAGTGCGGTGTGTTCCATCATTCGACCTCTACGCAATGGCCTGTTTCCGGACCCCCCCGGGCGAATGGCACTCAGTTCTCGGCGGGACGAAGAACAAGGCAGGACAAGGGCGGCAGCGTCAGCCAGATCGAATGCGGCTGGCCCATCCAGGACTCGGGCTTGGTCCCCACCCGCCCGGCATTGCCGAGGTTCGATCCGCCATAGATTCCGGCGTCGGTGTTCAACACTTCCAGATAATCGCCTCCCTGCGGCACACCGAGACGATAACCCTTGCGCGGCACCGGTGTCAGGTTCAGTACGACAACGGCAAAACCGCCTTGGCGATCGAACCTCAGATAGCTTAGCACCGAATCCGTGGCATCGTTGCAGTCGATCCAGGAAAAGCCCTGCCCATCGAAGTCCTGTTCGTGCAGGGCCGGGATCTCCCGGTACAGTTGGTTCAGATCGCGCGTCAACAACTGCAGGCCGCGGTGCGGCATATAGTTGGCCTGGTCCCAGGACAGCTCCGTGTCATGCGACCATTCCTGCCACTGTCCGAACTCCAGCCCCATGAACAGCAGTTTCTTCCCGGGATGCGTGAACATATAAGCGTAAACTGACCTGAGATTGGCGAATTTCTGCCAGTCATCGCCCGGCATCTTGTTCGGCATCGAGCCCTTGCCGTGCACCACCTCGTCATGCGAAAAGGGCAGGATGAAGTTCTCGGTGAAGGCGTACATCATCGAGAAGGTCAGCGCATGGTGATGGTAGCTGCGATGCACGGGGTCATGCGCGAAATAGCGCAGCGTGTCGTTCATCCAACCCATATTCCACTTCATGGTGAAGCCGAGGCCGCCGACATAGGTCGGCCGGGAAACCATCGGCCAGGCCGTCGACTCCTCGGCCATCGTCACTGCCCCCGGGAAGCGCTCATGCACCAGGTGGTTGAATTGCTTCAGGAACTCGACGGCCTCCAGGTTCTCGCGGCCGCCATAGCGGTTCGGCAGCCATTCCCCTTCGTTGCGCGAATAATCGAGGTAGAGCATCGAGGCCACGGCATCGACCCTAAGGCCGTCGATATGGTACGCATCCAGCCAGAACAGGGCGCTGGCGAGCAGGAAATTGCGCACCTCGTTGCGGCCGTAGTTGAAAATCAGCGTACCCCAGTCCTTGTGCTCGCCCAGCCGGGAATCCTCGTGCTCGTACAGCGCCGTGCCGTCGAAACGGGCCAGGCCATGGGCATCCTTGGGAAAATGCGCCGGCACCCAGTCCAGAAACACGCCGATCTCGTTTCGGTGGCAATAATCGACGAAATAACGGAAGTCGTCCGGGCTGCCGAAACGGCTGGTCGGCGCGAAATAGCCGACCGTCTGATAGCCCCAGGAGCCGTCGAACGGGTGCTCGGTGATCGGCAACAACTCGATGTGGGTATAACCCATCCAGCGGCAGTAGTCGACGAGCTGATGCGCCAGTTCCCGGTAACTGAGGTATGTCCCGTCCGCCCGCCGCCAGGAGCCGAGATGCACCTCGTAGATGCTGAACGGACGATCCAGCGCCTGCCGCTCGGGCCGCGCCTGCACCCATTCGTCATCCTGCCACTGGAACTGCTGCGGATCGTGCACCACGCTCGCGGTGTGCGGGCGCAGCTCCATCTGCTGGGCATAGGGATCGGTCTTCGTGAACACCTGGCCGCTCGCGGCACGAATCTCGAACTTGTAGACCTCACCCATACACAGGCCGGGCACGAACAGCTCCCAGACGCCGGAGGAGCCACGCGCGCGCATCGGATGCTCGCGCCCGTCCCAGTGGTTGAAGTTGCCAACGACGCTGACACGCGCCGCACTCGGGGCCCAGACCGCGAAGCCGACGCCGGCCATCCCCTCATGCGTACCCATATGCGCGCCCATGATGCGGTATTTCTCGTAATGGTTGCCCTCGCCCATCAGGTACAGGTCGAAATCGGACAGACGAGGCGACAGGCGATACGGGTCCTCCTCTTCCCAACGGAAGCCTTCTGCGGTTTCGATGAGGAAACGGTAGTCGGTGTCGAAATCCCCGTCCGGCAGCCTGGACTCGAACAGGTCCGTGCCCGCGATGCGCGACATCGCCAATCCCTGCCCGGCACCATCCAGGATCAGCGACAAGGCCTTGGCGCGCGGCTTGAATGCACGGATGACGATACCGCCATCGGGATCGGCATGCCGGCCGAGATAGGCGAAGGGGTCATGGCATCGCGCCTCGATGATCTCTTGCGCGACGGCTGGCAGGGAAACGGTCTTCATGGATACATCCTGTCCTTCGGGTTCATGGCAAGCGCCTTCATGTGATGACCGTCGGCCGCGCGCGGCCGGTGATCGCCTGCAGCCGGGAAAGCGCATCCGCTGCCGCGATCAGGTCGGCCAGCGCCTGCTGGGCATCCGCCTCGTGGCGGGCGGCATCGGGCTCGAACGCCTCCAGATAGATGCGGATCGTGGCACCCTCGGTGCCGGTGCCGGAAAGCCGGAAGACGATGCGGGCACCGTCGGCGAACAGGATGCGCAAGCCCTGGCCACGGCTGATGCTGCCGTCGACCGGATCCTGGTAGGAGAAATCATCGCAGGCGGACACCGTACGTCCGGCCAGCATCGTGCCCGGCAGGCGCTCTCCTGCCTCGCGCACCTGGGCCATGACCTGGCGCGCCGCCGCGGCATCGACGCCCTCGTAATCGTGCCGGGAGTAGAAATTGCGGCCGAAGTGCGCCCAGTGCTCGCGCACGATCTCGGCCACGGGCAGCTTGAGCACGGCCAGGATGTTCAGCCAGAACAGCACCGCCCACAGCCCGTCCTTCTCGCGCACATGGCTCGAGCCGGTGCCGAAGGATTCCTCGCCGCACAGGTCCACACGACCGGCGTCCATCAGGTTGCCGAAGAACTTCCAGCCGGTCGGTGTCTCGTAGCAAGGGATGCCCAGCTCCGCGGCCACGCGGTCGACCGCCATACTGGTCGGCATCGAGCGCGCCACGCCGGCCAGGCCATCACGGTAACCGGGCGCGAGGCGGGCATGCGCGGCCAATATCGCCAGTGAATCGCTGGGGGTGACGAAGAAACGGCACCCGAGGATCATGTTCCTATCCCCGTCGCCATCGGAGGCGGCACCGAAGTCCGGGGCCTTGTCTGCGAACATCTGCTCCACCAGATCCGCGGCATAGGTCAGGTTAGGATCGGGATGGCCGCCACCGAAATCCGGCAGCGGCACGGCATTGATGACGCTACCTGCAGGTGCCCCGAGCTCGCCCTCGAGCAGTGCCTTCGCGTAGGGTCCGGTCACCGCATGCATGGCGTCGAAGCACATGGTGAAACCGGATCGGAACAGCGCAGCGATGGCCGGGAAATCGAACAGAGAGCGCATTAGCGCCGCATAATCCTCGACCGGATCGAAGATCTCGACGGCCATGTCCGCGAGCATGGTGGTGCCAATGCGATCCAGGTCGACGTCCTGTGACTCGACGATGCGGTACTCGGCGATCGCCTGGGTGCGCGCATGGATGGCCTCGGTGACCGATTCCGGCGCCGGGCCGCCGTTGCCGATGTTGTACTTGATGCCGAAATCCCCGTCCGGACCGCCCGGGTTATGGCTGGCCGACAGGATCAGGCCACCGAAGGCCTCATGTTTACGGATGACGCAGGAGGCAGCCGGCGTGGACAGGATGCCGCCACTGCCGACGAGCATGCGCCCCACCCCGTTGGCGGCGGCCATGCGCAGAATGATCTGGATGGCCTCGCGGTTGTAATAGCGTCCATCGCCGCCCAGCACTAGCGTCTGCCCGCGCACATCACCGACGGCATCGAACACCGACTGCACGAAATTCTCGAGATAATGCGGCAGCATGAATACGGAGGTCTTCTTGCGTAGCCCGGATGTGCCCGGACGCTGATCACCGAATGGTGTTGTCGACCGAACCGCCATGCTGTCCTCCCCCTGTATATTTGAATCTAGCAGTAAGCAGGGGGCATATCCATGACAAGCGTCGCGTGCGGTAGCTTGTGTTCGGAGAGTTGTTTATACTGTAAACCAAGTTCCCAGGGAGAGGGAGGTTTTCCATGGCTTCAGACATGGCCGTGCAACGGCACATCAGCCGGCTGACGGCACAGACGGTCGCCTTGGTGCTTGCCGGTGGCCGGGGGTCCCGCCTGAAGGCCCTGACCGACTGGCGCGCCAAGCCCGCCGTGCCGTTCGGAGGCAAATTCCGCATCATCGATTTTCCGCTTTCCAACTGCATCAACTCCGGCATCCGCCGCATCGGCGTCGTCACCCAGTACAAATCCCACTCCCTGCAACGGCATCTGCAGCGCGGCTGGAGCTTCCTGTCCGGCCAGTTCGGTGAATTCCTGGAGGTGCTGTCCGCGCAGCAGCGCGTCCGCGAGGGCTGGTATGAGGGTACGGCCGACGCCGTCTACCAGAATCTCGACATCATCCGCCAGTACAACCCGGAATACGTGCTCCTGCTGGCCGGCGACCATGTCTACAAGATGGACTACGGCAAGATGATCGCCGCCCATGTGGCCAAGGGCGCGGACATCACCGTCGGCTGCATCCCGGTGCCGCTCCAGGATGCCACGGCCTTCGGCGTCATGGACGTGGACCATGAGGATCGCGTCGTCGAGTTCACCGAGAAGCCGGAGCATCCGAAGCCGATGCCCGGGGACGGCACGAAGGCGCTGGCCTCGATGGGCATCTATGTGTTCTCCGCCAAGTACCTGCGTGACCGCCTGAAATCGGATGCCTCCGATGCCATCTCCGCGCACGACTTCGGCAAGAGCATCATCCCTTCCGCCATCCGCACCGATGAGGTGTTCGCCTTCCCCTTCGTCAGCGGCAATACCGGCGCCCCGGGCTATTGGCGCGACGTAGGCACCGTCGATGCCTACTGGGAGGCGAACATCGACCTGGCCAACCTGGAGCCGCAGCTGAACATGTACGACGAGGACTGGCCCATCTGGACCTATCAGGAGCAGTTGCCGCCGGCCAAGTTCGCCTTCGACGACGACGAGCGCCGCGGCATGGCCGTCGACTCGCTGGTCTCCGGCGGTTGCCTGATCACCGGCTCTGTCGTGCGCCGTTCCATCCTGTTCTCGAATGTGCGCGTGCACTCCTATGCCACGGTCGAGGACAGCGTCATCCTGCCGGACGTGGAAATCCACCGGAGCTGCCGGCTGACACGCTGCGTCGTCGACAAGGGCAGCATCATTCCGGACGGCACCGTCATCGGCGAAGACCTGGTCGAGGATGCGAAGCGCTTCTATGTCAGCGAGGGTGGCATCGTGCTGGTCACTCCGGACATGTTGGGGCAGGATAAGCACCAGTTCTGACCCGCCCGCCAGGAACGATCCACAACCCTAAGGAATCGTATGACGCAACCGCTTTCCGTCATTTTCTGCTGGCATATGCACCAGCCGTTCTACCGGGAGGCCGACAGCGGCCAATACCACTTGCCCTGGGTCTACCTGCACGCCACCAAGGACTACACAGACATGGCGGCCATTCTGCACCAGGTGCCCAAGGCACGCGCCGTGGTCAATTTCGTGCCCTCGCTGACGGCACAGATCGAGGATTATGCCGCGCGCATCCGCGACTGGCTGGATGGTACGGAGACCAAACTGCCGGACCCGCTGTTGACCGCCCTGGTCGCCGATCATGCCGCCGCCGATGCCACCAAGCGCCAATGGCTGCTGGATACCTGCTTCCGCCTGAATCACCAGCGTAACCTGTACCGCTATCCCGCATACAGCCGGCTGTGGAACCTGGCGGAGCAGACCCGGCACCAGCAGTCCATCGAATACCTGGGGGCGAACTACTTCTCCGACCTCGTCACCTGGTACCATCTGGGCTGGCTCGGGGAAACGGTGCGCCACGATCATTTCGTGGCCCGCCGCCTGATCGAGAAGGGATCGGGCTACAGCGCCCAGGACCGGCGTGACCTACTGACGCTGATCGCGGGCCTTCTGCACGACGTCGCTGGCAGCTACCGGACACTGGCCGAGAAGGGTCAGATCGAGCTGTCCACAACGCCTTACGCGCATCCGATCCTGCCGCTGATGATCGATTTCGAGACGGCCCGGGAGACCATCGCCGACGCCCTGATCCCGGACACCCCCTACCCCGGCGGACAGGCGCGGGCCGAGGAGCACATCACCCTGGCCAAGACCTCGCATGCACGGGTATTCGGCCAGGAACCGGCCGGCTGCTGGCCCGCCGAGGGCGCCGTCTCCGATGCGGCGGTGTCGCTGCTGGGCAAGCATGGCTTCTCCTGGTGCGCCACCGGCGAGGCCGTGCTGCACCATTCGCTGGGCAAGGACATCCGCAACGATGGCCTGGAACAATTGTACCAGCCGTGGCTGGTCGACAGGCGCACGCACACCATCGCCTGCTTCTTCCGCGATGACCGCCTGTCCGACCTGATCGGCTTCGAGTATTCGCGCTGGGACACCCACGATGCAGTGGCCAATTTCATGCACGAACTGGCACTGGTACGCGAGCATACGCGCCACATGAAGGCTCCGGTCGTGTCCATCATCATGGACGGCGAGAACGCCTGGGAGCACTACCACGAGAACGGCGTCCCCTTCCTGAAGCTATTGTATGAGAGCATCGCCGAGCATCCGGAGTACGAACTGACGACATTCAGCGACTATCTGGGCCGGCATCCGGCCAAAAAACGCCTGGCGCACCTGGTGCCTGGCTCCTGGGTCTATGGCAATTTCGCCACCTGGATCGGCGACGCCGCCAAGACCCGTGGCTGGGAGCTGCTGATCGAGGCGAAACAGGCCTTTGATGCCCACTACCCTGCCCTGCCGCCGGAACGCAGGGAGGCGGCTGCCGAGCAACTGAGGATATGTGAGGGCTCCGACTGGTGCTGGTGGTTCGGCGATTACACCCCGGGGCCGGTGGTGCGCGACTTCGACCGCCTGTACCGCCAACAGCTGACGACATTGTATCACCTGCTCGGTGTCGATCCGCCCGCCTCGCTGGATGCGCCGATCTCGCTTGGTGGCGGTGAGGCGGAGGGCGGCGGCACCATGCGTCGGGGTGGTGCAGACTCGTGAGCACCTGGCTCGACCGGCGACGTGCCGCCGTGCTGCTGCACATCAGTTCCTTGCCCGGTCCCTTCCCCAGCGGCGTGCTCGGGCGTGAAGCCCATCGCTTCATCGATGATCTATCCTCCGCCGGCTTCAGCGTCTGGCAGTTTCTGCCGGTCGGCCCGACCCACGGCCATGGCTCGCCCTACGAAAGCCTGTCCTCTTTCGCCGGCAGCCCGGATTTCATCGACCTGCGCGAATGCGTCGAACGTGGATGGCTGGATGCAGGGAGGCTGAACGCCGAGGCCACGCACGCCGACCTGCGCGAGGAGGCGGCGGCCGGCTTCTGGCGCCAGGCCGAGGACGATTCCCAGCTGGCCGCACAGATCGAGGCCTTCCGGCAGGCGCATGACTGGTGGCTGGACGACTTCGCCCTGTTCTCGGCCATCAAGCGTGTACGGCACGACCAGCCGTGGTGGAGCTGGCCGGCGGCGCTGCGCGACCGCCAGCCGCAAGTGCTGGGGCAGGTGCGGCGGGATCATGCGACACTGATCCGCCAATGCGTCTTCGAGCAATTGCTGTTCGACCGGCAATTGCAACGCCTGCATGCCCATGCCGAAGACCGGGGCGTGCTGTTGTTTGGCGATTTGCCACTCTATGTCGCCCATGATTCGGCCGATGTCTGGACCCGCCGCGATCTGTTCACCGTCAATGAGCTCGGCCTGTGCGACGAGGTTGCTGGGGTGCCGCCCGACTACTTCTCGGATACCGGGCAGCGCTGGGGCAACCCGCTTTACCGTTGGGACAGGATCGAGGCGGATGGCTTCGATTGGTGGGTGCAGCGGGTACGCTGGCAGCTCTCGCGCATGCACCTGCTGCGCATCGACCATTTCCGCGGGCTTGAGGCCTATTGGGCCATTCCCGGCGAGAGCCAGGACGGCATCGTCGGCGAATGGCGCCGGGCGCCGGGCCAGGCGCTGCTGCAGACGCTGCAGGACAGGCTGGGCCACCTGCCAGTGGTGGCCGAGGATCTGGGCATCATCACCCCCGAGGTGACGGCGCTCAGGGAGCACTTCGCCCTGCCAGGCATGAAGATCCTGCAGTTCGCCTTCAGCGGCGATGCCGACAACCCCTACCTTCCGGCCCACCATGTGCCGGACAGCGTCGTCTACACCGGCACCCACGACAACGACACCACGCTGGGTTGGTTCACATCCATCCCCGAGGAAACCCGCCGGTTCGTGCTGCAGGTACTC
>OFHG01000397.1_pt1 | contig 17862 bp, 14 predicted proteins | sample 1521931 | NCBI WGS metagenome assembly OFHG01 (sample SAMEA2468438, study PRJEB22500) | soil metagenome | biome: Glassland; feature: Farmland; material: Clay | place: Australia | collected 2013-01-31 | depth 0.55 m
CCGCCGGGGCCGCCCCGCAGCCGCGCGTCGTGCGGCCCCCCCGCCCCCCCGTGCTGGCGGGCGGGGCGGCGGAGGCTCTGGCGGGCCGCCCCCCCCGCGCCCGTCCGCGCCCCGGTTCCCCCCCGCGCGGGGGGGGGGGGGGGGGGGGGGGGGGCCCCCCCCCCCGCCCCCCGCCGGTAGCGTAGCGTTACGGTGTGCGCCGGCGGCTGCGCGGTGGCTTCCTGGGCTCGCCCCAGACACTGACGATGGTGATGGCCGGGTCGCTGGTGGTCAGCGTGCTCGCGGGATCGTGCACGGCCAGCCAGGCCCCGGCCGGGCTCGCCCGCACCGCGCAGGCGATATGCGGGGGGCCTGCCGCGGGCGGCACCGCCGGGCCGGCCGCCCCCCGCGCGGCCATCCGGGTGGACCAGGGCGGATACCCGGCCGGCGCTGGCAAGCTCGCCGAAATCATGACTTCCGGCCGTCGTCCCGGCCCCCCGGGCTGGCTGCTGGTGCGCGGCGCACCCTGCACGATCACCAGCACCGGGACGGCGAGCCGTGACCTGGGCAGATGGAGCCGGCGGTACCCGGCGGTCTGGCAGATCAGCTTCTCCGGGGTGAAGGCCACCGGCTGGTACCGGATCGGGCTCGCTGACGACCCGTCCATCGTCTCCCCCTGGTTCGAGATCGCCCCCGCGCAGAGCCTGTACGCCAGGCCGCTGGCCAACGCACTGGCCTACTACCAGGCCCAGCGGGACGGGCCTGGCTACCTCCGGTCGCCGCTGCGCACCGCCCCGGCTCACCTGGCCGACTCCCGCGCGATGACTTACCGCACCCCGGCCATGAACGCCAGCGGGAACTTCGCCGGCAGCCTGTCCCGGTACGCCACCGGCCGGCGGATCAATGCCTCCGGTGGCTGGCTCGACGCCGGCGACTACCTCAAGTTCACCGAGACGATCAGCTACACGGCCGCGGTCATGCTGCAGGGGATCGTGTCCTTCCCGGGGCAGATGGGCGCCGGCGCGCCCGCCAGTTTCCTGGCTGAGGCCAGGTTCGGGCTGGACTTCCTGCAGCGGATGTGGGACCAGCGCACGCGCACGCTCTACTACCAGGTGGGAATCGGGGAGGCGAACAGCCGCTACGCCGGTGATCACGATCTGTGGCGGCTGCCGCAGGCCGATGATCACTACGCTGGCACAGACCCCCGTTACCGCTACATCCGGCATCCGCCAGTGCTGCGGGCCGGGCCGCCGGGCACGCCGGTCAGCCCGAACCTGGCCGGGCGGCTCGCAGCCGGCTTCGCGCTGTGCTACCGGGTTTTCCGCGGCAGCGACCCTGGCTACGCGAACCGGTGCCTGCGCTCAGCCGAGACGGTCTATGCGCTGGCAGGAACCCACTGGCGGGGCCCGCTGCTGACCGCCGCCCCGTTCAGCAGCTACCCGGAGGCGGGCTGGCGGGACGACATGATGCTGGGCGCGACGGAACTGGCACTCGCCCTGCGCGCCGCCCCGGCCGGCCGGCTGCCGGCCGGCCTGCCGGTCCGGTCCCCGGCCACCTATCTGCGCCAGGCCGCCGCCTGGGCCCGTCAGTGGGTGACCGGCCCGCAGGCCAGCTATGACACCCTGAACCTCTACGACGTCAGCGGCCTGGCGGAGTACGAACTCGCCCGCGTACTGGGGCAGCAGCGGGTCAGCGGGCTCGCGATCAACCGCGCCGGGCTGGTCGCCGCCCTCGGGGCACGGCTGACGGCGGCGATCCAGATCGCGCGCAAGGATCCGTTCGGCCTCGGGTTCGCCTGGGATCAGTACGACACCGCCGCACATGGCGCCGGGCTGTCGGTCATGGCGCACGAGTACACGGCGCTGACCGGGCCGGGCGGCAGCAGCGGCTGGGCGCAGCACTGGCTCGACGCCATCCTCGGCGCCAACGCGTGGGGCGTCTCGTTCATCGTCGGCGACGGCAGCGTGTTCCCCCATTGCCCGCACAACCAGTTCGCCAACCTGGCCGGCTCGCTCGACGGGCGGCCGCCCGTGCTGGCGGGCGCGACCGTGGAAGGGCCGAACGCGTTCGCCTCCCGCGGCGCCGTGACCGGGATGCGGCCCTGCGCCGCCCGGGCACCCGGCGGTGTCCCGTACCCGGTGTTCAGCGGGCACGGCGCGGTCTTCGCGGACAGCGTGCAGTCCTACTCGACCGTGGAACCGGGGATCGACCTGACCGTGCTCACCCCGCTGGCCTTCGCCTGGCAGGTGGCCGCCGCCCACGGCACGGTCCCGCCGCCGTGACCGCTACCGCGTCACCGTGACCGTCATCTGGGCGGACGGCCCGCCATCGCGCTGTGGCTGAGGTCGTGCAGGGCGCGCGCGGAGCCCAGGGAGGTGTCCACCGCGAGCAGGCGGGGCTGCTGCGCGCCGCTGACCACCGCCTGGATGTGCCGTACCGCCGCGGTGAACGAGTACTGGTCCCGGCCGAGGCCCGGATGGGTGACCGGCTCGCGGCCCGCCACCCGGACCTCGAACCGGTCCTGCGCCGTGGGGTGGAACGGGTTGGTGATGTTGATCTGCCCGGCGGTCCCCAGCAGGCGGCTGAACGTGTCGAATGCCAGGCCGAAGCTGCACGACAGCAGCAGGCGTCGGCCGCCGGGGAAGTTGAGGACCCCCCAGGTAGCCAGGTCGACGCCGCCAGCGTCCCACTCGGCGGTAGCCCACGCGCTGGTGTGCTCGGCGGCGAACAGGTCGCGGGCGAGGCGGACCGGATAGCAGCCGACGTCGTTCAGCGCCCCGCCGGCCAGGGCAGCCGACATCCGGATGTCGCCCTCCCGGTTCCCCAGGACGAACTGGAAGTTCGACTGGATCTCGCGCAGTTCGCCGATGACGCCGTCGGCGAGCAGGCCACGGATGCGCTCCATCTGGTCCTGGAAGGGGAAGACGAAGGCCTCCCACAGCGGGGTCCCGGTCTCGCGGGCCACCGCGAGCACCTGCTCGGCCTCGGCCAGCGAGGCCGTGAGGGGCTTCTCGCACAGGACCGGCCGGCCCGCCCGCAGCGCGGCGATGGTCCATTGCGCGTGCAGGGAGTTCGGCAGCGGGATGTAGAGGGCGTCCACGTCAGGGTCGTCGATCAGCGCCTGGTATCCGGTGACCGCGCGCCCGATCATGTTCTCGTGTGCCCACCGCGCGGTCCGCCCGGGGTCGCGGCCGGCCACGGTGGTGACCTCCCCGCCGGCTTCCCGCACCGCGGGCAGGAAGTACCCCCGCGCGATATTGGCCGTCCCGATGATCCCCCACCGCACTGTGCCGTCACCTCCCTGCCGCCGGTCCCGCTCTTGCCTCCGTAGGCATTATCCCAGCCGAGCCTATGGCCGGGCCGGTGGTTACGATCGGGAGAGATACCGTGACCGGCCGGAGGTGGAGGGACCGTGACTGAGGTGTTCCGTGGTGCCGGGGTCGCGCTGGTGACCCTCTTCGACGACCGCGGTGAGATCGATCCGGGTGCGACCGCCAAGTTCGCCTGCGATCTGGTGGCGCGCGGAATCCAGGCGGTGCTGGTCGCCGGCACCACCGGCGAGGCCGCCACGCTGACCGCCGGGGAGCGGATCGCGCTCGTCGAAGCGGTGCGGGCCGCGCTCCCGGCCGGTGTTCCTGTCATCGCCGGGACCGGGGCGCCGTCCTCGCGGCAGGCCGCCGCGCTCACCGGCGACGCGGTGCGGGCCGGGGCCGACGCGGTGCTGGCCTTCCCGCCGCCTGGCAGCGCGGATCTGGCCGGGTACTACGCGGCCGTGGCGGACGCCGCCGCTGGTCACCCGGTGCTGGCCTACCACTTCCCGAAGGTGTCGGCGCCGGGCATTCCGGTAGCGGCGCTGGCCGGGCTGCCGGTGGCAGGGGTCAAGGACTCCACCGGCGATCCGGACCGGCTGCTGGACGAACTGGCGCACTACCCGGGCGCGACCTATACGGGATCGTCGGCCGTGCTCGCCCTGGCCGGGCCGATGGGGGCGGCGGGTGCCATCCTTGCCCTCGCCAACATCGAGCCGGAGCGATGCGTGGCCGCCCTGGCGGGCGATGCCCGAGCCCAGCTTGCGCTCGCCGACCGCCACCTGGAGGTCAAGCAGGGCGGCATCGCGGCGCTGAAGGCGCTGCTCGCCGCCGAGCGCGGCATCCCGGCGGGAGTCCGGGGCTAGCGGGCGGCAGCTTCCTGAGACACCTCTCATCGGGGTCTCACGGTCACCTCACGCGGGTTCGCGAAAGTCAGAAGTAAGCGAAGACGCCCTCAGGAGGTAACCACCATGGCCCACATCGAGCACAGCAGCCGGGGATTCGAGCGGCAGCGCGAGAACACGCGCGACTCCGGGCACCACGACACCAGCAGCAAGGACACCCATCCGGAGAGCGCGGACACCAGCCGCGACAGGTGAGCGCGACGGCCACAAGCCCCCGGGCTCATTGCTGGGAGCTAGCCGGCGGGGACGGCCAGCGGAGCGGAGGGTTCCCGGACGAGCCGGTAGCCGGCGCCACGGATCGTGGCGATCCGGCCATGCCCGATCTTGTTGCGCAGGTACCGGATGTAGACCTCGACCACGTTGGAGCACGGGTCATAGCCGTAACCCCACACGTGGCTGAGCAACTGCTCGCGGCTTAGCACCTGGCCCGGATGGCGCAAGAAGACCTCGGCCAGGGCGAACTCCCGGGGGGACAGGTCGATGACCTGGCCCGCCGCCTCGGCCTGGCGGGTGCGCAGGTCGAGGCTGAGGTCCCCGTTGCGCAGCACGAACTGCTCACGGGCCGGGCCGGGCCGCAGCCGGGCCCGCACCCTGGCCAGCAGTTCTGGCAGCCGGAACGGCTTGCTCAGGTAGTCGTCCGCCCCGCCGTCCAGGCAGGCGACGATGTCATCGGGGGTGTTGCGGGCGGTGAGGACGATGACCGGCAGCCGGACCTGCCTGCGCCGCAGCTCCGCCAGTACCCCGGAGCCGTCCAGGCCCGGCAGGCCCAGGTCGAGCAGCAGCAGGTCGAACTCGCCGGTCCGCCTACGGGCGGCCGGGGGCGACGCATGCGCAGATCCGCGCCGCCGCGCAGCGCGCGGGGGTGGCTGCCTTCGCCGGCGCCTTGCCCGGCGGCCTTGACACCCAGGTGGGCGAGCAGCACCAATGGTAAGACGGTCGTCCTGGTCACCCACCAGCCCCAGCTCACCGCCCACGCGAACCAGGTGCTCCGGGTCGAGGACGGCCGCATCGTCACAGCCGCCACGGCCCAGTCCGCATGACCGGGCGGTGATCGGCGTGTTGCCCGCCGTACCGCGGCGGGCTCAGCCGGCCACGTGTGAGCGCGGGCTACTGGGAGCCGGCTGGCCGTTGACCGGGCCGGCCGGGAGCGGCCGCGCACCGGCGGTGAGCAGCGGTCGCAACGGGGTGGCGGTCAGCCGCCTGACCAGGCTTGTGAGCGGGATCCGCGCGATGATCCACCCGATGAGCACGACGGCGGCGCCGAGCGCGAAGCCGGCCGCCACGTCCTGCGGGTAGTGCGCCCCGATGTAGACCCGGGCGGCACACATCACCACGCCCGCCACGGCAGCGATGATGCCCAGGCGGCGGTGGTACAGCAGCAGGCCGGCCGTCACGGCACCGGCCACGGTGGCGTGATCGGATGGGAAGGAGAAGTCCGTGCTGTGGCCGGCCAGGACGAGGATGTGCGGCAGGCTCTGCCAGGGCCGGGCCTCGGCCACCGCATGGTTGACCGGCTGCGCCACGAGAACCGCGATGGCCGTGCCGGCCATCGCCCACAGCGCCGCTGCCATCACCCGCGCGTCGCCCCGTCGGCGGGCCAGCCACCAGCCGGCCACCAGCAGCAGGCCGAACAGCGCGACGCCGTAGTTGGCGTAGGCGAGCATCGGCGCGTGCAGCCAGCCGGTGTGCTGCGCGAAGTGATTGACATCCAGGAACAGGGTCTTGTCCCAGCCGTAAGCCCCGGAGGTACGGGGAACCGGGATAGGTGAGCCACCAGCCACACTCAGACGCTATCGCTTCGTGGACTTCCAGCGAACGGAAGATGGCCAGATTCAGAACGAAGCTTGACCCTGGCGTGCGAACAGCAGGTGCTCGGTGGAGCCGAGCAGCTCCAGGCGCCGGTGCAGCACGGCATTGCCGGTGGCCTGGCTGGTGTGGCAGGCGATCGCGTCCCACTGCCGCGCCCGGTCGACGGGCAGTGCGGTGAGGTCGGTGGGCTGCCGCCCGGCGAAGCAGGTGCCGAACTCCTCGTTCAGCGTGGCCGCGACCGCGGCCGGCAGCGCCCATAGCAGCACCGGGATACCCAGCACGCCCGCTGCGGCCAGCGCGGCGGCCGTGGCGTGGATGTGATCGGGATGGCCGGTGACCCCGCTGACGTCGAAGGCGAGCAGGTGGCTGGGACGCACCAGGCGGGCAAGCCGGACCACATGCGCCGCGAGTTCGGCCGGCGGCACCGCGCTGAGGGTGCCGTCGGGGTAACTGAGCAACTCGGCATGGCCGACACCCAGGACGCTGGTAGCCGCCGCGAACTCAGCGGGACGCACCTGGCCGAGGTCGCCGTCACAGCCATGCAGCGAGGACGCTTCGCCATGGGTGAAGCACAGCACCGCGGCCGCCGACCCCCGGCCGGTGAGCCGCTCCATCACCCCGCCGAGCCCGAATGACTCGTCGTCGGGGTGTGCGACCACCGCGAGCACCGACGTCACCCCGGTCAGCAGGTCGGCAGAGGCTCCCGTGGCCGCCATCGCCTCACCTCCGCCCGCCCGACCTCCGCCCGCCCGCGAGGGGGCCGTCACAGTCCCGCCGCCGTGACCGGCGAGCGGGGGGCACCCCCGGCACCCGTTATGCATAATACCCCTTGGGGTATTAACCGCCCTAGGTCCCCGCCGGACGGGACCAACGGCCCCGCCCCGCCCGCCCCGGCGGGGACATGCTCAAGGAAAGACAACGGCCAGCCAGGGAGACTGCGGTGGCACGAGCAGGAGCGCGAGCGCGGCGGGAGGACCGGCCGGTGGTTCACCGCGCCGGGCAGGAGGGGCCTGCCCCGACCTCGCCGCTGCTGGAACGCATCAGGGCCGGCATCATCGGCGAGGGTGAGGTGATGGACGGGCCTTACGGGCCGCGCAGCATCACCTATGCCGACTTCACCGCGTCCGGCCGGTCACTGGACTTCATCGAGGATTTCATCGTCGGCGAGGTGCTGCCCCGCTACGCCAACACTCACACCGAGAGTTCGGGCACCGGCCTGCAGACCAGCCGGCTCCGCGAGGACGCCCGCGCGATCATCCATGACGCGGTCGGCGGCACCGATGAGGACATCGTCATCTTCTGTGGCCCGGGTGCCACCAGCGCGATCAGCAAGCTGGTGGGAATCCTGGAAATCCGGCTGCCGAACGGCCTTGCGGAGCGCTACCACCTGCTCGATTCGATCCCGCCCGGGCAGCGGCCGGTCGTGTTTGTGGGCCCGTACGAGCATCACTCCAACGAACTGCCGTGGCGGGAATCGATCGCGGACGTCGTCGTGATCGGCGCGGACGCCGATGGCCACATCGACCTCGCGCACCTGGCGGCGGAACTGGCCCGTTACGCTGGCCGGCCGCTGCTGATCGGCAGTTTCTCGGCCGCCTCGAACGTGACCGGGATCCTGTCCGACACCAGCGCGATCGCCACGCTGCTGCACTCCCACGGGGCACTGTCGTTCTGGGACTATGCGGCGGCCGGGCCGTACGCGCCGATCCGGATGGGACCCACCGCTCCTGGCCGCGGCGACTACAAGGACGCGATCTTCCTGTCCCCGCACAAGTTCATCGGCGGGCCGCAGACTCCGGGGGTGCTGGTGGTGCGGCGTGACCTGGTCCGTAACAAGGTGCCGACGGTGCCCGGCGGCGGCACGGTCGCGTTCGTGGACCCGGTCGGCCACCGCTACCTCGATGACCCGGTGGCCAGGGAAGAGGGCGGCACCCCGGCCATCGTGGAGTCGATCCGGGCGGGCCTGGTGTTCGGCCTCAAGCAGGCGGTCGGCACCGGCCTGATCGCCGCCCGCGAGGAGCGGCTGTGGCGGAACGCGCTGGCGCGGTGGAGTGCCAATCCCAGCATCGAGATCCTCGGCAACCACGAATCCGCCCGGCTGTCGATCATCTCCTTCCGGGTCCCGAAGGGGCCGCTGTACCTGCACCACAACTTCGTGGTCGCGGTGCTCAACGACCTGTTCGGCATCCAGTCGCGGGGCGGCTGCTCATGTGCCGGGCCGTACGGGCACCGGCTGCTGGGCATCGACGAGATCCACTCGCACGCGTTCCGCGACGAGATCAGCCTCGGCTGCGAGGGCATCAAGCCCGGCTGGACCCGGGTCAACTTCAACTACTTCATCTCCGACGCCACCCGCGACTACCTGATCGACGCGGTCGACCTGGTCGCGACGTACGGGCACCGGCTGCTGCCCGACTATCTGTTCGACCCCGGCACCGGGCTCTGGCGGCACCGGGAGGGTCCGGGCGAGCCGGCGTTGCGGCTGGCTGATGTCCGGTTCGACGGCAGCGGCCTCACCTACCCGCACCACCGGGAGCGTGCCGGGGAGGAGGCGCTCGCCGCGCAGCTGGAAGCCGGCCGCCAGGTGCTGGCCAGCCGGGCGGACAGGATCGGCGATGGCCCGACCGGGCTGCCCGCCGACTTCGAGCGGCTGCGCTGGTTCCACCTCCCGCCTTCCTGCCTGGCCAGGTAGCGCGCGGCGCTCGTGCCCCGCCCGGGGCCGGCATGGAGGTGCCTGTCTATGCGCGTCAATGCCACATTCATGCCAAACGTGCCTGTCCGCTGTCAGCGATAGGCAACCCGTGTATCTCATTTGTGAGATACCGTTTGATGTATGGAGCATCGTGGCGCGGGCGGGGATCCGGGCCGGGCGGGCCAGCCAGCGCCCGGCGAGCGGGGCGGCCCGGGCGGCCCGGGCGGCCTGCCGCTGCTGCCGGGGTTCCGGGAGATGGCCATCCGGCGCATGTCGGAGCAGCGCCGCCGTCTGGTCGGGGAACTCACCGAGCAGCGCAGGTCGGCGGGGCTGTCCCAGACCGAGGTCGCGGCGCGGATGGGTACCTCGCAATCGGCGGTTGCCCGGCTGGAGGCAGGTGACGTGGACGTCCGCGCCTCCACGCTCGAACGCTACGCCGCCGCGATAGGGAGCCAGATCACCTGGCGCCTGGAGGGCTGACCGGCGCCGCGGCAGAGAGGATTCCGATGATGATCACGTACCGCGCCGGTGCCTACCCGCCCCGGCCGCCGTTCCCGCCCTGGCAGCCAGGCCCGGAGCGGCCAGGGCCGCCGGGCCCGTCCCCGCAGCCGGGCCGCCCGGCGCACCCGGGTCCCAACCCGGCGATCCAGCCCGCCCGCGTCTGGTTCGACCAGGGCGAATGGCCGGGACGGCTCTACGAGCGGCTGCTGAACCAGCGCATCGTGATGGCGCACGGCTGCCTGGACGGCGAGTCGGCCACCAGGCTGTGCGCCCAGTTGCTCACCCTGGACGCCGAGGGGGACGGGCCGGTCCGGCTCGAACTGCAGAATCTCGATGCCGACCTGCCGGCGGCGCTGACGGTCATGGGCGTCCTGGACACCCTCCGCGTCCCGGTGACCGCGTATGCGGGCGGCCGGACCAGTGGGCCCGGGCTGGGCGTCGTGGCTGCCGCCCGGCACCGCCGCGCCTACCCGAACGCGTTCTTCGCGATGGCCGAGCCCAGGGTCAGCTTCGACGGCCCGGTGACCGCTGTCGCGGCACAGGAGGAGCAGGTCCGGGCCATGCTCTCCGAGCTGTACGCACGGCTCGCCGAGGCGACCGGGCACGAGGTGGAGGAGGTCCGGGAGGACGCCCGGCGGGGCCGGCTGCTCACGGTGGACCAGGCAATCGACTACGGCCTCATCGAAGGCTTCGCTGAGGCACGCGGCCCGGCCGGGCGGGGTCTGGCCGGGCTCGGCGGGTGAGCGGCGCGCCGCCGCGGCCGTTCCACCGACACCACCAGCCCGACGCCGGCCACCACCACCGCGCCGCCGATGAGGATCGGCCAGGTCACCTTCTCGCCGAGGATGAGGGCGCCGAGCATCACCGCGACCATCGGGTTGACGTAGGCATAGGTCGCGGTGAGCGACAGCGGTGCGTTGCCGAGCAGCCAGACGTAGGCCGAGAACGCGGCCAGTGACCCGAACACGATCAGGTACGCCAGCGCCACCCAGGCCCGGGCGGGGATGGCGGCGGGGTGGACCTTGCCGAACTCACCGGTGGCTGCGCCCATCACCAGGAGCATCGCACCGGCCGCGAGCATCTCGTAGGTGGTCGCCACGAAGGGGTGGGACGGCAGCGGCAGGCGCGGCGAGGCGAACGATCCGGAGGACCAGGAGATCGTCGCCCCGATGATCAGCAGCACCCCCCACAGTCTGGTGCCGGCCGGGTGACTGCCGGGCAGCGCGAGGATCGCGATACCGATGAACCCCAGTGCGGTGCCGGCCAGGGTTGCCCGGCGCGGAGTGTCCCTGGTGATCAGGCGCAGGCAGACCAGCCAGAGCGGCACCGCCGCGACGAGCAGGGCCGCCAGGCCAGACGGGACGGTCTGCTCGGCGACGGCCACCCCGCCGTTGCCGCCGGTCAGCAGCAGCACCCCGACCACGGCAGCAGACAGTGCCCGGCGCGGGGGCACCCGCAGGATGGCAGGCCCGTGCCGGAGCACGAGAAACACCGCCAGCAGGACCCCGGCACACAGGAAGCGCACGCCCATCGCGACCAGAGGCGGCGCGAACCCGACGATGACCCGGATGCCGAGATAGGTCGAGCCCCAGATGATGTACACCACGATCAGCGCGGCCCAGGTGGCCACCGGGCCCCGCCGCCTGCTGGACGTCATGGGCGGGGTGCCGCAGTCACTGGGGCCATACCGTCATTCTCGTCGGCCTGGCGGGGCCGGGGCCAGCGGTTATCGGAGGCCGGACGGTCAGCGGGGGCCGTAGGTCTGGGTGGCCTGCTCGATGGCGGTCAGGTAACCGGCCCGTTCGTAGGCGGAACCGTAGTCGCCCGCCTGCACCGCCAGCAGGCCGCGCACCTCGTCCACCGACGAGAACCCCTTGCGCTCCATCCACTCCATCAGTTCGTCGATCAGCACCGCCGCGTGGGCCGGCCCATGCCGCAGCAGGGAGGAGGTGGTCATCACCACATCGGCGCCGGCCAGCAGGTAGGCCGCCACGTCGTCCACGGTCTCCACTCCGGTACTGGCCGCGAGCGAGGCTCCCACCAGCCCGCGCAGACGGGCGATCCAGGACCGGGGCAGCGCCGCCTCCACCGGGTTCGACAGTTGCAGCCCCATGCTCACGGTCAGGGTCTCGGGGTCGATGTCGGTCTGCATGAACCGGTTGAACAGGACCAGCCCGTTCGCTCCCGCCCGGTCGAGCCGGACCGCCACCTCCCCGGCGGAGCTGAAGAAGGGCCCGAGCTTGACCGCGACCGGGATGCTGACCGCCGCCTTGACCGTGGTCAGGATGTCCACGTAACGCTGCTCGACATCGCGCCCCGGCATGCGCGGGTCTGCGGGCAGGTAGTAGACGTTCAGCTCGATGGCGGCGGCGCCCGCCTCCTGCATGGCGGTCGCGTAGTCGGTCCAGCCACCGGCCGTGACCCCGTTCAGGCTGGCGATCACCGGGACGCTGACCGTGGCCGTGGCCCGTGAGAGCAGATCCAGGTACCGGCGCGGCCCGGCCTCCCCATCGATGGCGGGCAGGTAGCTCAGGGATTCCGCGAAACTCTCCGATCCGCTCTCGGCGAGCCGCGCGTCCAGTTCGGCCTCCCGCCGCACCTGCTCCTCAAAAAGTGACGGCAGGACGATGGCTCCCACCCCGGCATCAGCCAGATGCTGGATGCCGGTGATGGTGCGCTGGATCGGGCCGGCCGAGGCGACCAGGGGGTTGCTCAGCGTCAGGCCCAGGTAGTTCGTAGTGAGATTCATGCGTCGCTCCTGTGGGCATCCACCGGGCTCGGCGGGAACCTTTCTGGCCCCTGCGTCGCCATCTCCTCGTATGTGGCCCAGCGCCGGTTGACCTCCTGCTGGGCCAGGCCGAGCAGCCGCTCGGCCTCCGCCGGGTCGGCCTGGGCGAGGATGCGGTAGCGCAGTTCCCGCCCGGTGTACTCGGTGAGCGCTATCCGCGGCCGGGGTGAGTCGAGCAGGAACGGGTTGCCCCCGCCTGCGCGCACCACCGGGTCGTAGCGCATCAGCGGCCAGTAGCCGCTGGCGACCGCGCGGTACTGCTGATCCATCCCGTCGCGCATCTCGATCCCGTGCGCGATGCAGTGGCTGTAGGCGATGACCAGTGATGGCCCCGGATATGCCTCCGCCTCCCGCAGCGCCCGCAGCGTCTGCTGCGGGTCGGCGCCCATCGCCACCCGGGCCACGTAGACGTTGCCATAGGCGATCGCCTGCAGTGCGAGGTCCTTCTTGGGCACCGTCTTGCCGCCGGAGGCGAACTTGGCGACCGCGCCCAGCGGGGTGGCTTTCGAAGCCTGCCCGCCGGTGTTGGAGTAAACCTCGGTGTCGAGCACCAGGACGTTGACGTCGCGGCCGCTGGCCAGCACGTGGTCGAGCCCGCCGGCGCCGATGTCGTAGGCCCAGCCGTCCCCGCCGACCAGCCACACACTGCGCCGCACCAGGTGGTCGACGACGCTGAGCAGGTCCGCGACCGAGGGGATGGCGTGGCCAGCTGGCCCGCGCTGGCCCGCTGGCCCGTCCAGCCGCTGCAGGCGGCGCTTGAGTTCGGCGACCCGGGTGCGCTGGGCCGCGAACTCCGACTCCCGCTGCTGCGGGGCGTCCAGGATCTCGTCCACCAGTGGCGGCCCGAGCCGGTCGCGCAGTTCCGACAGCCGGGAGCGGGCCAGGCGCAGGTGCAGGTCAGCGGCGAGCCGGAAGCCCAGCCCGAACTCGGCGTTGTCCTCGAACAGGGAGTTGGACCACGCCGGGCCGCGCCCGGCCGCGTCGGTGGTCCACGGGGTGGTCGGCAGGTTGCCGCCGTAGATGGATGAGCAGCCGGTCGCGTTCGCGATCATGAGCCGGTCGCCGAACAACTGCGAGAGCACCTTGAGGTAGGGGGTCTCGCCGCAGCCGGCGCAGGCACCGGAGAACTCGAACAGCGGCTGCAGGAACTGGGTGCCGCGGACGGTGCCGAAGTCCACCCGGGACCGCTCGTTGACCGGCAGCGACTCGAAGAATTCGATGCTGGCCCGCTGCGGTGCCACCAGCGGCTCACGGGCGGCGAGGTTGATTGCCTTCCGGTTCTGGTCGCCCGGCGCGCTCACGGGGCACGCTTCCACGCACAGGCCGCATCCGGTGCAGTCCTCGACGTAGACCTGGAGGGTGTAGCGGGCGTCCGGCAGCCCGCGGGCGTCCAGCGGGGCCGACGCGAACCCGTCCGGCGCACCGTCGAGGCGGGCGGCGTCGTAGAACTTGGACCGGATGACGCTGTGCGGGCAGACGAAGCTGCAGTTGCCGCACTGGATGCACAGGTCCGGGTCCCAGGCGGCGACCTCGTCGGAGATGTTGCGCTTCTCGTAGGCGGTGGTGCCGCTGGGGTAGGTGCCGTCCGCGGGCAGCGCGCTCACCGGGAGGGCGTCCCCGTGGCCGGAGATCATCGCGGCGGTGACCGTGCGCACGAATTCGGGCGCGCTAGCAGGCACCGGCGGCGGCGCGCCCCGGCTGGCGGTCACCCGCCCCGCGATCTCCACCCGGTGCAGCGCCGCCACTGCCGCGTCCACCGCGGCGTGGTTGCGCTTGACGACCTCCTGCCCGCGGCGCCGGTAGGTCTTGCTGATGGACTTCTTGATCGCGGCGATCGCCTCGTCCGTGGGCAGCACACCGGAGATGGCGAAGAAGCAGGTCTGAAGGACCGTGTTCACCCGCCCGGCCAGTTCCGCTTCGCGGGCCACCCGGTTGGCGTCGATGGCGTACAGGGTGATCTGCTTGGCCAGGATCTGCTCCTGTGCCTCGCGGGGCAGGCTGTCCCAGACCTCGCCGGGCGGGCGCGGGGTGTTGAGCAGCAGCGTCGCGTCGGGCGCCGCCCGGTCGAGCACCTCTGCCCGCTCGATCAGCCCCGGGTGGTGACAGCCGACGAAACCGGCCTGGCTGACCAGGTAGGGCGCCCTGATAGGGGCCGGCCCGAACCGCAGGTGGGAAACCGTCTGCGAACCCGACTTCTTCGAGTCGTAGACGAAGTACCCCTGCGCATGCTTTCCGGCATCACCCAGGATCTTGATGGTGTTCTTGTTCGCACCCACGGTCCCGTCCGAACCGAGCCCGAAGAACACCGCGCGCAGCGTTTCGCGGGACTCGATGTCCAGCGCCGGGTCATAGGGCAGGCTCGTGGCGCTGACGTCGTCGATGATGCCGATGGTGAACCGCCGCTTGGGCTTGCCGCTGGCGAGGTCGGCGAAGATCCCGGCGGCCATGCCCGGGGTGAACTCCTTGGAGGAGAGCCCGTACCTGCCGCCGGTCACCACCGGCATGATCTCCCGTTCGCCCGCCGCGTGAGCCTCTGCCAGCGCGGCGAGCACGTCCAGGAACAGCGGCTCACCCAGCGACCCGGGCTCTTTGGTCCGGTCCAGCACCGCGACCCCGGTCGCCGTGCTGGGCAGCGCCGCCAGCAGCGCCGCGCCCGGGAACGGGCGGTACAGCCGCACCTGGACGACACCCACCCGTTCCCCGGCGGCGGCGAGGTGCTCCGCGGTCTGGGCGGCGGTCTGCGATCCGGAGCCCATGACGACTATCACCCGCTCCGCCTGCGGGTGCCCGTAGTACTCCATCAGGCGGTACTGGCGCCCGGTACGCCCGCCAAGCACATCCATCGCCGCCTGCACCGCCTCGGGGACGGCGGCGTAGTACGGGTTGACCGTCTCCCTGGCCTGGAAGTAGACGTCGGGGTTCTGGGCGGTGCCGCGGATGAACGGCCGGTCCGGCGAGAGTGCCCGGTCCCGGTGGGCGCGGACGGCCTCGGCGGGTACCAGCGCCCGCAGGTCGTCGTCGGAGAGCATGTCGATCGTGTTCAGTTCGTGTGAGGTGCGGAAGCCGTCGAAGAAATGCACGAACGGGATCCTGGTGGCCGGGGTCGCCGCCTGGGCCACCAGCGCCAGGTCGTGCGCCTCCTGGACAGACGCGGAGGCCAGCAGCGCGAAGCCGGTCTGGCGCACCGCCATAACATCGGACTGGTCGCCGAAGATGGACAGGCCCTGCGCGGCCAGCGACCGGGCGGCGACGTGCAGCACGGCCGGCGTCAGCTCCCCAGCGATCTTGTACATGTTGGGGATCATCAGCAGCAGGCCCTGGGAGGCGGTGAAGGTAGTGGTCAGCGCGCCGGACTGGAGTGCGCCGTGCAGCGCTCCCGCCGCCCCGCCCTCGCTTTGCATCTCCACCACCGACGGCACCGTTCCCCAGATGTTGGGGTGTCCCTGGCTGGCCCACTCGTCGGCCAGTTCGGCCATCATCGAGGACGGGGTGATCGGGTAGATGCAGCAGACTTCGTTGAGCCGGTAGGCAACGGATGCGGCGGCCTCGTTGCCGTCGATGGTGGTGCGCGTCATCGCGGTTCGGCCTCCATTTCGATCGCGTGGACCGGGCACTGCTCGTAGCAGGTGCCGCAGCCGGTGCAGCGGTCATAGTCGAACCGGTAGCGGTGGCCGGGCCCCAGCTTGATCACCGCGTTCTCCGGGCAGGCGCCCAGGCAGCCGTCGCACTCGAAACAGTTGCCGCAGGACAGGCACCGGCTCGCCTCGTAGACCGCCTGCTCCGGGGTGAGGCCGCCGACCACCTCGGTAAAGTCGCTCACCCGCTCGGCCGGTGCCCGCTCGGGCTGGCTGCGGCGGTCCGCATCGGTGAAGTACCAGGGGTGGAGCAGGTCGAAGGCCGCCACCTCGTGCTTGGGCGGGGTCAGCAGTTCCTCCCCGCGCAGGTAGGCATCGATGAACCGGGCCGCCTTCCTGCCATGCCCGACCCCGACGGTCACGGTCCGCTCGGCGGGCACCATGTCCCCGCCCGCGAACACGCCCGGGCAGCCGGTCATCATCGACGGCGACACCACGACTGTGCCGTCCGGCTTGAGGTCAACGCCGGGTACCCGGCGCAGGAATGCGGTGTCGGCATCTTGCCCGACCGCGAGGATAAGCGTGTCGGCCGTGAGTTTCTCCAGATGCCCGGTCGGATGCGGGCGCCCGGCGCCGTCGAGTTCCATGACCTCCACGGTCATGTCCGGCCCGTCGAAGGCGCTGATCGTGTGGAGCCAGTTGATCCGCACGCCCTCGCGTTCGGCTTCCTGGGCTTCCTCCTCGTGGGCGGGCATCTGCGCGCGGCTCCGGCGGTAGACGATCATGGTGTCGTCCGCACCGAGCCGCCGGGCCACCCGGGCGGCATCCATCGCCGTGTTCCCGCCGCCATACACCGCGACCCGGCGGCCGATCGCCGGCCGGGCGCCTGAGGCGACATCGCGCAGGAACGGCACCGCGTCAATGATCCGGCTGGCATCGCGGGCGGGGATGTCCACATGCTTGGACAGGTGCGCGCCGACCGCGACGAACACCGCGTCGAAGCCGCCCTTGCGTCGCTCGGCGGCCAGGTCGTCGACCCGGTGGCCGCAGGTGATGCTCACCCCGAGCGCGCGGATCCGGCTCACCTCCCCGTCCAGCACGTCGCGGGGGAGCCGGTAGGCGGGGATGCCGTAGCGCATCATCCCGCCGGGTTCGGCACTGGTGTCACGGATCTCGACCTGGTGACCGAGCCTGGCCAGATGGTAGGCGGCGGACAGGCCGCTCGGGCCCGCCCCGACCACCAGCACCCGCCGGCCGGTGCTGGTCGGCGGGGCGTCGAAACGCCAGCCGCGCTCCAGCGCGAGATCGCCCAGGAACCGCTCGACCGAGTGGATGGACACCGAGCTGTCCAGTTCGGCGCGGTTGCAGACGCTCTCGCACGGGTGGTAGCAGACCCGGCCGTGGATGGCGGGCAGCGGATTGTCGGCGACCAGCTGCCGCCACGCCTGTTCGTGCTGGCCGGCCTGGCTGAAACCCAGCCAGGCCTGGATGTTCTCCCCGGCCGGGCAGCCAGCGTTGCAGGGCGGCAGCAGGTCCAGGTAGACCGGCCGCCGGGTGCGGACCGGGCCGGCCCTGGCCGCGCCGTGCAGCAGGTCGGGCAGTGGGGTCAGGTCGCGGGGCGGGTGAGTCATGGGGCCGTCTCCAGGTGCGGTCGGCCCGCCGGGTCCGCGGCGTGCTGATCGCGGACGAGGGGGGCCCGGGCCTGGAGGTCAGCGGCCTGAGCCTTTCCGGCTCCGAGGTCCGGGGCGTGCGCCTGCCCGGCGCGATGTGGCTGATCGCCAGTGAGCCTGCGTGAGGGGGCGGATGTATATTTAGGAGCGCGCCAGCTTAGGCATCATCATCGTTTTCATCGTCAGGCGTAGGTAGACCTAGAATTGGTTCGCCTTCCCGAACGAAGGCGAGTTGTTCTTTGTGCGCATCTGCGATGAGTTGAAGTGCATTTCGAATCTCGACGGAGCTCTTCGTTTCCACTTCGGTCCCATCTTCTTCAATCGCCATCTCTGGCTCAGGCAACTCTCCCGCACGCGTCTCGAAGTCAAAACCTTTATCGATCCGGGCGGCGATACGCTTCAAACTCGCTTTTGTGTGGTTCAAAACTTCAGCTTTCCGACCGGCATCGGTCTTCTTATAGTTTTCGTTGACGAGGTTCTCTGCCAATTTGACAATCCCTTCACTCACTTTGCCCTCTACAAATTTATCGAGCTCCGCTACTGATTTCTGTGTTCCATCTCCATCCATATCTTTGAGGCGGGCTTTGATAATTCGGACTTCTGACACATCCTTGTAGATGCCGATCAGGGAACGG
>OFHG01000399.1_pt1 | contig 17793 bp, 11 predicted proteins | sample 1521931 | NCBI WGS metagenome assembly OFHG01 (sample SAMEA2468438, study PRJEB22500) | soil metagenome | biome: Glassland; feature: Farmland; material: Clay | place: Australia | collected 2013-01-31 | depth 0.55 m
GGTGATGCCGGGGTTGTTGATGATCTTCTGAAATTCCTGCACCGCGTTTTGACCCTGCCTGGCGCGCAGATAGGCCAGGCCGCGCACGTAAACGGGATAGGCATTGGCGGCGCCGGGGCCAGTGCCCATTTCGTACGGAGCCGCTCCCCGCAATAAATCAATCGCGGCGTCGGGATGGCCACGGTTGATCTCCATCAACGCCCGGACGGAGGCGAGCAGCGCCTGGTTGAAAATCTCGTCCTGCGGAAACTGTTTCGCGCCCTCGTCACAGAGCTGCTGCGCCTTCGGTAAATCGCCGGCCATGGCCAGAGCCTGCGCCGCGGGGGCGATCACGCCGCGGCCGTTTTCTTTCCCCAGAGCCTGCGCCGCGTCCTTGCGGGCGTCGGCAAAATCGCCCAGGTCGGCCTCGACGGTGGCTGCCGCGGCACGAATCAAGGATGCCATTTCCGCATCGTTGTTGGTCTGCGCCAGCTCGACGGCGCGCTGGTAAAACTCCCTGGCTTTTTGCAGCTTCCCCCAATATGCCTGGGTGTATCCCTGGATCATCAGCATGAAGGGCTCATCATGTTTGCCTTTGGACCACGCGGCCTGGCGCTCCATCTCGGCCTCATCGCCGTGGTAAAGGGCGATGAAATAGAGCTGCAGATGAAACACCCAGGTGTCCAGATGCTGGGCCAGACCCTGGTCAATGATCGCCTTCGCCTCGTCAAAGCGGTTCAGGCCGAAGTAAGCCGAGGAAAGGTTTTGGTAGGCATAGATATCTTTGGCATCGAGGTGGAGCGCCTCCATGCCTGCCGCCAGCGCTTTGTCGTATTGCCCGATGGAAGCGTACCGTAGCGAGAGGTTGTCACGTGGGATGAGGTCGCGCGGGTAGGTTTGGGCCCAAAGTTGGTAGGTCTCAATCGCCTTGCCCACCTGGCCGGTCACGATATCGTAGTAGTGAGCCGAGATATACAACCTCTCGCGCTCGGTGGCCCGCTCGCGCAGGTCATAAGCTTTCCGGATGCTCGCCAGGGCTAACTGCTCGTCACCGAGATTGTTGTAAACCGTGCCGAGCGTCGCGTGGGCCAGGGCGAAATTCGGATCAATCTCAACCGCGCGCTTGAGGAAAGGCAGCGCGCCATCTTCATCCAGTTGCAGGTGCTTGGCCTCGCCCAGGCTGAAGGCCTTCAGGGCTTCGAGCGACGAAGTGGTGGCGGCTTCGACGGGCTTGTCGAATTTCTGGATGGAGGCCAGCGACTCGCCCAGTCTTGCCCGCAGCTCGTTGGCGGCACTGTCAAGCGCCTTCAATACCTGCTCTTTGCTCGCGGCGGTCGCCTGCTCGCTGGCCAGCACGTCGCCGGTCTGCGAGTTGACGGCCTGAATCGTCAGGACATATTGCGCGCCGAGGCTCGAGATGTTTCCGGTCAGCATGGCCTTGATGCCGGCGCGCTGGCAGATTTCGCGGCCGATTTCGGGCGTGACGCGCGTGTCCGCCGGCCGTTCCATCAGCTTGAGCGTCTGCTGCACCTTCTGCTGCGGGAAAACATTCAGGTAAGGCGATTGCTCCAGGTCCACGGCCAGCGCCTGCTTGAGCGTGCCGTCAAAGACCGACTCGCCCGTGGTGTTGACAAAATCCGTGAGCAGGATGGAATCGCGCTCGGTCAGCTTGGGCGCGCGATGCAGGTAGAGATATGCCGCTCCGGCGATGATGGCCAGCACCACGGCGCCCAGCGCCACGCCGATGCCTTTCTTGTGCCGCTTGACGAGCGCCGCGGCCAGAACCGCGTCCGAGCTTTGCTGCGAAGCTTGCGCCAGCAGCTGCGCGGCGGGCGCGGAAACCGGCGCGGCCGATGCCGTCCCCGAAACCGGAGTGGGCGGCGCCGCTGCGGCTGCGGTTGCCGCGGAGACGACTTGCACGGCGGCGGAGCGGCCGGAATCCGTATCGCGTTTTAGACGCTTCAAATCGGCCTCGAGGTCCGAGGCGGTCTGGTAACGCAGCCGCCGGTCCTTCTCGAGCGCCTTGGTGATGATGCGCTCGAGTTCCGGAGCAATTTCGGGATTCAGGCGGACGGGTGCGACGGGCGCACGGTTCAGGATGGCGTCAAACAGCACCGCCGTGGTGGTGCCGGAAAAAGCCTGCCGCCCGGTGGCCATCTCGTAAATAACCAGCCCGAAGCTGAAGAGGTCCGAGCGCGCGTCAAGGTCTTCGCCGCGCGCCTGCTCGGGAGACATGTAGGCGACCGTCCCCATCGCCACCCCCGGGCTGGTGAGGTGGGCAGGTTCGACGGTGGCTGCTGTAGCGGCGATTTCCTCCTCGCCGGCCCCCGGTGAGGGCGCCGACGTGACGGTCAATTTCGCCAAGCCGAAATCCAGAATCTTGGCCTGGCCGCGCCGCGTGACAAAAATGTTGGCGGGCTTGATGTCGCGGTGAATGATGCCCTTCTCGTGCGCGGCGTCCAGGGCGTCCGAAATCTGGATGGCGAGCTCCAGCAGCGTTTCGGTCTCGATCGGCTTCCCGGCCATGCGGTGCTTGAGCGTGTGGCCCTCGAGCAGCTCCATCACAATGAACGGCTGCCCGTCGTGCTCGTCAATTTCGTGGATGGTACAGATGTTGGGATGGTTCAGCGCCGAGGCCGAACGCGCTTCGCGCTGGAAGCGTTCCATCGCCACGCGATCCTGCGCGACGGCTTCGGGCAGAAACTTGATCGCCACCTGGCGGCCCAGGCGGGCGTCTTCGGCCTTGTAAACCACACCCATCCCGCCGCCGCCAAGCTTTTCCAGCACGCGGTAGTGCGAAACGGTCTTGCCGGTTAAATCACTCAATGAATTGTCCGCCCTGAACCAAATCTTCCGCTCGCCCTTGATCTTACGGCGCGCGGAGCGTGAAATCAAGCCGCGGAGGGTACGGCCACTGCCGTCTTCTGCCTCGCCCACATGTCCGGCAACTTCAGTTTGCTCTGACCGTGGTTGCCGATCTTGGATTTCGGATTCTGGATTCGGACTTCAGGAAGGTAACTCCTCCGGCGCTCAACGGCCTACCTTCACCATCCAGGCGGTACCCTTGACCTCGGCTCGCATCACGTAGATGCTTTCGGGGGTAATGGCAAAGTAAGGCCCGCCGTAGAAGTTGGTTTCCACAAAGCGGTGAAAATGCCGTGTCGCGACCGGCTCGCCGTCAGGTTTTCCGCCGGCGGTGATACGCTGCGCCCACACGCAGGGGAAGTCATCGCGGCTGGAAGAGTAATAGACCAGTTTCCCGTCCGGCGACCAGCCGGGGCGGCTGAGAAAGTAGCGGTCCTGCGTAATGAGGGTCCACAAGTCCTGGGGCGCGGGCTCGCGTCCAACCGGGGCGATATAGAGCGCCGCATCGCCCTCGGGGCGCTCCACGGTGAGGGCTACCCAACGCCCGTCGGGCGAGAGCGCCGCAGCGCAAAGGAAGAGGTGGCCGGGATCGAGGATGGTCGTGCGCGAGCCGCTTGCCACATTCTGGCGCGCGAGCTTGTTTCCATAGTTGGCAAGCACTTCTTTTCCGTCCGGAAAGAAGTCGAGTACATTGCACTCTTGGCACAATTGCCGGTTGGACGCTGAGCCGGTCTGGGACAGCAACGTCACCGCCTTGCCCTCGACGTGGTCACGCCAGGTCATTTCCGAACCGTCGGCGCTGAGGCGGGGAAGCAGGTAGAGGTCCAAGGCGGCTGCGGTGGTGACCTGCTCGCGCCCGGTTTGAGTGGCACGCACCCGGAGCTCCACCGGATGCTGAGCATCCATAAACGCCACGTAAGCGAGCTTGGATCCATTGGCCGCGGCGGCAGGTAACATTTTGACGACGGAATCGGAAGTGAGCTGCCGGCCTTCGCCGGAGCTGACTCCCTGGTCAGCCTTCAGTGGGAACGACCAGAGATTCTGAGCCGCTGTCCAGGAGGCGAACACCAAGCGACCGTCAGCAGATATGGAGTTTCCAAGCTGCATTCCCAGGGGCGACGTGATTTTCTCCGGCGCGCCTTCCGTCTTCCAGGGTGGCCCGGCCATCCGCACGCGGAAGATGCTCATTCCGCCTTGCGTGGTGCCTTCCGAATAGTAGACGTAATTGCCGCGCCAGGCGACGATGTAGCGAACGACGGCTTGCGCGCCCATGGGCGGGGCGTGGGCGCGAACCGCGTCGCCGCCCTCGACGGGCGCGACCCACCAATCGCGGCTCCCCGGTTCGCCCTGGCGCAATCCGTCGAAAAGAATGTATTGGCCATCCGGCGACCAGGCCGGCGGAGAATGAATGGGTCCGACCGGGGCCACGAGGAAGCCCGGCTGAAAGGGCTTGGGAGTGCCGCCCGTTGCGGCAACTAGGTAGAGCTTGCCACGATACGTCAATGCGGGCGTGACGATGTAAGCGATGGTCGCCCCGTCAGGCGAAAAGCGCGGGAACCAGCCGCCGTCCACAATCCTTTGCTGCGGGCCGCCCAGGGCGTCCATCACATAAATGCCGCCGCCGTCACGATCGGAGCGAAACACTATTTTCGATCCGTCCGGCGAAAAGTCGGGCAACCAGTCGGCGGCTTCCTGATTGGTCAGCCGGATCACTTGTTGGCCGTTGATCTGGCGCACGTACAGGTTGAAGGGGCCGTCGCGATCGGAGGAATAAACCAGCAGCCTGCCGTCGGGCGAAATCGCGGGAAAGGCTACCGCGCCGGATTCGAAGGTGAGGCGCTCCATCTGGAAGGCCGCGGGCGCGGCGGGCTTGCGCAACAGCCACCAGGCCAGGGCCGCCGCCGCCGCGACGACGGCCAGCGCCGCCGCGGCATAGATCCGTCCGCGTTTTGCCGGCTTTGCGGCCGCGGGCAGGGTGCCAGAAAGCGTGCCGGAGTCGGATTCTTCTTTCAAATCCTGCAGCGCCACTTTCAAGTCCGACATGTTCTGCCAGCGCCGCTGCGGGTCCTTGCGCAGGCAGCGGGCCACCATGCGCTCCACCTCCGCCGGCAGGGGCGCGGCGCTCTCGCTGAGCGGGGCGGGCTCGCGATTGAGGATGGCGGCCAGGACGGACATGGCCGTCTCGCCGGCAAAGGGCCGCCGCCCGGTGAGCATCTCGAAAAGCATGGAGCCGAAGGAAAAGATGTCCGAGCGCGCGGCCACCGGCTTGCCCTGCGCCTGCTCCGGAGACATGTAGGCTACGGTGCCAACGATCCTGCCCTCGCCGGTGATGGGCGCCGCGGTGGGCCCCGCCGTCAGGGTGGCGGCGTCGCCCGGCGCCGCCGGCTCCCTCAGTTTGGCCAGCCCGAAGTCGAGGATCTTCACCAGGCCGTCGTCGGTGACCATGACGTTGGCCGGCTTCAGGTCGCGGTGAACGATGCCGGCGCCGTGGGCGCGCGCCAGCGCGTCGGCGATTTGCACCGCGTAGCCGAGCGCCGCATCGAGCGGCAGGCCCTTGCGCCCGATCAGCCGGTCCAGCGTTTTCCCCGCCACGTATTCCATGGCGATGAAATACACACCGTCGGCATTATCAATGTCGTAGATGGTGACGATGTTGGGATGGCTCAGCGCCGAGGCGGCGCGGGCTTCCTGGGCAAAGCGGCGGCGGCGCTCCGCATCGGCCACCTTGTCCGGCGGAAGGACCTTGATCGCCACGTCCCGGCCCAGGTGGGTGTCGCGGGCCTTGTACACCACACCCATGCCGCCTTCCCCGACCTTTTCGAGGATTTCGAAATGCGAGATGGTTTGGCCGACCAGACTCATCGCGCGTCCGGCCTTTCACGTCTGAGGTTCCGGCCGAAGTCTACTGCGGATGGAGGGCTAATGCAATGAAAGTAACGTGGGCGGCGGTCAGATTGTCTTTGTGTCCCAAACTCTACGGCGTGGACGAACGGCCCGCCGCGCGAAAGGCGTGTCGCAGTTACCCCCTGCGTTGCTGAGTTCAAAGGCCGATGCGACTATCTACAATCCATCCCGAGGCGAGATGAGAATCTTCAAGTGCTCACCCTTGTTATGCAGCAGCCTTTCAAAGCCTTTCTCAATCGCGTCGTCGAGGCCAATGCGGGCAGTAATCAACGGCTCAGCGATGAGCTTGCCGGTACCGAGCAATAACACTGCCTCCGCGAAGTCCACGTCATAAATGTGGGAGAAAGATCCCTTGATCGTGATTTCTCTGCACACCACCGGGAAGAGGTTGAGGCCCACGGGCTCATTGTGAAGTCCGATCATCACCACCGTTCCTTGCGGGCGCGCGAGCAATGGCGCGAGGCGCATGGTGGCAGGGTTTCCACCGCACTCGAGGACGACGTCAGCGCCTGCTCCACAGGTCAAATCCATCAGGGCTTCCTGGGGATTCACGGCAGTCGGATCGATGGTCTGCGCCGCCCCCAGGGAGCGCGCGGTCTGCCGCCGACTTTCGTGCGGCTCAATGACATAGACCCTGGCGGCGCCCGAAAGCAGTGCGACCTGGAGGCAAAGCAGTCCGATGGTCCCGCCGCCGACGATCGCCACCGTATCGCCCAGTTTCACGCCGCCCGTCCGCACGCCGCGCACCGCCACCGCAGCGGGTTCAGCCAGGGCGCCGGCTTCTGACGGTATCGTGGTCGGGAGGCTGTAGCACATGCGAACCGGCGCGTTCACATACTCAGCGCATCCGCCGTCGGTCATCAATCCCAGGATGGCAAGCTTTCGACACTGATGAACCAGGTGCCGCGCGCAGTACCAGCACTCACCGCAGAATAACAGTGTGTCCGGTGCCACCCGGTCGCCCAGCTCAAACTCGGTGACGCCGGGGCCGCGTTCCACGACGGTTCCGACCAATTCATGACCGATGACCATGGGCGCTTTCCGGCCCGGGAGCTTGTCTGGCCGGTCAACGGCAATATAGAGCGGGCCATTGACGTATTCTTCCAAATCGGTTCCGCAGATTCCGCACCAGTCCACTCGGATGCGCATCTCATTCCTGCCTGGGGGAGGCGGATCCGGGAACTGCTCCACTCGAATGTCCCTACGGCCGTGCCAGACTGCTGCCTTCATGTTCGTTCGCTCCGTCGCAGGATGCGGCCGTCGCACCGGTCTTTACAGGGCGTCCTCATAGAGCCGCTTGCAGACCTCCCGCGTGACCGGCCTCGGGTTGGTCAACGAAGAGTGGTCTTCAAGAGCGAAATCCGGCATGGCTTCGAGATCCTCCCGCACCAGGCCAAGGTCCCGCAGGCGGCCGGGAAGGCCGATCCGGGAGCTCTGCTTCTCAAAGGATTCCGGCAAGTGGGCAGGTCTCAAGACGCCCACCGCACTCGCAATTTTCTCCATCTTTTCCGGACACGTTTCCATGTTGAAGCGCAACACGTGGGGAAGGAAGATGGCGTTCAGCGTGCCGTGGTGGAGCCGTTTCCCCCGCAATCCGCCCAGGGGGTGGCTCAGACTGTGTACCAGGCCAAGACCTTTCTGAAACGTCAAGCCGCCTTCGAGCGCAGCCATCATCATTTCCGCGCGCACCGCCAGGTTGGAGCCGTCATTCACAGCCTCGATGATATTTGTCCACGCGCGCGCCAGGCCGTCGAGCGCGATCGCGTCGGCAACGGGATTGTACCGCGGGCTGCAGTAGGTCTCGACGCAATGGGCCACGGCGTCCATCCCCGTGCCGGCCGTCAATTCCCTGGGCAGCCCGAGCGTGAGTGCGGGGTCGCAGATGACCGCATTGGGAATCATGTGCGGACTGATGAGCGCCAGCTTTCTGCCATTGTCCAAGGAAACCAGCGCGGCGCGCCCGACTTCACTGCCCGTGCCGGCGGTGGTGGGAATCGCGATCAGGGGCGGCTTCTTCGCTGTGATTTTCGGCAAGCCGCCGTAAATGAAGGCGTAGTCGGACAAGGGTTGGGGATGGTTCACGAGAAGGCCGATGCATTTGGCGCAGTCGATGGGCGAGCCTCCGCCGACGGCCACGATTCCGTCGCAGGCGTGACTGCGAAATGCCTCCAGGCCCAGAAGCGCGTCGCTCTCGGTAGGGTTCGGTTCGATCCGGTCGAAGAGCGCCGGCTTTCCAATTCCCAATCGCTCGACGATTCCCGTGGACGCGAGGCCGGGGTCCGTTACCACGAGCGGCTTGAGGATGGAAAATCTGCCGAGCAGGTTCGGCAGGATGCTCAGCGCTCCCGGCTCAAACGAAATATCGGACAGATAAGAAATGTTCGGGGGATTCATTTTGACGCCTCGGCTGCCTTGGAATCACGCCATCCACAGATCGTGGCAAAAACGGCTCGAGCCTCTGGCATTCTACCAATGACCTGCAAAGGGATCCGCAGGTGGAACCTACATCCCGACGTTGTCTGTCAGGATGTGTGCGACCCTCGACCTTTCGGGTCCGAGTGGGTAGCGCATCAGAGTTTCGCCTTTCGAAACTCTGCGGTTCTTCTTCGGCCCCCCCGGATTTGGCGGCATCGTCATATCCGTGCCCGCTCATCGGACGGCAATAAAATGCGGTCCACCGGGACGGGGCTTCCTGTGCTCAGACGTTGATTTATGCTCCCCGTGAAATCGTGCACGCTCGACCATTGCCAATCCTCCGGCCGCGCCGCCAGGCCCTCCGTCACCGGGTTGCGATGAATATACTCCACTTTCTCGTGGTACTCCTTCACCGTCCGCAACGCGCGCTCGAAGAACCGTCCCTGGAAAAGAACTCCTCGTTCCCCTCGGCTGCGGTTGATCAGCTTGGTCGCGCTCACCTTGATCGCTTCCATTACGCGTGAGACGGTCAACGGACAACGCGCGAAAATCATCGCGTGCCAGTGATCCGGCAGCAAAACCCACGCCGCCAGGACGAATGGCATCGCCGCGCACCGTTCGCGAATCGCCCGGGCCAGAATTGCCAATTCCGATTCGCTCAGCCCCCGCCGTGAAGCTTGCACCCGACAGGTCACGAAGAAATATCGGTCGCACAGAACCAGCCGCCTCAGACGCGACATGCCTTGAATTGCAATGCCTAAAGGCGCTACGAGGTAGAGATATTCCGGCGGAATGTCTCGGCAAAATGCCCGCCGCCAAACCCAATCGGCGACGAGTCCGTCAGCCGACGGACGCCGCTACAATGCTCAGTTCACCTGATTTTGCCCGTGCAGGACGCGGACCAGTTCGATGCGCGTGCCGGTCGCCGAGTTCTTGAGTGCCACAACTCTTTCTTCGTCCTTGTCCTTGATCTCGAAGACCGTCTTGCCCTCGCGATCGTGCTGGGTGAATTTGGTCACCTGGCTGCCGATGCGGTCCTGGTAGAATTTTTCGACTTTATCGAGGTCGTCCGTGGTATCGAACTTTCCCACCACGATGCGGACTCTGTTCTCGCCGGGGAATTCCATGCTCACGCCGGCCGAGCCGTCCGCCGTCACGCGCTGGGCGCCGGGGTAGAACGGCAAGCCGAGAGAGACTTCGCTGACTTCGGCGTCTTTCCGGACTTCGAAATTGCCCACCGGGGTCCGGATGGAGACGTCTTTCTCTTTTCCCTGTCCGTCCTTGGCGACATTGACCTGTACGGTGTGGGAGAGGAATCGGACTCCCGTATAGATGCTGACGCCGCAAACCACGATAATCAGCGCCAGGATCAGCAGAACGATGGCGACGATGTTGCTCGACGAGCGCGGCGGCGGGGGCGGAGCCGGCGCGCGCGGAGGTTGAGGGGTGGCTCCCATGGCAGACTCCTTTCACACTTCGGCCTTCATCAGATTCTACGCCTTCCGCCCGGCGCAAGTTCCGTGATTTTGCGGGAGGAGTTCCCCTTGAATGGCCGCAAACGCGCGTCAGATGTCACCCCCGCGAAGGCGGGGGTCCAGCACTTGGATTCTCGCCTCCGCGGGAATGGCGGCAAGAAACGGTCGAAGCCGGCGGGACGCCACCGCTACAGCTAGAACCTGACCTGGACGTCGGGGCGCCGTGCAAGGTGGACGGACTCGATCAGCCGCACGCTACGCGTGGAAAGGGTCATCACCAATGAGTGCGTGCGGGTGCCGTCGCCGAAGAAGCGCACGCCGTGGAGCAGCGAGCCGTCGGTGACGCCGGTGGCGGCAAAAATGATTTCGTTCCCGGGCGCGAGGTCCTGGGTGGAATGGATCTTCTTCAAATCGCGAATGCCCATGGACCGGATGCGTTCCTCCTGCGCCGCGTCCTTGGGGACCAGCCGCGCCTGGATTTCTCCGTTCAGGCAACGCATGGCGGCGGCGGTCAGCACGCCTTCGGGCGCGCCGCCCGTCCCCATCACGCAGTGCACGCCGGTGCCGCGAACCGCCGCGGCGATGCCGGCGGATAGGTCACCGTCGGGAATCAGGTGGATGCGCGCGCCCGCTTCGCGAATGTCGCGGACCAGTTTTTCGTGCCGCGGCCGGTCGAGCACCATCACGACGATGTCCGCCACGTCGCGTTCCAGGCGGCGCGCGATGGCCTTCAAGTTGTCGCGCGCCGGAGCGTCGAGATCCACCACGCCTTTGGCGACGGGCCCGACGATGATTTTCTCCATGTAGCAGTCGGGTGCGTGGAGCAGGCCGCCGTGCTCGGAAGCGGCCAGCACGGTAATGGCGCCTGGCGCGCCCAATGCGCAGAGGTTGGTTCCTTCCAGCGGGTCCACGGCGATGTCAATCTCCGGCACCGTGTCGCTGTACTCTTTTTTCAGCCCCACCTTTTCGCCGATATAGAGCATCGGCGCCTGGTCGCGCTCGCCTTCGCCAATCACCACGGTCGCGGCTACGGGCACGGTTTCGAGCACGCGCCGCATGGCCTGCACAGCGGCCTGGTCCGCGCCGTGCCGGTCGCCGCGGCCCATCGTCCGCGCCGATTCAATCGCCGCCTCTTCCACTACCCGCACGAATTCCAGCGCCAATTCGATTTCCATATTTCGCCCCCATGATGATGTCAGCCCGGCGGATCCTAACAGTCTACCTCAAGACGTCTGCATAGGACAGGCAAAGCAAGATATTGGAGGGGGGTAAAGCCCGGAAACACAATCGGCTGCCACTTCCAGTTGATGGCAGTGAGGGGGAGACGCGCCGGGGGGCAGATTCACCGGGGCAGCCGAACGAGTGACTATTATTCTGTCGGGAGAGAGGCCGCTTGCTGCTGCCGCCCGAGCTGGACCAGCATCGGGAAATCGGGGTCGGCGTCGGCCAGAAGATTGCGCAGTTCCGTTTCGATTCGCTCGGCATCCTGATCGCGCCCGACTTTGTGGTAAAGCTGCGCCAGGCGCTGCTGGACGCGCATCCAGGCAAAGCCGTTCACAATGGTCCCGCGCAGCCTCTCCGCTGAGGCCTTTTCCAGAACGCCAACGGCTTTCCCCGGATTGCCCTTGCGTTCCCAGGCGCGGGCCAGTGTTTCCGCACCCAGGAAGTAGGTAAAGGTGCCCGACCGGTTGATCGGTTGGAGACCTCCCTGAAGCAGCGCAATTGCCCGGGTCGTCTCACCGCGTGCCAGGGCCAGCTCACCTTTCATAACCTTCACGAAAGCCTGGGTGAAGGTGTCTTCCCCCCACCCCGCCAAGTGTTCACGGACTGCGATGCCATGCTGGGCCTCGGTGAGGAGCCCCGCCCGCGCCATGAAGATGGGGGGCAACGACGTGTTGAGCATCTCCCCGCCCTCGCCCAGCCTGCCTGAGTACTTGCGCAGGGACGCTGGATCCTCTCGCGCCAGAGCAAGCAACGCCAAACTGAAGTTCCGCTCGTCGGGATCCCTGAGAGATTTCAGGAGGTCTTCAGCCGTCCTTAGCCGCCCCAAAGTGATGTAGGAAAGGCTAACTTCTTCAAGGCAGGTATCTCGAGTCTTGACATTCAGGGAGCTGGCGAACTGAACCATCTGGCCGAGATCCTTGCCGGCCTCCTGCGGTTGGCCTTGCTGCCAGTAATCGGAGGCAGGAAACAGGAGGATCCAACTGGTGATGTGGGGATCCCTCTCAAGAACCTCCGGGGTCAGCAGCATACGGGCGCGCAGGGCATAGGTGCGAGCTCCTGCGGGGTTGTCGCTTTCGGTGAGTAGAGAGGTGGCCGCCGAGTAGTTGGCCATAGGATCGTTGGGCCGCATCAACGCGCGCCGAATAACATAGATGATGGCCTTATTGGGCATCCCCAGCCGGCGATAGGCCCCTACGATGTTAGTTACGCCCCAGTAGTGGTCGGGATAGAGGCGGACCAGAATCTCGTAGCTGTTCACTTCCTTATCCGGGTCTTGCTTGTATCGCCCGTAGTAGCTGCCCAAAATGAAATAGCGTTCGCGGTCCGTCGTCGTATCGGCCAGCTCGAAGGCTTTCTGGTAGTGCGGTCCTGCCAGGTCTTCGCGGTCGAGATTCGAATAGCAGTGCGCCAGGTAAATGTGCGCGGAGGCAAACTGCGGGTCCTCCTGCACGGCCTGGTCGAGCATAGCAGCAGCTTCCCGCCACTTCTCCTCGTTCACTAGCACCATACCCTGCGAGAAGTATTGCAGCGCATGCAGAGACGGCGTGGTGGCCTTTTCCAGCGCCTGACGGCTCCGGGCGATGAGGGGAAGCTCCTCGCCTAGCCGCTCGCGCACACGGTTGGAGAGCCGCCGCAGTGCTGCCGGGACCTCGCGCTGGCCCCTGGCTTCTTCGCTGAGGCTGGCAACGGTGACGCCGCTCGAGGGATTCACCAACTCGACGCCCAGCAGGTACGTGGTGTCCAGTTTCTCCACCCGCCCCGTCAGCAGGGCGCGGATGCCTCCATCGCGCAGGCAGACCTCGCGTCCCAACGCGGCGCTGAGCGGCGAGTCCAGCGGTTTCTTCATCAGCAGCAGCGCATCGTTGATTCGCTCACGCGGGACCACGTTCACGAATTTGGAATTGCTGAGTTCGCGCTCCAGGGCATATTCGAGCGTGCCGTCAAAAACGCTCTCGCGGGTGCGATTCTGGAAATTCGAGATGAGAACCCAGTCGCGTTGTTGGAAGCCCAAGGCTGGTTGCCGCGTCAGCTTCAGTACGATTCCCGCCGTTATCGCCACAAGTGCCGCGGCGCTCCCGGCGGCAAGCGCCCAGCGCCAACGCGCACGGCCGCGACGAGCCTCAACATCGCCCCCCTCAGCAACGGCTGGCGACGGCGCCGACGGGCCGGAGTCCAACGGGGAGTTTGAAGTCGCCGGAGCGGATGAGTGCGTGCTTTCGTGGGTGGCCTGCTCAACGGCGGCAATGAAGCGATAGCCCCGGCGCGGCAGCGTCTCGATGTAGCGAGGGGTTTCGGCGTCGTCTCCGAGCGCAGCCCGAATCTGCTTGATGCAGAAATTCAATCCTTTCTCGTAGTCTACGTAGGTTTCGCTGCCCCAGACTTGCCGTTGAATTTCCTCTCGGGTGACCAATTGATCCGCGCGGCTGGCCAATAAGGCGAGAATTTTGAAGGGCTGGGGCGCCAGTCGAATCCGGTGGCCGGCTTTGCGCACCTCACCGCAGGCTAGATCCAGTTCGACATCCCCAAAACGGATGACCCTCGGCTTGGGAGGACTGTCATCCACGGCAATGACCACCTGAAGGCGTCCCAATTCTACTCCTTTGGGGGGCGGCAACCACAAAATCTGGTTGGTCGGCCAGCCGCCGGCGTGAGCACCCATCAACTCCTCGTTCTCGAATGGCATGGCCGCTCACACAAAACTCATCGAATACTAACCTTCTGCCTGTTGCTTGACGCGGTGCGAACCTTCTAGGCTCACCACGCACAACCTCGGCTGGTTCAGGCAGCCGCAGTTCAGGGCAGGCGGGGAGGAGGAAAAAAATGAGCAAGAAATCGTGTTTCTGTGTCCTGGCCGCAGCCCTGGTCGTGGTCGGCCTCGGAATAGACTTGCTGGCAACCGGCAAGAAGCCGCAGCCCCAGCCGGAGCCGACGTACACGGCTTACGTTTTTGACGATGCGCAGTACATGGTCCGGAGCGACGGCCGGGGACTCTACGTGGACTATACGTACGACGAAAAAGCAGCCGAGGACTGCGTGGCAGTCCTGGGTACCCTCATGCTCCGGACAGTCCACAACAGCGACGTGTGCAACGGTCAACTGAGCTATTGGAGCGACAATCCCCTTGGTCTGCCCACTCATCGCTTTCTGACCCTGGACTTCGGAGATTCAACCCCAGGCGACCTGGATGGAAACGGTGTGGCTGAGCCAATCGAGAAGGCTCCCGCGCGGATCGGGTTCAGCCGCATCCAGGGCGGATTGTCGCAGGCGGGGAGTCTGGTTCTCCGTGTGAATCCGGATGGAACCACGACTCAAGATACGGCTTGGGCGGTCAACTATTACAATTTCGCTCACGCCGTCACCGACGGCTCGGGCACGCTGTTTTACCTCGAGCCGGGCGAGGCGACTGCCGACTTGTATGAAGTGGTCGGGGTCGTGAACCCGAATAACCGGCGAGTGAAGGAAACCTACGTATTTGTCGGCACCTTCGACTTGCCGTTCCGCATCCAGATTGCCACGCAGCAGTAGGTTTGGCCAAAGCTTGAGAATTCCCCGGCGCCGGGTCCGCGTCGGCAGCGGCGGTTACACAAGCTCGTCCAGCGCGCTTGCCACCCGCTGGAGCCCCTCTTTCAGCGCGGCGGTCTGCGCCCCGGCGAAGATGCGGAAGTGTTCCGGCGATTCAAAGAAACCGCCGGGCACGACGCTGGTTTCATATTTCTCGCGCAAGAGCAGGCAGAAATTTTCGACGTTGCCCTTGCCGAGGCGTGGAAAAAGCACCGTTCCGTTCGATTGCTTGGCGACCTGCAGTTCAGGGCGGGAATCGAGAAACGTGTGCAGGAGGGGACGGTTCGCGGCGAGCAGGTCTCGAGACCGGGCGGCGATTTCAGGCAGGTGCCGAAGCGCGATCACGCTCAGCCGCTCGGCGGGATGCGCCGCGTTGACGCCGTAGAAGTCGTTCAGGCGCCACATCGCCCGCGCCAGTTCTGGCTCCGTCAGCGCCCAGCCGCAGCGCAGGCCGGCGAGGCCGTAAGCCTTGGTCAGGCTGCTTGTCGTGATGAAGTGGTTTCCCAGATGGAACGCCGAGCGCCACGGGGTTGCATAGAGCGATTCCAGATAAACCTCGTCCACCAGCACGCGCGCGCCCGCGCTTTTCGCCAACTCGCCGACCTCGCGCAGCGTGGCCTCATCCGTGAAAGCACTGGATGGGTTGTGAAGATTCGTCAGAACCACAAGCCGGGTTCGCGGCGTCAGTGCGCGTTCCACTTCGTGCGGATCGAGGCGGAAATTCTCTTCCACGCGCCGCGCGAACCTTTTGATGTTTGCCCCCAGGAACCTCGCGGTGCTCAAGAGCAATTCGTAAGTGGGCTGCTCGATGAGGACTTCGTCGCCCGGCTCGTAACTCGAGGCCATCGCCAGGTGGTTGGCCATGGAAGTGCCCGCGGCAGCCACCACGCAATCCGGCGAGACTCCTGCCTTCGCCGCCAGAGCCTGTTGCAGCGGCGCGTAGCCGTATCCGGCCGGCCCGGTCAGTTCCAGATCTACCACGCGCAGCCCGGCGAGCGCCGCGAGGTCCGAAAGCGGAAAGGCGGGCATGCCGCTTGCCGCCAGATTGAAGCGGGCCGCCTGCCGCGTTTTGGCCCATTCCATGTACGAGGAATGCATTCTGCTACGCGGAACTTCGACGTCAGATTCACTCATGGATTTCGTGTCCTCAAGTCTTGGTTCTTGTCACTTGCCACTAGTCACTGTCTTCTTGCTACGTCCCCAAAGAAAGTACACCGGAACGCCGGCCAGAACGATGGCCAGCCCGACCGCGCTGTTGCCCGGATACTTGTAAATCGTGCTCAGCACCACCAGCCAGCAGGCCGCCACAAAGAACGCGGTGGTCCAGGGGTGCCCTGGCGTGCGGGCGATGCGCCGCCCTTGGGAGGCATTCGAAGTCTTGCCACGCGCGCGAGCCTCACGCCACCGGAAAACAAACACGCAGGTCGCCGTGAGCCCAAAGAAAATGAAGTCGGTCGAAACCACATAATTGAGAATCTGATCGTAACGCCCGGAAACCGCGATGACCGTGGCCCACACGCCTTGCAGCACGATGGCGACGACGGGAACGCGCGTGCGCGGATGCAGCCAGGCCACGGCGCGGAAGAAAGCCCCGTCCTGGGCCATGGCGAAGTAGACGCGCGGCGCGGTGAGGATGGACTGGCTCAGGAAACCCAGCGTGGAGATGGCGATGCCCGCGGCGATCAGTGCCGCTCCCTTTTCGCCCCAAGCCAACAACATCACTTCTGAAGCCGGCGTGGTGGTGGCCGCGAGTCCTTGCGCGCCCAGATCGCGCACCGCGATCCAATTCACCGCCAGGTAGAGAACGATGACGCCAAGCACGCCCATCACCAGCCCGCGCGGCATGTTCTTCCGCGGCTCCGCCACTTCGCCGGCGACGAAGCAGGCGGTTTGCCAGCCGCCGTAAGCGAAGAGCACCGGAGTCATGGCCGCGCCCATGGCGGTGAAGAGATCGAGCGACACGGGGCGATCGAGCACAGGGTGCAGCGGAATCGGCGGCCTGCTGACCAGCCACCAGCCGCATCCCACGAGCGCGGCGATGGCCAGAATCTTCAGCACCATCAGCGTGCTCTGCACCGCGCTGCCTTGCTTGACTCCAAGGCAGTTGATGACGGTCAGCCCGCCCAGCGCCAGCGCGGCGAGCAGGCCGTCGCTGAGCGGTACGTGGGTCAGCACCACAAAATAATGCGCGAACGTCACCGCCACTGCCGCCATCCCGCCCGTCTGCGTCACCAGCAGCAGCGCCCAGCCGTAGATGAAGGCGACGCCGGGATGATAGGCCTCGCGCAGATAGGCGTACTGCCCGCCCACTTCCGGCAAGAGCGCGGACAGCTCCGCGTAGATGAAGGCTCCCGCCAACGCCACCGCGCCGCCCGCGACCCACGCCCCCAGAATCATCACCGGCGTGTGAACCTGCTCGGCGACAACGTAAGGGTTAATGAAGATGCCGGAGCCGATGATCCCGCCCATCACGATCATCGTGGCGTCGAACAATCCCAGCCGGCGAGCGAGGCCGCCGGCGGAGTGAGTGGAACGGGGCCCATGGCTCTTGGAATTAGAGTTGGACGGAGGTGCGCTCAAGGTTTGGGATTCCTTGTGAAATGCCCCGCTCTGAATTTCAGACGGAACTGCCTGTATCCCGGTAAGGCAGGTTACCACAGTCGGAAGTTCAGCCCCGCCCCACTAGGCCGAGGCATTTCGTATGTGAATACTGACCCATCCGGCAAGAGGCTACAATCGCCGCCGAATAAGCTTGCTATTGGGAATTTGAGCAGTATACTTTCAAGCGCCCGCCGATCAGAGACAGACACTTCATTCTGGACAAGTTGTGAAGTGTCTCCCCCACGGCGAGTGCAGCACGGTCGAACCTGCTCCCGCCGCGTGTCTTGAATGGCTGGGCGAAATCGCGCAGAGTTGTTTCTCGCGTTTTCTTCAGACTGGGGCGTCGAAGAGAATGTGAGAGCGCAAGTGTGCCGGCCACGAGCGGCGGTCCCAATACCGGAACATATCTCAGCAACGCCGCTTCTGAATCGACACAGGCGGAATACCCGCCCAATCCAGCACGTGGAGAGACCGTACATGGATTCGGATTCACTCTCGGATGCGGAAGTGATTTCCTCTTTTCCTCCCTTGGGGAAACCGGTCAGAGTCCTTATGGTCTGGCCTGATTTTCCGCCCTCCTTCTGGAGTTTCGCGGGCATGATGCAACTGCTCGATGAGCGCGTGCTGATGCCTCCCCTCGGCCTGATCACCGTGGCGGCCTTGTGCCCCAAGGAGTGGACCCTCCGACTGGTTGACGAGCAAGTTGAGAAAGTCAGTGATGAGGACATCCTTTGGGCCGACCTCGTGATGGTCAGCGGCATGAGAGTGC
>OFHG01000400.1_pt1 | contig 17760 bp, 18 predicted proteins | sample 1521931 | NCBI WGS metagenome assembly OFHG01 (sample SAMEA2468438, study PRJEB22500) | soil metagenome | biome: Glassland; feature: Farmland; material: Clay | place: Australia | collected 2013-01-31 | depth 0.55 m
GCGCGATTCGGTGTTGGCGGAACGCACTGTGGCCGGCGATGCCCGGATCGACGAGGCGCAGCAGGCGGTCGAGAACCAGGCGCTGAAGCTGCTGGCGCTGCGCCAGCCCATGGCGGTGGACCTGCGCGAGACCCTGGCGGCGATCAAGATCGCGGCCGAGTTGGAGCGGATCGGCGATCTGGCCAAGAACATCGCCAAACGCGGGATCGCGATAAACGGCGAGTTCCCGCCGCCCAAGCTGATCCGCGGCGTCGAGCACATGACCGACCTCCTGCTCGAGCAGTTGAAGATGGTGCTCGACGCTTATGCCCGCCGCGACGTCAGCAAGGCCATCATACAGCGTCTTACGCAGGAGGGCAGCAATGGCGCGGCGCGCCTGCGCGGGCGGGATGCCCTGGCGGGTGCACTGCTGGGGCTGGCAGCCGCCTATAAGCTCTACCCGGCGTTGCTTCTCCTGGCGCTGTGGCGCCCGGATCACAAGCAAGGGCGCTGGCGTATGCCGGCGGCCATAAGAATGCCGGCGGCTTTCCTGGGCGTACTGGCCGCCAGTTACCTTCCGGCGGTACTGCGCCAGGGAAGCGCAGTGATCGGCTTCCTGCCCAATTATCTGCGCGAGACCTTCAACCTCTCGCCCCTGGTGCAGGCTGTTTTGGCCGGGCTGCACGTGTTGAACGCCGGCGCGCTGCATGGGCTGGGCCTCGGCCCGCTGCGCGAGCTGGCACTGCTCCTGCTGGGGGTACTGGCCCTGCTGGGGCTATATATGCTGTGCCAGCCTGCCCGGGACGGCGAAACCGCCCTGCGGCGTAGCCTGTGGCTGATGGGCGCCTTCATTCTGCTCTCGCATGATTTGTTTTCCTGGTACATGCTTTGGTTGTTGCCCTTGCTGGCGGTCTTTTTGCAGCCTGCCCGGCTGGGACGCTTGCCGGCTCTGCGGGCGGATGCCTGGACGGGCTGGTGGCTGTTCTGCGGGCTGGCGGCGCTTTCGTACACCTTCTTCATCCGCTGGCGCCCGGTGCCAGTGGCCATCTGGGGCGAGTTTCTGCCGCTTTACGCCCTCCTGCTGCTGGACGGCTGGCGCTGGCTGCAGAGGCGGGTAGTGCTTCGCCCGTTTGGCAGCGGCTGGCGGGCTGGTCAGGGCGCGGGTGAATGAGGAGCGCTACATGCTGACTGCCTTGCGCCGCTTTAAATCCAGGCTATCCGGCGGCTGGCATGTCCCTGCCAGCCGCACTGGTGGCGCGCTGCTGGCCCTGCTGGCGGTCAGCCTGGCGAGCTTTTTGATTTACTGGCTGCTGCTGGTGCGCCCGGTGAACCTGTTGGCGCTCTTCGGGCGTGGGCGGGTTGAAAATACCTATTCCTATTGGGCCAGGCCCGCCTTCCGCCATCAGATGTGGCTGGTCTTTGGCGCCCAGGGCTTGCTATACTGGCTGGGCTGGCAGGCTGCCCGGCGGGTGCGCGGCAAAGCGGCCTGGTTGATAGTAACCGGTATGGCGGTGGCCTGTGGGGCCGTGCTGCTTTTCCTCTACCCCTTCGACGCAGCCGACATCTTCGATAACATCGTGCACGGGCGCATCCTGGGGATGTACGCCGCCAATCCGTTCTGGCAGACCGGCGCCAATTTCCCCCACGATCCGTTCTACCGCTATATGGCCTGGAAGACTACCCCCTCAGCCTACGGACCGCTGTGGGAGGTCCTGGCGGCGGGTGTGGCGCGCCTGGCGGGGGATGGGGTAATCGCCAACGTGCTGGCTTTCAAGCTGCTGGCGGGCGCTTTCCTGGCAGGCAGCGGGCTTTTGGCGGCGCTGATCCTGCGCAAGGCTGCCCCACAACGCGCCTTACCCGGCTTCTATATCCTGGTCTGCAATCCGCTGGCGCTGTATGAGACGCTGGGCAACGGGCACAACGATGCAGTGGTGATCTTCTGGATCCTGGCAGCCGCCCTGGCCTTGACCTACCGGCGCCACACGCTGGCGGTGCTGGCGCTGGTGGCAGGGACACTTTCCAAGTTTATCCCGGTGTTGCTGCTGCCGATGGTACTGGCGGTGGCCTGGCAGGACCTTGCGGGCCGGCGGGAGCGCCTGCGCTTCCTGCTGCTGGCGGGTGTGGCCAGCCTGGCGCTGGCGGTGATTGCCTACGCCCCGTTCTGGCACGGTCTGGACACGCTCAACATCGAGGGGCGCATGCACCTGTTCTCCAGTTCGCCGCCGGCGGTGGCCTTCCAGGCGCTCAGGCGCCAGATGGGCGGCGAGCAGGCGGCAGCCCTGGTGAGCAAGGCGGCCGCCGGGCTGACCCTGCTGGCAGCGCTGTGGGCAGCACATAGCGCGCGGCAGTCCGCGCAGCGGGCAGACGGCTGGCTGAGTTTTGCCCGGACGGGCTGCAGCCTGCTGTTGTTCTACCTGCTGGCGGCCTGCCTGTGGCTGCAGCAGTGGTACTGCTTGTGGCCGTTGGGGTTGGCGGCCCTTTTGGGTCCGGGGCGGCGCTTGCAGGTGGTGGCTCTCACCAGCCTGGCGGTGTTGAGCAAGCAGTTCATTATTGGCCCGGCGCTGCTGTGGCCCAAACCCACCTTGCCCCAGCCGTGGCTGGAGCTCTACCTGGCGGTTGGGGTGCTGGGGTTGCCCTGGTTGGCCGTCCTTTATGGCGCGTGGGGGGCGTTCCGGCGGCGTCGCTCGGCCCTGTCGGGACTGAGCTTGCGTGCTGTTTTCCAACGTATGCACGTATCTCCTCTTGAGGCAGGTGATCGATGACACCACCCTCGAAATCTACCTATTCCAATACGGGCGGGTCTGTCCCCTCCACTGGTCGCACCCCTGATCAGGCATCGAATGAACACCACCCCGAGCCGGCCAAAAGTGGAGACCCGCCCCTACAGGCCGGTCCCTCCAATGCTTTGCTGGTGGTGGCCAAGCGCCCGGCGCCCGGGCGTACCAAGACGCGCCTTTCACCGCCGCTCTCCCCGGAGCAGGCAGCGGCCCTGTACGAATGCTTCTTGAAAGATACCCTCCACCTCATGCGTCGCGTGCCGGGTGTACAGCCGGTGATCGCTTACCTGCCGCAAGACGCGGCGGCTTATTTTGCCGGCCTGGCGCCGGACTTCGACCTGCTCCTGCAGCAGGGGCCCGACCTGGGCAGCCGCCTGGACAACGCCCTCCCTCCCCCCGCGCACCTGGGTATTCCCCGGGGGGTGGTGGTGGACGGCGAGCGCCCACCCCTGCCGCGCCGCTGCCGGGAGCGGGCTTTGGGGCTTCTGGGACCAGCCGAGGTGTGGCGGGGGCCCTGCGACGACGGCGGTTATTATTTGATCGGCCTAAAAAGGCCCGCCCCGCGGCTGCTGCGGGGGGTGCGCATGAGCCCCCCGCGCGTGACCGCCGATACGCTGGCCCTGGCGCAGGAGCTAGGACTGCGGGTGGCCCTGCTGCCTGCCTGGTACGATGTGGACGACGCCCGCTCCCTGGGGCGTCTGCTGAGCGAGCTGGAGCAGGGTCCGCCCGGACTGGCGCCCCATACGCGCCTCCTGGTGGGCGCCTGGGAGCCGCTGCGGGGCCGGCTTTCAGATCTGCCCTGGCTGGCCGCAGAGTGAAACTCATGCTGCCTGTCAATTCAACTGACCTGCAGGTCACCGTCATCATCCCGGCCTTGAACGAGGCCGGCAATATCCGTCGCCTGGTGGAGGAGGTGCGGGCCGCGGTCCCGGTGTCGGTGCTGGTGGTGGATAATGGCTCGCAGGATTCCACTGGCGAGGAGGCCCTGGCAGGTGGGGCGCGCCTGGTGCGCGAGCCGCGCCGCGGCTACGGTTACGCTTGCGCTGCCGGTGCCGCCGCCGCCGGAGAGGCCGACGTGCTGGGCTTTCTGGACGGGGATTACAGCTTCTTACCTGCTGATTTACCCTGGCTACTGGCACCCCTCCTGGCGGATCAGGCCGACCTGGTGTTGGGCTCGCGCGAGCTGGGTCACATCGCGCCGGGAGCTATGCCAGCTCACCAGCGGTTGGGCAACCGCCTAGTGGCCTGGCTGGTAAAGCGCCTGTACGGCCTGCAAATTAGCGACCTGGGGCCCTACCGCGCCGTGCGCCGCGCCTGGCTGAGGCGCCTGGACAGGTGCGAGATGTCCTACGGCTGGTCGGCTGAGATGATTGTCAAGGCCGCCCGGCGTGGGGCGCGCGTCTGCGAGGTGCCGGTGAGCTACCACAGCCGAAGTGCCGGGCGCTCTAAGGTGAGCGGCACCCTGCGCGGCACCCTGTTGGCGGCCTGGTTCATCCTGGGAGTGACCTTGCGTTACGCCTGGGGAGGCGATTACACGAGGTAGAGAATTAACAGCGTGGCAAGGCTCAAATAAAAGAAATACCCCAGTGTATCGGTCAGCGTGGTGACCAGCACCGGAGATGCCAGCGCTGGATCGATTTTCAAAGTATCGATGCCCAAGGGGACGAGTACCCCGGCGATTCCGGCGCAGATCATGTTCATTAAAGTCGCTGCGCCTACGATAACGCCCAACATGGGCGTTTTCTTCCATACCAGGGCGATTAATGACACCAGTACTCCGACAACGACGCCATTCGCCAGGCCAATCAACATCTCACGCAGCAGGGCACGCAGGCCGTTACGCGGCTGAATCTCACCTAGCGCCAAACCGCGCACGATAACGGTCAACGTTTGTGTGCCGGCGCTGCCGCTGACGCCAGCCACGATGGGGAAGAAGGCTGCTAACACGGCAGCCTGAGCGATGGTGTTTTGGAACAGGCTGAGCACGGTAGCCGATGCCATGGCGGTGCCTAAATTGAGCACCAGCCACGGCAGGCGGTTGCGCAGAGCCGAAGGGATCGTCACACCAATTACCTGGTCTTTGGGAAGGCCGCCCAACCGGTAGATGTCCTCGGTGGCCTCTTCCTCCAGCACATCCACCAGGTCATCGTGGGTGATCACACCCAGCAGGTGACCTTTATCGTCCACGACCGGCAAAGAAAGTAGGTCGTAGCGGGCCATCAGGCGCGCGGCGTCTTCCTTATCGGCGGAGGCATGCGTGTGAATCACCTCCGGATCCATGAGATCTGAAACGCGGGTAGCAGGAGGCGCCAGCACAAGCTGGCGCAGCGATACCGCCCCTACCAGGCGCATATCATTGTCGACCACGTAGAGATAATATACCGTCTCCGAATCGGGGGCCGCACTCCGTAGGTGGGCAATCGCCTCGGCTGCGGTGATGTCCTTGTGCAGCAAGACGTCAATCGAGGTCATCAAGCCGCCAGCCGTATCGTCTCGGTGTTCCAGGAGAGAGCGTATTTCTTCGGCGCCTTCGATCGCTGAGAGGGCTTTAGCCACCTGATCCGGGGCGATATCGCCCAGCAGGTCAGCGGCTTCGTCCGGTTCCATCTTGTTCAGGATGCGCGCCAGTTCCTCGGGATCCAGGCGCGCCGCTACCTCAGCCGCATCTTCATCCATCAACTCTTCCAGAATATCCGCCGAATCTTCGGGGTTCAGGCGCGGCAGGAGCAAATCTTGAGTCTCAGGAGACAGTTCCTCGAACACATCTGCCTGGTCAGGAGGTCGCAAAGCTTCTACCAGGCCGCTGCCTGGTTCCAATCTTCTTTGGTCAAGGCGTCCCGAATCTTTTCCAGGACAATGTCAATGTCCATTGAATTTATCATTGCCGCACCTCCTTTTTGTAAATATGTATTCCCCCGTTACGGTAATCCGAAAATCAACCAGCACGGTCTCGGGAGCTGGGCGCAGATTCTGTTGAAGAACAAATGGCGCCAACTCGAACTCGAACGTCTTGCCCGATGGAAGCGAGAGACCAAAGGGCATTGTCAGAGGGGTTATATTGTTTTTTCAGACGGATAGATGCGGGCCTTTTCGGGGCGTCGAAACTGCCTGATTGGTGAGGCGGTTTACGAAGAGCGCTTCGATGGATCGATTGCGGAAAGCCAGATCTTTCAGTGGTGAAACGTTCGGCTGCTCAGATCAGAACGGGCCGGGAGGTGAGCATGGATCTGTCCTTCCTGGGCTGGATCGAATTGTTCTTCAGCCGTAGCCTACGATGGACGGGTCTACATCCCGCACTATCGTCTGCGTTCATGCAATCACCTCCTTCCCGCACCTGGATCGCTGGAATTTGGCCAGTAAAGACCGGTCACGACTCAGGGGAAATAAAATTGCCTCCCAACCGGGGAGGCAGTTACGCGCAATAAGCCTGAAAGCTATTGGGCAGCCCCACTGGTTGAGCTTTGGCACTGCGTGGCGTATTGGGATCTGCTTCCAGATTCCTTAGCCGCTTTGGGTGAAGCCTTGTTCCGACCCCACCTGGCCTACCCCTTGGTGTCTCTCGACATTTCGGGGCAGCGGCCTGTGTCTCGCGCAGACGCCTCGCCTAACGAGGCTCTCTATTTCAGCTTTGATTTTACACCGGTTTGGCAAGATGTCAATAGGCAAAATAACGTTTGACAAATAATCATATCTTGTCATATAATGAGGTACAATTTCTATGGATACCAATGATACGAATAACCTGATTTCTCACCAGGCACGTGCCGAACGGATCCTCACTGCGGCTGCCGAACTCATTGCGCGTTTTGGCTACAAACGGGTCACGATGGACGATATCGCCACCCAAACCGATATTGGTAGAAGTACGATTTACCAGTACTGGAATACGCGCGAGGCGCTTTACACTGCGGTGATCGAGCGGGAGTTTTTGGCAGTGATCGATGAGATACTGGCGGCGATCCGTCGTGACCCAAAGGAATCACTGCTTAATCGAGTCGTGCGCACCGAATTCCTGGCTGTCATGCGCAGTCCCATCCTGCGCGCAATCTTCACGGCCGACACCAGTATGCTGGGCAAGTTTAGCAAGGGCGGCGTTGACAAGGCGCTGGAAGCCCATCGAAACATAATCTTCCGCGAGTTGCTCGTGCAGCATGGCCTGCTGCGGGACGATATTTCCTCCGCCGAACTCGATCACGCTTTGACGGCTACGGTGATCGGCTTCTTTTTGGTGGGGTCTTTCGATGAAGACCAGGAGCAGTTCGACCTGGAGCGCCAGGCGGAATTACTGGCGACCACCGTGCAGCGGGCCTTTGAGGTTGAGGCTGCTCCGGATGCTATTCAGGCGGTCGCCCCAAAGGTCATCGAGTTTTTCACTGGAATCTCTGACGACATCCAGGCTCTTTTACGCTCAGCATACGAATAGAGCACCTTTGGCCAGCGGTTGTCTCGGCCTCGATTACAGATGACACCGCCAATGTCACAATTGGTTTGGTAACCGGCAACCGGAGAGAGGTCGTGTTGCATCTTGGAGTGAATGTGCAGATTGGCGGTGGGGAAACCGAAAAACTGACCGAATAGCTTCAGTAAACGGTCCCGACAAATTGCCAAGCGCTGCTCGACTACCTGGAGCAGTCTCTCTTTGTGAGCCCCTTCTATAAACTGGAGACTGAGCCGGGATGATAAACAATGAGCAAAGAAAAGCGGGTTGCTGAAATACGACGCATATTGGAGGCGAGAGAGACTCAAGTTGAGTTAGAACAGGCTTACCAATTTGACCCGGCAATGGAACATCTTGACCGGGCTGTAGCGTATGTTGGTGAAGGTGAACTTGAAGACGCGCTCCGCGAATGCGAGCTGGCAACCCAAGTGGCGCCATTCTTGGCAGTTGCGCAGAATTATCGCGGAATGATCTTAGGTGTACCTTTTCTTGATGTTTTTCTGGGGCAGTATAGGCTGCTTGTCGCTATTGTTCACCTTAGCCGAAACGCTTAATGGACACCCACGAGCGCTTTTTTTCAACGTATTCTTCACGCCCTATATAGCGGTTGGAGCAGCTTTGCTCTGGAATGCTTTTCTCAGCCTATTAGACTGGGAGCCGGATGAAATATGAGCCCTTTTTAGATCGAATATAATTGAATAACCATGAGCATGCCACACGAAGCTCCCTCGCGAGGCACGGACAAAATCCTGCATGCCAAATTGATGGCGCCGCGACTGGTTCCAGCGGTTATCCCCCGTGGGGAATTGCTGGCGCGGCTGGACGCCGGCCTGGCCAGGAAACTCACCCTGCTCAGCGCGCCGACCGGCTATGGAAAAACCACCTTGGTCAACCATTGGATTGAAATTCGCAAAATCCCATCCGCCTGGCTGACTCTGGATGAGTACGACAATGACCCGGTGCGCTTTTGGACTTACTTCGTAACCGCCTTGCGGAGCTTTGATGCCGGCCTGGGCAAATCGGCGCTCTCGGCGTTGGCCGGCTCCCAGCCGGTGTTATTTCAATCCGTACTGACCGCATTGATCAATGACCTGGGTGCGCTTGGCGAGGCTTGCGTGCTGGTTTTGGAGGATTATCACGCCATTACCTCGGTTGAAATTAATGAGGCGGTCGCGTTTCTGCTGCAGCACCTGCCGGCAGCCCTGCACCTGATCCTGATTTCGCGCAGCGAGCCAGCCCTTCCGCTGGGCATCCTGCGTGCCCGGGATGAACTGGTCGAGCTTGACGCAACCAGCCTGCGCTTTAGCACGTCGGAAGCAGAAGCCTTTCTGCGAGAGACGGCTCGCATGGAGCTTCCGTCTGCGGTGGTGAATCAATTGCAGGAACGGACGCAGGGCTGGCCGGCCGGATTGCGTTTGGCGGCCTTATCGCTCCAGGATAAAAGCCCCGAAGGAGCTGAAAAACTCATCCAATCCTTTTCGGGAAGCCACCGTTACGTGGCCGATTACCTGATCCAGGAGGTCTTCGAGAACCAGCCGCAGGCCGTGCAAGACTTTCTGCTCAAGACCTGTTTCCTGGAGCGTCTCACTGGGTCGTTGTGCGATGCGGTCACGGGAGCAACAGATGGGACCGCCATGCTCGAACAACTCGGCAGGGGTAATCTATTCCTGGTGCAGTTGGAGCGTGGCGGGGAGCGCATCTGGTATCGCTATAACCCTTTGTTCGCTGAATCTATCCAATACCTTGCCCGCCAGCGGTTGAGCGAGCAGGTTGTGAAATCGATCTTTGAAAAGGCCAGCGGCTGGTATGAAGCATACGGGTTGTACGATGAAGCCATTGAGACCGCCCTCTCCGCAAAATTAGCGGATCGGGCCATGGCGTTGATCGAAAAGTTCATTGGAATCCACGATTTGGCCGAGCTGCATACGCTGAGCCGCTGGCTTGAGAAGATCCCTGAAGCGGAGATCTACCTTCATCCTGGGATTTGCTTCACGTATGCGCAGGTCATCTTATACAGTTCTTCGAACCGTTTTGCGCCCGCCACTGTGCTGCGTATAGAGCCACTTTTAAGCGCTGCCGAGAAAATGTGGCGGGAGCAAGAGCGCCGTCAAGAATTGGGCGCGCTGCTCTCCTTTCGCGGCATCGTCGCTTGGTGGCAGGGGGATTTCCAAAAGGCGTTTCTCTACGCGCGCCAGTCCCTGGATCAGCTTCCTGAATATGATGTGTTTTGGCGGGGCAACAGCCTGCTTATTGCGAGCTATGAAGTGCTGAACGATGGCCGCGTCCTGGATGCGCAGGATAAAGTCCTGGAATCCAGGGCGCTGTTGGGCGCGGCGCAAAATATCTATGGCGTGCTGGCTGCCATCCATCTCTTAAGTGAGATTTTCTACTGGCAGGGCGAGCTGGAAGAGGCCGAGCAGTTAAACCGGCAAATCCTCAGCCAGGCTGTCGGCGATGAGTCCATGCTGGATGACCAGGGATTTGCTTCATTAAGTCTGGCGAACATTGCCTATGAGCGTGATGAGTTGGGTCAAGCTGAGCAGCTTGTTGAGCGAGCGCTGGATTTGGCCCACCAGCGCGGCGACGAGCTGCTTCAGGCGCAGGTGGCCATTCGCCAGGCGTATATTCACGCCGCCCGTGATGAGTTTCAGCGCGCTGGCGAATTGTTGAAAACCCAGGTGGCGGCCATCCAAAATCCGGCTTTGTTGAGAGAAATCCAGGAAGTCCGGGCTCGCCTTTCCCTCCTTGCTGGCGAGCTTCACACCCTGGCGGGCTGGCAGGCGCTCGTTTCAGAGGATAAGGATTCCACATCGAACGTGCAGAGAGAGCGGGAGGCCTTTACCCTGGCGCGCCTGCGAATTGCTGAGGGCGAAGCAAGCCAGGCGCTGGAGGCCATCAAAGATTGGGCGGCAGACGCGGCTGAGAGCGGGCGCGTGCGTAGCCAGGTCACCGCTCTGTGTCTTGAAGCCCTGGCATATGCTGCGGATTCGGGTTTGTCGCAAGCAGCGCAACCCTTGACCGAAGCTCTCATGATTGGGCAGGCACATGGATTCTGCCGCCTTTTTCTGGATGAGGGGGCACGGCTCGCCGGGCTGTTCCAGGCGGTTCTGCCCGAGTTGCTCGATCGCGGCCTCAGTCTGTATGCGACGCCCCTGTTACCTTCGTTCAACCCTACGCTGGTCGCCGGGCCGGCTGCTTCGGCCCTGGTAGAGCCTTTAAGCCCGCAAGAGACGCGCGTCTTGCGCCTGCTGGCGGCAGGATTAACCAACGCCGAGATCGCCCAGGAGCTGGTGGTCTCCACCAATACCGTCAAGACCCAGGTGAAGAGCATTTATCGCAAATTGAACGTCGGTTCGCGCCAGGAAGCCCGCCAGGTGGCGCGCCGGCTGAGATGGTCGTGAGTAGCGTGCTATAATCTTATGAGGTAGCGGGGCTGGTTGGAGAAAAACCCTATGAGAAATACGGGGAAACCAGTCGGAGGTAATCGTGAAACGACGTTGGCAAGAGAGAATTGTCATTGAACCGGAGATTCATCATGGCGATCCATGCATCAAGGGGACCCGAATCCCTGTTACGATGATCATCGGCAGCCTGGCCGATGGAATGTCTTTTGATGAAATCCGCGATGAGTACCCACAACTTACAAACGAAGATATTTATGCAGCTTTAGCTTACGCCGCGGAAGCAATGCGCCAGGAGATCGTTTTACCACTTTCTAAATAATCATCCTTTGAAATACGACCTCGATGAAGATCAAAGTCGACGAAGACCTGCCCAAACGAGTCGCTGCTTTGCTTCGGGAGCAAGGCCATCAAGCTGATACTGTAGTTGAACAGGGCTTGTCGGGCTGGAAGGACGCCGAGTTGTGGCATAAGATCCAGGCGGAGGGTCGTTTTTTGGTTACTGCTGACAAGGGTTTCGCCGATCTTTGAGTCTATCCGCCTGGAACCCACGTGGGAGTCATGTTGCTCCGTCCTGATCAAGATGGCATTTTACCAATCGTTGACCTGCTGGGTAAAGTATTGCAAAACTATGATCTTACTGGGTTGGTTGGCACTGTTACTGTCGTCACGCCGCGTAGTGCACGCGTACGCCGCGCGCGTTAATTTCTTAGCCCCGCTCTACCTTAGGCGATATCACCCTTAAAATCACCCCTGCCGGGTGAAGCCCGGAAATTCCTCCGCTATTACAATGTGCTTAAATCGAGATTCGCAAGTCAGAATATCTCAGAAAACGCCTAAATAGGAAAAGCGACCATGACACAACGATCCATCCTGGCGGGTGCGGCCCCCAGTGTAACCATCAAGGCGGGGGGCAGCGTTACTGTCAGGGGTCACGATGGCGAGCGGGTCAGCGCTGAGGCCACCAGCCGCTGGGGGCTGAAGGTGGAACAGCGCAGCCAATCCGAGATCGCCCGTGCACGCGCCGCCATCGGCGAGCACGTGCTCTTTGACCTGCGCTTGAAATTGCCTGATTTGGAGGGGAAGGGCGCCTCCGCTGAGGTGATCGAAGTCCAGCTCGGCGGCAGCGGGGAAGTGCTGGTCCCCTTCGCCTCCAACCTTAAAGTTTATGCCGGAAAGAATATAGACGTGCAGGGAATCCGCGGCCAGGTGGACGCTTATTCGGGTTACAAAATGAGTTTGCAGGGGGTCTACTGCCTGGGGCACGCCTCGGCTGGCGGATCGATGGATATCGATTGCCAGACCATGACCGGAGACAAGGTCGAATTCACGGCGGGCAGCGATCTCCGTTTCCATGTGCGCGACCTGAGCAGCGCCCACATTCGGGTAAGGGATCTTGGCGGATACTGGGAAGCGCGCGTCGGGGCCGGCGATAAATCAGTCACCCTTAAAAGTGGCGGGGATGTGACGCTGGTGACCGATCAAAAAATCGAGCCGCTGCCGCCGAATTTTATTTTAGGAAAGATCGAAAAACCAGCTTCCACTTGATACACTTGGAATAGCGAACAGGTGTTCTGATATACTATAATATTCGAGTGATGAGCGACATGCAAAGCTTTCAAGGCTATTACGAACGTATCAACGATGTAAAGCTGTACATCCGCGAGCACATCGACGAACCGCTCAACAGGGAAGTGTTAGCGGCAGTCGCTGGTTTCTCTGTACCTCACTTTCATCGCGTTTTCACCGCCTGTGCGGGCGAGAACATTGCAAGCTATGTCCGCCGGGTGCGCATGCAACGCGCCGGGCGGAAACTGCGCATGGGCGCGGTGGATATTACTGAGGTGGCGCTTGCCGCTGGCTACGATACCCATGCGGCCTTTAGTAAGGCGTTCAAACAGCACTTTGGGCTCACTCCCAGTGAGTTTCGCCAACTTGACTGCAGTACGGCCACCCAAATTTTGAGGATAGGATAAATCAGGATGAAGATTAAACTGACCAGCGTACCCATCGGTGACTATGACAAAGCTTTGAAGTTTTATACACAGGTTTTAGGTTTTGTGAAGAAGCGGGATATCCCGCTGGGAGCCGGTACCCGCTGGATAACGGTTGTATCCCCCGAAGACCCGGATGGCACTGAGTTGCTCCTTGAGCCAAACGCCGATTACCCGGCAATGAAGGCGCTCAAGGAAGCCCTTATCAAAGACGGGATACCATTCACCGGATTCCAGGTTAATGACATACAAGAAGAGTATGCGAGACTGAAGAAGCTGGGCGTGGAGTTTACCATGGAGCCAACCAACATGGGGATGACGACGGCAGCTATATTCAATGATACCTGCGGGAACCTGATACAGATCTATCAAGTCGCGGTGGCTTAAAGGCGGGCGCAGGACACCTTCACGGAAAATTCCAAGACTCTAAAACATGACCCATCCTTGAAATTTAGGATGGGTCATGTTGTTTTAATTTTCCCCTTCAATCACCCTCCCAATCACCCCAGGTGGGTGATGGCTTATCACTCTTCGGAAAGGTAAGATCGAACAACTTAACTGGAAAGGAGAAATCATGATGGAAAACATTCTTCAAATGTGGCTCAATCCGATTAACCTGGGCGTTCTGTTCCTGTGCCTGACAGCCGGCATCTGGATCCTGGCGCACAGCGATCCAAATCATAGAGACAGGTAATTCCTGCTTCGCCAAGGGAGATTTCCAATGCAATTCGACCAAAGGACTACCAAACGGGCGCTGGCCCTGATCTTCTTCATCATGTTGATGGATGTCATCGGGATGAGCCTGCTCTTCCCCGTCGCGCCCTACATCGTGCAGCGCTACAGCAGCGACGCGCTGATGGTCACCATGCTGACCGTGATCTACGCCGGCGCGCAGTTCCTGGCGGCGCCTGCCCTGGGCAAGATCAGCGACCGCCTCGGGCGCCGGCCTGTGCTGCTGATCTGTGTGCTCGGCTCGGCCATCGGCTATTTCATCTTTGGTTTTGCGGGGGCGTTGTGGGTCCTGTTCCTCTCGCGCCTGATCGACGGCATCACCGGCGGGAATATCTCAACCGCCTCGGCCTATATCATCGACGTGTCAAAACCGGAGGAACGGGCCAAGAACTTTACCCTGCTGGGCATGGCCTATGGCGTGGGCTTTATCCTGGGCCCGGCGCTGGGCGGCGCGCTCGGCCAATGGAATCTGAACGCCCCGCTCTTTGCAGCCGGTGTGGTTTCCCTGGCCAGCACTGCCTTGATCTATTTCATCCTGCCGGAATCGCTGCCCAAGGAACACCGCGTGCATACTCGCATGACCCTGAAGGATTTCAACCCCTTCGCTTCCATTGCTCAAATGGCTTTCAAGCCGGGGCTGGCTTTGATCCTGCTGGTCATCGCCCTGTTCAACTTCAGCTTTGACGGCGTCAACAGCGTGACGGGCGTATTTATCAAGGACAAATTCGCAGCCTCGCCCTTGACCCTGGGCCTGCTCTTCGTCGTCGTAGGCATCGCAACTGCCTTTGTGCAGGCCGCGCTGGTCGAGCGCCTGGTGCCTCGCTTCGGCGAGAAACGCATGGCGCTGGTGGGATTGCTGGCGAGCCTGGTTGGCTGGCCGTTGATCGTTGTCGCTCCAACCCTGTGGATGCTGTTTCCGATCGCATTCCTGCAAAGTGGCATCACGGGCTTCATCTGGGCCACGACGGGTGTCATGGCCGCTGACCTGGTATCCGAGAAAGAGCAAGGACAGCTGGCCGGCGTCAACGTCGCCCTGGGTGGGTTGATGTCCATGCTTGGACCGCTATGGGCGGGAGCTGTGTACGACCACGTGACGCCAGGTGCCCCCTACTGGATGGGCGCTGTGATCCTCGGCTTCGCCTGCCTGCTGCTGGTGCGGGTCAAGGTCAAAGCTGGCGTGAGCCGTCCAGCCAGTGTTTATTCGGCGGCTGACTGATGGACTGGATGTCTGGGTATTCGGCTTGGCATATTGTTCATGCTAGGCATAACGATGAAAGGCTCTAAATCTTTAGAAGCTACTCATGCACTGCGAGTCATGCAATAAGGTTCACCGCAAAGCCGGCTGCTACAGAACAGCAGGAGAGCGCCAAGAATTCCTATAAAAACTCGGCGTACTCTGCGTCTTGGCGGTGAATATCAAAATGGGAGAGATGGAAAATGGACACTGTAAAAACCAAAAAAGGCTACAAAGGCCTTGCCATGGAAGGCATCATTGCCTCCTGGTATGCCAGGACAACTTTCAAGGATTTGAAGCGACATAAGCAGATGGCGGCGCAGCTGGCTCCGAAGATCCCGGCCGGCGGCAGCGTGTTGGAGATCGCCCCCGGGCCGGGTTACTTCTGCATCGAACTGGCCAAACTTGGAGATTTTCGCATCACCGGCCTTGACATCAGCCGATCCTTCGTGGAGATTGCCAGGAAGAACGCGGCCGAGGCTGGTTTAAAGATTGATTTCCGCCTTGGGAACGCCTCTGCAATGCCCTTTGATGACGGGGCTTTCGACTTCACCTTTTGCCAGGCGGCTTTCAAGAATTTCTCGGAGCCGGTTAAAGCTATTGCCGAGATGTACCGGGTGCTGCGTCCGAATGGGGTGGCAGTCATCGTTGACCTGCGCCGCGACGCTTCGCCCGCGGAAATCGAAGGCGAAGTCAAAGGCATGGGGCTCGGCCGCCTGAATGAGGCGCTCACCCGCTGGACGTTCAAGCAAATGCTGTTGAAAAGCGCCTACAGCATGGCGGACATGGAGGCGATGATTTACCGGACGCCATTCGGTGCGGGCAGGATCGAGGTAAGCGGGGTCGGATTTCAGGTCTGGCTTGAGAGCGGCTACAAACCAGCTGAGTGAGAATTTGGGGGTGTTTGAGGACGCCTGCATGTCCTCAAACACCCATTTTGGGGGAAAATTACCGGCGGCTTAAATAAAAGTCATATGCCTTCTAAATCAAATCTAAAGAACTGCTTGCTATCATAGGGCCGAATTTGATAATTCGGAGGTATAAACTATGATTGAAGGTAAAAAGACCATGATCGACCGCGTAAAGACAGACTTGCTGGTTGATGCCAGTATATTTGCCGCCTTTCTAATCGCCATGGACCCGCGCTCCAGCGGCATCGCCGTCCACGAATGGCTGGGGATCGCTTTCGGGGCGGCCATTATCGCCCACCTGCTGTTGCACTGGAAGTGGATCGTCTCCACCACCCGCCGCTTGTTTAGCCGGGCCGCGCGTCCGGCGCGCCTCAATTATTTCCTGAACACGCTGCTGTTCATCGATATCACCCTGGTGGTCTTTACCGGCCTGATGATCTCGCGGATTGCCCTGCCATCCTTGGGAATTTATCTGGGCGGTAGCTTTATCTGGCGCGGCCTGCACAGCCTGACCGCCAATTTATCCCTGGTGTTGATCAGCGTCCACGTGGCGCTGCACTGGCGCTGGATCGTGGAAACCGTCAAACGCTACGTTTTCAAGCCTTTCCTGCCCAAACGCGCCGCCGGTGTAAACCTGACGCATAAGGAAGCGCAATCATGAGCCTCATAAAATTTTTCGCTCGGATTTTCCTGATTTTGGCGGCTGCCCTGCTGGTGGTTGGGGCTACATTGGCCTTTTCCCACACCAGCCTGGGGGCGCAGGTGTTATCGGTGCGCGGTGGTCTGGAGGATGGCTTTCGCAACGTGGCTGCCAGCGCCAGCCAGCTTTCGACGAATTTTGCCCCGCAGGCCAGCGGGCGCGGCGGTGACTTCGACCAGGTCGGTGGCGGGTCGCTGATTTTAAACCTAATGCGCAACCTGGGCACGGTGGGCACCATCGTGCTGGTCTACGTAGCCATCAGCCTGTCGTTTTCCCGCCTGAAGGGCCAGTTTAAAAGGAACCGCAGACCGGTTCGACCGGCAACGCTCTAGCCGGCGACTGATAGCCGGAAGCCGGGGGCATTTATCTCTTCTTCTCCTCCTTAGGTAAAACGGAGGCTGGTCGTGCAAACGATCAGCCTCCGTTCCTTTTTGTACGTGACCTGGGGGGCAGCCGCCAGACTGACAGGGCAGCGTGGCGGGGTTGGGGTGAGACTTACCCTTACAAAACCGCTTCAATCATATCCAGCTCATCCTGGGCGAAATCCAGGTGCTCTAAGGTGGCCACGTTATCCTCCACCTGTTGCACACGGCTGGCGCCCACCAGGGCCGAGGTGACCCCCGGCTGGCGCAGCACCCAGGCCAGGGCCATCTGCGCCCGACTCTGGCCGCGTCCCTGGGCGATCTCGTTCAGGCGGCGCACTTTGGACAGGCGCTCCTGGGTGAGGTCTTCTTCCCCCAGGAAGCCGTGCGGCTTGGCGACGCGCGAATCGGCCGGGGTGCCCTGCAGGTAACGGTTTGTTAGCAGGCCCTGCTCGAGGGGCGAGAAGACGATGCAGCCCATGCCGGCTTCGCCCAGAGCCTCCAGCAGGCCGCCCTCGATCCAGCGGTCGAACATACTGTAGTTAGGCTGGTGAATCAGCAGCGGTGTGCCCAGATCGTGCATGATCGTCGCCGCCCGGCGGGTTTGTTCGGCGTCGTACATGGAGATGCCGGCGTACAGGGCGCGCCCGCTGCGCACAGCGAAATCCAGGGCGCCCATGGTCTCCTCCAGAGGCGTGTCCGGATCGGGGCGGTGGTGGTAGAAGATGTCCACGTAGTCCAGTCCCATGCGCTTCAGGCTCTGGTCCAGGCTGGCGATCAGGTATTTGCGCGAGCCGAAGTCGCCGTAAGGCCCCGGCCACATGTCCCAGCCGGCCTTGGTGGAGATGATCAGCTCGTCGCGGTAAGGGTGCAAGTCCTTGCGCATTACCTGGCCAAAAGTCTCCTCGGCCGAGCCGTAGGGCGGGCCGTAGTTGTTGGCCAGGTCGAAATGGGTGATGCCCAGGTCGAACGCGCGGTGCGCCATGGCGCGCGCGTTCGCGTAGTCGTCCACGCCGCCGAAGTTGTGCCACAGCCCGAGCGAAAGGCGCGGCAGCTGGAGGCCGCTGCGGCCGCAGTACGCATAGGGCATGGAGTCGTAGCGGTCTGGAGCGGGCTGGTAGCTCATCGGGGGTCTCCGGTCGACATCGGGCGCGTGCTAGAACAGTGTCGCTCCGATCGATCGGTGGCGCCCGGCCGCCGAGCTGGCCCTCCCCCACCGCATCGTCTAGCCC
>OFHG01000401.1_pt1 | contig 17722 bp, 13 predicted proteins | sample 1521931 | NCBI WGS metagenome assembly OFHG01 (sample SAMEA2468438, study PRJEB22500) | soil metagenome | biome: Glassland; feature: Farmland; material: Clay | place: Australia | collected 2013-01-31 | depth 0.55 m
GGCTATGCTCGATCCACCCGCGAAACTTGGCGTTGGGCCCTGCTGCGCCACCCGCCTTGCTTCACAAATGCACGATTACGCTTCTTTGGCAGGTTTCTTAATCGGCATGAGCGCCCAAACGAGCGCGATGACCCATCCGATAAAAGTCCATCCCAGCAAAAAATCCAGCGCGCCGATCGAAGCGCTGTCAGGCCGCTCTCTTGCCGATGCCACGATGTAGGGCAGGAAGTAGATGGCCACGCCTATCAGGATCCACGTTCCCGTATCCATCGCTCGCCCCCCTGTTCGCTTGCCGCCAAAAAAAGTTGGTAGCCACCGTCAGCGCTTTCCTGACCGTGGGTCCTTATTCAAAGGAAAAGCCCACTGTCAATCCGTCAGCCGACGGATTGACAGTGGCTACCTTCTGCAAGCGACATAACGGGCGGGGCTGGGGGAGGGAAGTATGAAGTGTGAAGTCTGAAGGATGAAAGGCGAAGGGCGGGGAAGCGCGAATTATGAATTACGAGTTACGAATGCGGAGCCGGAAGTCGGGAGCGGGAAGTCAAGGGTTTGGGGTCTGAATCTTTTCCAAGGATTGGACCAGAGGCGGCAGGTCCTGCGTCACGATTTGCCAAAGGATGTCGAAATCAACGCTGTCGTAGCCGTGGATGAGGCGGTTACGAAGGCCCACGATTTCCACCCAAGGGATTCCCGGATAGCGATCGCGCTCAGCCGAAGTCAAGCGATTGGCAGCCTCGCCGACGATTTCAAGCAGGCGAACGAGTGCCAGGTTGAGCTTCCGGTCCGTGTCCAGGTCGCGGCGTGTCTTTCCGCGCGCCATCTCCACGGCTTCGCGGGCATGGTCCAGCATGTGCCGCAGCCCGACCGTCGGGTCATGGCGCGACATATCGGACCTCCGCTTCGGACATGACTTTCATCCGGATTTCAGCGCTCAGGAATTGAGGCGTGTGGAGTTCGACGCGGCGACCCAGCAATTCGGCCAGCTCGCTCTCGATCGAGAAGAAGCGCAGCCCCGGCACGTGACCCGGGTCGAATTCGACCAGCACGTCTACGTCGCTCGCAGGGCCGAAGTCATCCCGCAGCACGGAACCAAAGAGAGAAAGTTTGCGGATGTGGTGTTTGCGGCAGAATTCGGCGATTCGATCTCCAGGCAGGCCGATCTTGATCTGCGCCATGGCTTGACTCCAAGCAGAGTATAAACGAAAACGAGCCGAAAATGAAAAAGCCCCCGATGACTCGGGGGCTTTTTCTACTTTGATCCCGGCGACGACCGACTCTCCCATCCGTCAGCCGACGGACAGTACCATGGGCCCTGGACGCCCTAATGCGTGACGGCGTACTCGACCGACCGGGGGTTGGTGATGCGTTTGGAGGCTTCCAGGATTTCGAGCCCCACGACGTTGCCATCCTTGTCGTAATCGAGGATGACGCCGGGCTTATCCTCGTCGCTTTCCTCGATGGCGGAGTCGCTGAGCACGATTCGGAGCACATCTACCTCAGGGTCGTAGGTGACCTTCACGGCTTCCTCCAGTATTTTTCAATTTTCCCGGTGCGATAAGCAGTCACGACCACCGCCGGGTCAACGGATTCGTCCACGATGGCCCTCAGCAGGAACATTTTACCACCCATGTCTCGCTTGGACTGGTACGCCTTCAGCTTCCCCCTTGCCGGCACGACCCTGGTCGGGCTTTTCCAGGACCGATTCCAGCAAGGCCACCGGAATTGCGCGCCGCTCGGCTTCCTGGCGGGCGTGCGAGGAGAACCTGTATCTCATTCCAATTCCACCCTAAACGGCAACGGGCCCGCGCTGTACGATTGGAGACTGAAGATTGCAGATTTTGCAGCGGGACGAAAGCGAACCTGGAACCCATTCGCTACCGTCAATGGGCAATCGAAAATGAGAAGGGGGATTGCCAATCGAAAATCGTCAATCGGCAATCCCCCATTGAATTAATCCCGGCGACGACCGACTCTCCCACGCAGTTACCCACGCAGTACCATGGGCCCTGGAGGGCTTAACTACCGTGTTCGGGATGGGAACGGGTGTGACCCCTCCGGTATGGTCGCCGGAAACTTGTTGAAGAACAGTTGAAAGTCGAAGGTCGAAGGTGTTTTTTTCAACTTTGAACCTTCGACTGTTGACTGTTCTCTGAATAGTGTGGCGTCGTGATGCTCCGAAGGCGGCTGACTTTCGACTTTCAACCGTCGACTGTCAACTGTGTACTGAGCAGAAATTATGGTCAAGCCGAATGGGCATTAGGATCGGTAAGCTCCACAGGTTACCCTGCGTCCACGTCCGACCTATATACGCGGTAGTCTTCCGCGGCCCTTCAGAGGAATCTCGACGGTTAGCGAAACCGCCTTTCATCCTTGGGAGATATGATCTTGGGGCGTGCTTCACGCTTAGATGCTTTCAGCGTTTATCACTTCCAGACTTCGCTACCCAGCCGTGCCATGGTTTAGACAGCTGGTACACAAGAGGTCTGTTCATCCCGGTCCTCTCGTACTAAGGACAACCCCCCTCAAATCTCCTGCGCCCACACCAGATAGGGACCGAACTGTCTCGCGACGTTCTGAACCCAGCTCACGTACCGCTTTAATGGGCGAACAGCCCAACCCTTGGAACCTTCTACAGCTCCAGGATGCGATGAGCCGACATCGAGGTGCCAAACCGGAGCGTCGATGTGAACTCTTGGCTCCGATCAGCCTGTTATCCCCGGCGTACCTTTTATCCGTTGAGCGATGGCCCTTCCATACAGAACCACCGGATCACTAGGCCCGACTTTCGTCTCTGCTCGACTAGTAGGTCTCGCAGTCAGGCTGGCTTATGCCCTTGCACTCGACGGCTGATTTCCAAACAGCCTGAGCCAACCTTGGGGCGCCTCCGTTACCTTTTAGGAGGCGACCGCCCCAGTCAAACTACCCGCCTAGCCGTGTCCCTGACCCGGATTACGGGTCGAAGTTAGAGCCACAGAATCATCAGGGTGGTATCTCACCGTCGGCTCCCCCGGGTCCGAGAACCCAGGTTCAAAGCCTCCCACCTATCCTGCGCAGACAAGCCCGTAGCTCAGGGCTAGGGTATAGTAAAGGTGCACGGGGTCTTTCCGTCTAGGTGCGGGTAACCGGCATCTTCACCGGTACTACAAGTTCGCTGAGTCACTCGCCAAGACAGTCGCTCTGTCGTTACGCCATTCGTGCAGGTCGGAACTTGCCCGACAAGGAATTTCGCTACCTTAGGACCGTTATAGTTACGGCCGCCGTTCACCGGGGCTTCAGTTCAAAGCTGCCGGGGATTGCTCCCCATGACCTCTCCCTTTAACCTTCCGGCACCGGGCAGGCGTCAGCCCCTATACGTCGTTTTCGACTTTGCAGAGACCTGTGTTTTTGTTAAACAGTCGCAGAGCGCCTTTCACTGCGGCCCCCTCGGGCTATGAACCCTAGCGGGGCACACCTTCTCCCGAAGTTACGGTGCTAATTTGCCTAGTTCCTGAGCGAGTGTTCTCTCAAGCGCCTTTGGATATTCACCTCGTCTACCTGTGTCGGTTTGGGGTACGGTTGCGTCGGAGACTGCTTAGCGGCTTTTCTTGGCAGCATGAAGTCACGGACTTACTGGGGCCGAGGCCCCTCGGCTCACACCTCAGAGTGGCTTTGAACCGACCCGGTGGATTTGCCTGCCGGATCCTCCTCGATGCGCGCATCGCCCTTGCGGGTTTCGACTCCGCTATCCTCCTGCGTCCCCGCTTCGTCATAACGTCTCCGCCACAGTGCCGGAATATTAACCGGCTGTCCATCAGCTACGCCTTTCGGCCTCACCTTAGGGACCGACTGACCCTGAGCGGATTAACCTTTCTCAGGAAACCTTAGACTTTCGGCGCGGAGGGTTCCCACCTCCGTTATCGCTACTTATGCCGGCAGGGTCACTGGAGTACCGTCAACGGGCCCTCGCGGTCCCGCTTCAAACTGTACTCTACGCTCCCCTACCACCCCGCGGGCCACCACTTGAACCACCGAGATACCACCTGTTGAGATAACCTCCAACTTGTGATTGTCCCCGTGGCCCCAGTGGCAACCCGCGAAATCCGCAGCTTCGGTAGATGGCTTGAGCCCCGTTGAATTATCGGCGCGAAGTCACTCGACCAGTGAGCTGTTACGCTTTCTTTAAAGGATGGCTGCTTCTAAGCCAACCTCCTGGCTGTCTGAGCGACTTCACTTCCTTCCCCACTTAGCCATCGCTTCGGGACCTTAGCTGGCGGTCTGGGCTATTTCCCTCTCGACAATGAAGCTTAGCCCCCACTGTCTGACTCCCGGACTGCGCTTCGCGGCATTCGGAGTTTAGTTGGATTCGGAATCCGTTAAAGGACCCTAGTCCATCTAGTTCTCTATCACCGCGAGCGACCATCCGAGGCTAGCCCTAAAGCTATTTCGGGGAGAACGAGCTATCACGGAATTTGATTAGCCTTTCACCCCTACCCTCAGTTCATCCGAGCTGTTTTCAACCAACACCGGTTCGGGCCTCCGGCCGCTGTTACGCGGCTTTCACCCTGACCAAGGGTAGATCATCCCGCTTCGCGTCTATTGCCCGCTACTGGTCGCCCTATTCAGACTCGCTTTCGCTACGGCTCGCTCCCTCGCGGTCGCAACCGCAAGATCGTCGCTTAGCCTCGCAACGGACAATAACTAGCCGGCTCATTATGCAATAGGCACGCCGTCAGGCTTGCTCGCCCCTCTGAAATCTCAAATTTCAAATTTGAAATCTCAGAGGGACGAGCGTGGCCCTTCGACTGCTTGTAGGCATACGGTTTCAGGTACTTTTAACTCCCCTCGCAGGGGTGCTTTTCACCTTTCCCTCACGGTACTAGTTCGCTATCGGTCGCCAGCACGTATTTAGCCTTACGGGATGGTCCCCGTGGATTCCCGCAGGGTTTCTCGTGCCCCGCGGTACTCAGGAACGCGCGTAAGAGTCCGGTCAGCTTTCTCCTACATGGCTATCACATCCTCTGGCCGACTTTTCCAAGTCGTTCGGATAGCCGCCGGATTGGTAACTCTTCGGTTCTGCACCGACGCGCGCCCTACAACCCCCAGCCCTCCTCTGAGATCTCAAATTTCAATTCTGAAATCTCAAAGGAAGGCTGAGTTTGGGCTGTTCCGCGTTCGCTCGCCGCTACTGACGGAATCGCTGTTGCTTTCTCTTCCTCCAGGTACTGAGATGGTTCACTTCCCTGGGTTGGCTCGCACCCGCCTATGGATTCAGCGGGCCGTTTCCCGGTTTTGCCGGGAAGGGTTTCCCCATTCGGAGATCCCCGGATCAAAGGGTGTTTCCCCCTAGCCGAGGCTTTTCGCAGGTAACCACGTCCTTCTTCGCCGTCTGGCGCCAAGGCATCCACCGTACGCCCTTAGTAGCTTGACCATAAAATCTGCTCAACACACAAAAACAGCCATCAGTCATCAGTTGCCAGTCGTCGGTTAGAACCTCACTTGCTTGCTCTGACCGAGAACTGACGCCTGAGAACCGAAAACTGCCCGTCAAACAGACTCGCCTTCGTTAAAACCGTCCGGATATCCGCCGGACGGAATGAGCACTTGTAGACGCCACACTATTCAGTTTTCAAAGAACCTGGAGTGCCGAAAAGCGGCTTACGTCCCTTTCGGCCCCTCTTGACCCTGCGTCTTCAGCTTTCGCCGATCCGTTGGGTTTGAAGTTGTCTCCCTTGCGGCGAAACAACATCAAGCACAACGTTCGAGCAACGCCTCGCGCTCATCATTCGACGCATCGCTCTCACGAGCGGCATGCGCCCCATCGAGCTACGTATCGATAAGCCTTGAGCTTAAGGATTTGAAACAGGCGGGAAGGTCTTGCGCGGAGGACCCACTTGCTTCAAGTCCTTATCCAAAAGCCTTTCGCGTATTGACCTCCACCCTTTTGAACCTAAATGATGAGGGGACCACCCTGCGCCCCCACCTTCATCCTGGCAATCGGAAATAATAGCAACCTCCAGGACCAAATGCAAGAGGAATTTTATCGTCCTAATAAAACTCCTGCCCACCTTCGTCGCCGGGTCAAAAGACGGGGCGATGCCGCCTAGGGCGCCGATTTGCTTCCAGGATCTTCTTCCTCACCCGCACGGACTGCGGCGTCACCTCGACGTACTCATCCTCCGCGATGAACTGCATTGCCAACTCCAGACTGAGGGGGCGGACCGGGATGAGCCGGATGGCCTCATCCGCCACCGAGGCGCGCATATTAGTCTGCTTCTTTTCCTTGACCACGTTCACGTCCATATCGTCCCAGCGCGCATTCTCGCCGACCACCATCCCCTCGAAGACCTCAACGCCTGGCCCCACGAATAACTCCCCTCTTTCCTGCAAGTTAAAGAGAGCATAGCCAGTGGTTTTGCCCGCGCGATCGGCGACCAATGAACCCGTCAGCCGCCGCGCGATGTCTCCCTGCCAGTCTGTGTACCCGTCAAACAGGGTATTCATCACCGCGGTGCCGCGCGTATCCTGGAGGACCTCGCTCCGCAAGCCGATCAACCCGCGCGAAGGGATAGCAAATTCCAGGCGCACGCGACCGCCGGGCCTGCCGTGCCCTACCAGTTTCGTGTTGATTCCTTTTCGCGCCCCGATCTTTTGCATGAGCACGCCGACGAATTCCGCCGGGCAGTCGAGGATGAGCTGCTCGACCGGCTCCTGGATTTTACCGTCCACTCGTCGCGTGACGATCTCCGGCTTCCCGACAGCCAGCTCGTAACCTTCGCGCCGCATGGTCTCGATCAGAATAGCCAGGTGCAGCTCTCCCCGTCCCAGCACCTTAAAAGAATCGGTGCTCTCGGTTTCCTCCACCCGCAACGCGACGTTGGTGAGCAGCTCCTTTTCCAGGCGCTCGCGCAGGTTGCGCGAGGTCACGTAGGTCCCTTCGCGCCCCGCGAATGGAGACGTATTGACGGTGAAGATCATCGAGATGGTGGGTTCATCCACCGGCACGTGGACCAGCGCGCGCGGAGTCTCAACGCTGGTGACGGTCTCGCCGATGGTGATGCCCTCGACGCCGGCGATGGCCACGATTTCGCCCGCTTCCGCGCGTTCGGCATCTACGCGGCTGAGGCCTTCGAAACTATAGAGCTTGGTGATGCGCGTCTTTTGCTGCGCTCCGTCCAGCTTGACGATGGCCACTTCGTCGCCGCGATTGAGAGTCCCCGAGAACATGCGCCCAATCGCCAGCCGCCCGTGATAATCGCTGTAATCGAGGTTCGCCACCAACAGTTGCAACACGTCCGCGGGACTTCCAGCCGGCGCCGGAATGTGTTCGACAATCGCATCAAAAAGCGGAGCCAAATTTTCGGAAGGTTCACCCAACGACTTCTGAGCGATGCCCCTGCGCGCGTTGGCATAAAGAATGGGAAATTCGAGCTGTTCTTCCGTGGCGTCGAGATCAATGAAAAGGTCGTAGATTTCATTCACCACTTCCTGCGGGCGGGCGTCCGATCGGTCAATCTTGTTGACCACCACGATGGGCGGCAGTTTCGCTTCCAGCGCCTTGCGCAGCACGTAGCGCGTTTGCGGAAGTGGCCCTTCGCTCGCGTCCACCAGCAGCAGCACCCCGTCCACCAGCGTCAGCGCGCGCTCCACCTCGCCGCCGAAGTCGCTGTGTCCGGGCGTATCCACGATATTGATTTTGACGCCCTTGTAGAAAATGGCGGTGTTCTTGGCCAGAATCGTGATGCCGCGTTCGCGCTCGAGCTCGTTGGAATCCATCACGCGCTCCACCACATCCTGGTTGGCCTTGAAAATTCCGCTCTGCCAGAGCATGGCATCCACCAACGTCGTCTTGCCGTGGTCGACGTGCGCAATGATGGCGATATTGCGAATCGAATCGTTCATGGGTTCTCAATTCACTGGCTTGATTTCAGGACCGCTGGACAGTTGCCTGCCAAAGGCAGGCTCGGCAAAGCTCAGGGTTTACGGCTGAGGCGCTGTGGCAAGTCCGAGTATATATCATAACCTGGAAACCTGAATTCAGGAAGCCCGGCCGCCTTCGCCGGCGCCGGCAGGCCCCGCGCGAAACACCTTGACGGCGGGCGGTTCCTGTTATAGGCTACATAAATAGCCCATCGCCATCTTGCGGGCGGGAGCCCGGGGAGAAGCTTCGGGAGGGAAGGCGAATGGCTGGCGCACTTCGTGGCCGAGGGCTTGAAAGGACCAGGGAGGGCGGGGGAAATTCCAGTAACTTTATTTTGCAGAACGAAGCTGAACAAGTCCTTTAGAATCAGCGCGAGTGTGGCAAAATGCCCCACAAACGAACCGGAAACGAACCGAAAACGAAGCTATCTAAGTTATTGAAAATAAAGGCAAATTGTTTTGACGAACCGGAAAAGTGACGCGAAATGCCTTGCCAAAAGGGAAGCGAAGAGCCTGCGGGTGACCGCGCGGCAAGCAGAGCCGCCTTTTTCTTCAGCCGAGTGGGCAGTCCGGTTGTATACTCTGCCCGAATTTTGCCACTTTAGAGCGAGGCATAGACATGAAGACGAAGCGGTGTGTCTTGTTACTTGGAGTTTTCCTCCTGCTCGCACCTACGGCACGTGCCCAACAGGAAGCGAAAGAGGGAACCACCATAACCTGCCGGGCGATGGAAGTTTTCGTGGCAGGGCCGATTGGCGCGACGGCAGTCATCTTTCATCAGCGCGACAAAGCCGATGGCCCGCGCCTGGGAGAGCTCTTGATGGCTCATTCGGGTGAAGAAGTCGAATTTGAAACCGCTGATGGCAAGCTACATCCTGCCACGGTCGGTCGTGTCAGAAGTTGTTTCGGTCGCGGCCTGCTGCTCTTCGCCTCGAAGGAGGCGACACTGGCCGCCAAGGGCGATTTTGTCTTACACTTTGCTGCCAAGAAATAGCTTTGCTGTGAAGGCGAGTGTCGCGACCCGGAAAATCTCGGGCGGGGTTGGAGCCGAAGGCGAACCATGAAAGGCGAGAAGAACCCAAACCGAGGAGGCATGCGCGTCAGCCGTCGGAAGTTTCTGGAATCCACCACGCTGAGCGGCGCTGCGGGGCTGGCTTTGCGCGCGGGAGCGCCCGCGCTCGGTGCGCCGGCGGCACACACCGAGTACTTCGAACTCGCGGACCTCCTCCTCGTGTACGAGCTTCAAGAAGGCATGAAGCGGGGCAAGTTCACCGCCGTGTCGCTCACCGAGAAGTACCTGGCGCGCATTCGAAAACTGGATAAGGCCGGCCCGGCCATCAACGCGATCATCGAAATCAATCCCGACGCCATCGAAATTGCCCGTGCGCTGGACCGCGAGCGCAAATCCAAAGGGCCGCGCGGGCCGCTCCACGGCATTCCCATTTTGGTCAAGGACAACATCGGCACGCACGACCGTATGCAGACCACGGCCGGGTCGCTGGCGATGGTGGGAGCGATTCCGCCCACGGATTCTTTTGTTGCCCGCAAGCTGCGCCAGGCCGGCGCGGTCATCCTTGGCAAGACGAATCTAAGCGAGTGGGCCAATTTCCGCTCGACGCACTCCACCAGTGGCTGGAGCGGGCGGGGCGGCTTGACGCGCAACCCTTACGCGCTCGACCGCAACCCTTGCGGGTCGAGCTCGGGCTCGGGCGCGGCGGCTTCCGCGAACCTGTGCGCATTGGCGATCGGAACCGAGACCGACGGCTCCATCGTCTGCCCGTCGTCCGTGAACGGAATTGTCGGCATTAAGCCGACCGTGGGGCTCATCAGCCGCGCGGGCATCGTGCCCATCTCGCACAGCCAGGATACCGCTGGCCCGATGGCGCGCACCGTCACTGACGCCGCGGTTCTGCTCGGCGCGCTGGCGGGCGTGGACCCGGACGACCCGGCGACGGCGGCCAGCGAGGGCAAGTCCCACACGGATTACACAAAATTCCTCGACGCCCACGGCTTGAAAGGCGCGCGCATCGGCGTGGTACGCAAGCTCTTCGGGTTCAACGACGCCGTTGACAAGCTGATGGACGACGCCCTTGCGGAGATGAAGCGCCAGGGCGCGGAAATCACCGATCCGGTTGAGATTGAGACGCTCGAGAAATTCGGCAAGACCGAATTATTGGTCCTCAAATACGAGTTCAAAGCCGACCTGAACGCATATCTTGCCTCGCTCGGCCCCGGCGCACCCGTGCACACGCTGGCCGACCTGATCGAATTCAATGAAAAGAACAAGGAAAAGGAGATGCCCTATTTCGGCCAGGAGCTTTTCATTCAATCGGAGGCCATGGGACCGCTGACCAGCAAGGAATATCTCGACGCACTCGAAAACAATCACCGGCTGACCCGCAGCGAGGGGATTGACGCGGTGATGGGCAAGTTTGCCCTCGATGCACTGGTGGCGCCCACGGGCGGTCCGGCGTGGACCACGGACCTTGTGAACGGCGACCACGACACGGGCGGAAGCTCCAGCTTAGCGGCGGTGGCGGGCTATCCGGAAATTACGGTTCCCGCAGGATTCGTTTTCGGATTACCGGTGGGGATTTCGTTCTTCGGCCGCGCCTGGAGCGAGCCGGCACTCATCAAGTTTGCTTATTCTTTTGAACAGGCCACGCGCCACCGCCGCCAGCCGCGATTCCTGGCCACGGCCGACCTCAAGGTTTAGCTCGCTGCCCGGACGGGTGGAGATAGAAATCACCGAATGTTCCTCCGCTTCTGGATTTACGGATTGCTGGGCTGGTGCTTTGAAATCGTGTGGACAGCCGTCACCGAAAAAGTCACGCGCCGCCAGTTGGACTGGAAGCTGACCGGCCACACTTATCTCTGGATGCTGCCCATCTACGGGCTGCTCGCACCGCTGGGCGAGCCGGTGCACAACTTCCTTCGGCCTCACATTTGGGTCTTGCGCGGCCTGATGTACCTGCTTGGAATCTGGCTGATTGAGTTCATCACCGGCTGGCTGCTGCGCCGGCTCACGGGGAAATGCCCGTGGGACTATTCACATTTCCGTGGCAACATTAAGGGTATTATTACACCTCAATACGCTCCGGTATGGTTTCTTTTCGGCCTCGGCTTCGAGCGCGTCCACGACGCGCTGGTAAAACTAACCCCCGCTCTGAAAAGTGTGCTTTTTTGAACCGTCTCAGGCAGGGCGCGCAGGACACCGGCGCGTTCCAGACCTAGAGCCTCGGATTCTGGTCCCGTTTCGACGAGGCGGCCGGTTTGATTTCGAACTGCCAAGTCACGCGACGGCGGGTTTGTTTGAGCGCCGAAAAAGCCGCATGACACCTGCGGTGACGCTGCCGAAGAGCGCTCCGGAAGCGATGGTGTATCCCACCCAGAGGAGCAATTGCGGGAAGAATCCCATCCAAAGGTAGTCGGACCAGAGACCGCCGGATTGCCATCCGGTCGGGAGCGCGTCGTAGTGGGTTCCCCAGTGACCCCAGAAGGCGAAGAACATGAGGATAGCCACCGGGATGCGCGCCGCGAGGCTGTAAGCCAGGAGAATCTTGAAGAACTCCGGCCAGCCGATGATCTGCAGCAGCCCCGCCAGCGCCCAAGTAATCCAGAAAAAGATCAGCACGGCCTTGAATCCATAGGCGGCCAGGAACCTGCCGCCGCCCATGCTGGTCCCCAGGATTATTCCCGCGCCGAGGATCGCCATGCCGACAGCTCGTCCGAGGGATGCCGGCATGCCACCCGCGCGCACTAACTTGAATGCGAAATAGATTCCGAAAGTCGGCGCAAGCCAAGTGATGCCGATGATGGCTCCGCCTCCGCCCGATGAATTGTCGAAATACGGGCTCGGCCAGCGCTGTAATTCGCCCACCAGCCGCACAATGGTAATCGCCAGCGTGATCAGCGCTGGAATGAGGATGAGTCTGGAGATGGAGAGGCCGGATCCCGAGGTTTTATTCGCCATGGAAGCCTCCAGCTAAGGTTCTTTGAGGTTGCGCTTTAGCGGCAAACTGCCCGCCTCCAAGTATTGCCAACCTTCAAAGGGGCAGGCGCATTCGGCGACCGTCCTGGTCAGCGCATTCTAGCCCAAAAGGAAGTCCCTTGCCATCCGCCGTTGTGGGTCAGGAAAACCAAAAAAGAGAGGAAAATCGCGGGACGATTATATTTCTCTTTCGAGATGGCGCCGGGAGTGGTAGACTGCTGGTCTTTAGGTAGTTCTGTGCGCCCAGGCGGTCCCTATTGTTCCAGTTCTCGCGTGCGCAGGCTCAGGGAAGCCGTATAGAAGCAATAATAAAATCGTTCGACAACCAGCGGGAGGACTGCTGATGAAAGTGTTGATGGTCTACCCTGAGTTTCCTGACACATTTTGGAGCTTCAAGCATGCGCTGCCTTTTCAGGGGAAGCGTTCAGCCTACCCGCCGCTTGGCTTGCTGACCATCTCGGCCATGCTGCCCGCGAATTGGGAGCGGCGACTGGTGGACTTGAACATCCGCCGGCTGAAGGACTCCGAGCTGGAGTGGGCCGACGTGGTGTTCTTCAGCGGAATGATGGTTCAGGGTCCCTCGATGAAAGAGCACATCGAGCGGGCCAAAGCGCGCGGGCTGCGCACGGTGGTAGGCGGGCCGATTGCGAGCGCCCAGGACCCCAGCATTTCCGGCGCCGACCACGTGGTGGAAGGCGAGGCGGAAGATCTGCTCGCCGAGTTGGCCGCCGACCTGGAGCGCGGCGAGGCGAAGCCCTTTTACAAGTCCAAGCTGCTCCCCGACCTGACGAAGGTGCCCCCGCCGCATCTTCATCTGGCCAACCTCCGCCGCTACAGTTCCATGGCGGTGCAATTTTCGCGCGGCTGCCCGTTCACCTGCGAATTTTGCGACATCATCGAAATCTACGGCCGCCGCCCGCGCACCAAGACTCCCGACCAAATCATCGCCGAGCTCGAGCAGATTTACCACCTGGGCTGGCGCGGCCGGGTCTTCCTGGTGGACGACAATTTTATTGGCAACAAGAAGTGCGTGAAGGCGCTGCTGCCGCGCCTGGTAGAGTGGATGCGCGACCACAAGTATCCCTTTTCTTTGATTACCGAAGCGTCTTTGAACTTGGCGGAGGATCCGGAACTGCTCCAGCAGATGCGTGAGGCGCATTTCACCAGCGTTTTTCTGGGAATCGAGACACCGGTGGTGGAAAGCCTGAAGGAAACGACGAAATTCCAGAACCTGCGCAAGAACCTGCTGGAGAGCGTGCGCTCGATTCAGGCGCGCGGCATCGAGGTGATGGCGGGATTCATCGTGGGATTCGACAGCGACCCCAAAGACGTTTTCGACCGCCAGATTCAGTTCATCCGCGACGCGGCGATCCCCCTTTCGATGGTGGGCCTCTTGAACGCCCTTCCCAATACGCAATTGTGGCGGCGTCTGAAGGCCGAGGGGCGGCTGCTCAAAGAGAGCCTGGGCAACAACACGATCGCCGACCTCAATTTCATTCCCAAGATGGATACGCAGGAATTGATCGCGGGCTACCGCAAGATTCTCCAGACGATTTACAGCCCGCAGGAATATTTCGAGCGCGCTTCAGCCTTCCTTTCCCAGCTCGGCACGGCGGCGCGCACCCCGCTCGTATTTTCCGACATGATGGCCGTCGCGCGTTCGCTGTGGAGACAGGGGCTGCTCAGCAACTACCGCAAGGAGTATTGGAAGTTTCTGGCTCAGACCCTCCACCGGCACCGGCAACACCTCGACAAGGCCATCGCGCTGGCCATTATGGGCCACCACTTCTTCCAGCTGGTGGCTGCGGCTGAAGAGATCGAGGCTGTCGCTGAACCTGCCTGAGTAGCCGCGCATCCGCCTTCCGTTCCGTCAAAAACGAATTTCGAGCTTCTTCATGTCCGGGCAAGGACTGGAGAAGTATGGTCCGAGGGTTGGAGCGGCAGCGTGACGACAAACGTCGAGCCCACGCCGGGCTCGCTCTGGCACTCGATGGAACCACCTTGCGCGTGCACGATGGCCTGCGCGATGGTGAGCCCCAGGCCGCCCGAGTGGTTTTCTCCGTCCGAGGCTGGCGCGGTGCGATAGAAGCGCTCGAAGATGTGCGGCAGATGCTCGCGCGAAATTCCTATTCCCTGATCTTCGAAGCGCGCGCGTAGCGCGCCGTCCTGGCACTCCAGGCTCACGCATATCCGAGTGCGCTCCGGCGAATACTTTACGGCGTTTTCAAGCAGAATCAGGAAAAGCTGGCGCAGGAACGTTTCATCGCCCCGGCAAACGACTTCCGTCATCAGATCGCGCTCGATCACAATTTGCTTTGACTGAGCGCGGGGAGCGGCGCGGGCGCAGGCTTCCTCCAGCACCTCGTTCAAGTAGAGCGGCTCATGCGCCAGGCGAAGTTCGCCCGCGTCCGCCATCGCCAGCGTGAACAGGCCCTCCACCATGCGGGTTAATTTCTTCAGCTCATCATCAATCACACGTAATGCGCGCTGATAATCCTCGGGGGTTCGCGGCTCGGCGAGCAGGAGCTCCGTTTCGCCCTGAAGCACGGAAAGCGGCGTGCGCATTTCGTGCGAAGCGTCGGAAACGAACTGGCGCAACTGGCGCATCGCCGCGTCCACCCGTTCGAACAGGAGGTTGAAGGTGCGAGCAAGATGCCCCAGCTCGTCGTGAGGGTTGCGCACCGCCAGCGGCCGCCAGAGCTCGCGGCGCGAAGGGTCAGAGACGCGCTGGGTCATCTCCGAGGCGTGCAGAGTGAGTTCCGCGACCGGTCGCAGGCTGCGGCCGACGTACCAGGCCGATATTGCGGCAGCCACCAGCAGGCTGGTGGGCAGAAGCACCAGGATCATTCCGCGGATGTCGGCCAGTTCGCGGTCGGCATCGCGTGTGGGCATGGCGAGAACCAGCCGCACCGTTTGATTCCCTCTGCGAAAGGGCACAGCCGCCAGGCGCAGCCGGCCGAGTTCGCTATCGCTCAAAGTGCGAAAGACCGCCTGAGAATTGTCGGTCTCGAGTGAGCTTAGGTCGAGCAAGTGGCCGTGCAGGTTGGCAGAGCTTTGGAGAACGCGCCCCGCGGCATCGAGCAGCTCGAAGTATTCGCCCGGAACGCTGAGTTCATCCACATCCTGTTCATTGGGGTCGGTGATCAGGTCGGCCAGCACGGGGCTGGCGGTGTTCAGAATCTGGCGATCCAACTGGGTGCGGACCTGGCGGGAAAAAAGAGCGTAGAAGCCCAGGTAAGACGCGGCGAGCAGTATGCCGACCCCGGCGCAGAAGAGCAGCATCATTCGGAAGCGGAGCGAACGAACGCGCATTATTCCTCAGTGCCCAGGCGATATCCCACGCCGCGCAGGGTGTGAATGAGTTTGCCGTCCGGATCAATTTTCCCGCGCAGGCGGTTGATGTAAACCTCCACCAGGTTGGTCTCGCTGTCAAAATGGCTGTCCCAGACGTGTTCGGCAATCTCGCTGCGGGTGACCACCTCCGGCGCCTTCAGCAGCAGGAATTCGAGCAGCGCGAATTCTTTAGTGGTGAGAGGAATCACATTCCCGGCGCGGGTGACGCGGCGACGGTGGCGGTCGAGTTCCAGGTCAGCACAGCGGAGGCGCGCGCCGCTGTGGCTGAATCCGCGGCGCACCAGCGCCCGCACGCGAGCCTGCAGCTCGTCGAGGGCGAACGGCTTGGTAAGATAATCGTCGGCGCCGGCGTCCAGGCCCTCCACGCGCTGCTCCACCAGACTGCGCGCCGTCAGCATGAGGATGGGCGTGTGAACGTTTTCCTCGCGCAGCTTGCGGCAGACTCCGATGCCGCTCAAGCCGGGAAGGCGCACGTCGAGGAGGATAACGTCGTAGGCGGCGCCGAGAGCCATTTCGAGGCCGCGCTCGCCCGTGTCCGCCACGTCCACGGCGTAGGCATGCTCGCGCAGCGCGCGCGCGACAAAGCTCGCCACCTTGCGCTCATCCTCGATCAGCAAAACGCGCATCCGACCGGCCTTGGGTGTTGATTATACGTCGTGATGGGTTCGAGTGCTCGCTATCCGGCGAGGCTTATCCCTTTTTGAGTTCAGCCAGCACCATGCGGGCGACTTCTTTGAGAGTCTCGAAAACGCCGACGCCCTTGAAGGCCACCGCTTCGAGCACCGGCTCGCCCTTCTTCTGCAGCGCCTTGGTGAGGTCGGGCACGGGAAGAATGTTGGGCAGGTCGCGCTTGTTGAGCTGGAGCACATAGGGGACTTTCGTGAAATCGTAGCCGTGCTCCTTGAGGTTCTCATGGAGGTTTTCGATCGCTTCGTAGTTGGCGTCCATGCGCTCTTCCTGGGAGTCGGCGACGAAGATGACGCCGTCCACGCCGCGCAGGATGAGCTTGCGGCTGGCGTCGTAGAACACCTGGCCGGGAACGGTGTAGAGGTGAAAGCGCGTCTTGAAGCCGCGCACGGTGCCGAGGTCGAGCGGGAGAAAGGCGAAGAACAGCGTGCGGTCGGTTTCGGTGGCGAGCGAAATCATCTTGCCGCCGGTCTTGCCCAGCGTCTGGTCGAAAATCCACTGCAGGTTGGTGGTCTTCCCGCCCAGACCGGCGCCGTAATAAACGATCTTGCAGTTAATTTCCCGGGCAGCAAAGTTGATGAAACTCACTCGGCGAGATCCCTTTCTTTCGTTCGTTGCCGCTGGCTACGCGCGAAAAACACCTCACTCTCCAGAATCCGGCATCGCCCGGAGGCGGGTGGCCGCTCTCGCCGCCCGCTTAGCGGGATGTCAGAATGCTCGCTATATAACACATCCGCCAGCGGTTGACAATAGGACTCGCTAGATATTTGCTCACGGCCAGCGTGCGTTGGTGACTCCCTGAGCCTCCCAGAACTCCGCGAAAGTCTTCCAGTCCCCTACCCAGATGTCCAAACCCTGACTCTGCAGGTCCAAGAGGAGTTGCTGGAGGATCTGGAACCTGATGCCTGTGTCGATGGGATGAATCAAAAGGACGGTGGGAGCGTGGTTTTGGTAGTTGATTCGGATGATATTCTCCCACTTGCTGAGGTAATCGTTGATGGTGGTGGAGTCCAGCGCGGGCACTTGATCCTCGGAAATCGTCACGGGGTATTCTAACAGGCGATAGGTGATCACGGCGTTGGGAGTCACCGTAGGGTCTACCTCAAAGGGAACGAAAGGAAATGACCCGCGGGCCAAGGCGAGCGCGGAGGTCGAGTCGCGCCGATAACCGATGTTGGAAAGACCCCGAATGAGATCGGGGGGAGCGGCCAGAAAACCCGATCGGAAGCCTGTGACGGAAATTCCTAGGTCGGTCTCCAGCAGCCACTTGCTGACGCCCGCTTCGCCCAGGACGCTCATGCCGCTCGTGCAGCACTCCGGCGTGCCGTTGTCCGTATACATGGGAAGGTAGTTGGAAGCGTCCTCGGTGGGAGGGCCGACGCTGTAGGGAGCCACATAGAAATCCGGGAAATGTCCGAAGCTGTGGTCCTGCACGTCAAATCCGTGGTCGATGGCGTATTGGATGTCCGCCCTTCCGGAGGGCGTAAACATGGGCGAGATATACCCGGTGTCGTAGGGATTGGTAGTGAAGAGGTAAGTTGACTTGATCCCCATGCTTTCTTCGAAATCCACCCAAGCCGGGACGTTCTGGTAGGACACGGTGGCGTCCACGTCGTGCGTGATGATCAGCGCTGCGGCATGGCCATCCGGCGCCCACTCGCGCACCTGCGGGTTTGCGGCGTAGCCTTCATAGCTGCCGAGCATCAGAACCCGGCAAATATCCGCATCGAGCACAGGCACGTTGGTCCATTCGACGTCGGGGCCCTCCAGTCCCCGTTCCGGCAAGGTGAGGAG
>OFHG01000402.1_pt1 | contig 17692 bp, 17 predicted proteins | sample 1521931 | NCBI WGS metagenome assembly OFHG01 (sample SAMEA2468438, study PRJEB22500) | soil metagenome | biome: Glassland; feature: Farmland; material: Clay | place: Australia | collected 2013-01-31 | depth 0.55 m
TTTGAGTTTGGCAAAAACGCGCTTCACCTTCCACTTTACAACTTCATGCGGTTTCAACATTCACTTCTCGAAAGTCTGCTAAAATAGAATTGATACCTTCATAAAATGCCCTCTATCCATGGCGGCACGCCCTGCAACTGCGCATAGCAGGAGTGCAGGGTGTGCAATCTGCGGACAAAATGCTTTGCCGGGGATGAATTACCATGCCACTGCTTGAAGTAAACAATGTAGTTTACGGAACCGGGCCGGACGGGAAGACGCCGATTCTTGCGGGACTATCCCTCAACATCGAGCCGTCCGAGGTCCATGCGCTGCTCGGGACGAACGGCACGGGCAAGAGCACGCTTGCGTATCTCGTCATGGGGTGCGAGAGCTATTGTCCGGCAACAGGGGACATCCGCTTCGATGGAAAGGTCATCAACAGTCTCGCGATCCACGAGCGCGCACGGCTTGGCATCGCCATGGCGTGGCAGGAGCCGGTCCGCTTCGAAGGGATCACGGTCCGAGACTATCTCTGCATCCGGGGGAATGACATTGATCCTGCGCAGTGTCTCGACATGGTCGGCCTCGCGCCCTCGCTCTACCTCGCGCGCATGGTCGACAAAAGCCTGAGCGGCGGCGAGCGCAAGCGGATCGAGCTGGCGTCGATACTGGCGCTGAGACCCCGGCTCGCCATTCTCGACGAGCCCGATTCGGGCATCGACATGCTTTCGATCCAGGACATCATCAACGTGATCAATGCCTTCCGGCAGCACGGGACCGCGCTGCTGCTCATTACGCATCGGGAGGAGATATCGGTGATCGCCGATCGCGCCTCACAAATATGTTACGGCAAGATCATCTGCTCCGGCAGTCCTGAAAAAGTGGCTGCACACTACAAGGCGCGCCATTGTCTGGTCTGTAACGGCGTGGGGTGCCACTATGTCTGAGCTTGATGAACTCATGATGGCCTTCGGGGAAGCGGGCGGGGACAAAGGCGCTCTCGCGGACGCAGGTACAGCGCACCTTGCTGCGAGCAGCCATTCTATTGTAAGTTCCCGGGTTGTCGAAGGGATCGAGGTGGATGCAAAAGAGCTGCGGAACGGCATCAGCGCGAAGGTCATTGTTCACGAAGGCGTGAAGCTCCCAAAGCCCGTTCACCTGTGCTTCGGCGTGTTGCATAAAAAGGGGACGCAGAAGATCTTGATGGACGTGAAGCTCGAGAAGAATTCATCGGCGACCTTTATAGCCCACTGCATATTCCCCAAGGCAGAGAAGGTGCGTCATATCATGGAAGCCGCGGTCGATATCGGCGAGGGCGCGGAAATGCGCTATTCCGAGACGCATTATCACGGCCTGTACGGCGGCATCGAGGTCCTTCCGAAGCTCACGGTCGTTGTCGGCAAGAACGGAAGGTACTATACCGATTTTACGCTCGTGAACGGCAGAGTGGGGAAGCTCGCGATCGACTACGCGGTAGATGCCGGCGAGGGCGCCGTGGTGGAACTCTTGACCCGTGTCTTCGGCCATGCGAACGATGACGTAAAGATCAGGGAAAAGGTCGCTCTCTCAGGCGAGAACGCGCGTGGGCTCATCAAGGCCAGGGTCGCGGTCGAGGACGATGCAACAGCGGAGATCACGGGCATCACCGAGGGCAATGCCGCGGGAGCGCGGGGCCATGTGGACTGCATGGAGATCGTGAAGGACCATGCCGTGGCAAAGGCGTACCCGTACGTGCAGGTGAACAACCCTCTTGCCAAGGTGACCCACGAGGCCGCTATCGGCAGCGTGGACAAGCGCCAGATGGAGACGCTCATGGCGCACGGTCTTTCACCTGAAGAGGCAGTGGATGTGATCGTGAAGGGGATCCTGCGGTAACGCGGCTGAGCGACAGGTCAGATCATCCGGTATGATTCTAACAAACTGTCAGTTCTCTTCCGTTGAAGGACGTAAGAGCGACGGCGGTTCACACTCGATGACGACCTTGCGTCCGGTGCCGGGGTGGAGAAAGCTCAGTTCGGCGGAATGAAGGTGGTAGCCCGGGTCGCCGGGCAAAGCGCGCGTATCCGGCGCGGGCAGACCGCCTGCAGCATACAGAGGATCGCCCTTCAGAGGGTGTCCTATTGCTGCCAGGTGAATCCGGATCTGGTGAGGCCGGCCTGTCGCAATACGCACGTCACAAAGGAAGGAATTTGCGTACCGTTTGAGAACAATCACCTGAGACAGGGAGGGCTTGCCAATCGGAATGGCCGCATGGATCGACCCGAGCAGGGCATGCGGCACGCGGCCGATGGGCGCGGAGATCGTCGTCTCATCAAAATCAGGAAGCCCGCTGGCAAGCGCACGGTAGCGTTTACCGACTTTCTTTGCTGACCACTGCCGCATCAATTTCGTCCGGGCAGCATGGTTTCGGGCGCACAACACCAGGCCCGATGTCCACCGGCCCAATCGATGGAGAGGGGCGGCATCAGGCGCATAGGCGCGCACCAGATACAGCAGCGTTGTTTTCAGGAAATTAGCGCCGGGAAGCGTGGGCAACCCGGCCGGCTTGGCCACGGCGAGCACGTCTTCATCTTCGTACAGAACGGTAAATGACCTGGGCGCATCGGGTTCGATCCATGGCGGTCGCTGCCAGACAAGCTCCGATCCCCTGCGCAATACGCTTTCGGAATGCGCTGGCTGGGAATCGATGAGCACGTGACCGGTCGCAATGCGCGCCGCCCACTCCGCAGGGGAGGAGTGACAATAGCGCCGGCTGAGATAAGCCAGCACCGTCCGGCCGTCGGCATCGGCACCGATTTGTTCGTGATACTCGCAGCCGTCGTTAAGGTGTGAATTCGTGGTGGGTAAGAGTATTGAATGCGATGTCATACCGTTCTGGACCTGCTTTGTAAACCTCATTTGCTAATATGACCCTGTCGATAAATGAAAGTCGGTGTAACGCTAGAGCGTCCGCGATGACGCGCACGAGCAAGCGCGCGATGCGGCGCTTGCCAAGAGTTGCTGTCGATCGCGCGGTTGGAGGAGACTGCTCGCTTCACTTGGCACGAAGAGGGGACGGCAAATAAAAAGCCGGCAAGTACTGCTCCTGCCGGTTGTGCACGCTTTATTCAAGACGTTTGCTCCCTGCTTTTTCTGGTGCCCTTAGCTTACGCACGCCCTGTTCTTTTGAGGTCCTGTTTCTTTTTCAGCCTGAATTGCGCAATGAGATTATGCAGAGCAGCAGCAGCCTGAAGCGCGGGTTTGGCATAGGATGGGTGCGTTAGTGCAACAGCAGGAGAGGCATGTACTGACGAAGCGGGATAGGTATTGCGCGCAATCTCTTTCATGGATAGACCTCCAGAATATTCTGACATTAACGGGGGGGAACTGCTTCTCGGACGAGATTGTAGTCTAGTAGTTATAATTTGAGATGTCAATAAAAATTTTTTATAATGTAAACTGTTTAAGGGTCGCTAAACTATAGAAGGTTCATACTTTTTAAGTACGAGCGCGGCATTGATTCCTCCGAAGCCGAGGGAGTTGGAAAGGGCGGCCTGTATATTTTTCTTTCTGGCCCTGCCCGGGACGAAGTCCAGATCGCATTCGGGGTCAGAGGTCTCGTAATTAATCGTGGGCGGAATGATTCCTTCGCGAAGGGCAAGGGCGGTAATCGCCGCCTCGACTGCACCGGCCGCGCCGAGCATGTGGCCGAGCATGGACTTGGATGAGCTCACCGCGAGCTTGTACGCCTGTTCGCCGAAGGTCTTTTTTATCGCGAGCGTCTCGACCCGGTCGTTCGAAACGGTAGACGTTCCGTGGGCATTGATGTAGTATATCTCTTCCGGTCTCATGTCCGCGTCGGAAAGCGCGAGTGACATGGCACGGGCCGGGCCGTTTCCCGTGGGGTCCGGTTTCGTGTAGTGGTACGCGTCCGAAGACAGGCCGTAGCCCGCCAGTTCCGCGTAAATTTTTGCGCCGCGTTTTTCTGCATGGCCCAGAGCTTCAAGCACGAGCACGCCGGCGCCCTCGGCGAGCACGAAGCCGTCACGGTCCCTGTCAAAAGGCCTGCTTGCCTTATCCGGTTCGTCGTTTCTCACCGAAAGAGCTTTCGCCTGGCAAAACCCCGCAAGCACGAGCGGCGTGAGCGATGCTTCGGCGCCCCCGGCGATCATCACATCCGCGTCACCGCGCTGAATGATCTTCATGGCCTCGCCCAAAGCGTGGGTCCCTGTCGCGCATGCGGTTGAAACAGCGAGGCAGGGGCCCTTCGCTCCGAGCTTCATGGAAATGAATCCCGAAGCCATATTAACGAGCGACATGGGAGTATAGAACGGCGATACGGCCCGGGGGCCTTTGGTGAGGAGGGCGGCCATGTTCTTCTCTGAGGTTATTACCCCGCCGCGACCGGAGCCCACCAGGACACCTGTCCGGAGTTCGGAGTCCGGAGTGATGATGAGCTCGGCGTCCTCAACGGCCATCAGCGCAGCGGCCAGGGCATACTGAATAAACGGATCAATCCGAAAGGCATCCTTCGCGGTCAGATATCTGAGCGCGTCGAACTTTTTCACTTCCCCGGCCAGGCGGCTGGTGAAGGCCGAGGCATCGAAACGGGTGATTCGGCCGATGCCCGAGGCACCGTTTAATAGTTTTCTCCAGGTCTGCTCCATGCTGTTGCCGAGAGGCGTGAGCGCCCCCAGTCCTGTAATGACAACCCGGGATTTCATGACGCGCAGTATATGATTTTTGTAATAGTTTGTCAAAAACTGATTCCCCTGATTCTCATCTCGCGTTTCGTAGCGAGATGGTACGATAAGGGGTCTGCATATTATGCGAGGGCGCGGGAAATCACGGGCAGTTGCGATTTATTGATGTGTGGATTAAGTTTGACAACGACCCGTTTTGTGCTATATTTTATGGTGTAATGATGAACCGAACATAAATCGCTTCAAGGAAGGGGGGTTGAGCATGAAAAAATCAGAACTGCTAGCTATGATAGTAAGTGAACTCAAAGCCCTGGCCAAGAAGATGAAAGTTACGCTGCCCTCGGGGGCCAAGAAGGCTGATATTGTCGGAGCATTGTCAGCAGCTTTTCAGCGTAAGAATAAGAACAAAACAACGGCAGCCAGGAAGACCTCGAGGACCAGGAGGAAAGCGGGAGGGAAGCGCGTTCCGGCGGGAAAACCGGCAGAAGCGCCCGTAGCAGCGCCCGCACGCGAATGGAAACTGCCGCCGGGAGCAGAGGAACCGCTCATGGCGCAGGAGCGCGTGTCCGAAGCAAAGTATTATACCGGCCCGGTAAAGGAGCATCGACCGGGCCCGCCTTATGAAGATCTTCCTTACGGGTACGGGGAAGAGAAGATTGCGCTCATGGTGCGGGACCCCTATCTGGTCCATGCGTACTGGGAGGTGACGCCTGCGCGCATTGAGCGGGAGAAGACGTGGTTCGGGTGGAGCAGCAAACTCACCGTGCGCATCTATGACGTGACCAGCGTCCAGTTTGACGGACGGAACGCACTTGGGTTTTTCGACCAAGAGGTTTTTGAGCGGCTGGGAAACTGGTATTTCGACGTGGGACGGCCCTCGCATTCGTTCGTTGCGGACGTCGGCCTCCTTTCGCCGGAAGGGAAGTTTCTTACCCTGGCGAGATCGAACCCTGTCTCGATGCCGCGGGATGGTGTGTCCGATGTGCTTGATGAGGAGTGGATGCTCGTGGATGATGAATTCTGGAAACTCTACGGTTTCCCGGGCGGGCCTTCATCGCCGCAGATTCAGGAGATGATAAAGCGCAGGCGTATGCAGCAGATAACTTCGCCGGGCACTTTTGCGAGGGCGAAGAGGAAATAGGGACCGGAGACTCGTTTTGCGGATGTCGTGTCGCGCCGTCAGTGAAATCAAAAGTCCATCCTTTTATGGATGGACTTTTATTTTGGCGCGCCCGTCAGGACGTCTCTCGCGTCAGGTAGGTATCGCCATGAACTGAGGTCCTCAAAGGGCGATGGAAATCCCTCTCGCCTCGGTCCTCTCCCCAAAGGGGGAGAAAGTAATAAAATAAGGTTCCTTTGCCCCACAGGGGAGAGGGGTAAGGGGAGGGAATTGGCGGTGAAAAACAGCAGGATCAAGAACAAGAAAAACAGCGTGAAACCCTGGCTTGACGCAAAAGTCGGCAGAATGGAAAGACACATGGAAAAAGGCTACCTGGCGTTGGTGTTCCACAGTCATTTGCCCTTTGTACGGCATCCGGAACACGACCGGTTCCTCGAAGAAGACTGGCTGTACGAGGCGATTACCGAGACGTATATCCCGATCATCAATGTGTTCGACGGGCTGGTGAACGACGGCGTGGATTTCCGCATCACCATGAGCCTCACCCCGACGCTCATCGCCATGCTCACGGACCCGCTGCTTCAGCAGCGCTACGTGCGGCATATCACGAAGCTGATCGAGCTGGCGGAAAAAGAGGTCGTGAGGACCGCGAACCAGCCCGAGTTCAATCCTATCGCCCATATGTACCTCGGCCTGTTCAAGAACGCCCTCTCTGTATTCGAGGAAAAGTACGGCCGCAACCTCGTCAGCGCATTCAAAAAATTCCAGGACCTGGGCAAGCTCGAGATCATCACGTGCGGCGCCACGCACGGATTTCTCCCCCTGATGCTGAACCAAAAGGCCGTCCACGCGCAGATCATGGTCGCGGTCGAGCAGCACACAAAGCACCTCGGCAGGGCGCCGAAGGGGATCTGGCTGCCGGAGTGCGGCTATTACGAGGGGCTCGACGAGATCCTGCACGATGCAGGCATCCGCTACTTCTTTACCGACTCCCACGGCGTGTTCCATGCGTCGCCCCGGCCGAAATACGGCGTCTATGCGCCGATTTACTGCAAGTCCGGCGTTGCCGCTTTCGGCAGGGACATCGAATCGTCTAAACAGGTCTGGAGCTCGGTTGAAGGCTATCCCGGCGATTACAACTACCGCGAATTCTATCGCGATATCGGATTCGATCTGGATTATGAGTATGTCAGGCCTTATCTCCATCCCGACGGCGTGCGCGTGAATCTGGGGATCAAGTATCACAAGATCACGGGCGCGACGGACCACAAGGACCCCTACATCCGGCAGTGGGCGCTCGATCGGGCCGCCGATCATGCGGGCAACTTCCTCTTCAACCGGGAGAAGCAGGTTGAGTGGCTTGCCGGCATCTTCAATGACCGGAAGCCGATCATCGTCGCTCCCTATGACGCCGAACTCTACGGTCACTGGTGGTTCGAGGGCCCGGACTGGATCAACTTCCTCATCCGCAAGATCGCCTATGATCAAAAGACCGTGCGCCTGATTACTCCGACAGAGTACCTGGCCGAGAACCCCAAATGCCAGATCTCGAATCCCTCCGCCTCGAGCTGGGGCTACAAGGGATATTCGGAGGTATGGCTCGACGGCTCGAACGACTGGATCTATCGGCACCTGCACAAGGCGGCTGACCGCATGGTCGAGCTTGCCCGGTCCGGGCCCCAGGCGGAAGGGACCCTTCTTCGGGCGCTGAACCAGGCTGCGCGGGAACTGCTTCTGGCGCAGAGCTCAGACTGGGCCTTCATCCTCAAGACCGGCAGTCATGTCGAATACGCCGTCAAAAGAACGAGGGACCATGTGCTTCGCTTCACCAGGCTGTACGATGACATAAAACGGAATAGTATTGACGAAGGATGGCTCTGCGATATAGAATACAAGGATAATATATTCCCTGATATCGACTATCGTGTGTATGCTTAAACCCTCCGTCGTCAAAGAACTGAAGAAAATCGTCGGTCCGGACAACCTGTACACTTCTTCCGAAGAACTCGTTGTCTATTCCTACGATGCCACGCAGCGGGAAGCTCTTCCCTGGGCCGTGGCGCGCCCCGCCTCCGCGGAGGAGGTTTCAAAAATCCTTGTGCTCGCGAACCGTGAACAGTTCCCCGTGGTCCCGCGCGGAGCAGGGACCGGCATGTCCGGCGGCTCGGTCCCGGTTCGGGGCGGCCTCGTTCTCTCCTTCGAGCGCATGAACCATATCCTCGAAATCGATGAAGACGATCTTATCGCCGTGGTCGAACCGGGCGTCGTGACCGGAGACCTGCAGCGCGAGGTCGAAGCTCGCGGCCTGTTCTACCCGCCGGACCCGGCCAGTCATCTGTTCTGCACCATGGGCGGCAATGTCGCCGAGTGCGCCGGGGGGCTACGCGCCGTGAAATACGGCGTCACCAAGGACTACGTATTGGGCCTCGAAGTCGTGCTGCCCACCGGCGAACTCATCCGAACCGGCGCACGGACCGCTAAAAGCGTTGCAGGCTATGACCTCACCAAGCTCATGGTGGGCTCCGAGGGAACGCTCGGCATCGCGACGGCGATCATCGTCAAGCTTCTCCCGTTGCCGGAAAGTGTGCGCACCCTTTCCGCTTTTTTCAGCACCGTCGAAGGCGCGGCTCTCGCCGCATCGAGCATCATCTCGAACCGCATCCTTCCCCGTGCGCTCGAATTTGTCGACCGGGGTGCCCTCAATGCCGTCGAGCAATATCTTAAACAGGACCTGTCAGGCGGCGCCGCAGCCATGCTGTTGGTGGAAGTGGACGGCCCACCTGAGTCAACGGCGCGCGACATCAAACGCGTGGAAGAGCTCATGACCCGGGCCGGGGCGACGCGGGTCTCCAGGGCGGAAAGCGAGCCCGAACGGGAGCAGATATGGAAGGCCCGGCGGGCGATTTCACCGGCGCTGTACACCATCAAGCCGAAAAAAGTGAATGAAGACATCGTGGTGCCGCGAAGCAAAATCCCCGATATTCTGCGCGCCATAGGCGGGATCGCGACGCGCCATGACCTCCTGATCGTGAATTTCGGCCATGCCGGCGACGGCAACATTCATACGAACATCATGGTCGACGAGGTCGAGGCGGGAAAGGCGGAGATTGCTGTGAAGGAGATCTTCGAGGCCGTGCTTAGCCTGGGCGGAAGCATTTCGGGAGAGCACGGCATCGGCCTGTCCAAGGCGGCCTACCTCCCGATGGAACTGGGAGCCGAGGCGCTCGATGTGATGAAAAAAATAAAGCGTACGCTCGATCCGAACAATATCCTGAACCCGGGGAAGATATTTTTAGATAATTTATGAGCAGGAGTAAACCACAGAGATACGCCCTGCACTCGCGCTGCCACTTGTAAATATTGGGCGCAGTCTGAGATCCGGAGTCTACAATGAGGGGAGGGGAACAAAAGATGTGGAATGCCGCATATATTCGTTCGTCTTTCTTTTTTCCTCGATGTCTCCGCGCCTCCGTGGTAATTTCTTTTTTCGTTTTTTTTACGGCTATAGCGCTGTTGTCTACGCCGTCCCCGGCCGAGGACGGGACCTCTTCCCCGTCTATCGACGAACTTAAGGCCAGCGTAAGCGCTCTGGAGCGGGAGGCGGCGCTGCTTGAGGAACAGAACCAGGGGCTCAGGAATATTCTGAAGGACATGGACGATGACGCGGTCTATCTGGTCGTGGACACGGAAAGCAACCGGCTCACGATGAGACAGGGAGCCTCCATTCTGCTGACGGCCGTTGTGGGAACGGGCAGCCGCAAGTCTGTGGAGTCGGAGACGGGCAGGGACTGGTATTTCGAGAGCCCCACTGGATCGCTCACAGTCCTCGGCAAGGAGCGGAACCCGGTCTGGATCAGGCCTGATTGGTCCTACGTGGAAGAGAACATGCCCGTGCCGCCCGAGAACGATCCGGAGCGGATCGTGCGGGGAGTGCTCGGTAAGTACGCTCTTTTGCTCGGGAACGGCTACAAGATCCACGGGACCAAGTGGACCGGCCTTCTGGGGACCCGCTTTACCCACGGGTGCGTGTCTGTTGGGAAAAAAGACCTTGCAACGCTGTACCGGACGGTGAAGATCGGGACCAAGGTGTATATTTATTAGCGGTCAGCGCGGAGCTTGTCCCGTTTGAGATTCATCACGGCGGGGATAAATGAGCGGTCATATCGGGCAAATAATGAAGTTCTCTAACGGGGTGAGGATGCGGGGCTTTTTGAAAAATAATTCGCTGATCTTGCTGCTGCTCGCTTCGCTGTTCCTCATGGGCGCGGACAACGGGGTCCGGGGAACTGACGATCGGGCAAAGCTTTTAGAACAGCAAAAACAGCTGAACACAAAGATCGAGAGGCTGAAGCGTGAGCAGGATTATCTGCTCTTTCAGAAGATGATGTACGTGTCGGACTCCAAGTACCTGGTCATCAATATCAGGGCACGGACCGGACAATTGATGTACAAGAACCGCATCCTCAAAGATTTTCATTTCACTTCAGCGGGCCATGTCAGAAGGCTCAAACAGGGGGCGCTCACGCTTACGAGAAAGATCGAGAAACCAAAAAAAAGGAATCTCCTGATCTTCGGCACATCCCTTGTCCTGCAGGGCAAGCGGATTCCGGCGATTCGGCTTCAGGCGGGGATTCCGCGCTTTTCGCTGTCGAAAAAAGACTTTCTTTCTGTTTTTTATGCTGTCGAAGCCGGGGCGAAAGCGTACCTTATACTTTGATGGACACAGATTGCCTGATGATTAGTCAGATATTTTCGACGATGTGAGAAACGATCATAAAGTTGCCTGATACAGAGTTTATAGATGCTGAACCGCAGTAACGTTGTTCTTACGAAGAAACAAGCGATCGTCCGCTCTTTTTCGATGCATACATGTAATCGACATAACCGCGGATCTGCGTCCTCGCCTCTTCGGTAACCTGCCGAAACTTTCTTATGATCTGTATTTCTTCCGTACTCATAACCTTCGCCAGATAATTGCACTGCTCTGCGGAAAGGGGATATCTCCGTTTTCCACTTCCAAATTTCGACTGCGAGGGAGAAAGGAAAAAACCTTTCACGTCATTAGGCACTTTCTCCCTATGGGCAGCGAGGACCAGCAGCGACTTGTCCAGTTTCAGCTTGCTCGCTATGAGAAGGAGGGTTTTGTCTTTCGGTATGTGCCCCTTATTTATGATGACCCGCAGAAGTTCAGGGCTTATTTCAAGAAGCTTCGATGCAGTCTTCAGGTTCCGTAGCCCCTTTTTTTCGAGTGCCTGCTTGATTATTTCGGATATGTTCATTACTCCGCCTTCCTTGCGATATCCAGATTTTTGACTACGCTCTCTTTATTGCATCCGGGGGGATGAGAAGCAGTCTAGTAAATGAATATATCATAAAATCAGGATTATATACAATATTTCTTGGGGGCGTTTCTTGGCCGGGCGGCAGAACGTGTGGGAGAGGCAGACAGTACCGCATAAATAACAATCGGGGATTCCCTGATTTATTGCTTCGAAATTCCTGAGGGCTTTTTGGAGGCGAGAAGGAGTTTGCGGTTGAAAAAACGTTGCATTCTGGAGTCAGTATCCTCATCGGGTGCCAATACGAACCTTCATTTTACCGCAAAAAGCTTCAACTCCGGTTCACCGGCATTGCTTGATGATTTTCTCGATTATTCCCGTCGTGGACGCGCCTTCCACATAGGGTACATTGACCACCCTTCCGCCGCGCGCTTCAACAACGTCTCTCCCGATGATTTTTTCAACAGGCCAGTCGCCGCCTTTGACCAGGACATCCGGCTGGAGTTCAGATATGACGCGGTAAGGGTCCGCTTCCTCGAAGGAGGTGACGAAATCCACCGATTCCAGGGCGGCCAGGGTTTCCATGCGGTCTGCCGCGGCGTTGATCGGCCTTTTTTCGCCTTTGATCACGCGGACCGATTCGTCGCTGTTGACGGCAACTACGAGCACGTCTCCGAGTGATTTTGCTTTTGCAAGATAGCGTGTATGGCCGGTGTGGATCAGGTCAAAGCAGCCATTCGTAAAGACGATTTTTTTCCCCGTTGCCCGGAGAATGGCGAGGAGGGGAAGCAGTTCCTGGATGGTTTTTATCTTTTTGTGCATGAGAAAATATAATATAAATAAGAAAAGAAAGCAAGCGGCGGCGTTTAAAAGCGGCCACGGCAACAGAAGCGATCGTCAGCGTTCATCCGTATTGTTCTCTTCGTGCGCGAGATCCGGACGATATCAGTCTGCGTGGGCGTTATAAATATGTTCGAACACCGGGGCGATTTCAATAAAAGCTTTCAATACCGCGGGATCGAAGTGCCCCGGCAGGGTGCGGCCGTCGCCCTTGGTGATGGTCTGAAAGGTCTTTCCATGGTCAAACGCGGGCTTGTACGGCCTTGTGCTCCGCAGGGCGTCATACTGGTCAACAAGCATGACGATCCTGCCCTCGATGGGGATTGCGTCTCCCTTGAGTCCGTGCGGGTAGCCGTTGCCGTCCCACCGTTCGTGATGATTGAGCGCGATGGAAGCGGCCATTTGAATGGTGGGATAGGTCGATCCGGCGAGTATCTTTTCACCCATGGTCGTGTGGGTCTTCATGACCTCGAACTCGTTCCGCGTCAGCGGGGCGGGTTTCAGCAGAATGTTGTCCGGGATCCCCACCTTCCCGATATCGTGCATGGCGCTCGCAAAGGTCAGGGTTTCGATAAAACCCGAGGATAGGCCCAGCGCTTCGGCAATCCTGTTCGAATAGAGCCCGATCCTGGAGATGTGGGCGCCCGTATCTGTGTCCCGATACTCTGCAACGGAGGTCAACCGGGTGGTAACTTCCCTGGCGATATTCTTGACCATCTGCAGCGCATCGGCCAGTTCCTGCGTCCTCTTCTTCACGGTTTCTTCGAGCATGATCTTATAGTTTTTTTCCATCTCGATGAGTTTCGTATACTTTACCGCTCTGTCCACTGCGTGGACCAGATATTCGGTGTTGTACGGCTTTGTTATGAAGTCGAACGCGCCCCGCTTGATGGCGTCGACCGCCACATCGAGCTCGGCAAAGGCCGTGAGGAGTATGACGGGGAGCTGAGGATCGATGGCGCGGATGTGGCGCAGGAGCTCGATGCCGGTGACATCCGGCATTTTGATGTCGGTCAGCACTGCGTCAAACCTGAGCTTTTTTATCTTTTCAAGCGCGTCGGGGGCGTTTTGGCTCGTACTTACGGTGTAGCCGAACGCCGCGAGCAACGATGACAGGGACTCGAGGACGTAGGGATCGTCATCGACAATGAGCAGGTTATTCTCCTTCAGTTCGATCATCTGGCACTCGTCTCCTCGGCTTTTGCACTCGTAAGCACTACGAACTTTAAATCCGTCCTCAATATTCCTTCAGCAGTCCGTCAAGAACATATCGCGATTACCTGATGTATGCTTCCGTCACATACCGGCGCATCATGCGATGGCTGTTGAAATAGTAGGCGTTCTTGCCGATCGCATTCCTCATCATCCGGCTCCAAGCGCTCTTGTTGGCGTCATAATATTTCGGCAGGATCAGGTTCTCGAGCTTATAGTAGAGGTCGGCTGCATCTTCAACGTCGGAAGCGCCCGGCTCCGCTGTTTCCGTCTGTGTCCCGCCGATGGACCACCCGGTAAAGCCCTCAATATGCCCCTCAATCCACCATCCGTCGAGCACGCTGAAGTTCACGACACCGTTGTGCGCGGCTTTCATACCGCTCGTCCCCGATGCCTCGAGCGGCCTCAGGGGCGTATTGAGCCAGACATCCACTCCCGAAACCAGCATAAGAGCAATGTCCATGTCGTATCCCGGCAAAAAAGCGATCTCGATTTTGCCCTTGAGCTTGTCGCGATAACGGTAAATCCCCTGGATAAGCCGCTTCCCGTTTTCGTCCTGCGGGTGCGCCTTCCCGGCGTAAATAATCTGCAGCTTTCCCTTCTCCGTGATTTTCAGCAATCGATCGACGTCGTGGAAGAGCAGGTGGGCGCGCTTATACGCGGTTACTCTCCTTGCGAACCCGAGGGTGAGGACGTTCGGGTCCATAATCACGCCTGTCGTGTTCCCGACATAGGTAAGCAGCTTGCGCTTTGCCTCACGGTGCGCCTCCCAAAGTTCGATTTCCGGGATATTCCCGCAGCGGACAAAAAGTTCGGGTTCGTTCGCCCATCCCGGAATATACTTGTCGAACAGTTTCGCCATGTCCTTGCATGTCCACGTGAACGTATGCACCCCGTTCGTGATCGCGTGGATGTGATAGCCGGGGAACATATGCTGCGATACTTCTCCGTGTTTTTTGGCGACGCCGTTGATATAGTTGCTGAGGTTGAGCGCAAGAAGGGTCATGTTCAGATTGTCTTTGCCCGCGATGTCTTTCAACACATCGAAGGGAATGATTTCTCCCAGCACCTGCTTTACCAGGGGGTAGGGAAATTTATCGTGGCCGGCTTCAACGGGAGTATGGGTCGTGAATACGCAGAGTTCGCGTACGCGCGCGATGTCCCAGATCGACCGCTCGTCCCAGACACTCTCGATGTCGCGTTTGAACCGGAGAAGCAGTTCGAGAGCAAGGAAACTGGCATGCCCCTCGTTCATATGAAATTTCTTGATGTGGAACTCAAGCGCCTGGAGCACGCGTACGCCTCCCATGCCAAGGACGATCTCCTGTTTGATCCGGTAAGCGCTGTCGCCGCCGTAGAGATAATCAGTCAGACCCCGGTCCTCGGTCGTATTCTCCGGAAGGTCGGTGTCCAGGAAGAAGATGGGAACTTTTCCTCCGGTAGGGCTGATAACAATGTACATCCACGCCTGGATATATACGTCACGGCCCTCGATGCAGACCTTGACCTTTTCCGGCCTCAGCGTCATGTATTTCGACGGGTCCCAGGCCACAGGTTTTTCCCGCTGCCAACCCATGCTGTCGAGCTCCTGGGTAAAGTACCCTTTGCGGGTGATGAGCGTTACGGCAACAACCGGAAGTTCAAGGTCAGCCGCCGACTTAATCGTGTCGCCGGCCAGGATGCCAAGGCCGCCGCTATAGGTTGGGATATCGTTCTTAATGCCGATCTCCATGGAAAAATAGGCGATCATAGGCTCGGCGATAAACTCATGCAGGTTGTTCATAATCCTCCTTAAACTGAATTCAAGAGTGAGCGGATACGATAATGTCTCTTAAGAATAGAGATTCCTTGTCCAGCCAGGCGGGACTGCAGGGAACTCAATGAGAAGACAGTGGTTCCTGCGGGCAAATCTCTGACTAAAGATAACAGAAACGGGCGGCCATTTCAATAGTAAGCAATCGTCCCATTATATCGGTTATAATGCTTGACAGGTCGTGTTTTTGCGGATATTTTGCTGCTAGATCCACTGGCGTCCCGTCCTGGGGACGTATGTCGAACGAGTGCGGAGGACAGGGTGAACATTATTGCGTTCAACGGCAGCCCGAGGAGGGGGGGCAACACGCAGACTCTGCTCGAAGAGGCAATCCGGGGCGCAAAGGATCGGGGCGCGGACGTGACGGTCTTTAATCTCAACGCATTGAACCTCAGGCCGTGCCAGAACTGCGGCGGCTGCGACGACACGGGCCGCTGCGTGATCCTGGATGATATGCAGGCGATTCATGCCGCTATCCGCACCGCCGACCGTCTCATAGTCGCGTCGCCGATATTTTTTTTCAGCGTGAGCGCGCAGACCAAGATCATGATCGACCGTTGCCAGGCATTCTGGTCCGAGAAGTACGTGCATAAGAAGCCGATACCCCCGGGACCGGCCGGGCGCAAGGGGCTCCTCATCCTGGTCGGCGGCATGAAACAGGATGCGAAGAACAAAGGGTTTGAATGCGCCGAGGCGGTGGCCCGGGCTTTTTTCAGGACCGTGAACGTGCAGGAACACGTGACGCTCGCGTACGATTCCGTGGACAAAAAAGGGGAGATCAAAGAGAACCCAACGGCGCTGACCGAAGCGTATGAGGCGGGGAAGGCGCTGGCGCTTTAATTAAAACTTCAAATAAGAAGTATGAATTAAGAAGTATGAATCAACGGACTCCCATGCAAAAATTTCAGGCAGGCCATGAGCCGCCCAAAAAAACAAGGATCTTGAACCCAGAAATTTCTCTGAAGTTCACGATCCTTTTCTTTTTTCTGCACCGCCGCTCACATCGCCGCGCAGACATGCCAGGGTGTCTTCTGCTTTCCCTGTCGATACGGCAGCCCATGAGCGCTTACGCTACGCACGCGCATGCACGACTTGTGGTTTTCCTGTCTCTCTGCCGGCATGTAAAGCGCGGTCGCTGTTCACGGGATGCAGGGGCCTCTGGAAAAGCAAGAGTCTTTACCCCAAACCCCGCACGTCGCGGGAGTTACCTTCCCAGTTTTCTTCTTGCCAGTTCAACCAGCCCGAACACTTTCAGGTCCACCAGCATGCCCTGGTTTTGCCGGTCCCGAAGAAATTCCTGGACGTTGTGCAGCGGGACCTCGATCACCTCGATGATCTCATTGTCGTCTCCGCCGTTCTTCCCAACCTGTTCGAGGTCCGTGCACAGATAGGCCCTGAGAGACTCGGTCGAAGCTCCTGTTGAAATGGGGCCTTCGGCAAGGAACTCGAGTTTCCCCGCCGACCAGCCAGTCTCCTCGATCAACTCCCGTTTTGCCGCAACTTCCATGGTTTCATCGGACTCAACCAGGCCCGCAGGCAGTTCGATAACGTCGCGACCCACCGGAGGCCGGAATTGTCGTTCGAGGATGACGTTCCCGGCGGGCGTGACACCGACCATGACCACGATGCCGCCGATCCCTACGCGCTCGAGCGCCTCCCACGTGCGCACTGCCCCTCGGGCGTCGCGGTAGGTTATTTCCACGGCGCTCATGAAATTTCCCTGCCAGACAATTTTCTTGCGTAATATTTCCATAGGATAAATCTACTGCGAAGGCACGGAGGCATGGAAGTGATTCTAATAAATACTGACGATTCTTTTAATTATCAAAAGCCTTTTCTCCGTCTCCGTGATGAAAGGTTTAAAGCCACTTCTTCAGGTCCAGGGTCAAGGCCGCGGGGATAATGGTGTCCACCTCACGGACGCGTTTGCGGCCGGCCTTCTTGAACATGGCAAGCTGCATCTTATGTTCTTCGTCATAATGGTCCAGGATGGGATAGTCCTCTTCGGGAATGTCTTTCGTAAAATAGCCGCAGCCTTCGAGGCGGACGGCGCGCCGCGGGCCGCGGATGGTCGGGCCGAAAATGCGGCAGATGTGCGGTCGCTGGTCGTAGATGAGGCAGGCCCCGTCGTCGTCGAGCGCGGGACAGGACATCTTCGCCGACCTGCGGGAGATCGCGTCGATGGCGGGCAGGGATTTCAGCAGCGGGTCTTTCCGGGAGAATGCTTTTTTCTTTTCCAGGATGTCGAGCTGCTCATTTGCTTTCGCGATCACGCGCTCGCGGACAGGGGCGGGGACCTTTTTCAGCGCAGCGCGAAGGTGGAGCGCATCGAGGAGCGTAATATCGAAGAACCCGACGGAGCAGCATTCATAACAACCGCGCTTGCATTTCACGCCGTGTTTTTTTGCGGCCACCTGGAACTGTTCGCTGGTTTTGTTGAGAAACTTTGAGTATTTTTTTACGATTCGATGCATGCCGGTCAGACGCCTTTCTTCAGAATGGTAGGGGATTATACGTGCTCGAAGGGATATTTGTCAATAAGGATATGGCGCAGAAGGAGGACCCGGCTGTTCAAAGATTAACGGTATCGTAAAAAAGTAAAGGCTGGACCACCTAAGTGATCCAGCCCGAGAAGAAGTACGAAAACCGAAATCTACGGAAGAAGCAGCATTTCCATCGTCAGATCGACACCCGCTGCATCACCGGTTGTAAGGTCTGCGACCTTCGGGGCGGCAATGGCACGATTCGCAGGATTACTTGAAGA
>OFHG01000403.1_pt1 | contig 17684 bp, 19 predicted proteins | sample 1521931 | NCBI WGS metagenome assembly OFHG01 (sample SAMEA2468438, study PRJEB22500) | soil metagenome | biome: Glassland; feature: Farmland; material: Clay | place: Australia | collected 2013-01-31 | depth 0.55 m
CGTAGCGGTCGACGCCCTGTTCGCCCAGCGCGTGCGCGGCATCGAGCGTGCGCTCGACCGCGGCGAGGCCGTGGCGCTCCTCGCACTCGGCGACGTAGTTCTTGGCGAAAGCGAGATAGTCGAGGATGGCGTCCGCGTCGGTCCAGTCGCGGAACGCCTGGTTGGCGCGGAAGAAGCTGTTGTGGCCGACCGCGGCGTGGGCCAGCACGGTCGCCTGCATGGTCATGGTGTTCTCCTCCATGACGTAGCAGATCGACGGGTTCGAGTTGATGACGATCTCGAGCGCGAGGCCCGTCTCCTCCACGAGTTCGCGCCGGGCCGCTTCCTCGGCCGTCTCGCCGGCCTCGGCGTGCACATCATCGAGCTGATGCCGGTCGCGGCGTTCCCCGGGCGCCGCGGCTGGGGTTACGACGGGATCGGCCTGTGGGCGGTGCACGAGCCCTACGGCGGCCCGGACGGGCTGAAGCGCTTCGTGGACGCCTGCCACGCGGCACGGCTGGCCGTGGTGCTCGATGTCGTCTACAACCACGTCGGGGTGGGCAACCGGCTTGCCGCGTTCGGCCCGTACTTCACCCGCGCGCATGTGACGCCGTGGGGGCCGGCGGTGAACCTGGACCAGCCCGGTTCCGATGAGGTGCGGGACTTCCTGATCCGTAACGCCCTGATGTGGCTGCGCGACTATCACCTGGATGGGCTGCGGCTGGACGCGGTGCACGCGCTGGAAGACCACCGTGGCCTGCACTTCCTGGAAGAACTCGCCACCGAAGTGCAGGTGCTGGCGGCGCTGCTCAACCGGGAACTGGTCCTGGTCGCCGAATCCGACGCCAACGACCCCCGGCTGGTGACCTCGCGGGAGGCGGGCGGGTACGGGCTGACAGCCCAGTGGAGCGACGATTTCCATCATGCGGTCCATGCCGCGGTCACCGGAGAGCGGCAGGGCTACTACTGCGACTTCGGCCCGCTGGCTGTCCTGGCGAAGACGCTGACCAAGGTGTTCTTTCACGACGGCGGCTGGTCTGCCTTCCGGGGGCGCAGCCACGGGCGGCAGGTGGATGTGGTCCGGATGCCGGCCCACCGGTTCCTCGGGTATCTGCAGGACCACGATCAGATCGGAAACCGGGCGGCCGGCGACCGGATCTCGGCGGGCCTGCATCCCGGGCTGGTCAAGGTGGCCGCCGGGCTGGTGCTGACCGCCCCGTACACACCGATGCTGTTCATGGGTGAGGAGTGGGGTGCGGGCACGCCCTGGCAGTACTTCACCGACCACAGCGACCCGGCGCTGGCCCGGGCCGTCGCCGACGGCCGCCGGGCGGAGTTCGCGGCCCACGGCTGGGGCCCGGCGGACATCCCCGACCCGCAGGACGAGGCGACCTTCCTGCGCTCGAAACTGGACTGGTCGGAGCCTGGCCGCGAACCGCACGCAGGACTGCTGCGGTGGTACCGGGAACTGATCGCGCTGCGCCGGGCCCGGCCCGAGCTCACCGACCCGCGGCTGGGCCGGGTGCGGGTGGACTATGACGAGGCGGCCCGCTGGCTGGTGGTGCGGCGGGGGCGGCTGCGGATCGTGGCGAACCTGTGCCCGGGCAGGTCCCTGGTGCCGCTGGACCGGCCAGGGACCGGGCTGCTGGCCGCCTCCAGTCCCGGGGTGGTGATCGAGGAGGACGTGGCCGCCATGCCGGCCACGTCCCTGGCGGTCATCGGGACCTGACCGGGCCGGCGGCCTCTCGTGCCGCGCCCGGCCGGCCGGACCCGCCCGGCCTGTCAGGCCCGGTAATGCGACGCGTGCTGGTCACGCACGACGTTCTTCTGGATCTTGCCAGTGGACGTCTTGGGCAGCTCGTCGACGACGATCACCGCTTTGGGCACCTTGTAGCCGTCGAGCCGCTGCCTGAGCGCGGTGATCAGGCCGGCCGGATCGATCGTCTCACCGGGCTTGGGGACGACGACCGCGGTGATCGCCTCCGACCAGTGCTCGTGCGGCAGGCCGACGACGACCGCCTCGGCGATGCGCGGGTCGGCGGCGTAGACGGCCTTCTCGACCTCGATGGAGGCGACGTTCTCGCCGCCGGTCTTGATGACGTCCTTGTAGCGGTCAGCGAACCACAGCACGCCGTCGTCACCGAACCGGCCGACGTCGCCGGAGTGGAACCAGCCGTGCGCGAACGCGGCGTCGGTGGCCTCGTCGTTGCGCAGGTACTGGGCCATCGTGGACGGGCCGCGGTAGACGATCTCGCCCTGCTCCCCGGCCGGGAGCAGGTCACCATCCGGTCCCATGATCGCGACCTGCACGCCGGTGAGCGGCGTCCCGACAGCGCCGATGTGGGTGAGCTGGTGCTCGGGCCGGAAGAACGTGGTGATCGGCGACATCTCGGTCTGGCCGAACAGCAGGGCGAAGTCGCAGCCGAACTGGTCCAGGCAGCGGCGGATCAGCTCGTCCGGCATCGGCGCCATCGCGTACACGGCACGCCGCAGGCTGGACATGTCACGGCCGCTGAACGACGGATGATCCAGGGCGGCGCGGAACATCATGGGCAGGCCGAAGACCTGGGTGATCCGCTCGCGTTCGATCAGGTCCAGCCACACCGCCGGGTCGAAGCCACGCAGCACGTAGATGGTCGCACCGACCAGGACCGCTGGCGTGCAGAACGCGTTGAGCTGCGCGGTGTGGAACATCGGCATCATCGCCGCGAACCTGTCGGACGCGTTCCAGCCGCAGTCCAGGGCGGCGGACATCGATTCCAGGTAGATGCCCAGCTGGGTGCCGACCACGCCCTTGGGGAACGACGTGGTGCCGGAGGTGTACAGATAGCTGATCGCGTCGCGGTCGTCGACGAAGAACTCCGGCTCGGCCGCGTCGTCGCCCGCGAGTGCCTCGATCGTGGTCCACTGCCGCTCCGCAGGCTCGGCCTCGTACTGGGCGCCGAGGCCGGGCAGCACAATGATGTCGGCGATCGCGGCGACCTTGCTGACCGCCTCCTGCATGGCCGGGACCAGCTGGGACTCCACGGCAAGGGCGCGGGAGCGCGAGTGGTCGAGCACGTATGCGACTTCGTCGGAGCGCCAGCCGAGGTTGACCGGCACCGCCACGACGCCGAGCTTCGCGCAGGCGTAGTAGAGCGCGAGGAACTCGGCGCTGTTACCGGACGCGATGCCCAGCCCGTCGCCGCGTGTGTAGCCGCGGGCGGCGAGCCCATGGGTGAGCCGGTTGACCCAGGCGTTGAACTCCGCGTAGGTCCATCGCCGGCCGCCGTCCACGAGCGCCGTGTGGCCGGGGTGGGCGGCGGCCGTCCGGGTCAGCGAGTCGCCGATGCTGACGCGCTGGATGATGTTTCGCGCTAGATCCACGGTCGTCTCCTCATCCGGCTTGCCCGGGCGGACCTGGTCGTGCGGGTCAGACCTAGTAAGGCAGCAGGCCGCTCCTGGTGGCAAGACCCTTAACGACCTGTATGTCCGGATCGTAGCCCGCTGGGAGCGGTGAGCGAGGCGGGGCTCGCAAGCGCGCCGGCCAGGGCGGTCAGGGCCCGGCCGAGCGGGGCGTCCAGGGTCAGCAGCGCATGCGCGTCACCGCGGGTGGGGCCCTGGTTGACGATCGCGACGGGAATCGCCAGCTTCGCCGCGTGGCGCACGAAACGGTAGCCCGACATCACGGTCAGCGAGGAGCCCAGTACCACCAGGGCGCGCGCTCCCCCGGTCAGCTGGTAGCACTGCTGCACCCGGGCGGGCGGCACGTTCTCACCGAAGAACACCACGTCGGGCTTGAGCAGCCCGCCGCAGTCCTCGCAGTCCACCACCTGGAACCTGGCCACGTCCGGGCCGGCCAGCACGGCGTCGCCGTCCGGGTTCAGCCCGGACGGCGACGCGTTCCAGTCCGGGTTCGCCGCACACAGCCGCCGGCCGAGCCGTTCCCGGGTGGCCCGCCGTCCACATCCCAGGCAGACCACCCGGTGCAGGCTGCCGTGCAGTTCGGTCACCTGCCGGGCACCCGCCGCCTGGTGCAGGCCGTCCACGTTCTGGGTGATGATCCCGGCAAGCAGCCCGCGCTGCTCGAGTTCGGCGACCACCCGGTGACCCGCGTTCGGCGTAGCGCGGGCGATGTGGCGCCAGCCACTGTGACTGCGGGCCCAGTACCGCTGCCGGGCGGCGGCGCTGGCGGTGAACGCCTGGTAGGTCACCGGCTCGGCCCGCCGGGACCGGCCGGTCTGGCCCCGGTAGTCCGGGATTCCGGACTCGGTGGACAGCCCGGCCCCGCTCAGGATCACCACCCCGCCGCCGGCGACCAGGCCGGCCAGCACCCCAGCCGCCCCGGTGCGGGCGTCCCGCACTGCCTGACTCACCTCACCATGCTGCCCGATAGTCACGAATCCGGCAAAAAGGGCAGCCGAACCGGGCGCATGCCACTCCCTGCTCGGTTTCGCCGATCACCACGAGGGCGAAGCCGGGGTTGTCCGGGGCCCGGCAGGCCATCTCCGGCCGGGGTGATTTCCGTGACCGGCGCCCGGAACCCCTTGGCACCGTGAACGGTGCCGCAGGCCTGGCACCGCGTGGTGATGTACGGGACGCCGGAACCGTGGAGCACATAGTTCGGTCCCGCCGGCGCGGCCGGGGTGAAATGGCCCGGCGGCTACTGGCCCACCGAGCCGTCGTTCAGCTGGCGCAGCAGGAGGGCATGGCCATTGTGTCGGAGGGCGTCTGCCCCACGCTCTGCTCACCCACCCCCCGCCGCGACCATCAAGCGCGCCTGTTGATGACGGCGACCGCTTTGCACCAGATGTCTCACCGCGGGCCAGACGGCCTGCCGCCGCCGCATCAGACCCGCTTAGGGACCTTGCCGCTCAGGGTGAACATCACACGCATCGCCTTGTGCCCGGGATCGGCGGTGGGGTCGAACATCAACGGGCAGCCCCCATCGATCACGGTGATCCCGTGTTGCCGGCCATATTCGGTGGCCGCGTCGGAGACGCTGCCGGTTCCGTACAGGCGATGCATCCACACGTGCCTGATGCCCAGATCGGCGCATTCACGCATGGTGGCTTCGGCGGTCTCTGGCCTGGTCCCGATCACCACCGCCTCGACACCGCCGGGGACCGACCCCAGGTCGTGGTAGCAGCGGTCGCCTTCGACCTGGTCGGCGTTCGGGTTGACCGCGAACACCTCGTAGCCACGAGCGCGCAGCCGCTGGTACACGACGTTGCTGCCGTGCCCCTGTGGGGTGCGGGATACCCCCGTCACCGCGATCCGCTTGTGGGCCAGGAACTGCGATGCGGCTTGTTTCATCTCGACCACGGCTGCCTCCTGTGCGCTGGACAGGTGCGGCGGGGGCGTTCCGCACTCCTTGCGCTCCAGGCTTGCCCCCGCCCGGTCCAGCCGCCAGGGGCGAACGTCCCCGCCCGGTCAGCGTTCTGGCGCATACCGGGACAGAAACGCTGGCGTTACCCCGCTGTCCGCAGCCGCTGGGCGAACGCGCGGGCAGCGGCGGCAGGATCATCGGCTTCGGTGATGGCCCGGACCACCACCACCCGGGTGGCCCCGGCGGCGAGAACGTCGCCGAGCCGGCCGAGACTGATACCGCCGATCGCGAACCAGGGGCGGGCCGGCCGCTGGCTGGCAACATGCGCCAGCAGGTCAAGGCCGGCCGCCGGGCGTCCCGGCTTGGTCGGTGTCACCCACACCGGTCCCGCGCAGAAATAGTCGGTCCCGGGCTCGCCCGCCGCCGCGTCAGCCTGGGCGGGACTGTGGCTGCTGCGGCCGATCAGCGGGTGCGGGCCGAGAATGCGCCGCGCGACCGGCACCGGGAGATCGTCCTGCCCCAGGTGGAGTACGTCGGCGCCCGCCGCGAGAGCCACATCGGCGCGATCGTTCACCGCGAGCAGGCGGCCGTGCCGCCGGCAGGCGTCGGCGAAAACCTCCAGCAGGCCGAGTTCCTCCCGCGCTTCGAGTCCTTTCTCCCGCAGTTGCACGATGTCGACCCCGGCGCCCAGCACCGCGTCGAGGAACTGTTCCAGGTCACCCTGTGACCGGCGGGCGTCGGTGCAGAGGTAGAGCCGGGCGTCCATCAGGCGTGCCCGCAGGTCCGCTGTCAGCGGCGCGGTTGCCGTCCCCGGCTGGTGCCCCGGGGCAGCCCCGGTCGGCTGGTTCGTCACCGCGCTATCAAATCACCGCCAGGGAAACGGGTCTGCGGTGGCCTTAGAATGGGCCTGCCGGCATGTGCCGGCCACGGGAGTCCCAGGCAGGGGCTGAGAGGGAGGCTGAAACGCCTCCGACCGTTGAACCTGATCCGGGTAATGCCGGCGAAGGGAGCCCACCTTGGCTGTTACCGCAGACATCGTCGTGGCCGGTGGCGGTGTCATCGGGACCGCGATCGCCTGGCGTGCCGCAGGTGCCGGGCTCGATGTGATCGTCGTGGATCCCGAGTCTGGTGACGCCGCGTCGCAGGTCGCCGCGGGAATGCTGGCGCCGGTGTCGGAGAGCCTGTTCGGCGAGGACGCGCTGCTCGCGCTCAACCTGCTGGCCGTCAGGCGGTTTGGACCGTTCGCGGCCGAACTCGAAGCGGCGACAGGCCGGGACGTCGGCCTGCGCCGCGAAGGCACGCTGGCCGTGGCCTACGATCCCGGTGACCATGCCGCGCTGGTGAGGCTGACAGCGTTCCGCCGGTCGCTGGGGCTCGACGCGGAGGAACTGGACAGCCGGGAATGCCGCAGGCTGGAGCCGTTCCTGGCGCCGGATGTGCGAGGCGGCTTCCTGTTCGCAGGTGACTGGTCGGTCGACAACCGGCGGTATGCCGGCGCGCTGCGCCAGGCGATGCAGGCCGCCGGGGTGCGGACCGTCCACGACCGGGTGACGGAAGTGCGCATCCACGGCGGGAAGGTGTGCGGTGTGCGGCTCGCCGGGGTCGGCGCGGACGGTCCCGGGGCCGGCGCGGACGGTGCCGCCAGCAGCGCGGACGGCGGTATCGACTGTGCCACTGTCGTGATCGCCGCCGGATACGCCTCGGGCCAGATCGCGGGGCTGCCCGGGCCGCTGCGCGGCGTGGTCCGGCCGGTCAAGGGCCAGTTGCTCCGCCTGCGCCACCCTACGGGGATGCCACCTGTGCTCAGCCACACGGTGCGGGCAGTGGTACGCGGGACCGACGTCTACCTCGTGCCACGGGCTGACGGCGAGATGATCGTGGGTGCCACGTCGGAGGAGCGTGGTCCCGACCGGACGGTGACCGCGGGGGCCGTGCACGACCTGCTGCGCGACGCCATGAGCGTGCTCCCTGTCACCAGCGAGCTGGCCCTTGCCGAGACCTGCGCGGGGCTGCGGCCCGGAACCCCCGACAACGGGCCGGTCGTGGGCGCCACCGGTATCGGCGGGCTGCTGATGGCGACCGGGCACTACCGCAACGGCATCCTGCTGTCCGCGGTGACCGCGGACGCTGCCGTCGCCTTTCTCACCGGCCAGCGGCCGGCCCTGGAATGGGAACCGTTCTCACCGCGGCGATTCATGGTCCAGGCGGGGTCAACATGAGCGTTCAGGTGATCGTCAATGGCGAGCCGCATGAGGTGCCGGCCGGCACCACTGTGCAGCGGATGGCCGCCACCGTCACCGAACTCGTGGGGGGGGTGGCGGCGGCGGTCAACGGCGAGGTCGTGCCCCGCCGCGCCTGGGGCGGGACGCTGCTCTCGGACGGGGACAGGGTTGAGGTCGTCACGGCCGTGCAGGGAGGATGACATGACCGGCACAGAGTTGCAGAACGATACCGCGGCCGGACTGCCCGCAGCGCCAGCCGGCGGGCTGGTGGCCGGGGAGCCCTGGGTGCTGGCCGGCCGGACCCTGAGTTCCCGGCTCATCGTGGGGACCGGTGGAGTGCCCAGCCTGGAGGTGCTGAAGCGGGTCCTCGGTGCCTCCGGGACCGCGCTCACGACCGTCGCCATGCGCCGTGTCGCGCCCGGCGGAGCGGGCTCGCTGCTCGGCACGCTGCAGCAGGCGGGCGTCCAGGTCCTGCCCAACACCGCGGGCTGCCACACCGCCAGCGAAGCGCTGTTCACCGCCCGGCTCGGGCGGGAGGCGCTCGGCACCGACTGGGTGAAGCTGGAGGTGGTGGCCGACGACACCACCTTGCTGCCCGACCCGGTGGAGCTGCTGGAAGCTGCGCGGCTGCTGGTCGGCGACGGGTTCACAGTCCTGCCGTACACCAGCGACGACCCTGTCCTGGCCGGGCAGCTCGAGCGGGCGGGCTGCGCGGCGGTCATGCCGCTCGGCGCCCCGATCGGGTCCGGCCTCGGCATACGCAACCCGCACAACATCGCGATGATCGTGGAGCAGGCAGGCGTCCCGGTCATCCTCGATGCCGGGATCGGCACGGCCAGCGACGCGGCGTTCGCCATGGAACTCGGCTGTGACGCCGTCCTGATCGCCTCGGCCATCACCCGCGCGGCCGACCCCGAACGCATGGCACACGCCATGCGGCTGGCGGTGGCAGCCCGGCACGCGGCGCGGACATCCGGGCGCATCCCCCGCCGCTGGCATGCCACCGCGTCGAGCCCGGCGGCCGGGCTCCCGGAGCCCCCCGCATGAGCGTGCCACGCGTCCTCACCGTCGCCTCATCCGACTCGGGTGGCGGTGCCGGTATCCAGGCTGATCTCAAGGCGTTCGCCCGCTGCGGCGCTCACGGCATGTCGGCGATCGTCGCCCTGACCGCGCAGAACACGGTGGGTGTCACCGCCGTCCATGAACTGCCACCGGAGTTCGTGCGGGCCCAGATCGACGCGGTGCTCGACGACATCGGGGCGGACGCCGCCAAGACAGGCATGCTGTTCTCCGCCCCGCTGATCGAGGCCGTCGCGCAGGCCCTGGCGCCGCGCCGCCTGCCGCTGGTCGTCGACCCCGTCATGGTCGCCAGTTCCGGGAGCCGGCTGCTGCGCGAGGACGCCGTCGACACCCTGATAGCGCTGCTCTTCCCCCTGGCCACCGTGGTGACGCCCAACCTGGTGGAGGCGCAGGCCCTCACCCAGCAGGCGACCGAAGACCGGGCCGTGCTCGCTGAGCGCCTGGTCGCGATGGGTGCCCCCGCCGCTCTGGTCACCGGCGGCCACGGCACCGAGCCGGTCGACCATCTCTTCGACGGCTCGCGGCATGTAACCATCCCGGTCGCCCGCCACCCCGTCGCCGCGACCCATGGGGCCGGCTGCACGCACTCGGCGGCGCTGGCAGCCGGGCTGGCAGCCGGGCTGCCGCTGATCGAGGCGGCCCGGCGGGCGGCCGCCGTCGCCGGCGACGCGGTGGCTCATGGCCTTGCCGGGCTCGGCCGCGGCGACGGCCCGGTCCACGTCCTGCACCAGGGAGCAACGTGATGAGTGACAGCTTCACCGGCCAGTTGTGGGAAAGTATCAGCGGGATCTACGATGCCATCCTGGCCCACCCGTTCCTGACCGGGCTGACCGACGGCAGCCTGCCGCCGGACTTTTTCGCGTTCTATGTCGTACAGGATGCGCTCTACCTGCGCAAATACGCCGAGGCGCTGGCCGCCGTCGGCACCCGCGCGCCAGATGCCGCCGGGAGCGAGATGTTCGCACGCCACGCAGCGGACGCGATAGCGGTCGAGCAGGCGCTGCACGGGTCGCTGCTGGCCGAGCTCGGCATCGACCCGGCCACGGTGGCCGCGGCCGAACCGGCGCCCACCACGCATGCGTACACCAGCCATCTCCTCGCCACCGTCAGCGGCGGGTCATACGCCGAGGGGGTCAGCGCGGTGCTGCCCTGCTACTGGATCTACTGGGAGGTCGGCAAGGAACTGCTGCGGCGCGGCTCACCCGACCCGCGCTACCAGCGGTGGATCGACACCTACGGCGGTGAGGAGTTCGGCGGCGTCGTCCGGGAAGTGCTCGCCGTCACCGACGGGCTCGGCCACGCTCTCCCGCCACCCGAACGCGCCCGTGCGCACCAGCACTTCCGCACCTCAAGCCGTTACGAATGGATGTTCTGGGACATGGGTTACCGGAAAGAGCGCTGGCCGGTCTGACGGACAGCCTGACAGCGGCGCTATGGTCACCCTCACTGGAGGGCGACGCGGCCGGCTGGCAGGGGGAGCGCAGTGACGACAGGTAACTTCCTTGCTGCCGCGGACTGGTATGCCCAGCTTCCGTCGGTCTTCACCGCCGCTGGCGCGTTCATCACCGCCCCCGATGGGCGGGTGCTGCTGGTCAAGCCCAACTACCGGGACTACTGGGGGCTGCCCGGCGGGATATGCGAGCACGCGGAGCCTCCCCATCTGGCCTGTGCCCGGGAGGTCCGGGAGGAACTCGGGCTCGACCTGGCCATCGGCGCCCTGCTGGTGATCGACTGGGTGGCGCCCGACGGTGACCGGCCCGATCCGATCATCTACCTGCTCTTCGACGGCGGCGTCCTTGGCGACCCGGCCGGCATCCGGCTCCAGCACGAGGAACTGGACGGCTATGAGTTCGTTGACCCCGCCGAGGTAGCCGGGTACCTGCCGCCGTTCGCGGCGCCCCGCGTGCCCGCCGCGCTGGCGGCACGGGCATCGGGCTCGGCCATCTACCTGCCGGCGCCGGCTTGAAGCATCCCAACCCGTCGGCCGCCTGGGCTAGCGCGTTTCAGCCCGCCGCTCCCCGCGACCCGGTGGGCGGGAACTCGTCCCGGGCGATGGAGAGCGAGAGCGGGAAGATGCCGCCCGCCACTCCCTGGATGATGCGGGCCGCGATCAGCGCCGGCAGCGAACCGGATACGGCGGCGAGCAGGGTCCCACTGGCGAGTGCCAGCAGGGTCCACACCAGCAGCCGCTGCTTGCCGTACATGTCACCGAGCTGGACGCGCTGAACTTCGCGCGGTCCCGGCAGCATTCAGTCACTGTAACGGGGAACGGCCATTCCGGGCGGCTGCCCGGTGACGCTGAGAGTACGGGGCATGGTCTTGCCCTGACCTGGTCCGCGGGGGACTATGCGGGCAGAGGGCTGCTGGGAAGGTCAGGTATCTGGGCATGGAGCTGGCTGTCTTGCTCGCGCTGGCTGGGAGCGCCTCCTACGCCGTTGCCGCGGTGACCCAGCAGCGGGCTGCCGCGCGCCTGCCCAAGGGGCGGGCGTTCGACCTGGCGGTGCTGGTGCGGCTGGCCCGCCGGCCGGCCTGGCTGGCGGGCGTGGCCGCGGTCATCGCCGGGTTCGTGCTGCAGGCCGCCGCGCTGGGGCTTGGCCGTCTGGTGGTGATTGAGCCGGTGCTTGCCAGTGGCCTGCTGTTCGCGCTGACGCTGGCCGCCTGGCGCGACCGGCGCCCGCTGCGCCGCGGCGAATGGGCTGCCGTGCTGGCGGTTGCGGCCGGGCTTGCCGTCTTCCTCGCGGCGGGCCAGCCCACCGGCGGCCGGCGCACCGCGAGTGCGGCTGTGCTGGGGCTCGCGGCCGCCGCGGCGGTCGGCCTGATCGGGCTGTGCGCGGTGCTGGCTGGCCGGTTCCCCGCCTCCCGCCGCGCTCTGCTGCTCGGTGTGGGCGGCGGGATGGCCGCCGGAGCTACCGACGCGCTCATCAAGTCGGTGTCGGTGCTTGCCGCCGGGCACCTGCTGGCGGTGTTCGCCGACGCCCGGCTCTACCTGCTCATGGTGGTTGGCCTGCTGACCTACACGATTCAGCAGAACGGCTACCGGGCCGCCGGGCTGGCTGCCTTCCTGCCGGCGTTCGCGGTTCTCGAGCCGGTCAGCGGGTCACTGCTCGGCCTGGTCACCTATCACGAGCGGCTCAATGACGGCCCAGGCCGGATCGTGGTGGAACTGGCCGCCTGCGCTGCTGCCGCCTGGGGCATTGCCCGGCTCGCCGGGTCCGGCCTGGCCAGCGGGGCACCGCCTGCCACCGAGCCGGCCACACCCGTTCTGCCCGGCCCGGCCCCGCCTCAGGCGGGCTCGCCGGCGACGCAGTAACCCACGCCCGGCGAAGTCCTGATGACCGGCGGGTTGCCGAGCTTGCGCCGCAGGCGGCCGATCGTCACCGTGACGGTGTTTCACGACGGCCCCGGCCTTGGCGATGATGCGCTGTCGGTGCTGTCGGTGCTGTCGGTGCTGTCTGCCGCGCTGGCCGAGCCCGGTCAGCTGGGGGGCGCCAGCCGGTAGATCGCCCCGGTTAGGTCATCGCTGACGTAGAGCGCGCCGTCTGGGCCGGCCACGGCGTCGCCGGGGCGGCCCCAGCGGGTGCCGTCGGCGTTCTGGAACCCGGTCACCAAAGTGACCGCTGGTTCCAGGGTGTGCTTGGCGGCGTTCCACGCCATCCACAGCACTGCCGGGGAGCGAGGCGGCTGGCGGTTCCACGAGCCATGCGCAGCGACGACGGCGCCACCCGACCACGGTGCCGGGATGGCAGTGCTCTCCAGAAAGGACATGCCGAGCGGTGCGCTGTGCGCCGGGAGACCAACCTCGACCGGCGGTAGTGAAGCGCAGTCCAGATGCCTGCCGCCTGGGTTGTCCACCGAGTCGGGCACGAACGGCACGTTGGCCAGCGACCCGGCGGGTTGATTCAGATCCTGATCGGGGTTGCAGTATGGCCAGCCGAGGTCCCGGCCGACCGTGACCGGCACGACCTCGTCGGGTGGATGCTCGTCGACATAGGCCGGGATTACCCTGCCGAAGGCGTGGCTGACTCCGGCGTAGGACGCGTGGAACGGGTACGGCACGTCGTCGCGGTTGTTGATCGCAGTCCACACCGTGCCGTCGGGGGCCACTGCCAGGCCCTCACCGTTGCGTACCCCCTTCTCTACCACGCGCAGATGGCTGCCGTCGGGGTTCACAGCCATGATCACTGCGCGCGGCGGCGAGGAGGTCCGGTCGCCGGGCCTGTCGTTCGACGAGCTGCCCACGCTGAAGTAGACAGTCCCGTCCGGGGCGACCACCACGTCCTTCCACGGATGGTCATAGTTGGCCGGGTGAGGGCCAGGGAGATTGGCGACGATCACGGTGCGTGCGCCACTGATCCCCTGGGCCCCCCACGGGTACCGGTCGATCTGGCCTGACTCCCCGACATAGAGGACCCAGTGGCCCGCGAAGCGGGCGAACGCCATGCCCTGCGGCAAATTCAGCCCGGACAGCAGCGTGTGCGGCCTGGCGGTGCCATGCGCATCGGGCCGCAGTTCCACGATGCTGCCATGATTGGGCTGGCTGACCAGCAGGTCGCCCTCGGGAGTCCAGGCTTCCATCCGGGCATCGTGGACCCGGGCCCACACCGTGGCCGTCCATCCGGCAGGCACCGTCAACGTCCGTGGCCTGGACAGCGCCCCACCGCGCTCACGGCGCGGCACCCTCAGGACAACCGCCGACTGGGCTGCCACCGGGGGGACCATAGCCATGGCGGGGGCTGGCGCGGTGGCCGGGGCTGATGCCTGGCCACCTCCCGGGTGTGCTGGAGCACCGCAGGCTGGCACCGTCAGCCCAGCGGCCACGACAGCCAGGAGGAGAAAGCGGGAACGCACCGGCAGTTCACCACCCCACAGGATTGACGGCAACAACGAGCCGGATTCGCGTTCAACAACAAGTCCGTACTCTTGGTGGGCCTAACCTGCCACAGCCCGGACCGGCAGCGGGCCACTTTGTCCAGGTACCCGGGATGACGGGGGGGACCGCGTGCGGTGGGGCGGTAACATCACCAGCCTGGTCAACTGGGATCAAACGTCCTGGGATGGGGCCGACAGGGATGGCGATCTTTGTTCTGGTGCACGGGGCATGGGGCGGCGCGCACGGCTTCCGTAAGGTCCGCGGCCCGCTCCGGGTGGCTGGCCACGAGGTTTTCACGCCGAGCCTGACCGGTATCGGTGAACGGGCGCACCTGACCAGCCCTCAGGTGTGCCTGACGACCCATATCAGCGATGTCGTCAACACCGTTCTGTATGAGGATCTTCGTGGGATCGTGCTCCTGGGCTTCTCGTATGGGGGGTTCGTGGTCACCGGGGCGCTGGAGCATATCGGCGACCGGGTCGATCACCTGGTCTACCTCGATGCCTTCGTGCCCGGTGACGGCGACAGTGTCAACAGCGTCACCGGCGGCGGGACCGGGCGCGGCGTGATCGAGCTCGGCGGCGACTGGCTGGTGGCGCCGATCGCCCGGGAGTTCGACGATCCGGCTGAGGCGGCATGGGCCAGCATGCGGCGCACGCCGCAGCCGGCCGGGTGCTTCAGCGAGCCGGTCCGGCTGCTGCGCCCGCTGGAGGACTACCCGTTCACGCGCACCTACATCAAGGCGACCGGGGAGCCCCGGCCCGAGACCGGCGGGCCGTTCTGGGCCGCCGCCGACCGGGCCAGGCACTCACCAGCCTGGCGCTACCGGGAGATCGCGACCAGCCACATGATCGCCAGCAACCGGCCCGAGGAGCTGGCCCGGCTGCTGCTGGAGCTGACCTGACGGCTACCCGTGATCAGCGTCGTCATGACGCGAGGGCGCGCAGGAGCCCGCTCGCCCGGGTCAGGTTTGCGGCTCGTCACCTCGTCCCCGCACGCCATCAGCTCGAACGGGGCCAGGCACCCGGCGGCGCCCAGCAGGCCGCTGGCCGCCACTGCAAGGGGCGGCAAACCACTCAGCGGCCAATCGTAAAGCCTGGCCTGATGCTCTGGCTATCCTCCGTGCGGCTGATCTGCCTGGCACCTACTTGCGGCGGAAACCGCGCCACCATGGGGGCGAACATCGCGCCCAGGGATGGCCGCGGGAACGGGCACTGCGGCCGATGCGCCCTGGCGGCCTGGCGGCCGACGATAACGGTCATGAACCTCCTGGAAAGATCACCAGAACGCCGGTCCGGGACGGGCCCGGCTTCGGTTGCCCGGCTGAGCGGCACCGGGCGGTTTGACCGGCGGGTGATCGGGGTTGGCGGTGTCGTTTTCGCGGTGCTGATGGCCTTGTCGGGGCGGTATGGCTTTCACCGCGACGAGCTGTATTTCCTGGCCTGCGCCCAGCATCTGCAGGGTGGCTACGTTGATCAGCCGGTGCTGACGCCGCTGCTGGCGTGGGTGTCACTGAAGCTGTTCGGTGTGTCGGTGCCCGGGCTGCGGCTGTGGCCCGCGCTCGCGGCGTGGGCAACGGTCGTGGTCAGCGGGCTGACCGCCCGCGAGTTCGGCGGCGGCCGGCGCGCCCAGTTGCTGGCCGCGGTCGCGGCCGCCACGATGCCGGCCCTGCTGGCCATCGATCACCTGGCCGGGCCGACCGCCTTTGACGTGCTGGCGTGGGCGGGCCTGGCGCTCATCGTCGCCAGGGTCGGGCGGACCGGCGACTGCCGCTGGTGGCTGGCCGGCGGCGTGGTCCTCGGCCTGGGGCTGGCCAACAAGCACAGCGTCGGCTTGTTCGCTGTCGCGCTGCTCATCGGCGCTCTGCTGTCCGGTGGCAGGCGGCTGGTCCTGAACCGCTGGTTCGCGGCTGGCGCCCTGATCGCGGCGGCCTTCACCATTCCCGACATCTGGTGGCAGGCGCAGCACCAGTGGGCGGCCATCGCCATGACCCATGCGCTCAACCAGGAAAACGGCGGCCTGGGCAACATCAGCTCCTGGGTGATCGGCCAGCTGATCATGACCGCCCTGGCCCTGGTGTGGGTCTGGGTCGCCGGGCTGCGCTTCCTGTGGCGATCCAGGCGCCCGCTATGGCGCGCGCTGGCATGGGCGTACGGGCTGCTGTTCATATTCTTCGCGCTCACCACCGGCGCGAAGATCTACTACCTGGCCGGGGCATACATCTACCTGCTCGCGGCCGGCGCTGTGGCCATCGACGGCTGGCTGACGGCCCGCCCGGGCAGGCTCCGCAACCTGCTGCTGGCCACCAGCCTGACCACCGCAGCGGCACTGCCGCTCGTCCTGCCGGTGCTGGCCCCGGCCGGCATCGGCTGGACATACAAGGTGAACCAGGCGATGGCCGAGTCCATCGGATGGCCCCAGCTCGTCAGCACCGTCCGCACGGTGTGGACCTCCCTGCCGCCCCGGCAGCGGGCCAGCGCGGTGATCTTCACCTCCAACTACGGCGAGGCCAGCGCCATCAACGAGCTGGGCAGGGGGACCGGCCTGCCACCGGCCGTGAGCGGGCACAACACCTACTGGTGGTGGGGGCCGGGCAACCCGCGCGCCACCACCGTGGTGGCCGTCATGCCCGGCCCCGTCGACGGTGGCGGGGACGCCGCCTACCTGCGGCAGTTCTTCACCAGCGTGCGGGCCGTGGCCATACTGTCCAACCCGTACGGCATCCACAACCAGGAATGGGGTGGCCACGTCTACCTGTGTACCGGCCCCCGCCACCCCTGGGCCCAGATGTGGCAGCGGCTGCGCAGCTACGGCTGACAGCAGACCACGCGGGCAACCTGCTAGCCGGCCGCCGGGCGTGCGGTGGGCTGGCCGGGCGGGCCATCCCGGACGGCTGGCGGTTCGCCGATCCCGCCGCCATCGTCGGCTGCCGCCTCACCAGCGCCGCCGACGCCCTGCGCCACCACCTTGACCGGCCGGCCATCGCCAGCCTGGCTGAGCCGTCCGTTCTGCTGTGGAAGGGATGGCTGGCTCCGGTTCGAGGCCGTCCGCTGACCTCGGCGTGGTCGCAGGTGCCCCGGCCGCGGGACACCGTCGCGTCCGCCTGGCTGGCCGCCACCATCGTGCGCGAGCGCCGGGGCGACGGCCATGTCCTCGCCGCGGTGGCAGCCGGGCCGCGCGGGCTCGACGCCACCTGACGCTGGTTGCCACCGGGCCATCGCCCGGGAGCTCATCCAGCCGACCCGGGGGTGGAGCGATGAGGACTGGGAGGCCTCCGCGCGCCGGCTTCAGACCATGGGACTGCTCGGCCGGTCTCACCGAGGCGCTGGCCGGGGCGGCTGATGCGGATGCGGCCGGACGGCACGCTGGTAGCCGCCTGGCGTGATGCCGTAGCAGCGGATGAACCAGCGGGTGAGATGGCTCTGGTCGCTGAACCCGGCCTCGGTGGCAGCCGTGCCGATGGGCTTTCCCTGCGCGATCAGGCGGCGCGCGGCGCGCAGCCGGAGCTGGCGCTGGTAGTCCCCGGGCGCGAGCCCGTAGGCGGAGGTGAACGCGCGGTGCACGGCGAACCGGCTCCGGCCGGCCGCCGCGGCCAGGTCAGCCGCGGTGATGTCGTCGAGGTAGGTGTCGTGGATCACCTGCCGTACCCGCCGGGCGACGGCTCGCGCGTCAGCTCCGGCCGGGCCCCGGGCGGGTGGCCTGGCCCGGACGGCGGCCCGGCGCACGATCGAGTAGACCGCCGTGGCCAGCAACTCGTCACGGCACAGCGCGGCCGCATCCGCGACCAGCGCGCGGTGCAGGTCGCGCAGGTGGCCGGCCAGGACCGGGTCGCTGACCACCGGATTGGCGAACAGCGGCGGGCCGGCCCGGCGCCCGGTGATGTCGGTCAGCACGCCGGTGACCAGTTCTGGCCGCAGGTGGACGATCCGGTACGTGAAACCAAGCTCATCGCACGCCTGGCCGTCGTGCGGGTCGTCGGGATTGAACGCCATGACCATCCCCGTGGCGCTGGCCCGCGCCGACCCGCGGCAGGTGAAGGACTGCACGCCGTCCTCGGTGATGCCAAAGGAGTAGGTCTCATGGCTGTGCCGGTGGTAGACGTGCCGCTCGAAGTGAGCGTGCATCGCCTCCAGTATCCCGTCGGCCGAGCGCCAGTAGCGCCACCAGTCCGATGCCACGTTCCCATTCTCGCCCGGGGGCCCCTGGCCGCACGAGCGTTCAAGAC
>OFHG01000404.1_pt1 | contig 17632 bp, 18 predicted proteins | sample 1521931 | NCBI WGS metagenome assembly OFHG01 (sample SAMEA2468438, study PRJEB22500) | soil metagenome | biome: Glassland; feature: Farmland; material: Clay | place: Australia | collected 2013-01-31 | depth 0.55 m
GCACACCTGTCCCCTGATCCCCATGGGGTTATGGTCGGTGTCCGAGGAGCGAGTGCACCTGAAAGCCAATGCATGCTGACTGGTGAGTTCGCGCTCGGGGGCTGGTCATGAGGGCCGGGGCGAACCGATGGATCAGGTGACGACGACCGGATGCGTGGCGCTGCCGGTCGCGGGAGTGTTGCGAGCCTGGCTGCCAACGTCGTGGTGGCCGAGCCGACCCTGATAGGGCGGATGATCGCGGCGTGGCCGAGCTTCGCCCTGACCGCCTCCTATGAGTTGCTGACCCGCCAGGTCCGCCGCAGCGCAACAAGTGATCAGGCGGACGGACAGGTGCCCACAGCACCGCAGCCTCGTGGCGCCGGCAGCGGGGACGGGCCTGGGCCTGCGGTCGCGCTGAAGACGTGCAGCGGGCGATGACAGGCAGGCTCGCAGGCCGCAACTGGTCAAGCAGGTAGGACGGTCTGATCGTGGGCCGCTGTGGCACCATGTCAAGCTCAGCATCGGCGATCCGATCCGGCTCAGCGGGGCGCAGTTCGAGCGGCTCGCCGAAGCGTTCTTCACTGAGATCGTGCGCAGGTTCCTTCAGATTCGCCGCACTTCAGGCAGCAGGGCATAGATCCCAGGCATGATCACCCGGATCTGCGCCCATCACGAGCGGTGCCGTCAGGCCCCGGTGGGCCGACCATAACGATGCCTCTCGCGCATGCCGTCAGATTGTTCCGGCCACGTTCGGTGATCAGGTGGAAGTCCACCGGGTGCCTGGCAAGATCGTCAGGGCCCGGGCGCCGGTAGGGCATGGCCGGATGCCGTGGCCCCGGGAAATTCCGCCCGCAAGCCTGCACGCTCTCGGCAAGGGCTTGACCAAAGAAGTCCCCGGGTGAAGACTTAGATAAGTCCTCGCATGGAGACTTACCAGGGGAGGGTGCTGATGCCACGAACAGGCCGGCGTCCTGGGCCGTCGAGCACCCGGGCGCAGATCACGGAGGCCGCGGCCCGCCGTTTCACAGCCACGGGCTACGACGCGACGAGCCTGCGTCAGGTCGCGGCGGACGCCGGAGTCGACCCAGCCCTGATCCGCCGTTTCTTCGGTGGCAAGGAACAGCTGTTCAGCGAAGTCGCGTCGGCGCTGATCGATCCCGGGCGGGCGCTCGCCATCGTCGCCGGGGGGCCACCGGGGGCGGCCGGGGAGCGCCTGCTGCGGTATTTCCTGTCCTTGCTCGGCGACGTGTCGCGGCCCGGGCCCTTCCTCGGCCTGGTCCGCTCCGCAGTGACCAGCGAGCATGCGGCCAGGCTGCTGCGGCGCTTTCTCGCCGAACGAATCCTGCGGGAAATCGCGATCTCCTTCCCCTCCAGCCGGCCCGGGCTCGGCGCGGCGCTGGCAGCCAGCCAGCTGGTCGGCCTGGCGGTCGCCCGGTATGCGGTACGGCTCCCGCCGCTGGCGGCCGCGGACACCGAGGAACTCGTCTCCTTGGTCGCTCCGGTCCTGCAGTACTACCTCACCGGCCGCCTCACCTCACCAGAGGAGGAATCATGAACGTTTGCACGTGCCCCCACGTCCTGGTCACCGGTGCCTCATCCGGGATCGGCCGGGCGACCGCCCTGCGCCTGGCCGCCCGCGGCCACCACGTCTATGCGGGCATTCGCAAGCCCGCCGACGGGACCGCGCTGGTCCAGGCCGCGACCGGCCAGCTGACACCACTGCTGCTCGATGTCACCGACGCCGGGCAGATCACCGCCGCCACGCAGACCATCGCCGGGCACACCGGGGACGCTGGCCTGGCCGGCCTGGTGAACAACGCCGGCATCGGCATCTTCGGCCCCCTGGAGCTCATCCCCATCGAGCAGTTCCGCCGGCAGCTGGATGTCAACGTCACCGGCCAGCTCGCCATCACCCAGGCGTTCCTGCCGTTGCTGCGCCGCTCCCACGGCCGGATCGTGATGATCGGATCCATCGGCAACCGGTTCACCCCGCCGTTCATCGGCCCCCTCGCGGCATCCAAGAGCACCCTCGCCACCTTGAGCACCGCCCTCCGCCAGGAACTCGCCCCCTTCGACATCCGCGTGGTGCTGGTCGAGCCGGGAAGCATCCGCAGCGAGGCCGTGGGAAAGCTCGACGCCGACGCGCGGCAGGTCATGAGCCAGGCCAGTCCCGACGGGCGGGCCTTGTACAACGATGCCTTCCTTCACCTAGTGGGCTTCTTCTCCGCTCTCCACCACAAGGGCAGCCCACCGGATGAGGCAGCCAAGACCGTGGAGCGCGCTCTGACCACCCCGCGGCCGCGGACATGTTATCTGGCCGGCAAGAACGCGCGGAGAATGGCGCTGGCCGCTGCGCTGCTCCCACCCGCGGCACAAGACGCGCTGCGCCGCAGGCTCACACACCAACCGGCCCGGGCATCGCGGGTAACGCAAACCGTGCCGGAGCCCACGGCGGCTCAATAGCCACGATTCCGCCTTTCTCCAGAGCGGACGCTGAATCGCGGCACAGCAATGTATGCCGCGCAGATCCAGTCGCTCCGTTCTCCGTCCCGCTACCGCGCCTGCGGGCCAGCGGCATCACGCTCATCTACGACCCGCACGGGCGCACTCTCCGGGCTGGCACCGGCGAATTCGTAGCCGTCACCGCCGGTGCCAGAAGCTGACCTCCGCCGATACCAGAAATAGGACGAAACCAGGCGAACTAGCAGACACATCGTCTGAGCTGACCGGAGGCCCGCGCGCGAACGCCGCGTTCCCGTCCGCCCAAGGGTCACTGGTCCGCGTGGAGTTGGTCAAGGCCGGCAAGATGGATGTCGTGGCTTGGGGCGGCTCGCAGTTCGCGGCTGAAGCCTGCGCCGGAATAGCAGCTGAGCACCATCAAGAGAGAGCACACGGGTCAGACCGCGCCGGTGGATGCGCGCAGTCGCAGCGTCGCCGGGATATGCCGGGGTGCCTCTACCTGGCCGTCGTCAAGCCGGGCGAGGAGCATCTCAACCGCTGCCTCGGCCTGGCGCTCCGGGTGCAAGTCGAGCGCGGTGACCGGTGGGTCACCTTCACGTGCCTGGATGCTGTCAACCCCGGCCGCGATCAGCAGCTCTTCCGGCACCCGCCGGCCGTTCGCTTTGGCGGCACGCAGCACCCCGCGGACGAAACGGGCGGCCGCCACGAAGACTGCGTCGGGTGGCCTGCGTCCGTCAAGCAGGCGCTGGGTCGCCAGGAACGCGCTTTCCTCTCCCGGCTGCATGGCCGCTGAGACGATCAGTCGTGGGGCGTCATGCTCGCGGACCCACGAATCGTAAGCATTGAGCGTCTCCGAGGCCCAGCCCCAATCGGTCTTGGGCACCAGCAGGGCGATGCGCCGGGCACCTTGCGCGGCAAGATGATCCAGGACCTGCCGGGTATTCGCGTCTGTCTCCGAGGCAACGTACCAGCGGTCATCCGGCCGTCCGAGGTCTCGCTCGATCGTGACGACTGGGAGGCCCAGTTCCGTCAGCAGGCTCACCCGCGGATCCAGTGGCGAGGGGTCCACGACAATGCCACCATCCACGCCGAGCCCGCGAAGGCCGGTCTGCACGATTCTCGGCGGCAGCAGCATTAGCGCCTGCTCCTGAGAGAACGCTGCCGTCGCTGCCGCGCTTGCCAGGCGCATATAGAAGTCCAGGCTCAGCGCCTCATCCGCGCGCACGTCGGCCTGCACGGGCAGGAGCAGCGCCAGGGCACCCGATCGGCCCGAACGCAGTCCCCGGGCATGCCGGTTGGCACGATATCCAAGCTGGCGGACCACCTGCACCACCAGCGCCCGAGTCGCTGGGTCGACCCTGCCCTTGTCGTTGAGGGCGTGCGACACGGTGGTAACGGACACGCCTGCTGCCTTCGCTACATCGCGAATGGTTGGTCGGGCTGCCATCGGTCCTGATCAGAGAGGTTATTGGACAGCCCGAGCATACGGTGGCCTGGGAACTGGGCAAGTTCCGGATGCAGCTCCCGCCTGGCCATGCGGCGCGGCCCCACGCCAGGGCCTCCTGCGGCTAACCGGAGGTGATCACCTCACTGCCTACGACGTCACGCCTGCAAGCCCCATCGCCAGCAATGCTGCAGTGGGCGCGCCCCCCGCATGCTGATCTGCACCTGCCCTCTTGACACCGTGAGGCGGCAACCCTAGCGTCTGCCAAAAGGATTTGGCACGGAGAGACCCCAGAGATCCCCGGCACCGAGAGGCGGGTCGCGATGCACCCCCAGAGATTCCGCGTTGCCCACGTTGTGCGCCTAGGTCTGGCTATCGGGGTAGCCGGGTCGCTTGCCGCTGGTTGCGGCACTAACCCCAGTGGTTCTGCGACGACGGCGAACACCGTTGCGCGCATCAAAGTGCCTGCCGGCGCCCTCGGCCAGCCGGGCACGATCCGCTACTGCTCAGATATCTCCTCCCCCCCGCTGGAGTTCTACGTAAACGGGCAGCAGCCGACCGGCTCTGATGTCGAGCTGGGCAACGCGATCGCTTCTGAGCTCGGCGTCAAACCGGTCTGGGTGAACACCGCGTTCGCGGGGATCATCCCGGCGCTGCAGGCCGGCCATTGTGATGCGATCTTGTCCCAGCTCTTTGACAAGCCGGCCCGCCGGGCGGTCGTGAACTTCGTCGACTACATGAACTCCAGCGAGGCCGTCCTGGTCCGCAAGGGCAACCCTCGCCACGTCACCGGCATCGGCGGCCTGTGCGGCCTGAACGTCGCCGCGGAGACGGGCACTACTGTGACCGACTATCTCGCGCAGCAGAGCAAGACCTGCGTGGCGCACGGCAAGAAGCCCATCGCGGTCCAGACCTTCCTGCGTGACAGTGACGCACTGAACCAGCTCGCACTCGGGCACGTGGACGCCTACGGCACCACGGTCGAGACCGGCGGCTACGACATGTCCAAGAACGCCGGCATGTTCGAGATCGCCGGCCCGCCGTTCGGGCAGATCCCGACCGGGATCGCGACGGCCAAGCAGAACATCGCGCTGCACCGCGCGATCATGGCCGCGTTCGCCGCCATGCAGAAGAACGGCACCTACCAGAAGATCATGACCAAGTGGGGCCTTAAGCCCGACATGCTCCCGCAGGGCTAGCCGGCATGCATTTCGACTGGTCGTTCTTCCAGCAGCTGCTCTTTCATCCTCCCAGCACTTTCCTTCAGGGCGCCGCGCGGACCGTGTACCTCGCGGTCATCGCCCAGGCGCTGGGGGTAGTCCTAGGGCTGCTCCTGGCACTCTGGCGGCGAAGCCGGCATCTGCCACTGCGAGTGTTCGCGAGCGGGTACATCTGGCTGATCCGCGGCACCCCGCTGCTCGTCCAGGCAGTAATCATCTACGACGGCAGCGCCGCCCTCGGGCTGTACTCGTTCCACACGCTGAGCATCGGGGTGATCTCAGTCCCCGGCGTCATCCAGGCCGGCATCGTCACCCTCGCCATCAACGAAGCTGCCTACATGGCAGAAATCATGCGCGCTGCCATCGACTCGGTGGACAAGGGCCAGACCGAAGCGGCGGAATCAGTGGGAATGAGACGGCGGCAGGCGATGCGGCATGTCGTCCTGCCGCAGGCCATGCGGGTCGTCATTCCGCCGCTGGGCAACGAGTTCAACAACATGCTCAAGGTCACATCCCTGCTCAGCGTCATCGGGCTGCAAGAGCTCTTCCTGGCCGCGCAGGACTACAACTCCACCACGTTCCGCACCTTCGAGATCTTCCTGGTCGCCGCCATCTACTACGTCGCCATGACCACGATCTGGTCGTTCATCCAGAGCGCCATCGAACGCCGGCTGCAAGCGAAGGGCGGCGACATCGTGGCGAACGTTCCCCTGCGGCAGCGGCTCTTCGGCGGCGGGGCACTGATCCCCGGTGAGCAGTTGCGAGGCGCCCGGTGAAGCGCAGCGCCGGCGCCCCGCACGCCGTGCAAGCCACTGCCGCCGGAGTTCCGGATAGCCAGCTGGCGGTACAGGGCACCGGCATTCACAAATGGTTCGGCCACGTGCACGTCCTGGACGATGTCTGTTTCGAGGTCGCGAACGGCGAAGTCGTCGTGATCATCGGGCCGTCAGGCTCCGGCAAAACCACACTCCTGCGATGCATGAATCACCTCGAGCGCATCGACCGGGGGCGGCTGCTCGTCAACGGCCACCTCATCGGCTACCGCGAGAACGCGAAGGGCGAACTGGCGGAGGAATCCGAAGCAGAGATAGCGCGCCAGCGGCAGGAAATCGGGTTCGTATTCCAGCAATTCAACCTCTTCCCGCATCTGACCGCGATCGAGAACGTCGCCCTCGCGCCGGTCCGCGTGCGCAAGACGGCCAAGGCACAGGCGCTAGCCGAAAGCCGCCAGCTGCTGGCGAGAGTGGGAATCGAGGACAAATGCGACGTCTACCCACGGCAACTCTCCGGTGGCCAGCAGCAACGGGTTGCCATCGCCCGCGCGCTGGCGATGAAGCCCCGGTTGATGCTCTTCGACGAGCCAACGAGTGCCCTGGATCCGGAGATGGTCGGTGAGGTGCTGGAAGTGATGCGGGAACTGGCCCAGGACGGGATGACCATGGTCGTCGTCTCCCATGAAATGGGCTTCGCCCGCAGCGTTGCTGACCGCGTGATCATGATGGATCAGGGACGGATCATCGAGACTGGCCCGCCTGGTGAGGTACTTGACGAACCAAGCCAGGAACGCACGCGGGTCTTTCTGTCGAAAGTGCTGCACTGACGTGATGATCACGCGCTACGCGCCCGACGGTGCCGTCGCGGCTGCCAACCACCTCGCTGCGGCAGCCGGTATCAGGATGCTCCACCATGGCGGCAACGCGGTAGACGCCGCGATCGCCACGGCAGCCGCAATGGCCGTCACCTCCCCGCACATGTGCGGGCTAGGCGGTGACCTGTTCGCCCTGATCGCAGGCGGTGACCGGGAGCCTGCAGCGCTCAACGCATCAGGACGCGCAGGTTCCGGTGCCGACCCAGAGCGGCTGCGCGCCGAGGGCGCCCACGAACTGCCCTTTCTCCACGACATCCGCAGCGTCACAGTCCCGGGCTGCGTGGACGGACTGGTGGCACTGCACGAGCGCTTCGGGACGCTGCCCCTCGCCGACCTGCTGGCCCCAGCCCAGCGGCTGGCCGAAGCAGGCTGCCCGGTCTCACCGACGCTGGTCGCCGCGTCCGCCGGACTCGGACCCCGCGAGCGCACCCTCGCGTTCGGGACACCTGAGGCACTGGTGCAAGGCCACCGCCTGGTTATGAGGGGGGTCAGCGAGGCACTCCAGGCCGTCGCCGCGCGCGGCCGCGCCGGTTTCTACGAGGGCCCGGCCGGTGAAGAACTCCTCGCCGTCGGCGCCGGCGAGTTCACCGGCGACGATCTGCGCGCCCGGCATGCCGACTGGGTCCAGCCGCTGCAGCTGCCAGCGTTCGGGCGCTGCCTGTGGGCGGTTCCGCCCAATTCGCAGGGCTACCTGGCGCTAGCCGGGGCATGGATCGCCGAGCAGGTCGGGCTCCCTGAGGACCCTGAGGACGAACGGTGGGCGTTCCTGCTCGTCGAGACGGCCCGGCAGGCTGCCTTCGACCGGCCGACGGTGCTGCACGAACACGCCGACGGTCCTGGGCTCATTGCCGCATCACGCCTGCAGCCGCGTGCTGCCGCTGTGGCAGAGCAAGCGAGCCGCGGGCTCGCCGACATCTCCGGGGAGGGGGGAACACCGTATCTCTGTGCAGTGGCCGGCGAGCGCATGGGCGTATCGCTGATCATGTCCAACGCCGCCGACTTCGGCTCCCGCCTCATCCTGCCCGGCCATGGCATCTTCCTCCACAACCGGGGCATGGGTTTCTCGCTGCAGCCCGGGCATCCGGCAGAGTACGGACCCGGGCGGCGCCCGCCGCACACGCTGACACCGCTTGCCGTCACCGATCCAGCCGGTGCACTCGACACGGTCCTCGGCACCATGGGCGCTGACGCGCAGCCGCAGGTATTGCTGCAACTGCTGGTCCGGATGCTTGCCCTCGGGCAGGAGCCAGGCGAGGCGATAGCAGCACCCAGATGGGTGCTCAGCCGCGAGCCCACCACCGACTTTGATATCTGGCGCTTCGATGAGCCGCCCCTGGTCCGCATAGAGCACAATGCTCCCCGGGCATGGTCGAGGGGGCTGCGAGCCCGCGGATTCGAGGTCATCGAGAGCCCCCCGGGCGATCAGACGTTCGGTCACGCTCAGGCGATCCGCGTCACCAGCGACGGCATGCTCACCGGCGCCGCGGACCCGCGCGCGGGCGACGGAGCGTTCGTGGGACGGTGAAGCTAGCCGAGGCCCTTGCTGCAGTGACGGGCGCGGAGAGAACCACGTGACAGCAAGCGAAGCCGCCCGGTGACGCAAACTTGAAGCCTTCGGTGACCGAGTGTGAAGTCCCGGGTAACAACTGCTGCCGATGGCTTGACGCCCGCAGACTCAGTGGTCTGTGCCGCCCGGGCGATGACTTCGGCCGGTGCCGGCCGTCTGTCTGATAGATGACGCCGCCGCCGGCGGCTGGAGGGCTGGAGGAGGAAGACGATGGGTAAGGTGCTCGCGGGGATCACCATCTCCGTGGACGGCTTCATCACCGGGCCCGGCGATGGCCCTGGCTGCGGGCTCGGGGTCGGCGGCGAGCGCCTGCACTACTGGGTGTTCGGTGGGCCCTGGAGCTACGACTCGCCCGGGCGCGGGGAACCGGCCGGTCAGGACAAGGCCTGGCTGGAGGAAACAATGGCCGCCAATGGTGCGGTGATCGCAGGCCGCGGCACTTACGAGGCGGCCGGGCACTGGGGCGGTAAGAACCCCTGGGGCATCCCGTTCTTCGTGGTCACCCACCGCCCCGCAGAACAGCCTCCGGGCGGCGACTTCGTCTTCGCCGCGAGCCTGGTCGAGGCGATTGATCAGGCCAATGCCGCAGCCGGCGGCAAGCAGGTGCATATCATGGGGGGCGCAGATATCATCCGCCAGGCCCTGGCCGCCGGGCTGGTGGATGAGTTCACGATCATCATCGCCCCGGTGACCCTCGGCGCCGGCAAACGCCTGTTCGATGGGTTCAGCGAATCCCTGGAACTCGAGCACCTCGGGGTGCGCCAGTCCAGATTCGCGACATTCATCGACTACCGCGTGAAGAAGTGACGGCGGGAGTCATGATGGCCAACGGCTACGGTCACCATCCCGGACGTCCCGGATTCCGCGGGAGCGGGCAGGCCCGGCCAGCCTGGCCAGGCCTGCACCGTCAGCCCGACCGCCCAGTCAGGGCTCACCCAGCAGCCGGCCAGCGCCGGTGCGGCCAGGTGGGCACCACCCTCGGCCGCAACGGCCCTGACCAGGGGCGTTACCGCCACCGGGGTCATATCCAGGACCTGGGCGATCTGTTTGGGAGAACGGCCCTGCCGGCGCAGGACCCGCACCCGTTCCATCGCTTCGTCGCTCGCCACGAAACCATCCTCGCCGTTCCAGCCGCCACCCGGCGTTCTTCAGCCCCCTTGCCGGGCCGGGCTTGGCCCGGCGTCAGCGACCGCCGCGTTGAGCGGTCCTGCCGGGCATGCAGCGGCACGGACCTCCGCCTCTATCCGGGCGGCCTGACACTGCCGCACGGTGGCATTGAGCGGGCGGGCAGAGCCGCCCGACCCGCGGTGCGCTCGCCGCGAAACGAGAACGGGGGTCAGTTGTGAGCAGCATCCGAGATGACTACGAGAGAGCCATCAAGCTCTACAACGCTGGAGACCTGGACGGCCTCGCGAACGAATACGCCGAGGATGCGGTGCTGATGACACCCGACGGCACCGCCAAGGGCCGGGCTGCCATCCGCGCCCAGTGGGCACGGGAAAAGGCCGGCTGCCCGGACCGCACCGTGACGCCAGACCTGGTGTTCGAGCAGGGCGACATGATCGTCACCGAGTTCACCTGGGCTGCCACCCTTACGGGCCCGTGGGTCCTGCCGGACGGCACGGAGCTGCCTGCGACGGGCAAGCGGATGGAACTCAGGGGCATGGACTTGACGCAACTGCGCGACGGGAAGGTCGCCGTGCACCGCATGTACTGGGACAACATGGACGCAGCCCGGCAGGCCGGTCTTCTGCCGTAACAGTGGAACGGCTCAATTCCGGGGACGCTAATTTAGTGAGGACACTAGATGATGATCGCGGTGATGCCGATGACGTACATCAGCCCGTAAAATGGATGAACGCCGGGCCGATGTGAAACCCATTGACCGGGGGCTGGGAATGTACCGGGCCATGGCCCGTTCCTTCGCCCGCCGCCTCACCGAGGCTACCGGCATCCCTGCCGGGCAGTCCCTCAGCCCCGTCCGGCAATGATCCGGTAGATGGTGAAGGCCAGCCCGAAGGCGGCCAGGAACCACCCGAACACCCGGCGGATCACCGTGCCCTGCACATGGTGGGCCAGGCGGCTGCCGGCCGCGCTACCCGGCAGCAGCCCGGCGGCGAACTCCCCGGCCAGCACCCAGTCGATGTGACCGAGTGCCCAGTGGGCGGCCAGGGTGGGAATGGCCAGCACGGTGACCACCAGCAGGCTGGTCCCGGCCGCCTCGCGCATGGCCAGGCCGAAGATCAGCAGGTACATCGGGACCAGGAGGAACGCGCCGCCGTTGGCCAGCAGGCCGGTGAAGACCCCCACCAGCGCGGTGGCGGCCACCAGCAGCAGCCGGTGATGCCGCCGCTCGGTGCCTGCCTCACGGGCTGCCTCCCCGATCGGCCGTACCACCCGCAGGCCCACCACGATCAGGACGATGCCGGAGGCGATCAGCAGTACCGGGCCACCAGCCAGGTGCGAGAGCAGCGCCCCAGCGATCGTCCCGGGAACACCGCCCAGGACCGACCAGGCCGCAGCACGGGGCCGGGCTTCGCCGGCGCGCAGGTAGGGCACCGAGCCCACCGCCGCGGAGGGGATCGTGGCCGGCAACGGCGAAGCAACCGCGGCCAGCCCCGGGGCGCCGAGCAGTGCCAGCACCGGGGTGGCCACGGAGGAACCGCCCACCCCGAACAGCCCCATGCAAAGGCCGACGCCAACCCCAGCCAGGACGATGAACGGCCACGACGCCAGATGCGTCATCGCAGCACACCAGTCCTCCAGGCTGGGCCGCGTCGCCCCGCCCCGTGCCAGGGCCCGCGGCGGCTGATGCGGCCTGGCAGCGCAACGGGCACCGGCCCACAAGCGGAACCGCTCCCGGCACGGCGCTGCCGGGGCCATGCCAATGCGTGGATCCTCATCACAGCCGGTGCCTGCCTTCCCCCGGCGCACACGGCTCGCCGGCGTCCGCCCTCCTTCAATTGTGGGCACCAGTTATCGATCACCGCGATCCTGGCGCCCAGCACCGCCGCCTTGCCCACCAGGGCGACGATCGCCAGCAGCACGGCCCACAGGGACGGGGCGGAGGCGAGCCCCCAGGGGGGCGGCGAACATATTGATGAAGATCGCGTACAAGATCGGCTGCTTGGCCGCCGAGTCCCACTTCAGCAGGGCGAAGTACGGGCCGGAATGCTCGGACGGGCGGGCCTCCTCGATCATCCCGAACCCGGTCTCGCAGCGGCTTTGTGCCAGGTCAGGGCTTTCGTTCCCCGGGCATGTCGGTTGTTCCACCAGTCCAGGCCCGACGGGGCCAGCAGCCCGGTCAGCCCGGTGGTGCCCTGGTAGCGAAGGAAGATGACACCGAGGCCGGTGAAAATCAGCCCGGAGAGCACCGAGTTCGTGTGCGGGCGCAGCGGGCCGAGGAGGATGCCCTTGCCGCGCAGCCATCGCCGGTGGCCGATGCCGAGCCGGTCCCAAGTGGCGGCCAGCGCGAACAGCGGTGCGGCCAGCGCGAACAGCGGTGCGGTCATCCCGGCGGCGTAGATCGCCAGCAGGTGTCCTGACGCCGCAGGAGGGCGGTGTAATTGGCCCCGGCGCGCCTGGGCGATGGCCGCCTCGGACGCGGCCAGCGGCTGGGCGCCGAAGACCGGCTTCCCGCTGATCGGGAAGGCAGGCGTGCCGGGCACGCCGAGCTGCTGGCCGAACGTGTCGTCAGCCCGCACCGCCGTGACGTACCTGCGGATCAGCGCAGGTTCGGTGTGGCGCGCGAAACTCATCACAGCTGATGCACTGGTAGTCGCCGAACTCCACGATCGTCACCGGCGCGCCCGGCCGGCCCAGCGCCTGCGCGGGGTCTGCCGGCGGCGCGGCCGGCCCGGTGCAGGGATGAGCCGACCGGTCCGGATTCGCGGCCCGGTCACCGTCCCTCTTGTCCCTGCTTGCTGGCGCAGCCGGGCACGCAGCACGGGGCCAGGCCGCAGCGGCCAGCGGCGGCCCCAAATGATGAGTCACCGCCGGGTGCCACCACGACAGACCAAGCGAGGCCAGCGCCAGCCCGGCACTGATAGCCGCGCCGGACACGTGCCCGCGCACGCCCGGCGGCGCGGCCGGCCCGTTTCCTCTCGATCAGATCATCTCGCTGGCCCGCAAAGCCGCCGGGGCCATCCGGCACACCCTTGGTGTCCTCAGCCATCACCACCCTCTTTCTGCGGTCATCCGACAGCCCCTCTGTGCTCGCCGCGCCCGGATTGTCAGCCATATGACGCATGTAGACCCTGTCACGGCACCCGCTCGTGAACCAGGTCCCCCGGTGGCGGCGAGGCAGCGTTGGCTGGTGGCCAGGCAACTGAATGCCGCCGTCCGCATCACGGTCAGCAAGCCCATTGAGGGTTGGCCATTCCTGGTTCGGGAACTGCGCTGGCTCCGCGCCTGGCTCATGATCCCAGCATGGAGATGCGAGCAGAAATCTTGATCAACGCGCCGGCCGGTGATGCCTGGGAGGTCATTGGTGAACGTTTCGGGGACATCAGCGAGTGGGCATCGGCGATCACCGAGTCCGCTATGGATGGCCTCCCGCGCGCCGGCCGGGTGCGGACCTGTCACGTCGCGGGCTCCGGGCCGGCCGCCCCTGGGGTGATCAAGGAGCGGATCGTGGTCTTTGACCCGGAGGCCGGGCCCATTCCGGGACTGTGTCGTGAACTGGCCGGACGTGATACGGGCTGGCCTGATCACGCTGCGGCGCGCAACAGCCGATACCGGCGATGCCGGGGTAGCCGGGTTGCTCCGGCAGGCAGAGGCGCACGCAAAGGACGTCGCAGTCATGCCGGACCTTCCCCAGGATCATTTCCAGGTGATCTGCCCGGTCTTCCTCGGCGGCCGGGTCGTGCGGACCATCTCCACCCTCATGCGATTCGGCACCACCATCGAGGTCACCACATCACAGCTGCGGATCGAACCGATGTACCCCGCCGCCGACGCCGCGGAAGCCTACTTCCAGGCTCACCGGCCGCGGTGAGCCAAACCACAGATGCGGGTACCCGCCGGGGAGTGTCAGCTAGCTGACAGGGCGGAGGCGGCGGGCTCCCGGCGCGCCGGATCATGATCTGGGAGGGAGCAGGCGTGACCTCAGAAAGCTATGACCTTGTGATCGTGGGTGCTGGCAGCGGAAACATGCTGCCGGCCGGGGAGTTCGCTGGCTGGCGGGTCGCGGTGGTGGAAAGTGACCGGTTCGGCGGCACCTGCCTCAACCGGGGGTGCATCCCGTCGAAGATGCTGGTGCACACCGCGGATATCGCGCAGGCGGTGCGGCACGCGGGCCGGTTCGGGATCGGTGCCAGATGGAGCGGGGCGGACTGGCCGGCGATCCGCGACCGGGTGTTCGGCCGCATCGACCCGCTGCACGAGCGGGCCGTGGCATACCGGCGCGCGGGTGGTATCGACGTGTACCTCGGCGAGGCGCGCTTTGTGGCACCGAAGGCGCTGCGGGTCGGCGAGGAAGAGATCCGCGGCGAGCGGTTCGTGCTTGCCGTGAGGTCGCGCCCGCATATCCCGCCCATCGACGGCCTGGCCGGTGTTCCGTACCTGACCTCGGACACGGTGATGCGGCTGGATCGGCTGCCGAAGTCGATGGTTGTGCTGGGCGGCGGGTACGTCGCCGCGGAGATGAGCCACATCTTCGGGTCACTGGGCACCGGCGTGACCATCGTGACACGTGGTGATCACATGCTTGTCTCAGCACGATCGTGACATCCGGTCGCGTTTCACTGAGCTGTACCGGAAGCGTTTCGACCTGCGGCTGGGCGCAACGGCCGAGTGCGTGGCCGCGACCCGTAAAGGGGTCCGCCTCAGCCTCGCCACGCTGGCGGGCTCCCAGACTGCCGAGGGCGGGGTGCTGCTGGTGGCAACCGGGCGGATACCCAACAGCGACCGGCTCGATGTCGCGGCTGCGGGAATCGAGGTGGATGCCCACGGGCATGTCCGCACCGACGACACCTACGCCACCAGCGTGCCGGGGATCTGGGCGCTCGGTGACCTTGCCAACCATTTCCAGCTCAAGCACATGGCCAACGCCGAGACCCGGCTGGTCCGCTACAACCTGCTGCATCCCGGCCAGCCGCGCCGGGCGCGGTTCACCGTGGTGCCCTCCGCGGTGTTCGCCGACCCGCAGATCGCCGCAGTGGGCGCAACCGAACAGGAACTGCAGGCCCAGGGCCGGGACTACCTCACCGCTGCCCGTTCCTACAGCGACGCGGCCTACGGCTGGGCGCTGGAGGACACCACCAGCTTCGTCAAGGTCCTCGCCGACCCCGAAAGCAGGCTGCTGCTCGGCGCCCACATCATCGGCCCCCAGGCCTCGACCCTGATCCAGCCGCTGATCCAGGCCATGTGCCTGGGCAAAACCGCCGACCAGGTCGCCTCCGGCGTCCTGTACATCCACCCGGCGCTCAGCGAGGTGGTCGAGCAGGCACTGCTCGGGCTGTGAGACCAGCGGCCTGCGCCTGGACGCCCCGGCCGCACCGCCGGATCGGGGTGGCATACCGGACGTGCCGGCTTACAGCGGCGCAGGGCCCTGCCTCGTCCTGTCAGTCGCGCGGGGACCAACCTTCCAGCCCGGGCGCGGCGGGCAGGTCCGGCTCGGTCTGCACGTAGTGGTTGAAGTAGTTGGTGAACAGGTTCGCCGCCACGTGGGCGAACAGTTCCGCCAGCTCGGCATCGCCCCAGCCCGCCTCCCGGGCCGCCTGCCAGGCCGCGTCTGAGACATACCCGACATTCCCGGCGATCTCGCGGGCCACCGCCAGCAGCGCGGCAAGCTTCGGGCCCAGGTGGGCCGCGCCGTCCCGGATCGCCACCGTCTCCTCCAGCGACCAGCCGGCCGCCTGCCCGCCCGCGGTGTGGGCGGACTGGCAGTAGGCGCACTTGTCCACCGCGGCCACAGCGAGCGCGATCGCCTCGCGGGTCTTGGGGTCGAAGCTGCCATGCCCGGCGATCGCCTGCTGGATGCCCTGGTAGGCGGCCAGCACCACGGGCGCGTGCGCCATCTCGGCGTGGATGTTCAGCAGCCGGCCCATCCTGCGTTCCAGCCGGCGCAGCGCCTCCCGGGACTGCTCGGGCGCGTCAGTGATGGTATGCACCGGTACCCGGGGCATCGTTTCCTCCTCATCTTCCGATCCGCTCCGCCGCGGCACATCTCGCCGTGCCCGGTGTTCGTTGCGTTCCTGCCGGGCACAACCAAAGACCGGGCCGGGCGGAATGCGGCATTGTCATCGGGCTGACAATCCCTGGCCTCGGGTCAGCCGAGCCACGCCCGGGCGGCCGCGATCACGTCGCTGGCCGGGGGGCGGTCGTTCGGGGTGCGGGGCCGCCAGAGCTGCCGCACCATGCCGTCGATCATGATGGCATCGGCGCCGAGCTGGCGGGTGTCTTCCACCGGCCGGGTGAGCCGGCGCCCGAGGGCCACCGAGGCGGCGTAGGTGGGGAGCGTGCCGGGCGAGTAGACCCGCCGCAGCGGGGCGCGGCCGATGCCGAGGCGCCGGTAGAGCACCCGGCCGGTGTCGGCGAGGACCAGGCCGGGCCAGCCGAGGTGGCGGGCGATCGCGGCCAGCGGCCGGGGCGGGCTGAAGCCCACCAGGATCAGGCCGATCCGCGGGTCCGCGGAGCTGGCAGCCTCGTGCACCTGGACCAGGTGCTGCTGGCAGGGCAGTCAATGCCGGTGCCGCAGGAGCACCAGGATCTGCACGCCGCCGATCCCGGCCAGCGACACGGGCTGCCCGCCGGGTGCTTCGGTGAGCCGGATGCCGGTCAGCTCGATGGTCACGTCTTCGGGTCGCGGCATGGTTGCCTCCCTGGGCTGGCATGGGTTGTTCCGGGCTGGCGCTGGTCGTTCAGACGGCGCACCGGTAGGGGCGGGGCAGGCTGCCGTCGGCCAGCCGCGCCGCGAAGAACCGTTCGGTGACCAGCCGCTTGCCGGCCGCGAGCGGGGTTCCCGGGCCGGCGAGCAGCATGTCCGGGCTGGTGGCGGCGTCCGCGCCGGCGGGATGCCAGTGCAGGCCGCCGGCGCTGACGGTCAGTTCCGGGATGGTGGTGCCGGCTTCGATGTCCAGGCCGGCCGGGGACAGGCCGCGGCGCAGGAGCGGCCGGACCGCGAAGGCCCCGCCCTCGATCCCCAGGCCGGCGAGCAGCCGGGCAACCTCGCCGGTCTCCGCGGTGTTCTGCGGGGTCTCGGTCATCGCGACCCGGACCGGCAGGCCGAGGCGCACCGCCTGCCGGATGCCGTCCATGGTCCGCGCCCAGGAGCCGCGGCCGCGGTGCGTGTCGTGGGTCTGCGGGCGGGCGCCGTCCAGCGAGGTCTGGATGATCAGGGTCCCGGCCTGCTGCGCGAGTGCGGCGAGCCCGGCCAGGCGCTGGCCGCGGAACAGCATCCCGTTGGTGAGGACGACGGTGGGCAGCAGCTGGCTGGCGTAGCCGAGCATCTCGATGATGTCCGGGTGCAGGAATGGCTCCCCGCCCGTGAGGTACAGCTCGGCGAACCCCTCGCCGACGGCTTCGTCGATGAGGTCCTGGAACTGCCCGGCCGGCATAATTCGGGGAGCCGCCTTGGGGGAGGAGGCGACCGCGCAGTAGTCGCAGGCCAGGTTGCAGTGGAAGTTCGTGTACACCCACAGCCTGGGCGGGAAGTACGCCGACCCGAATAGCGGGATCACCGGCCGGGCGGACTCATCCCCGCCCGCGGCGTGGCCGGGATCGCGACCGCCGGGGTCCTCGCGGGGGACCTCACGGCCGCCGTCGGCAGGAGCCGCGCCCCAGCCCCCGGCGGCCGGGCGGAACGCCTCCGGAAGGGCGGAGGCGTAGAGCTGGAGAACCGGCCGGCGGCGCGGTCGCGGGGCGGCAGGGCGGAAGGCCTCAGGAAGGGGGGAGGAGGAGAGGGGGAGCGGGCCGCGGGGCCGTTCGCGGGGCGGCAGGATCGCGACGCGGGTGGTCCACCAGCCGGTCTCGATCGTCTCGGCGAACGCCTCGGGCAGCCCGGCGCGGCGCATCGACGCGGCCTGCGCCGCCCAGTCGTACTCGAGCGGGACCAGCTCGGCGCGGGCGCTGCCGCCGTCGAGGTCGAGCACCGCGTACCACACCTCGCGGCGCCCGTCGTTGGCGGGCTTGCCGAGCACCCCCACGTTGACTACCAGGGTCCGGCCGACCCGGCGCTGCCACGGCAGCCCGGAATGCGTGCAGCAGATCACGTCGGCGCCGCTGGCGGCGACCCGCAGCCTGTGCCCGTCCTCGGGCAGCGACTCCCACCAGAAGTCGTTCAGCGCCAGCGGCGAGCCGTGCACCATGTGCAC
>OFHG01000406.1_pt1 | contig 17567 bp, 15 predicted proteins | sample 1521931 | NCBI WGS metagenome assembly OFHG01 (sample SAMEA2468438, study PRJEB22500) | soil metagenome | biome: Glassland; feature: Farmland; material: Clay | place: Australia | collected 2013-01-31 | depth 0.55 m
GCGAAGGACTTGTCGAATTTCCTGAGCAGATCGATCAGGGCCAGGCTTTTCGGGGAACGGAACGGCTGGTAGTTCTTAAGGAGCGTCAGTCCCATCAGGAGATTGGAGAACACCTTGCCGCGCCCGGCGTCCGTGATGCCCTGCATGTCCTTCACCAGTTGCGGGATGTTCAGGAACTCGGGCACCGGCGCCCATTCCTTGGTCTCCTTGTTGATCATCAGGGCGGTGCCCACGCCGCAGTTGGGATGGCAGCCGCAGCTCACCTGGCCCCACTGGGCCTCCGGCCCATGCACTAGGTCAGCGAAGTCCGCAAAGGCGCCCATCAGGGAGATAGGGAACCAGTCGCGGGTCGGTTCGGTGATGCCTGTCTGGTTTTTCACATCGCGCGCCAGGTGAGAAAGTGTGTAGCGTTGGCGCAGGCGCCGCTGCGGGGTGATGTCCTCGTCGCGGCCCGTAAACGATACGGGCTGGAACGCCACGAAGGCGACCTTCTTGGGATTTTCCCTTGCGAAGTTGACAATGGGCCCCACTTGGTCGTTGTTCAGGTTGTTCACAATCGTGATGACCAGGATGATCTCAATACCCGCCTCGTGCATGTTCTCAATCGCGCGTAGTTTCACGTCGAACAGGTTGCCGACCTGGCGGTGGCTGTTGGCGTCGTTGCCGATGCCGTCAAACTGCAGGTAGGCGTAACGGAGTCCCGCCTCAAAGGCCTGCCGGCAATACTCCTTGCTCTTGGCGAACTCGATGCCGTTGGTGGCCGCCTGCACGCTGTTGAAGCCGAGCTTGCGCGCATACTTCACGGCGTCAATGAAGTAGGGCGACATGGTGGGCTCGCCGCCCGAAAACTGCACCGACATCTGCCGGCGCGGCTTGATCTTCATGGCGTTGTCGAGGATTTCCTTGATGTCGTCCCAGCCCAGCTCGTGCACGAAGCCGACCTGGTTGGCGTCCATGAAGCAGGGGTCGCACATCATATTGCAGCGGTTGGTCAGGTCCACCGTCAGCACCGACCCGCGCCCGTGCTTGATGGTGCTGGAGCCGTGGTTGTGCAGCGTCTCGTCGTTGTGCGAGCGCATGTCGCGGCCGGGGAAATTCTTTTCAATCCACCGCAGGAAGTCCGCGTCCACGGCCATGATGTCTTCGAAGTGGCCGTGCTGCGGGCAATCCTTGACCATCCAGATCTGCCCGTCGCGCTCGATGATCTGCGCCTTGATTTCGCCCACTTTCTGGGTAAGCAGGTCTTTCCAATCCTTCGTGCCGTGGATGATCGCCTCGCGCGCTTCCTGCACGCAGGTGGGGCAAAGCGAATCGGTCTCACGCGGGAAGCCCAGCGTGGGCCGGGTCTTCTGCCACGATTTCAGCAGAGGTTTGTCCGACCATTTGGGCGTGAACGCCGGGCTCGGATTGTATTTGTTGAAAAACTGGATGGAGTCGAACACCACGCTGGCCGTGGTGGCCACCGCCGCGTCGAAGTATTTCATCAGCCGCTGGCCCTTGGTTCTCGGCATAATCTCAATTCCTCTCTCGTGGAATCATTCGAGGCCACTCGACTTTCAGCCCCGAAATAAAACACGGCGCCGGCCGCTTACAGCCCAGCGCTCGCTCAGTGCTGTGATTCTTTATAAGAACTTCCCAAAATATAACGTCGCTTCCTGACCGGAACGATACACCCTCCGGCACCTTCCAGCCTACGGAATATCACCTTCCACGGTAAGGCTTTTCCGCCCAATGGGGATTATTGGGGGTCGGATGGGGGGATTCGTGAGGCGAATGGGAACGGCCAATCCCATGAAAAATCAATGATTTGGCACAATTCGGGGCCGCAGGCCCCATGCCCGTCAAAGAATTTCGAATCCGCGCGCCAGACTTTGCCCGGAAGCATTCCCATTGGGTTAACATTAAACCGTTGGCCGCCATGCTGAATGTCAAACGGCGCGCGCTTGAAATCGGTTTTGACCTCGCAGGAGTGGCGCCTCTCGCGGCGTGGAAGGACCTGGAATTCTCCCGCCGCTGGCTCGCGCGGGGCTTCGGCGGCGAGATGCGCTATCTCTCGAACCCCAAACGCTGCGACCCACGCAGGATTCTTCCCTCCGTCCAATCGGTCGTCTGCGTCGGGCTGATTTACAACGCACCGTTGCCGTACTCGGAAGAAGTCAAAAATCAGAAATCAGAAGGCAGAAGCCGGGGCTCGGGAGAAAGAGGCAGAGCAGCGACCACCGAAACCCGAACCCCGAATCCCGAACCCCGCGGCTGGATTTCGCGCTACGCCTGGGGCCAGGATTACCACGAAATCATGCGCGCGAAGCTGGAAACCTTGCGCGCGGAAATCGAGAAGTCGGCTCCGGGAGTCGAGACGCGCGCTTTCGTGGACACCGGCCCCATCGTCGAGCGCGCCTTTGCGCGCCTTTCCGGCATCGGCTGGATGGGCAAGAACACCTGCCTGATCAACGAGCGGAAAGGTTCGTGGTTTTTCTTGGGCGTGATTCTGACCAACCTCACCCTCGGGCCCGATTTGCCCGCGCCCGACCGCTGCGGCTCCTGCACCGCGTGCCTGGAAGCCTGCCCCACCGGCGCCCTGGTCGAGCCCTACGTCATGGACGCCTCGCGCTGCATTTCCTATTTGAATATCGAACTTAAAGGCTCAATACCCGAAGAGTTTCGCACCTTGATGGGCAACAATATCTTCGGCTGTGATATTTGCCAGGATGTGTGTCCGTGGAACGGGCGTCCGTCGTCAGTCGTCCATGGTCCGTTGTCCGTTGTCAGTGGTCAGTCGCCAGTCGTCAATCGTCAGGCGCCCGAGTTCGAATACTCGCCACGATTACGTTCTATAGAGCTGCGACAGAGACGGGCCGCGACAACCACGGCGGCAGAATTCCAGCCACTGACGCTAACCGCCGAGGATGCTCAAAGAGGAAACTGGAAAATGGGAAATCGAGACTCGAAATTCGAAACTCGAAATTCGGCATTCGCCAATCGGCAATCCTCTTCCCCCGAGTCCCGAGTCCCGGGTCCCGAGTCCCGGGTCTTTTCACTGTTCAATCCTTCTCTCGAAACGCTCGCCTCGCTCAGCCAAGATGATTTCCGCCGCATTTTCGCGCACTCGCCCATCAAGCGGGCAAAATACCGCGGTTGGCTGCGGAATTTGTGCGTGGCGATGGGGAATTCCGGCGATGCGCGGTTCGTTCCGAAGCTTGAGGAACTCGCCGCGCACCCCGACCCGCTGGTCCGCGAGCACGCCGCGTGGGCGCTCGAGCGTCTCACAGGAATCGGAATAGGTTAAGCAGCTCTTCGCGCTTCACGCCCTTGTGCTGAGTCACGGAGCGAAGGATCGCATTGAGCGTTCCAACTCTTAAGCTCTGATGGGCTGGAATCGCGATGCGCTGGTGGGAGGGCTCTTCGGTTTCCAGGATGATGTGGCTGCCCTCTTGCTGAATGACCTGATAGCCGCATTGCCGACAGAGGACTCGGACCAAATCTTTGCCGCTCAAGTCTCTCGGCAATTTCATCCCAAGGCCAGCATTTCGTCACGAGTCATGTGGAGCCTGATCATGGAAGGCTTTTGCGGCCGGTCGAAGTAGTACGCCGCCACAGCTTCTTTAACGTTGTGGCGCAGACCTTCCCAGTCATCGGCCTGCGTGAAAATGGCCTCGGTGAGGCACTCGGCAACGTAGCCGCCGTCCGCTTCCTGCGTGACTTCGAAGATCAGTTCGCCCATGGGCTCAGCTTAGCCCATTCGGCCATACGGGGCAAGGGCGGGGGGAGGATCGGATGAAGGGTCGCCTCCGGGAAAGCGACCACGCCGCGTGGGCGCTCGCGCGTCTCCGCGGCGTGTCACGACCGGAAGGTGATTAAGCTTTGGCGGCCTTGCCCTGATAGCGCGGGACGAATTCTTCCGCCACGAAGGTTTCAAAAGAAGTTTTCGTCGTGTTGCGCTCGGATCGATTCTCGAGCGCAACCATGTAGCCGTTGTTGAGCGATTCCGCCATCTCAAGCAGCAGGCCGGCCACGCTGTCGGACATTCCCATTTGCACCAGCGCCTGCTTCATTTGTTGCGGTGGCAATTGGTTATATTTCAGGTCGGATTTGCCGATCGCTTTGCCGATGATGGACGCAACCTCTTTGTAAGTCACGTCGCGCTGCCCGAGCAGCTCGCGCGCTTCTTTTCCTTTGAAGTCGCGTTTGGCCAGCAGTTCCGCCGCGGCCGCGCCGATATCGCGGGTCGCAATCATGGGAATAGCAAGGTCGGCGCGCAGCGGCCCGCCCACAAATCCGAAATTCCGGATGACATTGACCTGAGGCAGGACGTTCTCCATGAAATATCCGGCGCGCAGGTAAACCGCCTGAAGATCGTTGATGGCGGCCAGTTTCTCTTCCAGCCCGTGCAGGCCCACCACCGGGCCGGTTTTCTCCGACTTGTCCGCGCCGATGCTCGAGAGCGCCACCACGCGCTTCACACCGGCACCCTTGACGGCCGCGGCCAGCGCGTCCGTCACTCTTTCCTGGTAATCCCTGCCGTCAGGAGCGCTGATGTTGGGCGGCACCATCAGGTAGGCGGCGTCCGCGCCCGCAAACGCTTTCGCGAGCGCGCTCGCGTCCGTGGCGTCGGCGGTAAAAGCTTCGGCGCCCTTCTTGGTAAAACGCGTCAGGTGGCCGCCGCTGCGGCCAATCACGCGCACCTTCTCGCCCCGGCCGAGCAAAGCCTCAGCCACCACACTTCCCGTATTTCCGCTTGCACCGACAATCGCGATCATAAGCAACACCTCCGTTGGGGATGAAGCATTAGATGCACAGCGGGCGCAGTCGGTGCATTCATGGACGGTGAACAATTCCGGGTGCGGGAGCGAAAGACGGGGCGTTCGGGTATATCCTTGGCCGGATCATCTTCCCTATCGGAAGACCGGGGACTTTCTGAGAGCGGCGTGGTTGGTTTAGTAGTGGTATCTCGCCTGAAGAAAATCGACGCGGTTCGCCGTCACCCTGTAAACCAGCAGGTGTTCCTGGGTGATTCTTCTCGACCAGCAGCCCGCCAGCACATATTTCAGCGGCTCGGGCTTGCCGATTCCCAAGAAAGGGTCGCGCAGCACGGCTTCGACGAGTTCCAGAATGCGAAGGGCGGTCCGGCGGTCCGTCTCCACCCAATGCCGCAGGTCCTGACGAAACTCGGGGTGAAACACCGCCTCGCGTTCAGCGGGCGGAGCCAAGGCCCCTCTTCTCACGGAGGTTTGCCCCCGACTCCGGTTCGCCGGCGCGCCGCCGGGCGCGACGCAAGGCGCGCAGCAGGCGGCGGGCGTTGGCTGGAGAACGAAGCAGATGGGCCGTCTCCGTCAGGCTTGCCAGTTCGTCGGCAGGAACCAGTGCAACGTCCTTCGCGGTCTTGCGCCGCACGATGACCACTTCGTGGTCCTCGGCCACCTGCTTCAGGATTGAGGCCAGCCTCTGCCGCAAATGGGTGTAGGTGGTTTCGACAGGCAATGCGAACCTCCAGCAATACTGTACAGCTTTCCTGTACGTGTCGCAATGCCCAAGACACGACCGGGCTTCGGCGGCCTTGACTCAGGTCACCCGCATGGCGCGGCGTGGGCAAGGTCTCGCACGCAGGCGAGGCACGCGGCAATCTGTTCCCGGCTCAAGTCGGGCAGCTCCGAGATAATTTCTTCCGCGGTCCTGCCTGCCGCCAGATACCCAAGAACCAGACTGACAGGGATGCGAGTTCCCTTCAGGCGCGGCCTGCCGCGAAGGATCTCAGGTTCACTCGTAATAAAGTCTTTCCATTCAACCGGCATCTTGCCCTCATGATATGCGAAAAACACGATCAATGGGTAGTCCCATCTTGCCCGCGACAGCCGTCGTCAGGAGAGTAGGGACTCGAGCCGGGCGGGTTGGGAAAGTATGGTTGGAGCGCATTCGAAGGCTGGGACCGAATCACGTATGATGGTGCGCCGGGGTAGTGCATGGGCGAACTCGATGTCGTTACCGGAGCGTTCAGCTACACGGGCAAATACATTGCCCGGCGGCTGGTTGCAGCGGGGCGGCGCGTGCGCACGCTGACGGGGCACCCTGCGCGGCCGCATGAATTTCCACCCGCCCAGGTTGAGGCGGTCCTGTACAACTTCCAAAATCCCGCCGCCCTCGAGCGCAGCCTGGAAGGCGCGCACACTCTCTACAACACCTACTGGGTGCGCTTTGAGCACGGCGGCGATTCGTTTGAAAAAGCCATTGCCAACACTCGCGCGCTGATTCGCGCCGCGGAGGCGGCGGGCGTGCGCCGGTTCGTTCACCTCAGCGTGACCAACCCGTCGCTCGATTCGCCGCTTCCTTACTACCGCGGCAAAGCCTTGCTTGAGCGGGCTATCGCAGAATCGAAACTCTCTTACGCCATCGTCCGGCCGACGGTGGTTTTCGGCGTGGAAGACATTCTGATCAACAACATGGCCTGGGTGATTCGCCATTGGCCCGTGTTTGCCGTGCCCGGCTCGGGCGAGTACCTCCTGCAACCGGTGTTCGCGGAAGACGTGGCGGAGATCGCGACGAGCGCCGGCGCTCACGATAAGAGCGAAATCCTCGACGCCGCGGGGCCGGATACGTTCACCTTCAACGAGCTGGTCGAGCTGATCGCCCAGGCGCTCGGGCGGCGCGTGCGCCTGCTGCATTTAAGCCCCGGCCAGACGCTCGCTCTGATTCGGATGCTCGGCCTGGCCGTGCGCGACGTGATTTTGACTCGCGAAGAAATCGCCGGCTTGATGGCGAACCTGCTGGTTTCGCATGAGCCGCCGCGCGGCCGGGCGCGGCTCGTCGATTGGATGGAAGAAAACTCCACGAGACTGGGCGCCGGCTACGCTTCCGAGCTCGACCGGCACTTCCGCGGCCGGTGAATTCCCTCCTTGGAGACGGGCAAGAACGGGGGCACCGATTGGACACCGGGTGCAAGCCGCGCTGTGCCCGCAAGACCTGTAATTTCAGGCTGTTGCGGGACTGATTTTCGACATATATTCGTTGTAACGATTATCGTGTGAACGCATCTAAGACACCGTGAACGGCAAAATCACCGCGAAGGAGTGATGAACAATGACCACCCTAATGCAAGCTCCGCAAGTTGCGACCAAGGTTTGGGAGATTGACCCCGCGCATTCGAGCGCGCAGTTCAGCGTGAGGCACATGATGATCGCGAACGTCAAAGGCGAGTTCACCAAGGTTTCCGGACGAGTCAACTTCGACCCTGAGAATCCTGAGGCGTCTTCGGTCGAAGCGCACGTGGACGTGAACAGCATTTCCACGCGCGAACCCGATCGCGACGCGCATTTGAAAAGCGCCGATTTCTTTGATGTGGCCAAGTTTCCGAACATGACCTTCAAGTCCAAGAGGATTGTGAAGAATTCCGACGGAAGCCTGCAGCTCGTCGGTGACCTGACGATTCACGGCGTGACGCGCGAGACGGCATTCGCCCTGGAAGGCCCGACAGCGCCCCTCAAGGATCCCTGGGGCAACGTTCGCCGCGGCGCTTCCGCCACGGCCAGGATCAACCGCAAGGACTTCGGGCTCACCTGGAACGCGGCGCTCGAAGCCGGCGGCGTTCTGGTGGGTGACGAGGTCAAAATCACACTGGACGTGGAGTTGGTTCAGAAAGCGGCGCCCGCGGCGGGTGAGAAGAACTGAGCGGGCTCAGAGCTTGAGCCCGTTGGGGACCATGGGCAGCGCGCGCAGGCGCACGCCTGTCGCGTCGAAGATGGCGTTGCCGACGGCCGGCGCGAGCCCGACCAGCGGCGTCTCTCCCGCCCCCGCCGAAGGTTGATCTTTGCGGTCAATGAGAATCACTTCGATCGCCGGCACATCGGAGAATCGCGGCACGCGATACTGCGCCAGGTGCGGATTCATGATGCGGCCGTTCGAGAACTCGATGGCCTCGAACAGCGCACCGCCCAGGCCCATGATGTTCGCGCCCACAATCTGATTCCTCAGGCCGTTGGGGTTGACCACCGCGCCGCAATCGAACGCGGTCACCACACGCACCACGCGCACGCCGCCGGTTGATTTCTCCGCGGCCACTTCCGCGCAGGTCGCGACGTAGCCGCCTTTTTCAAAACCGCCGCCCATGCCGAAGCCGTGCCCGGACGGTTTGGGCGCTTGGCCCCAGCCGAATTTCTGCGCCGCCGCTTTGAACACGTCCTTCAACCGCTCGTCCTTCAGATTCTTCAGACGAAACGCCAGCGGATCCATTTGGGCGGCGTGCGCCAGGCCGTCCATGTGCGACTCGCGCGCGAAGTGGTTGGCCGTGGCCGCCAGACCGCGATAGGAACCTTGCCGCAGAGGAGAATGGACGGGATGAAACTCGATGCGCTGGTTCGCAACTTCGTAATACGTCGCAATCGCTGCGGCGCCGGAGTTGTAGTTGTGAAACTCCCAGGCAACCAGTGTCCCGTCAGCGCTGATACCACTCTTCACCTCAATCACGCCCGCGGGGCGGAAGTAAGCCCAAGTGAATTCTTCTTCGCGCGTCCACACCAGCTTGACGGGCTTCCCGGCCCCTTTCGCCAGGCGCGCCGCGGCAACCGCAGCTTCTCCGGTATGCTTGCCGCCGTAGCCCGAGCCCATGTCCGGCATGATGACGCGAACGGAGCCGGAGGGAAGGCCGAACGCCTGCGCCAGCTCGTCGCGCACCGCGAAGGGCCGCTGCGTGCCGGTCCAGACGGTAAGCTTGCCGTCATTCCATTGCGCCGCGGCGGCGCGCGGCTCGAGCGGCACGTGGGCGATGTATTCGACCGTGTAGGTTTCTTCCAGGCGATGCGCGGCGGAGGCCAGCACGGCTTCGACGTTCCCTTTTTCGTCGCGCTCACGGCCCGGCTCGGCGTTCTTCTTCAGATAGTCGAACAGCTCGCGGTTTGAAATCTGCGGCGTGGTTTTCCATTCCGCATGGATGGCCGCAATCGCCCGCATCGCTTCGAGTTCACTGGGCGCGGCAACGCCGACGAAGTCGCCGTCGTGGACCACGGTCACTCCGGGCATGGCCTGAGCGCCGCTCGCATCCAGCGAGATGAGCGTAGCGCCAAACGCCGCGGGCCTCAGGACCTTCCCAAACAGCATACCGGGAAGGATGGTGTCGGCGGGATAGGTATGCCGGCCGGTGACGAAATCGCGCCCATGCACCTTGGGCACGGAAGTCCCCGCGATCTTCCACTGCACGGCAGGCTCCAGAGGATCGCCTTCGACGATGGCCTGCGCCAGGGCTTGTCCTTTGGCCAGCACTTCGTATGGGGCGCTGCGGTGCGTGGCGGGATCGGAGACCCTGCCTTCTGCGGCGACCAGCTTCGCAGCATCCACCTTCCAGGCCTTGGCCGCGATTTCGACCAGCGTGTCGCGCGCCGCCGCGGCCACGCGGCGAAGCTGCAAGTTCATCGTCGGCGTGGTGCGGCTGCCGAAGGTTCCCATGTCGAACGGCGTCTGCTCGGTGTCGCCCATCACTAGTTGAACGGCGCCCAGCGGCACATGCAGCTCCTCCGCCACGGCCTGCGAGAGCGAGGTGCGAATGTTCTGGCCGATTTCGACCTTGCCGGTGAAAACGGTCACCACGCCGTATTCGCCGATGTGCAGCCAGGCCCCGATATTCTTCGGCAGGTTCTCTTCGACCCGGAAACTCCGGCGCCCGGATTCCTGCGCCCCGAAACCTTCACGCAGGACCAGAAACACGGCAATGCCGCCGCCCATGATTTTGAAGAACTCGCGCCGGCCGAGCGCGAGCGGCGAGCGGCCGCCTTCGGTCTGATCGAAGTGATAGACCGGACCGGAATCGAACTCGTATCGCTCGGGCTCGACGCTGAATTCAGGATGGCGCTCGTCGGACATCGTCAAGACTTCTTGCTTGCCGCCGCGGCGCGCTGGATCGCTTCCACGATGCGTGGATAGGTCCCGCAGCGGCAGATGTTGCCTTGCATGAAATGGCGGATCTGGTCTTCGCTCGGGTTGGGCTGCGATTCGAGCAGCGCGGCCGCGGTCACGATCATCCCGGAAGTGCAGTAGCCGCACTGGAGCGCTTCGGCGTCCAGGAAAGCCTGTTGCACGGGATGAAGGCGGCCGTTCTTCTCCAGGCCTTCGATGGTGGTGATGGATTTGGCGCCGACGGCGCCGACTTTGGTAATGCAGGAGCGGCGGGGATTGCCTTCGATCAGAACCGTGCACGCGCCGCACTGGCCCTCGCCGCAGCCGTATTTCGAGCCGGTCAGGCCCAGGCGGTCGCGCAGCACGCTGAGCAGGCTTTCGTCCGCATCCGCCTGGAGGGCGTAGGTCCTTCCGTTAATGCGAAGCTCGGTGACCTTGGGCATACCAAACAACCGACTCACATGTCGGCCGTCGTTGGAGCATTCACGACCGCAGCCAATCGGATCTTGGTCTCGATGCCTTCCAGCGGGTCGAGCGAATCAAAGGCGCCGAGCGCTTTGGCGTGCTCATACATCCACTCAACCAGTTGCAGGTTCCGGCGAAAATCCACAGGCTCGCTGCGGATGTATTCGGCTTCCCATTTTTCCCACAGGGCTGCGTCTTTGATCAAGTGCGCCTCGCCAAGGCCGGTTCAGCCGCCCGCGGCCCACTCGCACACGAGGCCGCGGGCAACTGATCCGGACGCGGGTTACTTTCCGGTTGTGAACCGCTTCTCGATGGCGTCCCAGTCCACGACGTTCCACCAGGCCGCGATGTATTCGGGCCGGCGGTTCTGGTACTTCAGGTAATAGGCGTGTTCCCAGACGTCCAGTCCCATGACCGGAAACTTACCTTCCATGAGTGGCGAGTCCTGGTTGGCGGTGGAATAGATGTCGAGCTTTCCTCCCGCCTTCACCAGCCACGCCCAGCCGGAGCCGAAGCGCGAGCCGGCCGCGGCGTTGAACTTTTCCTTGAACTGATCGAATCCGCCGAAAGTGCTCTTGATGGCCTCGGCGACCTTCCCCGAAGGCTGGCCACCCTTCTTGGGACCCATGATGGTCCAGAACATGGAGTGGTTGGCGTGCCCGCCGGCGTTGTTGCGCACGGCGGTGCGGATGTTTTCCGGAACGGCGGCGCAATTATTGGCCAGCAATTCTTCCAGAGTCTTTCCGGAAATGTTGGCTGATTCCAGAGCTTTATTCAGATTGGTCACGTAGCCGTTATGGTGCTTGCCGTGGTGGATTTCCATCGTCATCTTGTCAATGTAGGGTTCCAGAGCGTCGAAAGCGTAGGGCAGAGCTGGGAGCGTGAACGGCATAGAACCTCCTTTTGTCGGTGCGGCTGAAGTACCCATCATAACCTCCAAAGTTGGATTTTCCCCGCCCTCCTGCGTTTGCGGGAGGGCGGCCTTAGGCGCCCATCCATCCGGCGCCCGTATTTGCAGTCCCTGGTCCCTCCGGCACATCAGCGGGGCAAAGGGAAATTTCGCCCCTGGAGGAACTCTTCGCTAGGGCCTGCTTCGAAAACTTCAATACCCTGGTGACTTAAGCTTATCACACCCGAAGGCGATGGGAGACGCCTTTGGAAGGTGAGGCTTGGACCGTCCGGCCGGGCATGAGCGCGCCATGGATTTCCACGATAAGAAGAGTTTCACACTGAGAGCACGGAGGAAGCGCACGGAGAACGCGGAGAAAGCGTGAGGACTTCTCCGTGTCCTCCGCGGCCAGGTTCGCGGGGCCAGTATTCGGTTGGACGCTCCGTGCACTCCGTGTGAAACGTTTCCTCGATTTCGCTCCTCTTCCCCATGAATGATCCGTCTTAAGGTTCTGGCTTCTGCCCGGCCAGCGCCGGCCAACTGGATTTGTCGAGCACGAGGGTGCGGACCGGGAAAGGAATCTCAATGCCTTCCTGCTCAAACCGCTTGACGATGCGTTTGCGCAGCTCGCTCTGCACCAAATACTGGTCCGTGAATTTTTCCACCTGAACAATCAGCGAAAAATCCAGCGACGAATCTCCGAATCCCGGAATGAAGCGGACGAAAGGTTCGGGGAAGGCCATCAATCCTGGGACGCGGTCCCCGACGGCGTCGCGCGTCGCCTCCAGCAGCGCCTTTTCCACGCGGCCGGGATCCGACCCGTAAGCCACCCCAACCTGCAAGACGTAGCTCATGCGGTCTTCAGGAAGGGAATAGTTTGTAATCACGGCCTTGGCGAGCGTCGAATTGGGGATGACCACCAGGTTGTTGGCGAGCATGCGGATGGAAGTCGAGCGCCACCCGACGCGGACGACAAAACCCTCCTGCCCCGAATCGAGCTTGATATAGTCGCCCGGGCGAATGGGCCGGTCGGCCATGATATAAAGTCCGGCGAAGAAATTGCTGAGGGTTTCCTGCAAAGCCAGCGCCACGGCCACGCTGCCCACGCCCAGCGTGGTCCACACTGCGGTGAGATGAATGCCCAGGTTCTCCAGGATGATGACCACGGCGACCAACGCGAACAGCGCGCGAACGATAAGCGTCGCGGGGGCGGCCACCTGTTCCAGCCCCGGGTTCTTCTCGCTGGCCCGGCGCAAGAACAGGATGAAAATCTTGGCGGGAAAGTAGAAAAGAACGATGATGACCAGCGCCACAATCAGCTTGGAGCCGATCAGTTCAAATTTGTGCGGCAACTCGACGATTTCGAGGCCCGTGTAAAGTCCGGTCAGCAAAAGAAGTGGCACGGGCAAAGACTGGAGAAGCGCGAAGAGGAGTTCTCCCCGCTTGCCGCGCAGCTTGACGCTCCAGTGATGAAAAAAGCGATTCAGAGCAAAGCCGATCATCAGGGCGATCAAAAGGACGACGGCCAGCGCGGCCAGGTCCACCATGTATGGGCGGACGTTCAAGCTTCGAGCCAGGTCGTGCAGCATCTAAGTCTCCTTCGGCAAGCGACGAGAATAGCTCGACCGGGATGATTGCGCAATCTCGCCTCGGCGGAAGGCATCCGGTCTCCTGAAACGCCTTCCTCCCGCCAATGACCGTTGGGGGGGCCTGGAAAGATGGCTCCGCGCGGACGTGCCTGTGATAGCGTGATAGAATGAATCAAGGGTGGATTGCAGGGATTCACAGCCAGAGGACTCGGCTGAAACTAACGCGGAACTGAGGTAGCAGGACGATGGCCAACAAACCCAAACCGGTGCAGGAGTTCAGCGAACTGCCGATTCTGCCGGTTCGCGACACGGTCCTGTTCCCCAACGCGATCCTGCCCCTGACGGTGGGGCGCGAAAGCTCGCTCAAGCTGGTTTCTGAACTCGAAGGGGAGAACAAATTCATCGCCGTGGTGGCGCAGCGCGACCCGCGCGTGGACAATCCCCAGGCCGTGGACCTGTATCAGATCGGCACCGCGGCCTACATTCACAAGATCATCAAGCTGCCCAGCCAGAGCCTTTTCATCTTCGTGGAAGGCTTGCAGCGGCTCGCCGTCGAGGAAGTCGTCCAGGTCGAGCCCTACATGCGCGCCAAGGTCAAGAACCTCCCTGACCCGGGCGTGCCCGCCGACCGGCCGGAGTTTGAGGCGCTGCAGCGCAACGTGACTTCGCTTTTCCAGCAGGTGGTGCAGCTTTCGCCCACCCTTTCCGACGATTTGCAGACGGTGGTGATGAATATTGACGACCCGTCTCGGCTGGCGGATTTCATCGCCGCCAACCTGCCTTCGCTTTCGCACACGGAAAAGCAGGAGCTCCTGGAAAGCCTCGACCTGGGCACACGCCTCGAGCGCCTGAACAAGCACCTGGCGCGCGAGCTGGAAGTGCAGCAGCTCCGTTCCAAAATCCAGTCCGACGTTCAGGACCAGGTCACCCAGAGCCAGCGCGAGTATTACCTGCGCGAGCAGATGAAGGCCATTCAGAAGGAACTGGGCGACGCCGACGAGGCTCAGGAAGTGGAAGAGTTGCGCCACAAAATCGAAGCGGCGGGGATGAGCGAGGAAGCCAAGAAAGAGGCCTTCCGCGAGCTCGGACGCCTGAGCAAGATGCCGCCCGCCGCCGCCGATTATCACGTGACGCGCACTTACCTCGAATGGCTGATCGCCCTGCCGTGGAACAAGTTCAGCGACTTGAAGGTTGATCTGCGCAAGGCCAAGGAAGTCCTCGACGCCGACCACTACGACCTGGAAAAGGTCAAGGAGCGCATCCTCGATTACCTGGCGGTGCTGCAACTGAAGCCGCAAATGAAAGGCCCCATCCTTTGCTTCGCGGGGCCGCCCGGCGTGGGCAAGACGTCGCTGGGCAAATCCATCGCCCGCGCGCTGGACCGCAAATTCGTGCGCATGTCGCTGGGCGGCATCCACGACGAGGCGGAAATCCGCGGCCACCGCCGCACCTACATCGGCGCCCTGCCCGGGCAGATCATTCAGGGCATCCGCCGCGCCGAAACGCGCGACCCCATCTTCATGCTCGACGAAGTGGACAAGATCGGGCGCGACTTCCGCGGCGACCCCTCCTCCGCGCTGCTCGAAGTGCTCGACCCGGAGCAGAACTCGCACTTCCGCGACAATTACCTGGACGTGCAGTTCGACCTTTCGCGCGTGCTCTTCATCTGCACCGCCAACGTGCTCGACACCATTCCGCCCGCGCTGCTCGACCGCATGGAAATTCTCGATCTGCAGGGCTACACGGAAGAGGAGAAGATCGAAATCGCCATTCGCCACCTGATTCCGAAACAGACGGAAGAGCACGGCGTGAAGGCGCCCGAGCAGATCGAATTCTCGCGCCCGGCGCTGGCCTACGTCATCCGGCACTACACGCGGGAAGCGGGCGTCAGAAATCTGGAACGCGAGATCGCCACGCTGTGCCGCAAGCAGGCGCGCAAGCTGGCGGAAGGCTCGACGGAAAAACTGGTCGTGACCGAGGAAAACATCCCGCAATCCCTCGGCGTGCCGCGCTTCCGGCCGGAGGCGGAAATCGTGGACCGCACGCGCCAGCCGGGCGTGGCGATCGGCCTCGCCTGGACGCCAGCGGGCGGCGACATCCTGTTTGTGGAATCGACCGTCATGAAGGGCGGCAAGAATTTCACCATGACCGGCCACGTGGGCCAGGTGATGCAGGAATCCATGCAAGCGGCCCTCGCCTGGGTGCGCGCGCACGCTTCCGATTACGGACTCGACCCGGAGTTTTTCCAGCACAACGACTTGCACGTGCACGTCCCGGCGGGAGCCATCCCCAAGGACGGCCCTTCGGCCGGCGTGACCATGGTCACGACGCTGATCTCGGCCCTGACCAAGCGCCCCGTGCATGAGCGCCTGGCCATGACCGGTGAAATCACCTTGAGCGGGCAGGTGCTGCCGGTGGGCGGCATCAAGGAAAAAGTTCTGGCCGCCAAGCGCGCCGGAATCAAAAAGGTCCTGCTGCCGGCGGAAAATGAGCCCAACGTCCACGAAGACCTGTCGCCCGAAATTCTGGAAGGGCTCGAGGTCACGTACGTCAAGGCAATCGGCGAGGTTGTGGATCTGGCCTTGGAAAAGAATCCCGTCTCCGCGGACGATCTGAAAGCGCGCCATGCGGCGCTGACGACCGCCACCGCGGGTCCGCCGAATTAAAGCGGCGGGCGCAGGAGTTGCGCGCCTTTTAGCTGACCCGCGGCCGCAACCCCGCCACGCGGACAGGGATTGCCATTACACTAATTAATAAGTCACGGAATATCCCATTGGAGGCGTGATATGAGCGGAGAGCAAGCCAAGGTTCAGGGGACGGCTACAGGCGTGGTGAAGCAATCCCAAGCCGTGCAGTTGAAAGAAGTCGCCGCCGGCACGGCCACGCAGATGCACGTCCTGATCGGCCCTGACGACGGTGCGCCGCACTTCGCCATGCGCCGCTTCGTGATGGAAAACGGCGGCGGAATGCCCGCCCACACCAACCAGGTGGAGCACGAGCAATACGTGCTGCGCGGGTGCGCCGAGGTGGGCATCGGCGGCAAGGTGCACCAGGTGCGCGCGGGCGATGTGCTCTACATTCCCGCCGGCGCCCCGCACTATTACAAGGTGCTCGAGGGCCCCTTCGAATTCCTCTGCATGGTTCCCAACGCCCCCGACCAGATCGAAATCGTCCCCGACGGGTGCTAGCCAATCCGCCGATTACATCGGGCTTCTCGCCTCCCGGTGGGTTTCCAGTTGAGTGCCTACGGTAAAAACCCCGCCGCTTCCGCCAGTTAATTTATCGCAGACTATTAGCTCACCGGCCAGTCAGTTACCTATTGACAACCACCCGGCGAGGCGAGAAGATGTCCCCGGGTGGGCGCCCAGGCAGAGATTCGAGAAGCCCCGTCTCCCCTGCCGGGCTCAAGATGGACATTCCTAAGAGGCGCAGAAGCGACCGTATTTTGGCTCCGTTGCGGATTCTTGTCACGGGGCTGGACGGGGGCGCGGCGCGCTTCGAAGAGGAGACGATCACCGTCAGCGTCAACAGGCACGGAGCCTGCATCAGCCTTCTGCATGAATTGCAGCCTGAACAGAAACTCTCTATTCGCAATCTGGAAAACGATGTCGAGACGCAGTTTCGCGTGGTGGGCGAGTTGCGCCGCGTCTTTGGCGAGCGCCGTGAATGGGGCGTGGAGATGCTCGGCCCGGAATGCAACATCTGGGGCTTGGATTTCGAGCCGCCGCCCGACCACGTCCAGCCCAAAGCGCTCATCTGCTGTTCCCAGTGCAAGAACGGCTCGCTCTGTTCTCTTTCTTCCATTGAATACGACGTTCTGCTGGCGGCCGGAAAGGTTTCCCGCCACTGCGAGTCGTGCGGCGAAACCACGCGCTGGGAGCCCTGCAAACAATGCGTGGACACCTATGTCCCGGCGGCGCCCGCTGTCGAGCGTCACGACGAGCGCCGCAAGCACCGGCGCCTGAGCTTGAGCATGCTGGTGCGCGTCCGCAACCCTGACGGCGAAAGCGAAGTGGCGCAGACGACCGACGTCTCCAAGGGCGGCGTGCTTTTCGTGGCCCGGCACAGGCATCGCGCCGGTGACATTCTCTATTTAACCCTGCCTTCCACCGACAAACCTCTCCCCACCGAAGTGCGGGCGCGTGTCGTTCGCACCAAGCCGGCCGAGCGCGGAACTCTTTGCGCGGTCAAGTTCGAGCCCGCCTGAATCGCCTCTGCCACAAGCCGCGGAGCCGCGTAATAGTCCGGGCGCGACTGGCTCTTTAGCGCGGCGATGCTGTTTTTTTGCCCGTCGTCGTTAGTCCGCAGTCCGTTGTCAGTAGCCGGAAGCCGGTGTCCGGATTTTCGCCTGCCGGGTTTCGAATTTCGAGTTTCCAATTTCGAGTTTCGTTTCTGATTTCTAATTTCTGGTTTCCGCCTTCTCGCTTCTGCTCGCCACTCATCACTCGTCGCTTCTTCCGTTCTGTGTTATAAGTCTGGCATGGGCAGTCTTCGCCAAGGGTCATTCCGTCTCGCCCACGTCGCCGGAATAGACTTGTTCCTTCACTGGTCGTGGTTTCTGGTGGCGGCATGGGAAATTGAGGCGCGCGCCGGGACCTATTCCTCCGTCTCCTGGAACGTGCTCGAATACCTGGCCCTGTTTCTGATCGTGACGCTGCACGAATTCGGGCACGCGCTGGCCTGCCGCCAGGTGGGCGGCATAGCCAACCGCATCGTGCTGTGGCCGCTGGGCGGGGCGGCGTATGTGC
>OFHG01000407.1_pt1 | contig 17562 bp, 14 predicted proteins | sample 1521931 | NCBI WGS metagenome assembly OFHG01 (sample SAMEA2468438, study PRJEB22500) | soil metagenome | biome: Glassland; feature: Farmland; material: Clay | place: Australia | collected 2013-01-31 | depth 0.55 m
TCGAAGTGGATGCGGCCCGCTGATCCGGAGGGGCCGGCGGGTGGCCCTCCGGCACGCATCTCGGAAGCATTCCTTGCAGGCCGTCGTGGCATCGAGAGTTTGTCGCGGGGCCAGAAGAAAACATCAGCGAAAGTACTAAAGTACTGTAGCTTTATCGGCCTTTTACGTACTTAAGCTGTTAATCCCCTTTCGCCTGTATTTTCTTGATGATTCCTCATCCTTTCTGAAAGAATTCACTCGCTATGGTAATCGGAGACCGAATTCGGGCCTTGCGCGAGCAGAAGGGGCTTTCGCAAGGCCAGATCGAAAAACGCACCGGCTTGCTGCGCTGCTACATCTCCCGGGTGGAGAACGGCCACACCGTGCCGTCCATCGACACGGTGGAAAAACTGGCCCGCGCTCTGGAAGTTCCGCTCTACCAGATTTTCTGGGATGGAGAGGAAATTCCGGCGCTGGCGAACCTGCCCGGAAGAATGACAGAGAGTGAAGTCGCGACGAATGAGTCGCCCGAACGGGCGCAGTTCGTCCATCGCATGGCGCAGCTCTTCTACCTGCTGAGCGAAGACGATCGCCAGTTGCTGCTCGTGGCGGCACAGCGGATGGCTGCTCGCTGGTAACGAACCGGCCGCAAGGCCACCGTTCAACCAGCGACGGCGCCGCGCTGCCGACTCAGCGCAAAGGGCGCTTCTATTCTGCCCGCACAACGGACCGGCACGGGGCCGCGATCCGGCATTGCGGCGTTCTCGCCTGGCCGGACTGAAACCGGCCGGATATTCAAACCGGTGAAAATCAGCGTTCGAAGATCGCGACCGCGGCTTCGGCTGATCGCAGCAGCCTCGCGCCCCAGCGCTCGCACAGAAGCCAGCCGATGAGCGCACCGACCGTGTTCATCAGCACGTCGTCCCACGAGGATCCCCGCCTCACTACGAAAAGCTGCAGGAATTCCACCACGTAGGAGAAGAGGAAGCCGGCCGCGCTGATTGCGAGCGGCCGGGAAAGCCACTTCCATCCTCTGACGCGCGACCACCACGCGAGCACGAACCCGAAGGGGAGAAACAGCAGGACATTCAAGAGCCAGCCCACCCAGTCCTTCTGTACCGGCAAGAACCAGAAAAGGAAGAAGCCCACGCGGTGCGAGGCGGTTTCGTCCATCGAGAAATGGAAGGGAAAGAGCGTGCCCGCGAGGATGATGAGCACGACGGACAGCGTCAGCCAGCCCGCGAGAAAATCGAGCCGCTCCGAACAGAATGGGGACGGGCTTTTCGTGTGAGATGCAGTCAACGTTCCAGTCGCTTCCTGGCGCACGAGTGCGCGCCTTGATCCAGGAGTGTTCCTGCGCGAAACGTGCCCCGCGATGACGCCGAAAGCTGCAGAGTCTGTGTGGCAACTGACAAATGCAGACCTCAGCGGCTCCCGATTGCGTCGGGGCAGGCGCAGCCGCGTTGACACCTGAGCACTTGCGGCACGGCTGACCAGGTTGCAGAAAAATGTCAGCCAAGGAGCATCAGGGGCTAAGGCCCCTTTCATTCTACTGGTCTTATGTCGCGGCTGAAGCCGCGCCCCACAAGGATCAGGCATTTTCCCGCAACCTGTGAAGCCATGTTCTTACGAAAACCGGAGTTTCCACACGGACTCAGCCGCCTGTCGTTGGGACGGACGCGCCAAGTGGCGGGGTTGCCCGGCCGGGCGAAAAATCGCACCGCGCGGCGTATGGAACGGGTTTAGAATCCTAACGGTTGCCACCGGGGCGGCGTGGCGGGGAAGAATCCAAAATCCGGAAGACGGGAATCCACCGGCGGACGGCGACGGCCGCGCCGGCCGAATTCTCCGGGAGGGAACAACATGCGGAAACAGGTTGCGGCGCTTGGGGCAGTCGTACTGAGTCTGGGAATGCTGGCGCTGCCCGGGTTCGCCCAGCAGGACAAGAGCAAGCGGCTAAGCCCGCCGGCAAAGGCAAGTTGCCAATTCGCCGGCGGCAAAACGATCACCGTGAATTATTCCAGTCCGCGGATGCACGGGCGGAAGATCTACGGCGGCCTGGTGCCCTTCAACGAGGTGTGGCGCCTGGGCGCGAACGAAGCGACGACCTTCGATACGACCGCCGACGTGACGATCGAAGGCAAGGAAGTGCCCGCGGGCAATTACACACTCTTCGCCATCCCCGCTCCCAGCCACTGGACGTTGGTCATCAGCAAGAAAACCGGCGAATGGGGAATTCCCTATCCTGGCGAAAGTTTCGATTTGGCGCGCGTGCCGATGAAAATCTCTGCCTTGCCGTCGAAGCTGGAAGATTTCACGATCTCCTTCGCGCCGAGCGGCAGTACCTGCACGATGCACGCTGATTGGGAAATGACGCGGGCCTCGATCGAGATCATGGAGAAGAAATAGAGCGCGAGACCGGACTGGGCGCGCCGCGATTCGCCAGCAAGACGTACGCGGGGGAGCAGGCGCGCCTATTCCTATTCAGTAATCATTTCTCCGAGATTGCCTTCCCTCTCTCTTCACCTCTCTGCGGATTCGACCCCTGAGACAGCGATAGAAACAGCCGGAGCTCGAGGGCACGACGGCGCAGGGTCTAGGACTAAAAGCCCACGCTCCAAGCCGTCTCCCGGCCCTCTCTTCTCGAGCGGGGCGCCGACCCTCTTATACTCTGCCGAACTCCCATTCGGTGCACCGGACCTCGGTTGAGGGCAGAATTTCCTAATTTCCGTTCAATAACATTACGCGGGGGACCAGCACCGTAAATAACTGATTATGTGTGGGTTCATATCTTCAGAGACGGTCAATGAATAAAAATGGCCGCAACTTTCCGAATCGGTCCAGCTGCCAGGGAGGGTGGCGCAGGCCTCACTCTGCGCCAGGCGCAGGCGAGCCGGAAGCATCTTTCGTTGCCCATGAAGGCAAGGAAAAAGTCTCGTGATGAGGTTTGCCGAACCAATATTTCCGCCAAGGTTCCATGACTACCGATCCTCGTAAAGTGTTGTAAAAGTTCCCGTTTACTCGGCTGCTACTTGTCTGACGTTTCAAACTTGGACACACTGACAGTAACGCGGGACCTCCCCGGGCGGTACGGAGAAATTAAATCGGCAAATTGAGGCCGAGATTCAGAGGAGAAGACGAGATGGCCCTCCAGAACTCGTCATACGACAGCATGTATGACGATCACGGCTCAAAGGCTCCCAAACCTCGGGACAATGGGGGATTCGTGGCAATCCTGCTTTTCGTGGCAGCCGCTCTGGTTGCCGCACTCCTCATTCCGGGCGTACGGGCACGAGTCTCCAAACTGTTCTCCTCCGACGCGCCGAAAAAGGTCGAGATGGGAGCAAGGGTTTGGGCGGACAAGCAAGCGGGGAATTATTATTGCGCCGATAGCTCGTTCTTCGGCCGGGGAACGGGATCGTACATGAAGCAGGGCGATGCCCTGACCCTTGGCTATCAGCCGGCTCTTGGCAGTTACTGCCGGGAGAGCTATTCTACTCATGTCAAAGGGCTTGCTCAGGCACGAGGCAGCTCCGCCCCGGCGAGCGGCTCCCAGTCGAGCCATGCTTCGCCTGCGCGGCGCTGAAGCTGGCGAGACAGGGCGTGCACGGCGGGGTGTTTACTACCTGTACACGTCACTGCTCCGGATGGGGTGAAAAAGGTTACACTTGAGTCACGCTGCACCGGGGTGATACACTCCGGCGTCAGCGCCAAGGTGTTTTAGGAAACTGCAGCAGGCAGATGAGTATCGATTGGATGAGTTCGGGAACCTACTCACTCCAGAGCGGCCGAGTGCAGGCCAGCGATGGGGAGGCAACATGCGGATAACCACGAGCGCTCAACGCATGCTGCGCGAGAAGCGCGGATCGTTTGGCCATTCCGAGACCGGGGCGGCACATCCCGCCCTGCCGGCCGTCATTCTGCTGGTCTCCTTTGCTGTCTTCATGGCAGCACTCGCGCCGCTGGATTTCAGCGAGATCTTTCACAAGTACTTCCCGACGGCAATCCAGAAGGTGCCGCACCAAGAAGCGGCCGTCTGGGTGGACAAGACCGCAGGCGTCTACTACTGCGCCGACAGCATCATGTTCGGGAAAACGAAGGGCGCGTACATGAAACAGGTGGAAGCGCTCGACCGCGGTTACCAGCCTGCACTGGGCACCTATTGCACCGGCCCGAAATGGCCGCTGAATGGCGAGTTCAATAAACTGGCCGCGCCAGCCACACCGGCCAAGCCGGCAGGGGCCAAGCAGGCTTCCCCGTCCACGTTCGAAAACCCGAATTACCGGCCGCAGGGACAGAGCACTCCGAATCCCGGCGCCGGTTCCACGCAGCAGTTCATTCCCGACTAGGGCCGGGCGGCGAAGAGTTCGATCGCGATTCGCTGCCCGGGATTGAATCGCGCGAGCAGGCGAAGGATCTCGCGAAGCTCGTCGCGCCGGAGTGCGTGAATCGTTCCCCGCGAAGGCACTCGGAAAGCGGCAACGTGCTGAAACACGAGCCGCGTGGTCCGGTGCGCGACCGGAACGGGGACCTCCAGGCGCAACCCTCCCGTCTTGAAATCCACCGAATCGAAAATGCCCGAACCGGCGAGGCTTTCGTAACCGGGACCGGCGGACCGCGCCAGACCGTAAATTTTCCGCTCGTCTGATTGGTAACAGATGAAGAGATCGTCCGCCCGCACCAGGCGCAGCCGCGCCCAACTCTGCGGGCTGCGGATCCATTCGTGGCCGCCCATGTCGTAGGGTGTCTTCCGGCGGGAGCGGAAGAAGCGGTCGAAATGCCAGCCGGTCGCGAGTCCCGGCCTTCGGGAATTGACTTTGTAGACCCAGGCATTCATGGCGCGCCGCAAGCGGCCATTCCATGATAGCCGAAAGCGAAACGAAGGGGCCGATTCTGCTATGCTGAGAGCCGTGCCAAAGGCCGCGCGGTTCGCAATTTTTTTGACGCTGGCGGTCGCCCTGGCCGCCTTCGCAGAAGCCGACGGCGGGCGAAGCCGGGGTGCGCCCGGCATGATCCAACAACAATCGACTCCGGCGCAATCGTCTTCGGCGCCTGCCCAAGCCAAGCCAAACCCGCCCGCGACAACCCAGCCGCCATCGCGGCAGCCGCCCGCCGCGCCCCAGCAGGCGCCCAGACGCACGATCCAGACCGTGCTGGTCGATCCGGCGCACGGCGGCACCGACGAGGGAGCGCACGGCTCGAGCGGGATCGTGGAGAAGGACACCACGCTGGCGCTAGCGCAGGTGGTGGCGGCGCAGTTGCGGCGAGACGGGCTTCGGGTCGTGATGACGCGGACGGGCGATCAAACGCTCTCTTTCGAGGACCGGGCTGCCGTCGCCAATGCGCAGTCCAGCGCGATTTTTATCACCCTGCACGTCGGATCGAGCGGGCCTGTGGGCAGCGCCTACGCGTATTACTACGATTTCAGCCAAATCTCCCCGAGCGCTTCGCGCGGAGCCGCGCACGGCTTCGTCAGCTGGGACCTGGCGCAGCAGCCATGGCAGTCCTACAGCCGCCGGCTGGCGCAGCTTCTCCAGGTGGAACTTGCCGCGAGGTTTCGCGGGTCGCCGGAGCTTCCCGGTGGAGCGGCGGTCTACCAGTTGCGCGAGATCAACGAACCGGCGGTGGCCGTCGAGATCGAGAACGTGAATGCGACGGACGCAAATGCAATCAAGGCGCTCGGCGCTCCGCTGGCCATGTCGATCTCGAAGGCGATCCAATCGTTTCGAACGGTTTACGGTGCGGAGTTGCGGTGATGTCGCGACGGAAGAAGATCGCCATTGCGGTGCTCGTGGCGCTGGTCGCCGGCGGCGCCATCTATCTGCCGGGACTCTACCGGCGCGTCGTCGGCCTCAAACGCATCCCGGTTTCCGAGGAGGCCGAACGGCGCGCGGTGGTCGAGCCTCCGGTTTCGACCGCGACCGATGAGCTGGTGAAGGCGCGGATGTACTGGACTTCGGTGACGGTGCCGGGCACAGTGGATGAAAGTGACGAGGAGTTGAAGCTTTCCGCGGATCCGGTGGAGCGCGGCAAGCAATTGCTCATCGCTCTGATCGCCGGGCCGGCTGACCCCGCCAAGCGCACCCTCCCGTCGGGCTCCAGCCTGCTCGAATTCTATCTGTTGCCCGAAGGCACCGCGGTGGCCGATTTCTCGAGCGTGTTCTCGACCAATATGCCGTCGGGCATCCAGAGCGAGCAGGTGGCGGTCGAATCGATCGAAGACACGCTGGCCGCCAACATCCCCAATCTGCGCCGCTTGAAAATCCTGATCGACGGGCAGGAGGCGAAGACGCTCGCCGGGCATGTCGACCTGACCGGTTACTTCCTGCTACGCGAGCCGCCCGCCGCGCCGGCCGCGACCGGAGCCGCTTCCCCGCCCGCAACGTTGCCAGCCCCACCGCCCACCGGCAAACTGAAACCCTGAATTGGCCCGCGATTTTTCGGGCACAGGGAGAATCATGGAACGGAACGACGGGCGAAGCCCGGATCAGATGCGGCCGGTGCGCTTCACGCCGGATTTCATTCCCACCGCCGAAGGCAGCGTGCTGATCGAGGTCGGCCAGACTCGCGTGGTGGTCACCGCTTCGGTCGAGGACTCGGTGCCAGGATTTCTGCGCGGCTCCGGCCGCGGCTGGGTCACCAGCGAATACTCCATGCTGCCTCGCGCCACCGAGCAGCGCACTCCCCGTGACTCCTCCCGCGGTCGCCCCTCGGGCCGCACGCTTGAAATTCAGCGCCTGATCGGGCGATCGCTGCGCGCGGTGACCGACACGGAAGCACTCGGCGAGCGCACGATCTGGGTCGATTGCGATGTGCTCCAGGCCGACGGCGGCACGCGCACGGCTTCGATCACCGGCGGATTCGCCGCGCTGGCGCTGGCATGCGAGCGACTGGTCGCGGCGGGTATCCTGCGCTCGGTGCCGCTCGTGGATTCGGTGGCCGCCACCAGCGTCGGCGTCGTCGATGATTCGCCCCTGCTCGATCTTTCCTACGAAGAGGATTCGCGCGCCCAAGTGGATATGAACGTCGTGATGACCGGCAGCGGACGCCTGGTGGAAATTCAGGCCACCGGCGAGGGGCGCTCGTTCTCCCGCGAAGAACTCGACCGGCTGCTCGGGCTGGCTGGCCGCGGCATCGACCGGCTGACCAAGCAACAGCAGACACTCTTGCAGATGGAGTTCCGTGCCCGCGGCCGTTAAGCTGCTGCTCGCCACGTCGAATCCCGGCAAGCTTCGCGAATATCGCGCGCTCGCCGGCCCCGGCGCCGAGATCGCGCTCGATCTGCTCCCGGATTTCGCTTCCCTGCCCCCATTCGAGGAAACCGCGCCCACGTTTGCCGAAAATGCCGCCGGCAAGGCCCTCCATTACAGCCGCTTCACCGGCGAGCTGCTGCTGGCCGAGGATTCCGGGCTGGTGGGGCGGGCACTCGGCGGGGCGCCCGGACCGCTCTCGGCTCGCTGGGCCGGCCCCGACGCCACCGACGCCGATCGCGTGCGCAAGTTGCTCGAAGAGCTGAAGGATCGGCCGACGAGCGAACGCGGCGCCCGGTTCGTCTCCGTAGCGGCGCTGGCACGACGCGGCGAAGCGGTCGCCATCTTCTCCGATTTCGTCGAGGGCGTGCTGACGCCGGAGCCGCAGGGAGGGGACGGTTTCGGCTACGATCCGATTTTCCTCTTCGAGCCGCTCGGCCGCACCTTCGCCGAGCTGACCGTCGAGGAGAAAAATCTTTACAGCCACCGCGCGCGCGCGTTCCGCAAAGTGGTGGCTTTCCTCCGCTCGCGCAGAAGCGGTCTTCTCCTCTGACCACCCGTGGCGCGGGCACTCTTGCCCGCGCGATTGTCCCCTCGCGTGGCTACCCTTTCATTCCCTCCCCTGCCTTTGGTAGCCTCCGTGTCCTCTGCGTGCGGTGTTCTCTGTGTCCTCTGTGTTAAAGTCTTCTGGGTCCGGGTTCCATCGAGGGGAACGATGGCGAAATCAACCGCAAAATCGAAAGCAAAGCCGAAAGCTGCGGCGAAAAAGAAATCAGCCGCGCCGGGTCGCGGCACCGACCCGCGCCGCGTGCGAAAGATTCTCGACGGGCTCGACAAGGCTTTCCCCGCCGCCGAGTGCGCTCTGCACCACCAGAACGCCTTTCAGCTCCTCATCGCCACGATCCTCTCGGCGCAATGCACCGACGAGCGAGTGAACAAGGTCACCCCGGACCTGTTCCGGAAATATCCCACGCCCAGGCATTTCGCTGTCGCCGATCCACGCGAACTCGAGCAGGATATCCGCTCAACCGGCTTCTATCGCAACAAGGCGAAATCGATCCTCGGCGCGAGCAAGCGCATCGTCGAGGAGTTCGGTGGACAGGTACCGCGAACGATGGAAGAGATGCTCACGCTGTCAGGCGTCGCGCGGAAAACCGCCAATGTCGTGTTAGGAACGGCTTTCGGCATCGCCTCGGGCGTCGTTGTCGATACGCATGTCCAGCGCATTTCGCAGCGCCTCGACCTCACGAAAAATACGGATCCCAAGAAAATCGAGCAGGATCTGATGCAGGCGGTGCCCAAAGACCGCTGGATCCTCTTCTCGCACCAGCTGATCCTGCACGGCCGCCGCGTCTGCCAGGCGCGCCGGCCGAAATGCACGGAATGCACGCTGGAAAAGGTGTGCTACTCGAAAGACAAGACGTATTCGAGCTGGTGAGCCGCCCACCGGGCTCGCCTGATACAATCTCTATTGTTCGGATCGGGGCGTAGCGCAGCCTGGTAGCGCGCCTGCCTTGGGCGCAGGAGGTCTGGAGTTCAAATCTCCACGCCCCGACCATCCTTCCCATTTGAAAAACTTCGCTTCTGGCACCGAGCGCCGGGTCTGGCGTGGCTAATTGTTCCGCATCCCGCGCAGGTGGGCGGCTACGAGGCGGATCTCGTCGAAGGTGATTTCCGGCGGCAGGGCTTCTTTGAGCGTTCTCAGGCGGTCGAGGCCGAGGCGGGCGCATGCGGCTTCGATGCTCGCCCGCTTCTCCGCAGCAACCCAGGCAGGCTGAAATTCCAGATCCCCGCGTTCGACCAGATCGGCGACCAGGGCGACGACCGTGCCGAGTTGCCGGCCGCGCGCTTGCGCGATTTCGGCGAAGGTGCGACCTTCGGCCAGCAGCGCGATCGTCTCCTCCCTGGGTTTCGGTTTTTTCTCCTGGTGTTCGGCGGCTCTGGCGCCTTCGCGAAACTGGCGAAATGCTTCGAGAATCTCGTCACCGTAGAGTTCTACTTTGCGTTCTCCGAAGCCGGGAACGTGCAGCAGCTCGGTGCGCGAGGCGGGCCGGATGCGGCAGAGTTCGTCCAGCGAAGTGTCGTGCATCACCACGTAGGCAGGAACGCCGCGCGCCTTGGCTGTAGCCCGCCGCCATTCGCGGAAATACTCGTGAAGCTCATCGTTGCCGTCGCGCGCACCGGCGCTGTCCCGCACCGCGAGCGGCGAGCGGGAACGCGGAGCGGCATCGGGCCGCGCCGGCGCCCGGCTCTTTCGCCGCCTGGGGCTTTCCGGCTCGGCGGGTCCCGAGAGCCAATCCGGCGCGCTGGCGCAGACGTCGCAAGCCCCGCACGACTCCCACTTCGGATTTTCGCCGAAATGCGTGCATATCTGGCGATGGCGGCACTGGCCGGATTCGGCGTAGCCGCGAATCTCTCGATAGCGCTGCCAGGCGCGCTGCGTTTCGCCGGGGTCCTCGATCTGGCGAATGAAATGGGTGAGGATGCCGGCATCGGCCTTGCGCCACAGCAGAACGCAATCCGCGGGACGCCCGTCGCGCCCGGCGCGGCCCGCTTCCTGGTAATACTGCTCGAGCGATTTCGGCAGCGAGAGATGAATCACGGCGCGGACGGTAGCCTTGTTGATTCCCAAACCGAAAGCGAGGGTTCCGACGAGCACGCGGACTTCGTCCGACATCCAACGTTCCTGATTGCGCCGCCGCGTCTCGGTGTCCATCTTTCCGTGATAGGCGATGGCGTCGATTCCCTGCTCTTCCAGAAAATCGACCGTCTGTTCCACCCGGCTGATCGTGGGCGAATAGACGATCACGTTCCCGTCCGGCACGCTGCGCATGGCCTTCACCAGCAAGCGATTCTGCGTGGGCGAATCACATTCCCTCACCGAGTAGCGCAGGTTCGCCCGGTGAAAGCTGGCGATATATTTGTGCGGGTCGCGCAGGCGGAGCTGATCGATCATGTCGTGCCGCACGCGGCGCGTGGCGCTGGCGGTGAATGCGGCGAGGGGCCGGTCGGGGAATTGATCACGGAGGCGATTCAACTGGCGGTAGTCGGGGCGGAATTCGTGGCCCCATTCGGAGATGCAGTGCGCCTCGTCGATGACGAAAAACGAGATGGGAATGCTCCGCAGCCAGTCGATGGTTTCCTGGCTCGCGACGCGCTCTGGCGAGAGGTAGAGCAGCCGGAAGCGGCCCTCGGCCGCCTGGCGCATCACCTGCGCCTGTTCGCGCCCGGCTAGAGAGCTGTTCAGCAGGGCCGCGGGGATTCCCATCTGCGTCAATTGCGCCACCTGATCCTGCATCAGCGCAATCAGGGGGGAAATCACGACGGCGGTTTTTCCGGCGAGCATCGCGGCCGGCAACTGGTAGCAGAGCGATTTGCCGCCGCCGGTCGGCATGATGACGCAGGTATCGTGGCCGTCGAGCAGGCTGCGAATGATGTTCTCCTGCATGGGACGGAAGGAATCGTAGCCCCAATAATCGCGCAGTAAGACTTTCGGGTCCGGATCGGACATCATGCGGAAAGTATAGACGGGAGCGGCGAGGGAAAAGCAAGAAACGGGAGGAATCGAATGCTGGCGGGCAGTGCGTTTCGGCGGGCACCTGAGCGAAAGGGCCGGCGCTTTCCGGGATTTGGCGAAATGATCGCGAACCGGGAATATTTCAAAATTTCTCAGAATGAGAAAGAAGGAACCGAAGGCTGTTGCTGCCCCGCTGGAATTTGCCGCAAGGGTGAGCCAGATGGCGCAACAACGATGCCGAGAAGCTCCGTTAACACATTGATACTAAGTCTCTTAGTTGCGCACACTTCCGGAACCAAACGTGCTACAGTCGGGGTGTCATGGTCCGTCGCGGCATAATTCTCGCTCTGGTTTTGAACCTGCTGGCGCTTGTGCCGGTGCCGCTTTCCGCCTGCGCGGTCCTCGCCGGTCTCGACGGACCGTGCCAGTGCCCGATGACTATGCAGTGCGGCCCCACATTCCAGACCGCTACGCGGAACAGTGGCCCGGTCATTTCCTGCCTCTGCATCCAATCGGCAGCACCCTTCCCCCAGGCGATCCAGAGCGCGGTGAACCCGATGCCGGCGCTTCTGGCCTTGAACTTCGTTTCCCCGGCGGCAACGCACCAACCGGCTTCCCAAGCCGGTTTTCCAGCCACGATTGCCGCCTCTGATCTGGCGCCGCCGGCCGGCCAGGCACGGCTCTGCGTCTTTCTGATCTAGTCCCTCCCTCTTGATTCTTTGCGTCAGGACGCGTGCGTGGTATGCGCGCGTCCGGATTTCCACCACAAGACGCATTTCTTGAATCGCGGGAGAGAGGCACATGAAGTCTGGACATTGGCTGTTTTGCTGGACGTTGCTCGTGGTGTTGGCCGCCTCGCCGGCCGCGGGGCAATCGAAGAACACGCAACCGCAGGCGGCGCCGACGAAGGTGCTGCGGCTGGATGAACTGCTTACCGAAGCGCTGCGCGTGAATCCGGAGATTCAGGCCGCCGCGCGCCATGTCGACGCGCTGCGGGCGCGAGTGCCGCAGGCCAAGGCCCTGCCCGACCCCTCAGTCACGGTCGGCTGGCTCGGCGAACCCATCCCTTTCGACGTGCGGGACAATTTTCCGCCGAGCTATCGCGGCTTCAGTGCGACGCAGGGCTTTCCCTTCCCCGGCAAGCTGAAACTGCGCGGCAAGATCGCCGATCGCGACAGCCAGGCCGCGTGGTGGGAATACGAAGCGGCGCGGCGGCGCGTGGTTTCGGAGGTCAAAGTCGCCTACTTCCAGTACGCCTACTTCCACAAGGCTCTCGAAATCATCGACAACAACCGCGTCCTGCTCGAACGGCTGACGAAGATCGCGGAGACCCGTTACGAGGGCGGCAAAGGGCTGCAACAGGACGTGCTGAAGGGGCAGGTGGAGCTTTCCCGGATCCTCGAGCAGATCACGATCTTGAGCGAAGAGGAGCAGACGGCCGTCGCGCGAATCAACACGCTGCTGAATCGCGATCCCCAAACGCCGCTCGCGCCGCCCTCGCCGCTCGAGCAAACAAAACTCACCTACTCAATCGAGGATCTCTACCGCCTGGCGCATGCCAACGACACCGGCATCGCGCGCGATCAGAAGGTGATCGAACGGGACGAGGACACGCTGACGCTCGCGGGCAAATCCTACGATCCCGATTTCAGCGTGAGCTACATGTACCAGCAGCGTCCCTCTCTCCCCGACACGCAGGGCCTGTTCGTCACCCTCAACATCCCCGTTTTTTATAAATCCAAGCAGCGCCAGCAAGTGGTCGAGGCGAGCAGGAACCTGATGAGCGATCGCAGCGTTCGCGCGGACCGGCAGACTACGGTGAATTACCTGGTGAAGCAGCAATTCATCGCCGCGCGGCAGGCATCGAAGCTGGCGGTGCTCTATTCGCAGGCCATCGTGCCGCAGTCTTCGCAGACGCTCGAATCCTCGGTACTGGCTTACCAGACCGGGAAAGCCGATTTTCTGACGATGATCGACAATTTCATGAACCTGCTCGATTTCCAGGTGAACTACTACCGCCAGATTTCCGATTACCAGATCGCGCTGGCCCGGCTCGAGCCGCTCGTCGGCGTCGAGATGGTGAAGTGAAGGAAGAGGACGCCGTGCAAACCTCACCGAAACGCGATGTTCGCCGGTCCGCCAGGCGGGGGCAAGGAGCCCAGCAATGAAAAGCTATCGAAGCGCATTTTTCGCCGCGCTGGCATTCAACCTGGCGCTGCTAGGCGGTGCGGGCGCGTGGTGGTGGCACTCGCGCCAGGCGCGCATCGCCGCGCCAAGCGCACCGGCGGCGGAAGTCGTCTCCACAGGCCCCCAGCAGACGGCCGGTTCGACTTCGCCTGCCGCGCAGCCGGGCCCGGCAGCGCCGGCGCTCGCGCCGATACAGCTTTCGCCGCAGCGCCTGCAGAGCATCGGCGTGACCACTGGCAAGGTCGCGCGCAAGGCGATTCACGACGACATCCGCGTGGTCGGCAACGTCGCCGTGGACGAACGGGAGCAGGCGTACGTGCAGACGCGATTCTCCGGCTGGATTCAGCAGGTATTCGCCAACGCCAACTATCAGTACGTGAAAAAGGGCCAGCCGCTCTTCACCATCTACAGCCAGGACCTGGTGACCACCGAGCGCGAATACCTGCTGGCGAAGCAGAACGAGCAATTGCTCGCGGGCAGCACCGTGCCCGGCGTCGCCGAGGGCGCGAAGTCGCTGGTGCAGGCAACGCTCGAGCGGCTGCGTCAATGGGATATTCCCGAGCGCGAGATCGTGCGGCTCGAGAAAACCGGCAAGGCGCAGCAGTACCTCACCGTCGATTCACCCGTTACAGGATTCATCACCGAGCGCAACGCGCTGCCGAACCTTTTCGTTCAGCCGTCGACGCGGCTCTACACCGTGGCCGACTTCTCGACAATCTGGGTCAACGCCGAGGTGTTCCAGAACGATCTCGGCCGCATCCGCCCGGGCGAACCCGCCACGCTCACCGTCGATGCCTATCCCGGCCGCACATTCCGCGGCCGTGTGGATTTCATCTATCCCGACGTCGACATGACGACGCGCACCGCGCGCGTGCGCCTCGTGTTCACGAATCCCGGACTGTTCCTGCGGCCCGGCATGTTCGTGGACGTGGACCTGGAAATTCCGATGGGCTGGCAACTGGTGGTTCCGGCCACCGCGGTCTTCCAGGCCGGAACCCGGCAGATTGCTTTCATCGATCGCGGCGGCGGCTACCTCGAGCCTCGCCAGATCGTCGCCGGGCAGCAGGTCGGCGACAACTCCATCGTCCTCAAGGGACTCAAGCCGGGCGAACGCATCGTCACTTCGGCGAATTTCCTGATCGATTCCGAGAGCCAGTTGCAGGCCGCGATCGGCTCGTTCCTGCCACCGCCCGAGGCCGCAGCGGGCTCAGCGCCGGGCACAGAAGCCGCGCAAAACAAGGTCGAATTCAGCAGCATCCCCACGCCGCCGCGCAAAGGCGGCAACACGTTCCAGGTGAAGCTGACAGACGCCCAAGGCCAGGCCGTGGCCGGCGCTGAAGTGCAGGTGGTCTTCTTCATGCCCGCGATGCCGGCGATGGGCATGTCCGCCATGCGAGCCCAGATCACACTCGCCGACAAGGGGGGAGGCCTCTACGAGGGCCGGGGAAATCTGCCCACGGGCGGAAACTGGCAAGTCACGATCGTGGCGCGACGCGGAGGCAAGGTGATCGCAAGAAAGCAACTGAGCGTCAGCGCCACCGGAGGGATGTAAGGTGATCGCGCGATGGATCGATTGGTGCAGCCGGAACCGCTTCCTCGTCTTCATCGGCGTCTTTCTGCTCGTGTTGGCGGGCATCTGGTGCATGGGCAACATTCCACTCGACGCGCTGCCGGACATTTCCGACGTGCAGGTGGTCATCCACACACCGTGGGCCGGTGAGCCTCCGGACCTGATCGAGGATCAGGTGACCTATCCAATCGTCACCACGATGCTCGCCGCCCCGCGCGTAAAGGACGTGCGCGCGCAGACGATGTTCGGCGATTCGTACGTCTACGTCGTCTTTCAGGACGGGACCGATCTCTACTGGGCGCGCTCGCGCGTTCTCGAGTACCTGCAACAAATCGAAGGCCAGCTGCCGCCGGGCGTGCATCCCGTGCTCGGCCCGGACGCCACCGGCGCCGGCTGGGTCTACGAATACGTGCTGGTGGATCACTCGCACAAGTACAGCCTGGCCGATCTGCGCACCCTCCAGGACTGGTATATCCGCTACTGGCTGGAAACGGTTCCCGGCGTCGCCGAAGTGGCCACGATCGGCGGCTTCGTCCGCCAATATCAGGTCAATCTCGATCCGAACAAGCTGCTCGCGTACAACATTACGCTTTCTACCGTGCTTTCCCGCGTGCGCGCAAGCACAAACGAAGTCGGCGGGCGCCTGCTCGAATTCAGCGGCGCCGAATACATGGTTCGCGGCCTCGGCTACTTCAAATCGCTCGACGATCTGCGCAATGTCCCGGTCGGCACACGCAACGGCACTCCGGTGCTGGTTGGCGACCTGGGTTCGGTCAGTTTCGGTCCCGAGATTCGCCGCGGCGTGGCCGATTGGAACGGTCAGGGAGAAACGGTGGGCGGAATCGTGGTGATGCGCTTCGGGCAGAACGCACTGCACGTCATCAACGGGATCAAGGCCAAGGTAAAAGAAATCAAATCGTCGCTGCCGCCGGGCGTGGAGATCGTTCCCGCCTATGACCGCTCCGGATTAATCCATCGTTCCATCAACACGCTGCAGCGCGATCTGCTGGAAGAGGCGGTGATCGTCAGCCTGGTCATCATCATTTTCCTGTTCCATTTTCGTTCCGCGCTGATTCCGATTCTCACCCTCCCGATCGCCGTCATCGCGTCCTTCATCCCGATGTATTTCTTCCACGTCACCACCAACATCATGTCGCTGGGCGGCCTGGCGCTGGCGATTGGCGTTTTGGTGGATGCCGCCATCGTCATGGTCGAGAACGGCAACCGTTGCCTTTCGGAGGCGCAGGCGGGCACTCCGCCGCCCGCTCTACCGCCGCGCGAGCGGCGCCGGATTCTGCTGGGTGCGGCGAAACAGGTGGGCGCGCCCATCTTCTTTTCGCTGATCATTATTGTTGTTTCCTTCCTTCCCGTGTTCCTGCTCCAGGCGCAGGAGGGGCGCATGTTCCGCCCGCTCGCGTGGACGAAGACACTCGCCATCAGCTTCTCTTCCCTGCTCTCGGTCACGCTGATCCCGATTCTGATGCTTATCTTCATTCGCGGCCGTTTGAAACCGGAATCGGCGAATCCCGTCTCGCGCTTCACGCAATTCCTCTATTTGCCGGTGCTGCGCGTCTGCCTGCGCCATCGCGTGGTCACACTGTTCGCCGGCCTGGCGCTGCTGGCTGTCACCCTGCCGCTGGCCGCGCGCATCGGCAGCCAGTTCATGCCGGCTTTCTATGAAGGCTCGGCACTCTACATGCCGACATCCTATCCCGGCATCTCCATCACCCAGGCATCGACTCTCATGCAGGAGCAGGACCGCATCCTTCGCACGTTTCCCGAGGTCAGCTCGGTTTTCGGCACCGTGGGCCGCTCCGACAGCGCCACCGATAACGCGCCCCTCTCCATGTTCGACACCACCATCATGCTCAAGCCGCGCGGCGAGTGGCCGCAGGGCATGACCTACGAAAAGCTGATCCAGCAGATGGACGCGAAACTGCAATTTCCCGGCATCACCAACACATGGACGAGGCCCATTCAGAACCGCCTCGACATGGAACTGACCGGCATCAAGACGCCGGTCGGCCTGAAAATCCAGGGACCAAATCTCGCCGACATCCAGCAGGTGGGACAACAGGTGCAGCACATCCTTTCTTCCGTGTCCGGCGTGCGCTCGATCTTTGCCGAGCGCGTGGCGCAGGGTTTCTACGTGAACGTCCAGGCGGACCGCGCCGTGGCCGCGCGATACGGCCTGACAGTGGCCGACGTGCAGCGCGCGGTGACCAGCGGCATCGGCGGCCAGGATATCGCGGTGAACGTCGAAGGCCGGGAACGTTACCCGGTCAACGTTCGCTACAACCGCGATTTTCGCGACGACATCCCCGCGCTCGATCGCGTTTTGATTCCCACGCCGACCGGCGCGCAAATTCCCATCTCCGAAGTCGCCAGCATCACCTTCACCCGCGGCCCGGCGATGATTCGCGACGAGGACGCGCAGCTCACCGGCTACGTCTTCATGGATCTGAGCACGAGCGACTACGGCAGCTTCGTCCAGAAGGCGGACTCTCTGCTGCATCAGAAGCTGCAACTGCCCTCCGGCGCCTCCTACCACTGGTCCGGCGAGTATGAATTCGAAATGCGGGCCAAGGAGCGCCTGGAACTCATCCTGCCCATCGTCTTCCTCGTCATCTTCGTGCTGCTCTACATGACGTTCAATTCCGTCGCGGAAGCCGCCATCCTGATTCTGCCTACGGTTTTTGCCTTGACCGGAGGGCTGCTGCTGCAATGGATCCTCGGCTACAACTTCAGCGTCGCGGTCTGGGTCGGCTATATCGCGCTCTTCGGCATCGCCGTGGAAACCGGCGTCATCATGGTGGTCTACCTTCACGAAGCGCTCGACAAACGCCTCGCCGCCGGCGTCCCTCTCACGCCGAAGGATGTCGAGGCCGCGACAATCGAAGGAGCCGTGCAGCGCCTGCGACCCAAACTGATGACCGTCTTCGCCGTCATCTTCAGTCTGGGGCCCATCCTCTGGGAAACCGGCGTCGGCTCCGACGTCATGAAGCCGATCGCCACGCCGATGGTCGGCGGCATGGTGACTTCGACGATCGGCGTGCTGC
>OFHG01000408.1_pt1 | contig 17555 bp, 19 predicted proteins | sample 1521931 | NCBI WGS metagenome assembly OFHG01 (sample SAMEA2468438, study PRJEB22500) | soil metagenome | biome: Glassland; feature: Farmland; material: Clay | place: Australia | collected 2013-01-31 | depth 0.55 m
CCTTTGTCCGTTCACGAACCGTCGCGCCGTCGCTGCTTGCCCATGGCGTTCTTCACGGCCGCCAGGAACTCGTCCACATCCTTGAACTCCCGGTATACCGAGGCGAAGCGCACATACGCCACGCCATCGAGCTTCTGCAGCTCTCCCATGACGAAGGCACCGATCGTCGATGACGGGATCTCCGGCTCGCCCAGCTCGCGCACGGCGCGCAGCACGGCGCCCACCCCCTGCTCGATGGCCTCGGCCGATACCGGCCGTTTCTCCAGCGCCTTCTGCATGCCCGTGCGCAGGCGCCCGGCGTCGAAGGGCTGGCGCGTGCCGTCCTTCTTGACCACCAGCGGCAGGCGCAGATCCGCCCGTTCGAAGGTCGAGAAGCGCTTGCCGCAGGCCTCGCACTCGCGCCGGCGGCGCACCGCACCGCCCTCCTCGACGACGCGCGAATCGATGACCCGCGTGTCCGCGTGGGCGCAGAAGGGACAGTACATGGCCTAAATCCACCCACCCATGCATGGGTGGCAAATCGCGCCTCGCGATTTGTGAGGCAGCGGAAAATGACACTTTTCCGCTGCCGTCGAGCAAAAAGACAGGGATGTTCTTTTTGCGTGTCTAATCAGCATAGATAGGGAAGCGGTCGGTCAGTGCGCGCACCTCGGCCTGCACGCCCTGCCGCACCGACGCATCCTCCGGTGCATCCAGCACCTTCAGGATCAGCTGGCCGATCAGCCTCGCCTCGGCCTCGCCCATGCCGCGGGTGGTGATGGCCGAGGTGCCGATGCGGATACCGCTGGTGACGAATGGCGAGGCGGTGTCGAACGGCACCGTGTTCTTGTTCGTGGTGATGCCAGCCGCCTCCAGCGCCTCCTCGGCCAGCTTGCCGGTGAGATCATGCGGGCGCAGGTCGACGCGGAACATATGGCAATCGGTGCCGCCGGAGACGATGCGCACATTGCCGGCGGCCAGCGTCTCGGCCATGGCGCGCGCATTGGCGACGACCTGCTTCTGGTCGGCGCGGAAGCGTGCGCCGAGCGCCTCGCCGAAGGCCACGGCCTTGGCGGCGATGACATGCATCAGCGGCCCGCCCTGGATGCCTGGGAAGATGCGGCTGTTGATCTTCTTCGCCAGATCCTCGTCATCGCTCAGGATCATGCCGCCACGAGGACCGCGCAGCGTCTTGTGCGTGGTGGTGGTGATCACCTGCGCGTGGCCGACCGGAGACGGATAGACGCCAGCGGCGATCAGGCCGGCATAATGGGCCATGTCCACCATCAGCACGGCACCGACCTCATCGGCGATGGCGCGCATGCGCGCGAAATCGATCTCGCGCTCGTAGGCGGAGGCGCCGCCGATGATCAGCTTCGGCCGGCGCTCCCTGGCCAGGCTCGCCATGGCATCGTAATCGATGCGCTCATCGGACTCGCGCACGCCGTAGGCCGCAACCTGGTACAGCCGGCCGGAGAAGTTCACGGGGCTGCCATGGGTCAGATGCCCGCCGTGCGACAGGTCCATGCCCATGATGACATCGCCCGGCTGCAGCAGCGCCATGTACACCGCCATGTTCGCCTGCGAACCCGAATGCGGCTGTACATTGGCATGCTTAACACCGAACAGCTCGCAGGCCCGTTCCTGAGCCAGGCGCTCGACGACATCGACATACTCGCAACCGCCGTAGTAGCGGCGGCCCGGATAGCCCTCGGCGTACTTGTTCGTCAGCACCGAGCCCTGGGCCTCGAGCACCGCTTTCGAGACGATGTTCTCGCTGGCGATGAGCTCCAGCGTGTGCTGCTGGCGGCCCAGCTCGGCCTCGATGGCCTCGATCACCGCCGCATCGCCCAGCGGTGCGTTGAAGAAATCGGATCGGTCTGACATATGCTTCTCCCTATGCTGCTCTCGCCCGGATGTGGGCGCGTATTATGGCCAATGCGCCCGGCCCCGTCATCCGCGGCCTGAAACGCAACGAGGGCCCCAAAGGGACCCTCGCATGAAGCCCGAAGGGCCCGGACGATCAGCGGCGCTTCTCGGCGATGCGCGCTTTCTTGCCCCTCAGATCGCGCAGGTAGTACAGCTTGGCGCGACGCACGCGACCGTGGCGTACCACCTCGATCTTCTCGAGCATCGGCGAGTGCAGCGGAAACACGCGCTCCACACCGACACTGTTGGAGATCTTGCGCACCGTGAAGCTGCTGGAGATGCCGTTGTTGTGGCGGGCGATGACGACGCCCTCATAGGCCTGCAGGCGCTCGCGACGCTCCTGCTTGCCGCCCTTGGCCTCCTTGTAGTCCACAACGCGCACGCTGACGCGAACGGTATCGCCCTCACGGAAATCCGGGATGTCGCTGCGCAGCTGGTCCTTCGTAATGTCATCCAAAGCACGCATGGCTTGCCTCCAAAACTATCGCCGCAGGCGGTCCAGGTAGATGGCCAGGGCCGCCCGGACCGAAAGGTGGCGAACCATACCGATACCTTCGATCGGTGACAACCATCCAGTTGGCCTTGGCAGCGCGGTGGCATCCAGGCCCCAACCGGTGCCGAATACGATCAGGTGCCGCCCGGGCATCTCACCCAGCGACGCGACGTCGGTCGTCGTCCCGTCCGGCGGGCTGGCCGAGGTGTACCACAGCCCACACTTGTCGAGACCGGCGCCCATATCGGCCACGGCCTCGTCCAGCGAATGCACCAGCCTGATGGCGGCCAGCGACTCGCCGCGGCCGGGATTGCGCTGCTGTCCGTCGCCCTCACGCCAGTAGCCGCGCATGTCCTCGACGAAGGCGTGCATGCCGTCGGCCGGATGCACGATATACACGGGGGCCACGTCATAGAAGGCGCAGCTGCGCGCAAAGTCGTGCACGTCCATGGAGGTGATGGCCGTCGTACTCGTCTCACCCAGCCGATTCAGCACCGGGTGATGCACCAGCGCCACGGCGATGCGCGGCTCAGCCACGGCGCTTGCGGGAGCGTTCCCGCGCCTGGGCGCGGCGCCATTTCTCGATCTCGGCATGATTGCCGGAGAGCAGCACCTCGGGCACGCGCTGCCCCTCGAAGGCCTCCGGGCGCGTATAATGCGGCCAGTCCAGCAGCCCCTCGTCCGCGAAGGAGTCCTGCACCGCGGATTCGGCATCGCCGAGCGCCCCCGGCAGCAGGCGGATCACGGCATCGAGCACGCACAGCGCCGCCGGCTCGCCACCGGACAACACATAGTCGCCGAGCGACAGCTCTTCATCGACATGGGGAACGACGCGCTCGTCGATGCCCTCGTAGCGTCCGCACAGCAGCGTGATGCCGGAAAGCCCGGCATATTCGCGCACCTTGGCCTGCGTGAACGGTGTGCCTGCCGGTGAGAGCAGCACTACGCGCGTATCCGCGTCGCGGGCGCGGGCATCGCGGATGGCCGCCACCACCGGCTCGGGTTTCATGACCATGCCCGGGCCGCCGCCGTAGGGCAGGTCATCGGCGCGGCGGTGCTTGTCCAGGCAGAAATCGCGGATGTTCAGGCAATCGACGCGCACGAGACCCGCGGCGATGGCACGTTTGGGGATCGAGCAGGCCAGGGGCGAGGCGAAGAACTCGGGAAACAGCGTCAGGATCTGGGCGTGAAGCATGCATCCATCCCCTCGGGCAGAGCGACCTCGATGCGCCGGGCATCGAGGTCCACCCGTTGCACGATGCTCTCGACGAACGGGATCATCCAGTCCCCTTCCGGCGCACGCACGGAAAGGATGTCCTGTGCCCCGTAGGCCTCCAGGCCCACGATGCGCCCGAGCTCCCTTCCTGAGGTATCGAACACCGCGCAGCCGATGAGATCGGCCCACAGGTATTCATCCTCCTCCAGCGACACCTCGGCCTCATCCACCCAGATGATTTGGCCCTTCAGCATGGCGGCGGCATCGGCGTCTTGGATGCCGGCCAATTGGGCCAGCAGGCGCCGGCCGTGCTGCCAGCAGCGCACGATCTCGAATCGCTTCGCCGATGCAGCATCCTTGCCGATGTACCAAAAAGAATACCCGGCGATGCCGAGGGCAGGCCGGGTATGCGAATAGATGATCAGCGCGCCCTTCAGTCCGTGGGGCGATTGGACCGCGCCGACCTCGAGCAGGCGATCAGGCGTCGGAGGCTTCCTCATCTGTGGCCTCACCGGCAGCGGCCTCCTCAGTGGGGGCTTCCTCAGCGGCAGGCTCCTCGGCCGTCTCCGCTGCAGCGGCCTCGGCAGCTGCAGCCTCCTCGGCGGCCTTGGCCTCGGCCTCGGCTTCCTGGGCTGCCTTGGCGGCAGCCGCAGCCTCGGCCTTCTTCTTGGCCTCTTCGGCAGCCTTGGCAGCGGCCTTCTTGGCCTCGATCTTGGCCTGTGCCTGCGCCACGCGATCCGGGTTACCCGCCAGGGTGATCAGGCTGGCCACGCGCGGGGAAACCTGCGCGCCCTGGTCGGCCCAGGACTTCACGCGCTCCAGATCCAGCTCGATGACCTCCGGCTCGCGGCAGGGATCGTAATAGCCGAGCTTCTCGATGAATGCGCCATCGCGGCGGTTGCGGGAATCCATCACCACGACCGCATAGAACGGACGCTTCTTCCGGCCACCGCGCTGCAAACGAATAACTGTCGCCATGTGTCTGATACCTCTAATCCAATCTCGGGGCGGCGCACTATAAACGGGTGTGTTCCTGCCCGCAAGGCGCAACGCGGCCATCCCGGCACGGATGGCCAGCTTCTGAGCGGAAACAGCGACAATTTGCCGCATTGCCAAGAGATACCGCCGACCCAGCATATCAGCATCGGCAACACCGGCAGGAGGCCCATACGACGATGCGCGGACGGACACGGACGAAAGCTTGGCTCGGTGCGGCCATCATCCTTTGCGTCGCGGGAGCGGCCGCAATCCATCTCCACGGGCAACGCCGCCCGCCCATCCCCGGCTACATGCAGAAACTGGGTGGAGACTTTGATCTCCAATCGGCCGACGGGCCGGTACGTCTGTCGGATTTCCGCGGCGATCTTGTGCTGCTGTATTTCGGCTACACCCATTGCCCGGACGCCTGCCCGATGGCGCTGAGCAATATGGCTGCGGCCATCCGCAGCCTGCCCAAGCACGAGCGCTCGCGCGTGCACGGTCTGTTCGTCAGCCTCGACCCCCGTCGGGATACACCCGAGATCCTGAAGAAGTACGCGCACTTCTACGATCCGTCGTTCGTCGGCGTCACCGGCACGCCAGCGGCGCTGAAGGCCGTCGCCGATCGCTGGAATATCGGCTATGCGGTGCCGGCGCATCCGAAGGACATGAACTATACGGTGCAGCACTCGACCTTCATCTACCTGGTCAATGCCGGCGGCAAGGCAGTGACCCTATTCGGAGACAATACGCCGCTGGCGACGATGAAACACGATATCGAAGCCTGGATGCCCTGATATACAAGCCAAGGAGAGAACGATGAGAAAAATCATGTGGATGCTGATGCTGGCCATATCCCTGTTTGCGGTCGACGCCCATGCGGCAGGGCTCGATGTGCATCATGCCTGGGTGCGGCTGCCACCACCGGTCTCCGATACGGCGGCGGTGTATGTGCAGCTCCATAACCCGGCGGCACAGGATGTGCGCATCGTCGGCGTATCCGCGGACGTGGCGGCATCGGCCATGATGCACAGCATGGCCGGCGGTGCCATGAAGGCCCTGCCGGCGCTGACGGTGCCGGCGGGTGGGCAGGGGGGTTTCGCCCCCGGCGGCATGCACATCATGCTGATGGGGCTGAAGCACCCGCTCTCGGCCGGCGAGAAGGTGCATGTCGAGCTCCGATACGCGGACGGCTCGCGCCAGCGCATGGCGGCGGTGGTGCGCGATGTGCGGCCGGATGCCGGTGGCGGTATGGGGCATATGGGGAACATGCCGGGCATGTAGATCGGGCAGCGGAAACGGCATGGTTCGGCTTGCCGGCGCCGGCGGCGGCTGTAGGCTGGAGCGAAACTCGGCCAAGGGGGCGAACGTGTCGGAAACCAAGCTTCGCGGGGGCTGCCTGTGCGGCGGCGTGCAATACGAGATCAGCGGCGAGCCGGTGCGCTTCTACCACTGCCACTGTGGCCGCTGCCGCAAGGCCACGGGCACGGGGCATGCCTCGAACATCATGATCAAGCTGACGGACGCCGCCTGGCTACAGGGCGAGGAGCTGATCGGGCAGTATAAGGTGCCCGAGGCGCAGCGCTTCTCCACCTGCTTCTGCACCCGCTGCGGCGGCCAGCTGCCGCGCATCCGCAAGGAGATGGGCATGGCCGTGGTGCCGGCGGGTTCCTTGGACACCGATCCGGGCATCGTTCCCGAAGCGCGCATCTTCTGGGACTCGCGCGCCGCATGGTCCTGCCAGGGCGACGATATCCCGGTGTTCGCCGAATACCCGCAAAGCAGCTGAGTCTTACAAATTCATCGCAAGTTTCGAACGGAGCATCTTTGAAGCAGGCTTTTGATCCCTCGTTAGCAAGCTTCTGGAGATAAGCGACGGTCCGCGCCGCATGGCGACCAACATACCATCCCTTGTCCTTTCTTGCGTGCCCAAGAAAGGACCAAAGAAGGGCACCCCTGAACCAGCCTGCCCTGCGGGTCCCCGATCCTGCATGTTCAAAAGCGGCCACGGCTCCGCCGCTTTACTCCGCTTTTGAACATTTGTATCGGCAGCCTGCTAGCGGGGGATCACAAGAAGGGGAGGGCTTTCAACCCCGCTTGCCGGGGCGCCGCATGGGCGGGGCTGGCGAACGGATCAGCGCAATATGTTGCGCCCGTTCGCGGCCCGGCCAGGCGGGAGACGCGCCGGCCTCGCGGGCAGCCTTCTTTGGTTCTTTCTTGGCTGAGCAAGAAAGAACAAATGAATTCCTTACCTTGCTGCGCAATTGCGCGACGCACGAAAAAGGGGCGCCACGGCGCCCCTTCGTCCCTTGCACAGGGGGGCATCACATCTTCGGCATGCCGCCCATGCCGCCCATCTTGCCGGCGAGCTGCGCCATCAGGCGGCGACCCTTGCCGCCCTTCATCTTCTTCATCATCGTCTGCACCTGCGCGAACTGCTTCAGCATCTGGTTGAGCTCCTGCACCGTGGTGCCGGAACCGACGGCGATGCGGCGCTTGCGGCTGCCGTTGATGATTTTCGGATGCGTGCGCTCCTTGGCGGTCATCGAATTGATCATGGCGCGCATGCGGCGCATCGGCTTGTCGTCGATCTTGCCCATCGCCTCCTCGGGCAGGCGCATGCCGGGCAGCATCTTCAGCATCGAGGCCATGCCGCCCATCTTTTGCACCTGATCGAGATGGTCGGCGAAGTCGCCCATGTCGAACTCGCCCTTCTTGACCTTCTTGGCCATCTTCTCGGCCTGCTCGCGGTCGACCGTGGACTGAATACGCTCCACCAGCCCGACGACATCGCCCTGGCCGAGGATGCGGCCGGCCATGCGCTGCGGATCGAAAAGCTCGAAGGCGTCGATCTTCTCGCCGGTACCGACGAAGCGCACCGGCACGCCGGTGCTGTAGGCCACCGACAGCGCCGCACCGCCGCGCACGTCGGCATCGGTCTTGGTCAGGATGCAGCCGGTGAGACCCACGGCGGCGTGGAACTGCTCGGCCACCGGCAGGGCCGTCTGGCCGGTCATGGCGTCGAGCACCAACAGGCGCTCGGATGCCTTGACCGCGTCCTGCACGGCCCTGATCTCGCCCATCAGATCATCGTCGATAACCTGGCGGCCGGCGGTATCGAGGATCAGCACATGGTGGCCGCCGGTGCGCGCCTGGCCCAGCGCCGAGCGGGCCATGGCCACGGGATCCCCCCCCTCGCCCACCAGATACGGCACATCGACCTGGCCGGCCAGCACCTGCAGCTGCTCGCGCGCCGCCGGGCGCGTGGCATCGACACTGGTCATCGCCACCCTGCGCCCCTGTGCAACCAGCAGGCGGGCCAGCTTGCCCGCCGTCGTCGTCTTGCCGGCACCCTGCAGGCCGCAAAGCAGGATCACGGAGGGGATGCCGGAGACCTCGAGCTCGCGGCGCTGGCCACCGAGGATGTCGGCCAGGGCATCGTGCATGATCTTGATGATCACCTGCCCCGGCTGCAGGCTCTTCGCCACCTCCGCCCCGAGCGCCCGCTCGCGCACATCGTCCATCAGCCGGCGGGCCACCGGAAGCGCCACATCGGCCTCCAGCAGCGCCATGCGCATCTCGCGCAGCGTGGCATCGAGATCGGCCTCGGACACCCGTGCCGCCCCACGCAGGCGGTCGGTGATCTCGGAGAACTTCTCGGTCAGCCGGCTGAACATCGCTTAGCCCTTGCCGTTGATCTTCAACAGCTCGACTTCGAAGATCAGCACCTGGTTCGGGCCGATGACGCCACCGGCGCCATGCTCGCCGTAGGCCAGCTTGGCGGGGATGAAGAAGCGGTACTTGGAGCCGACTGACATCAGCTGCAGGCCCTCGGTCCAGCCGGGAATCACCTGGTCGAGCTCGAACGTCGACGGCTCCTGGCGCTTGTAGGAGCTGTCGAACTCGGTGCCGTCGACCAGGGTGCCGCGATAGTTGACCGTGACCTTATCGGTCGGTTTCGGCTTCGGCCCCTTGCCAGGCCGCAGCACCTGATACTGCAGGCCGCTGGCCGTCGTCTTCACCCCGGGCTTGGTCTTGTTGGCAGCCAGGAAGGCCTCCGAGGCCTTGGCGTTGGCGTCCGCCACCTTCTTCGTCTTGGCCTGGCTGGCTTCCATCTGCCGCTTCATGAAGTCCTGGCGCGCCTCGTTGGCGGCCTGGGCGTCGAGCAGCGGCTTGGTGCCTGCATACGCGGCGCGTGCGCCGGCGACGAAGGCATCCATATCGACCTCGGTGCCACTGCCCTTCAGCGTGTGGCCGATGCTCATGCCGATGGCGTAACTGCCCTTCTTGGCCGCCGTATCGAGCTTCAGGTTCGCCTGATCCTGCTTGCCGTGCTGGTTGCAGGCAGCCAGAAGCAACGCCAGGGCGATGCCGATGGAAATCCGTTTCATGTCCTCTTCTCCTTGCTGGGGGTTATTCCCATTCGATGGTTCCCGGCGGCTTGGACGTAACGTCGTAGACGACGCGATTGATGCCGCGCACCTCGTTGATGATACGGTTCGAGACCTTGGCAAGCAATGCATGCGGCAGCTCGGCCCAGTGGGCGGTCATGAAATCCTGAGTCTGCACTGCCCGCAATGCCACCGTCCACTCGTAGGTACGGCCGTCGCCCATGACGCCGACGCTCTTGACCGGCAGGAACACGGCGAAGGCCTGGCTGGTCTTGTCGTACCAGCCAGAGGCCCTGAGTTCCTCGATGAAAATGGCATCGGCCTGGCGCAGCAGATCGGCGTATTCCCGTTTGACCTCGCCCAGGATGCGCACGCCCAGCCCCGGCCCCGGGAAGGGGTGGCGGTAGACCATGTCGCGCGGCAGGCCCAGGGCGACGCCGAGCTCGCGCACCTCGTCCTTGAACAGCTCGCGCAGCGGCTCCATGAGCTTCAGATGCAGCGTTTCGGGCAGGCCGCCGACGTTGTGGTGGCTCTTGATCGTGTGTGCCTTCTTGGTCTTGGAGCCGGCCGACTCGATGACGTCCGGGTAGATGGTGCCCTGCGCCAGCCACTTGGCGTTCGGCATCCTCTCGGCCTCTTTCTGGAAGACCTCGACGAATTCGCGGCCGATGATCTTGCGCTTGACCTCGGGATCGGCGACCCCGGCCAGGTGGCCGAGGAACTCGTCACTGGCGTCGACATGGTCGACCTTGACCCCGAGGTTGTCGGCGAAGGTCTGCATCACCTGTTCGACCTCGCCCAGGCGCAACAGGCCGTTGTCGACGAAGATGCAGGTCAGCTTCTCGCCGATGGCGCGGTGCAGCAATGCCGCCGCCACCGAGGAATCGACGCCGCCGGACAGCCCGAGGATGACCTCGTCGTCGCCGACCTGGGCGCGGATCTGCGCCACCGCCTCGTCGATGTAGTGCGGCATCGTCCAGGCCTGGCCGCAGCCGCAGATCTCGTGCACGAAGCGGGTCAGGATGGCCTTGCCCTGGTAGGTGTGCGTGACCTCCGGGTGGAACTGCAGGGCATAGAAGCGGCGGGTCTCGTCGGCCATGCCGGCGATCGGCGTGGAATCATTGGCGCAGATGACATGGAAGCCCGGCGGCAGGCCGGTGACCTTGTCGCCATGGCTCATCCACACGTCGAGCACGCCGTCCGCCTTGTCCTCGATGCCGCGCAACAGCATCGAGTCGCCGCAGCTGGACACCTCGGCATAGCCGAACTCGCGCACATCGCCGGTCTCGACCGTACCGCCCAATTGCGCCGCCATGGTCTGCATGCCGTAGCAGATGCCGAGCACCGGCACCCCGAGCTCGAACACCACCGGCGGTGCCTTCGGCGTCAGTTCCTCGTACACCGAGTTCGGGCCGCCGGACAGGATGATGCCGGAGGGTTTGAAGGCGCGCACATCCGCCTCCGACATGTCCCACGGGTGAAGCTCGCTATAGACCTTGGCCTCGCGCACGCGGCGGGCGATCAGCTGTGTGTACTGCGAACCGAAATCCAGAATTAAAATACGGTCCATCAGGGAATCCTTCTTACTCAAAATCGACAGGCTCCCACCTGTTCTTGATGCGCCCCTCCACCCACGGAAGGATGGCTTCAGCAAGCATGGCGAAAACCGCGCTTTTCGCCATGCGTCCAAGGCCGAGGGCAGGACGCCCCGAGGCCGTATCGGTTAGCTCCATCCGCAAAAGGCTCCTGCCTTTTGCTCGCCACGCACCGGCAAAACAAGTTTGACCGACGCTCACGAATCCTGCCGGATTCGCCCGCCATCCATGGCGGGGGGATACGGCCTCCACCCATGGACGGGTGGCTTCAGCAAGCGATCGGAAACCGCGTTTTCGATCGCGCCGTAAGGCCGAGGACAGGAGGTTCCGAGGCCGTATCAAAAAATCAAGAATCCAAACGGTAGTTCGGCGCTTCCTCGGTGATCGCTACATCGTGCACATGGCTCTCGCGCAGGCCGGCGCCGGTGATCTTGACGAAGCGCGCCCGCGCGTGCATCTGTCCGATATCGGAGGCACCGACATAGCCCATGGCGGCGCGCAGGCCGCCGACCAGCTGGTGCAGGATGTCGGTCAGCGCCCCCTTGTAGGCCACGCGTCCCTCGATGCCCTCGGGCACCAGCTTCATCGCCTCGTCGACGTCGCCCTGGAAGTAGCGGTCCTTGCTGCCCTTCTTCATGGCGCCGAGCGAGCCCATGCCGCGGTACGACTTGTAGGCCCGGCCCTGGTACAGGATTTTCTCTCCCGGCGCCTCGTCGGTGCCGGCGAGCATGGAGCCGAACATGCAGGTGGCCGCACCGGCGGCCATGGCCTTGGCGAAATCACCGGAGAACTTGATGCCGCCGTCACCGATGATCGGCACGCCCGAGCCTGCGGCCGCCTTGGCGCATTCGACGATGGCGCTGAGCTGTGGTACGCCGACGCCGGCGATCATGCGCGTGGTGCAGATCGAGCCGGGACCGATGCCGACCTTGACCGCATCGGCACCCGCCGCGATCAGGTCGCGCACCGCCTCGGCGGTGGCCACATTGCCGGCGATGATCTCGACGTCCGTGAACTGGCGCTTGATCTCGCGCACCTGCTCGATGACGCCCTGCGAGTGGCCGTGGGCGGTGTCGACGATGACCGCATCCACGCCGGCGGCGCGCAGCACCTCGAAGCGGCGCAGCTCCGACTCGCCGACACCGATCGCCGCCGCCGCCAGCAGGCGGCCGTAGCCGTCACGCACCGCATTCGGGAAGGCGGTGGATTTTTCGATGTCGCGCACCGTGATCATGCCCTGCAACCGGCCCTCGCCGTCGACGACCGGCAGCTTCTCGATGCGGTGCTCGCGGAACAGATCCTTGCAGGCCTCGATGGCGGTACCTTGGGCTACCGTCACCAGTTTCTGGCGCGGGGTCATCATCTGGCTGACACGTCGGCCGCCGTCGGTCTCGAAGCGGATGTCGCGGTTGGTGATGATGCCGGAGAGCTTGCCGTCGGCATCGAGCACCGGGAAGCCGGAGTAACCGTTCTGGCTCGACAGTTCGCGCACCTCGGCCAGCGTCATATCCGGGCTCACCGTCAGCGGATCCTGCACCACGCCCGCCTCGTAGCGCTTGACGCGCCGCACCTCGGCAGCCTGTTCCTCGGGCGTCAGGTTCTTGTGGATGACGCCGATGCCACCCTCCTGCGCCATGCAGATGGCGGTACGCGATTCGGTCACCGTATCCATCGCCGCCGACACCACCGGGATGTTCAGGCGGATATTGCGCGTTAGCTGCGAGGACACATCGGCCGTTTTCGGCAGTACGGAACTGGCCTGGGGCACCAGCAGCACATCATCAAATGTCAGCGCCTCGACGAACATCGGCTCATGCATGGAACCAACCCCCAATCAAAGGCCGGCATGCTATCCTGAATGCGGCGCGACGGCAAAAGCCGGAAGCGGCCGCAGGGCCGCCATGCAACACCGGCGATTGCCGTCTACACTGGGTGGGAATCGCCATCCATGGGCGCAGGAGGCGCATGCATGATCGAGATCCGCATCCACGGCCGCGGCGGGCAGGGTAATGTCGTCGCCGCCTACCTGTTGGCCGCCGCCGCCTTCGATGCCGGCATGCAGTGCCAGGCCTTCCCGGCCTTCGGCGCCGAGCGGCGTGGGGCGCCGGTGGTGGCCTTCGTGCGCATCTCCGGGATGCCGATCCAGCGGCGAAACCAGGTGCTGCACCCGGCCTATTTGATCATCCAGGACCAGACGCTGCTGCACGAGCCGGGCCTGACCGACGGCCTGTTGCCCGGCGGCGGCATCCTGCTCAATTCCAACCGCTCCGCCGACGAGGCATCCGAACAGATCGGAAAGCCGATGGTGACGCTGCCGGCCACGGCCATGGCCCTGAAAATGATGGGAAAAGACGTGCCGAACGTGCCACTGCTGTCGGCCTTTCTGTCGCTGACCGGCATGTTGCCGCACGCCAGCCTAGTGCATGCGCTGGAGCAGCGCTTCAAGGGTGAGATATTGGAGAAGAACAAACAACTGGTCGATCTCGCCGCCGGCGAGGTGCCGGCCGGGCTGTGGAAGGAGGCGAGTCTTGCAGCAAGCGCTTGAAGGTTCCCAGGCCATCGCCAGAACCGTGGCCATGTGCCGGCCGCAGGTGGTGGCCGCCTATCCGATCACACCGCAGACGCATATCGTCGAGAACATCTCCAAGCTGATCGCCGACGGGGTGCTGGAGTGCGAGATGGTCAGCGTGGAAAGCGAGTTCTCGGCCGCTTCGGTGGTGCTGGGCGCCGTCGCCGCGGGCTCCCGTTCCTACACGGCCACCTCCTCCCAGGGCATCCTGCTGATGGCCGAGGTGCTGTACAATATCGCCGGCATGCGCCTGCCGATGGTGCTGACCTGCGCCAACCGCGCCGTCTCCGCCCCCATCTCGATCTGGAACGACCAGCAGGACTCGATGGCCGTGCGCGATTCGGGCTGGATCCAGCTGTACTGCGGCGACAACCAGGAGGCCGTGGACACCACGGTGCAGGCATTCCGCATCTCCGAGCGCACCGAGCTGCCGGTGATGGTCTGTGTCGACGGCTTCACGCTGACGCACACGCTGGAGGGCATCGATCTGCCGGACCAGCAGCAGGTCGACGCCTTCCTGCCCGCCTTCCGCTTCTCGCGCATGCTGGACCCGCAGAAGCCGATCACCCTGGGCACCCTGGTCACCCCGGACTACTTCACCGAGGTACGCCATGCGCATCACCGGGCCATGCTAAAGGCTATGGATGAGATCGTCGCCGCTGATAACGACTGGCAACAGGTCTCGGGACGAGCCAGCGGCGGCCTGATCCGGGCGGAGGGCGCGAAACACGCCGACACGGCGATCCTGGCCATCGGCTCGGTGGTCGGCACCCTGCGCGAGGCCATGGTCCAGTACCGGGACGAAAAGATCAAGCTGCTGACGCTGCGCTGCTTCCGCCCCTTTCCCGAGGACGAGTTGCGCCGGCTGTGCAAGGGCGTAAAGAAGCTGATCGTGCTCGAGCGCGCCCTGTCCCCGGGCGCCGGCGGCATCATCGGCGCCGAGGTGCGGGCCGCACTCTCGCGCATGCCGGGACCGCCCGAGGTCTACAACTACGCCGCCGGCCTGGGCGGCCGCGACATGCCCATGGATCTGTTGTCCCGCATCCTGGATGCCAGCCGCAAGCCCGCCCGAGACGCCTTCTCCATCTTCGACGTACAGCCGGATAAACTGCCGGCCGAGGAACGCTGATATGGCCACACCATCGGAAACCATCGACATCGCACAGATCCGGGCCATCGAGCCGCGCTTCCGTGGCCTCGAGTCCGGGCACCGGGCCTGCCAGGGCTGCGGCCAGGCGCTGGGGGCGCGGCTGGTGTTGCAGGCCGCCGGCCCCGACGTGGTCGTGGCCAATGCCACCGGCTGTCTGGAGGTGTTCACCACGCCCTGGCCCCAGTCGGCCTGGCGCGTGCCGTGGATCCACTCGGTGTTCGAGAACGCCGCCGCCGTCGCCTCCGGCATGGAGGCGGCGCTGAAGGCACAGGGTCGGCGGAGCAAGGTACTGGCCTTCGGCGGCGACGGCGGCACCTTCGACATCGGCTTCCAGGCCCTGTCCGGCATGCTGGAGCGCAACCACAACGTGCTTTATGTCTGCTACGACAACGAGGCCTACATGAACACCGGCATCCAGCGTTCCAGCTCCACGCCGCACGCGGCGCGCACCACGACCTCCCCTCCCGGCAAGGCGCGCATGGGCAAGCGCCACCTGAAGAAGGACGTGGTGTCGATCATCGCCGCCCACCATATCCCGTATGCCGCCAGCGCCTCGGTCGCCTACCCCGCCGACCTGCGCAAGAAGATGCGCCGGGCCATCGACATCGAGGGGCCGGCGTTCCTCTTGGTGCACAGCCCCTGCCCGCTCGGCTGGGGGCACGATGGCGCCTTGACCATCGAGATCGCCCGCCTGGCGGTGCAGACGGGGATATTCCCGATCATCGAGCTCGAGCGCGGCGAGCTCACCGAGGTGATGCCGCTGCGCCATCCGAGGCCGATCGTCGACTACCTGGAAATCCAGGGAAGGTTCAAGCACCTGTTCAGCGACGATCCGCGCGCCCTGGAGGAGCGGGAGCACCTGCAGGCGCTCGCCGACCACAACATCGCCGTCTACGGCCTGGCCAGCGACCACGCCGACCCGCTGGACAGCGAAGGCGCCGACACGGTGCGCCGCGGGGGCTGGTGATATGAGCGCCAAGAAACCCGTGATGACGCGCGGCGCCTGGGCCGAGCCCGGCACCTCGCTGGCCTTCAAGACCGGCACCTGGCGGGTCGAGGCCCCGTTCCACCTGCACAGCTGCGCCCCGTGCCACGGCGCCTGCCCGGCCGGCGAGGACGCCCAGGCGTGGATCGCCAGGATACAGGAGCACAAGCTGCAGGCGGCGTGGGAGGAGCTCGTCGCCGCCAACCCGCTGCCGGCGATCACCGGCCGTGTCTGCCCGCATCCGTGCGAAGCATCCTGCAACCGCGGCAGCTTCGATGAGGCGATCGCCATACACGACCTGGAGCGTTTCATCGGCGATGCGGCGATCAAGGGCGACTGGCCCTATCCGCTGCTGGCAGGGAAGCACAGCCGCGACGAGCGCATCGCCATCGTCGGGGCGGGACCGGCCGGCCTGTCCTGCGCCTACCAGATGATCCGGCGCGGTTTTGCCGTCACCGTCCTCGACGCCCTGCCGGAGGCCGGGGGCCTGGCGCGCTCGGTCATCCCCATGACCGCCCCGCCGCGCCGTGTAGTCCATGCGGAGCTGGGCCGGCCGCTGGCGCGCGGGCGCGGCGCTCGCGGGGGTGACGTCCTGGGCCGCGGCGGCGGGGCGCTGGCCCGGATGGAGCTTCCCTTCAAGCTGGGTCTCGGCGGCCGGCTCGGCTCCGGACGCCAGCCCTTCCCGTGGATCCACGTCGACGACGTCGTCGGCGCGATCCTGTTCGCGCTCGGGCACGAGAAGCTCTCCGGCCCGGTCAACTTCGCCGCGCCGGGCGCGCCGACGAACGCGGAGTTCTCCAAGGCTCTCGGGCGCGCCCTAGGCCGCCCCGCCTTCCTGCCGGCCCCGGCCTTCGCCCTGCGCGAGCTTCGCTTCAAGGTCGCCGGACTCTCCGGCCCGGCGCCCGCTCCGTGTTCTTTCGATCTGGCCGCAGCCTATGGACCGAACGGGACGATCGACGCCTCGGGACACGCCGTCGCCTCGCCGCTGCGTCTTGACGGAACAGTCTCCCTGCGGCGGATTCCCCTTGCCGGCTTTATGCCTTATGTCCCGAAGACCGTCCGGCTGGTGGTGACGGGGGGGGACCTCGATGCGCGGATGGGGGTCGATCTGTACCAGCAGGCCACCGGACTCGCCGGCAGCTATCGCGGGCGGCTCGGCGTGCGCCATTTTTCTAGCATCGATGCTGCCGATCGTCACAAGCTGCTGAGCTGGGAGAGCCTGCAGTTCGATCAGGTGCAGGGGGCTCTCGCCCCCTTTGCCCTGCGGATCGGGCAGGTGTCGCTCAGCGACTACCGGGCCAGGGTCATCGTCGATCCGGACGGGCGTCTCAATCTCCAGAAGCTGATCGGCGGTCCCGAAAAGCCGGCCTCTGCGGCGTCGAAGAGCGTCGCGACGATGGCATGTGGGAGGTCGTCCACGACGAGCAGGTCGAGTACCCGGCAGACCACGGCCACTCGACGCCCTCTGACGCACACGGGAATGGCCCATGAGTTGGCCCATGGCATCGGAACTCGAGGCGAAACCCCTGCAAATCGAGGGGTGGTTACCGCCCTCTCACGGCGGCGGCACGGGTTCGAATCCCGTATGCGCCTTTCTGAGTCACAAACTACCCCGCATTTGGCTCAACCATGCGGGACGTTTGTGACATCGGGGTCGCCGATGCGCGTCGCGTGCAGACCCCGGTGCAGACCTCTGAGGAAGGAACCCGCGACTAGCAGGGCTGTTCGATTCCTCTGACGGACTCAAACCGTCGACCCGCGCGCAAAGCGAAACCATATTCGAAATTGACGAAAAACTCGCCGACAAGTATTTCTGCAATTTTTCCGTGTTCCAGTCGCTGCAGGACGTGTGGGCAATCGATCAGGTGTTTCCGATCATGCCCGTGCACCGCTTGACCGAGCCGCTTACCAACCGCGCCGTATTGCAGGATCTGACCTGCGATTCCGATGGCCGGATCGAGCAATATGTCGACGAAGAGGAACTGGAAGCCACCATGCCGGTGCACGCCATGCGCCCGGGTGAACCGTATTATCTGGGCTTCTTCATGATTGGCGACTATCAGGAAATTCTGGGCGACCTGCATAACCTGTTCGGCGACACCGATTCGGTGAATGTGGAGCTGGACAATGAAAACGGCTATAAACTAGTGAAGCCGGAGCAAGGCGATACTGCCGAGGTGGTGCTGCGCTACGTGCACTTCGAGCCCAGTGACCTGGTGTCCCGCTATCACAGCAAAATCCACGCCGCCACCGCGCTCGATCTCCAGCAG
>OFHG01000409.1_pt1 | contig 17543 bp, 19 predicted proteins | sample 1521931 | NCBI WGS metagenome assembly OFHG01 (sample SAMEA2468438, study PRJEB22500) | soil metagenome | biome: Glassland; feature: Farmland; material: Clay | place: Australia | collected 2013-01-31 | depth 0.55 m
GCTGGAGGCCGGCGGCTATCGCGGCATGTACGACCTCGAAGTGCTGAGCGACGACAACGAGGCCCGCGGCTACGACGAGACGCTCGCCGCGTCGCTGGACGGGTTCGCCACGGCTGCCGGCGGACTGTCGGGCTGACGTCGCGCCACGGCTGACGTCGCAGGACGACCCCGCCCCTGGACCTCAGCTCGGCGAGGGGGCCTTCAGCTGGCGGACCGGGCAGGTCTGCTCGATGGTGCCCGCCAGGTACTCGGGGCCTTCCGCCGTCGGCACCAGCCAGTGGGTGGGGCACATGGTGAGGATCTCGACGAAGCTGAGCCCGGCCCCCTCCATCTGGTTCCGGAACGCCCGGGTGAGGAACTTCTTGGTCTGGGCGATCGACCCCGCGCTGTTCACCGCCCCGCCCTGCCAGGCGCCGCGCGTCGACGAGGCCCGGCATGCCGGCCTCTATGAGCTCGATATCGCTTTCGACCAGATTCCCGGTCCCGACCGGCAGTGCCCGCCGTGGCTGATCGATCGGATTTTGCGCAACCTGCTGATCGACGCCAGCGGGCAGGTGACCGGGATCGTCGACTGGAGCCAGGCGCGCGAGCAGGACCTGGTGGCCCTCGATATCGCGTTCTGGCTGCTGACGGCGCCCCACGCCGGGCAGCCCCGCGACTTCGGCGCGCGGGTGGCCGAGCCTGACCGGAACTGGACGCCAGCGGAGAGCTGCCTGCTGGACCCCGTGATGGACGGTGGCCCGATCCCGGCCAGGACGCTGCTGCTGCTCACCTGGCTGCGGCATGTGGCCGACAACTTCGCCAAATCTGATCGCTACGCCCACAGCCTGCTGTGGGCGCGCCGCAATGTCTATCCAGTACTCCGGCAGGTGACCGATGGATGAGTGGGGGGAGGTGCTGGCCGGGGCGGGCCCGGATGCCGCCGTGGGCCAGGAAGCCAGGTCAATGACCGCGCCCGGTACCGCCGCGCCCGGTACCCCCGGCACCGCCGCGCCCGGTACCGCCGGACCGCTGATGGTCACTGACCTGCTCTGCGGCGCGGCCACCCTGGCCGAGTGGCTGCTTGCCACCCTGCACGCGCAGCAATGGCTGGATGCCTACCTCCTCGCCGCTGGCCTCGGTCAGCTGGCCGAGGACCGGCTTCATCCCGATCCGCTCATGCTGAACAGGGCCGCCAGCTACCTGCGGGCCCACCCGTCGCGGCCGGCCCGGCTGGCCGGAACTGTCTCGGGCGCAGCAGGGGCGGCGATCCGGCTGCCCGTCAGCCTGGCGCAGCGGCGCCTTATGCAGGCGCGGCACGCGCTCGGCACGCTGACAGAGGTGCTCGCCGCGCAGGTGCTCGGCGTGCAGGCGCCCGGCCCGCAGCCGGCCGGGAGCCTGACGCCATTGCTGGCCGCCGTGGCGGGCGCGCTGCCTGCGCTGGCCGGTGACGTACTGCGGATTCCCACCTGCTTCCACAGCTTCGACCAGCATCCCGATGACATCCGGTGGCTCGTGCGGGCCTTCCGGCAGCGCTACCCCGAGCGGGACATCCCGCTGTGTGTGGTGGGCGTCCGCACCTCCGGCAGCTACCTGGCCCCGCTGCAGGCGGCAGCCCTGCGGGCCACCGGGAGCCCGCGGGCCGACGTGCTCACCTACCGGCCCGGCCGGCCGTTCCTGCGCTGGGAGCGCTCGGTGCTCAGGTCCGCCGCCCGCTCGGGCGGGCTGGTGCTGATCACCGACGACCCGCCGGGATCGGGCACGTCGCTGGCCACCGCGGCCCGCGCGATCCGCGCCGCGGGCGTTCCCGATGACCGCATCGTCTTCCTGCTTTCGGTGTTCGGCCCGGATGGCGAACTGCCCGAGCCGATGCGCGCCTGGCCCGCGGTGGTGCAGCCCTGGGCCGACTGGAGTGTCCATGGCCGTCTCACCCCCGGGCCTGTCGGCGCGGGGCTGAGCGGGCTGCTCGGCCCGGGCACCGAGGTGAGCGAGGTGTGTGCGCTGGGACCGCTCGGCTCCGTGCAGGCCCGCGGGCACGCGCGGGAGCGTTTCGCGGTCAGGCTGCGCAACCGCCGGACCGGTGAGTCGGTGCGCAAGCACCTCGTGGTCGAGGGCGCGGGCCTGGGTTATCTCGGCCGGCAGAGCGCAGCGGTCGCCGGCGCACTCCCTGGGCACGTGTCCCACGTCTACGGATTCGCCGACGGGCTGCTGTACCGCGACTGGCTGCCGCCTGGGCCACAGCACAGCCCGGGCCAGGCAGAGGCGGACATGGTTGCCGCGTACGTCGCCGCGCGGCGGCGGGCGCTGCCCGCGCCCTCGGCGGCCGTGGACCGCCTGGGTGGCCGCGACCCGGTCTGGGAGGTCGCCGCCCGGCTCGTGTCCGGCCAGTACGGGCCGCTTGCCCTGCCGGCCCGGCCACTCCTGCTCGATCCGCTCATGCGGCGCCTGCTCAGCCACGATCATCCGGCCGTGGCCGACGGCAAGACCGACCTGCGGCACTGGCTTCCTGACCCCGCCGCAGCGGGCAGGCTGCGCAAGGTCGATTTCTACCAGCGCGCGTTCGGCCATCTCGATCTTGCCTGTTACGACCCGGTCTTCGACCTCGCCGGCGCGGCCGCCGACCCGCCGTCACCCGGCTTCGAGGCGCGGCTGCGGCTTGCCTACCAGCGTGTCAGCGGGCAGCAGGTCGACGGCGAGCGCTGGCTGCTCTACCGGCTGGCGCAACTGTGGCGGCTGGGCTACGCCGGCGACCTCGACGGCGATCAGGTCCGCCGGCGGTCAGCTGCCGCCATCCACGACTATCTCGCCGGCCTGTACCTCCATGACCTCCGGCCGGCCACCGGCCCGCTGTGCGCGATCGATCTGGACGGGGTACTGGAGTGCGACCGGCTCGGCTACCCGGCCACCTCACCCACCGGGGTACTGACCCTGCGGGCGCTGCTCGCCCATGGCTACCGGCCCGTGCTGGCCACCGGCCGGTCGGTGCCCGACGTCCAGGACCGGTGCGCCGCTTTCGGCCTCGCGGGCGGAGTCGCGGAATACGGCTGCGCCATCGTCCACGATGGTGAGCCGGCCGACCTGCGCCCGCCGCAGGCACGTGCCCTGCTCGACCGGATCCGTGACGACCTGGCCAGGCTCCCCGGCGTCCAGGTGGACCCGCGGTACGCCTACGCGGTGCGGGCGGCAGCGGCGGGCGGCCCGGTGCCAGCGGATCTGCTGGCGCGGATACCCGAACTCGCCGACCCGCAGGTGCGGGTGGGCAGCGGCGAGGGCCAGACCGACATCACCCTGACCAGCCTCGACAAGGGGTCGGCGCTGCGGGCACTGGCCGGCCGGCTGCCCGGTCCCGCCGGGTGTGCGCTGGCCGTCGGTGACTCGCCGCCCGACCTCCCCATGCTCGCCTGCGCGGATGTGGCCAGGGCGCCGCGCAACGCCCGGCTGGGGGCGGGCGGCGCCGGGATCAGGCAGACCAGGCGCGCCTACCAGGCCGGCCTGGCACAGGCATCCGCCGACCTGCTCGGCCATCACCCAGGGCGCTGCCCCATCTGCCGGCTGGCGCAGCCCGCTCCGCGCACCAGGGCCATGCTCGCCATCCTCGACCTGCGTGCAGACGGCCTGTCCTCTGTCCCTGTTTCCACAACGGCCCTTGGCGCCTTGCTCATGAGGAGAACGCAATGGTGACCTGCACCAGTCCGAGTAGATGCCTGAAGCGGCCCGGGACTGACCTCGGTGTCGCCGGCCGCATGCTGACCCAGTGCCAGGGGGGCCGGTCATGAAGGTTCTGGTGACAGGCGGAGCCGGCTTCATCGGCTCGCATCTGGTTGATGCGTTCATGGCCAGGGGTGATGAGGTCACTGTGGCTGACGACTTGTCGCATGGCCGGCTCACGCGGCTCGACCCCGGGGCCACCCTGCACATGGTCAGCATCACTGACCCGGTGGCGCTGGCCGGCGTGGTCGCCGGCTTCAGGCCGGAGCTGATCTGTCATCTGGCGGCGCAGATCGACGTCCGCGTTTCGGTGGCCGCTCCAGCGCAGGACGCGCAGGTCAACGTCGTCGGCACGGTCAACGTGCTGGAGGCTGCCCGGGCGGTGGGCGCGCGGGTGGTGTTCGCCTCGTCCGGTGGGGCGCTCTACGGGCAGGACGCGCCGATCCCCTCGCGGGAGGACGTGCTGGCGCAGCCGGAGTCCCCCTACGGGATCGCGAAGTACTGCGCTGAGCAGTACATCGGGCTGTACAACCGGCTGCACGGCACGTCTCACTCGGTGCTGCGGCTGGCCAACGTGTATGGGCCGCGCCAGGACCCGGCGGGTGAGGCGGGAGTGATCACTGTCTTCTGCGCGAGTGCGCTGGCAGGCGGTCGGCCCACCATCTACGGCGATGGCAAGCAGACCCGCGACTACGTCTACGTGGGTGACGTGGTCAGCGCCTTCCTGGCTGCCGCGGACCGGCGGTGGCCCGGCACCTGGAACATCGGGACCGGGGTGGAGGTCAGTGTCCTGGACCTGGTGGACATCCTCGCCGGGCTCGCGGGCCATCCGCTGGCGCCGGAGTTCGCCGCGGCCCGGCCCGGGGAACTGGAGCGCAGTGCGGTGGCAGTGGACCGCGCCGCCGCCGAACTGGACTGGCGGGCGGCGAAACCACTGGCAGAGGGGATCCGCGGGGTCTACCAGTGGATCGCAGCCGATGCCCCCGACCGGGCCCGGTGCTGAGGAGGCCACGGTGGAGACCGGAGAAGCAGAGAACACGGCCGTGAAGCCTTCGCGGACCGGCATCTCGGTAGTCATCTGTGCCCACACCGATGAACGCTGGGAGGCTACGCTCGCGGCCGTGGAGTCGGTGCGGAACCAGACCCTGCCCGCTGCCGAGACGATCCTCGTCGTCGATCACAACCCGGCTCTCCAGCAGCGGCTCGCGTCCGCGCTGCCGGATGTGCTGGTCACGCACAACCGCGAGGAGCAGGGGCTGTCCGGCGGGAGGAACACCGGGATTGCGCTGGCCCAGAGCGAGGTCGTGGCATTCCTCGATGACGACGCTGTCGCCGATCCGCGGTGGCTGGAGTTCCTCACTGACTCCTACGCCGATCCGTCCGTGGCCGGGGTGGGCGGGCTGACCCTGCCCAAGTGGCAGACCCGCCGGCCATCGTGGTTCCCGGAGGAGTTCGGCTGGGTCATCGGCTGTGCCTACCGTGGCATGCCGACATCCCGCGCGCCCGTCCGCAACCTGCACGGCGGGAATGCGTCCTTCCGCCGCGAGGTGTTCAGCGTGGTCGGCGGGTTCCGGAACGGCATCGGCCGTTCGGCCAGCAAACGGCCGCTCGGATGCGAGGAGACCGAATTCTGCATCCGGCTCGGGCAGCATTCCCCGGGCTCGGTCCTGATGTTCGACAACCGTGCCATGATCCGGCACCTGGTTCCCGCGGCCCGGTGCCGCTTCTCCTACTTCCGTGCCCGGTGTTACGCCGAGGGGGTCTCGAAGGCGGTCGTCGCGTCCATGGTCGGGGCCGGTGACGGCCTGTCCGCCGAACGGCACTACACCACCAGGACGCTGCCAGGGGGGATCGCGGCGGGATTGGCCGATTTTGTGCGTGGCCACCCGGCCGGCCTTTCCCGGGCCGCCGCGATCGTCGCTGGCCTGGCTGCCACGATGGCCGGCTACCTGGTGGGCTCGCTGGGGCGCCGGCCATGGCAGCGAGGCCGGTCCGGCGTCCCGCCGGTTCCCGGGCTGGCACCAGGCAGTGCCCGGTGAACGCCACCCGCACCCCGGTGCCCATTCTCATGTACCACGAGGTGGCCAGCCGGCCGGACTCGGCGAGCCCGCTGGCGGTGCCGCCCGCTGCCTTCGCTGCCCAGCTCGCCTGCCTGCAGGCGGCCGGCTTCACCACCATCACCGTCTCGGAGCTGGCCGCCGCCTTCGCCGGCGGGGCTGAGTTGCCGGAGCGGCCCATCGCGCTCACGTTCGACGACGGGTACGCGGATTTCCACCAGACCGCGCTTCCGTTGCTGCAGCGCTGCGGCTTCACCGCCACCGTGTTCGTGACCACCGGCTGGGTCGAGGATGCCGGGCCCGTGCCGAACCCGAGGCCTGCCCGGATGCTGAGCTGGCGGCAGGTACTCGAAGTGTCCGCGGCTGGTGTGGAGATTGGCGCGCACAGCCACACCCACCCCGAACTCGACCGGCTCGGCGGCGCCCGGCTCGCACGCGAACTGCGCGACAGCAAATCCCTGCTCGAAGACCGGCTGGGTGGCCCGGTCCCAGCCCTGGCCTATCCGTTCGGCTATTCCAGCACGCGGGTGAGGCAGGCTGCCCGTGCCGCCGGCTACCAGCACGCCTGTGCGGTCGCCAACGCGATGGCGGACGCGGGCAGGGACCGGTTCGCCTTGCCGCGGCTGACCGTCCGGCGGTCCACCCGGCAGCGGACCTTCGATCAGATGATGCGGGGACAGCACGTGCCGGTGATCTTCGCCAAGGACCGGTCCCTGACCAAGGGGTGGGCGATGGTGCGGCGCACCCGCGCGGTCGTGCGCGCTGTGGCGGGCGGCAGCTAGAGCCCGAAGCGCTGGGCCACGCGGGGCGCGCTGGCCGCCTGGCGCAGCGGCTGCGCGCCGATGATGCCGTCGATCAGCCGGGTGAGCGCATAGTGATCGGCAGGCTGGCTCATCACGGCGCCGGATACGCCTGGCGCGATGAGAACGAATGGGACCTGCTGGTTCGTGTCGCCCTCATCGAAGACGACAACGATCGCCAGCTGCCCTGACTTCCAGTCCGGGCCGGACTGGAGCACAGGTATCCAGCTGTGCAGCCAGGCATCCGCCTGCCCCAGCGAGCCGTCGTGACCGTCGTGGGCCAGGCTGGGCGTGATCAGGCCGATGGTGGGCAGCCTGCCGCTGCGCACGTCCGAAGCCAGTGCCCCACCGCCCGGATTGCCGGCCGGGACGTCGCCGGCCCGGCAGCCGGCGGCCTCGCTCGGGAAATAGGCCCACGGATTGTGGTTGACGTCGTAGGTCCCGCTGCTGCTGGTGTCACACGGCTGGGGCATGGACTCCTCATAGGCGCGGGCGGTCTTACCCAGTGCCAGCGCCTGGCCGAATACCGATGGCCCCGGATAGGTGCAGCCGTTACCCGGATCGCAGTCCTGGGGGTTGTTGAACGAGGACCCGCCGAAGATGGCCAGGTAGTTCGGCAGGCTCGGGTGGCTTATCGCATGCCACGCGGTGGCGTGCCCGTATTGCCGGGCGAGGTGCCACAGGTACGGCATGCCAGTGGGAAAGACCTCCGAGTTATTGTGGTTCTCCTCCATGATCACGAGGATCTTGCGCACCGTCCCGGCGCTGGTGCTGGGCGTGAGCGACGGGCTCGCGGTGGTGGACGAGCCGCTCGGGGGGACCGTGCTCACGGCCGGCGCCGGGGTGACGGCGGAGGCGGTGGCGCCCGTGCTGGGCGTCGTGCCCGGGCCGGGAACGACGCTGATGACGACGCGGCCCAGGCCGCAGCCGGCCACGAGGGTGCTGCTGGCGATGACGGCGGCGATCGGTAACCGGCTACGCCATCCTGGGCTCGACACGGATCCCACCATAGTGCTTATAGACCGGTTGTGAAACCGCGATCACATACAGTTTTACGCCAGCCGGGGTTAGCGGCCTGCGCGCCCAGCGGGCGGGGGCTGGCACGGTATTAAGATCATTGGCCATGCGGGTTCTGGTGACAGGCGGTGCAGGGTTCATCGGCTCGCATCTTGCCGATGCCCTGCTGGCCAGGGGCGACGACGTGATCGTGGTGGACGACTTGTCGGCCGGCCGGGTCGCGCGGCTTGACCCGCAGCTCACGCTGCACAAGGTGAGCATCACCGATGCCGGTGCCCTGACCGCCGTGGTCCGGGCGTCCCGCCCGGACCTGATCTGTCACCTGGCGGCGCAGATCGATGTCCGGGCGTCGGTGGACTTCCCGGCCGCTGACGCCCAGGTCAATGTCGTGGGCACCGTGAACGTGCTGGAGGCCGCCCGCAGCGTGGGTGCACGGGTGCTTTTCGCTTCCTCCGGCGGGGCGCTATACGGCCGGGACGCACCCATCCCGTCGCGGGAGGATGTGCTGCCACTGCCGGAATCGCCCTACGGGATCGCCAAGTACTGCGCCGAGCAGTACATCGGCCTGTACAACCGGCTGCACGGCACGTCCCACTCGGTGCTGCGGCTGGCCAATGTGTATGGGCCGCGCCAGGACCCGGCCGGTGACGCCGGGGTGATCACCATTTTCTGCGCCAGCGCACTGGCCGGCGGAACACCCACCATCTACGGCGATGGCGCCCAGACCCGTGATTATGTCCATGTCGGTGACACGGTGAACGCCTTCCTCGCCGCGGCCGACCGGGGCCGTCCGGGCACCTGGAACATCGGCACCGGGGTCGAGGTCAGCGTGCTGGACCTGGTGGCGATCATCGGCGACATCGGCGGCCGGCCGCTCACACCCAGGTTTGCCCATACCCGGCCTGGTGAACTGCTGCGCAGCGCGGTGGCGGTGGACCGGCCCGCCAGCGAACTGGGCTGGCGGGCGCTCACCCCGCTGGCCGATGGCGTGCGCGGCGTCTACCGCTGGATCGAGGCCGGCGCCCCCGATCGCGCCGCCTGCTAAGGGATCCCGGGCCGGACGAGCGGCCTTGGCCTGCATATATGTCCGGTAGCGGTCCCTTCCTGTCCGGCGGCCCGCTCCGGCTGGCGGCGGCCCTGCCACCGGGAAGCCGTTAGGCTTGCCCGCATGTCCCGACCCGATGGGCGCAGCCCCGATCAGCTGCGCGAGATACGGATGACCCGTGGCTGGCTCGAGCACGCCGAAGGGTCGGTGCTGGTCGAATTCGGCTCCACCCGGGTGCTGTGTGCCGCCAGTGCGACCGAGGAGGTGCCGAGGTGGCGGCGCGGCAGCGGGCTCGGCTGGGTCACCGCCGAGTACGCCATGCTGCCACGGTCCACCAACACCCGCGGCGACCGCGAGTCGGTCAAGGGCCGCCTCGGTGGCCGGACCCAGGAGATCTCGCGGCTGGTCGGCAGGTCGCTGCGCGCATGCGTGGACGCCAAGGCGCTGGGCGAGAACACGATCATCATCGACTGCGACGTGCTGCAGGCCGACGGCGGCACCCGCACCGCCGCGATCACCGGCGGTTACGTGGCACTGGCGGACGCGATCGCCTGGCTGCAGGGCCGCAAGCGCTGCAAAGGTAATCCGCTGGTGGCATCGGTGGCAGCGGTCAGCGTGGGCATCGTCGACGGCCAGCCCCGGCTTGACCTCTGCTACGAGGAGGATGTCGCCGCGCAGACGGACATGAACGTCGTGTGTACCGGGGACGGCAGCTTCGTCGAGGTGCAGGGCACGGCGGAGCAGGAACCGTTCAGCCGCGAACTGCTCGGCCAGCTGCTGGATCTCGCGGTCGGGGGGTGCGCGGACCTGTCCCGGCTGCAGCAGGAGGCGCTCGCCCGATGACGGCTGCGGCCAGGATCATTTTCGCCACCCGCAATCCCGCCAAGCTGGCCGAACTGCGCCGCATCCTGGCCGCGGCCCGGGTCGGCGTGGAGGTCGGTGACCTGGAGGAGTTCCCGGAGATGCCCGAGGTGGCCGAGACCGGGCGCACCTTCGCGGAGAACGCGCTGCTGAAGGCGCGGGCGGTGGCCGCGTTCACCGGCCTGCCCGCGATCGCCGACGACTCCGGCCTGTGCGTCGACGCGCTCAACGGGATGCCCGGCGTGCTCTCGGCCCGCTGGTCCGGCCCGCACGGGGATGACGTCGCCAACCTGCGGCTGGTGCTCGGTCAGATCGGGGACGTGCCGGCCGGCCAGCGGGGGGCGCACTTCGCCTGCGCCGCGGCGCTGGTACTGCCGTCGGGAGCCGAGCATGTCACCGAAGGCACCGTGCAGGGCTGGCTGACGGACTCCCCACGCGGCAGCAACGGGTTCGGGTATGACCCGATCTTCGTGCCGGACGGGTCCGAGCTGACGACCGCGCAGATGAGCGCGGAGGAGAAGGACAAGATCAGCCACCGGGGCAAGGCGCTCCGCGCACTTGCCCCGGTCGTCGCCGCCGTGCTGGGCGGTTAGCCGGCCGGCCAGTGGTCAGCACGGCGGCCAGCGGGCCAGTGCCCGGCCAGCGGTCAGCACGGCGGCCAGCGGTCAGAGGCCCGGCATGGTGGCCACCTGGCTGGCGGGCGGCAACTGGACGTGCACTGGCTGGTTGATCGAGGTGACCAGCATCGTGGTGGTGATCGATGTCCCGTTCCCCGACTCGGTCTGCACCAGCTTGCGCACATTGTGCTGGCCATCAACCCAGATCGTGAACTGGGAGGCTGTCATCCCCGACGCGGAAAGAGCCGGCCCCATCATGCGCCGCAGGCTGGGGGACAGCCGGCTCAGGCCCGCCGCGATGTGGTAGGTGCCGGTGTACTCGGTGGTGGGGACCCCGTTGATCACCTGGGTGCCGACCTGGTGCACGTCCGTGGATGCCGCGAACATCTGCGCTTCCGCCAGCGGGTTGCTGGTCTGGAACTGCTGGAACATCGAGGCCAGATCGAGCCCGGAGGTGTTCCTGAGCGAGGAGAAGTCGAGCTTCACCCAGGGCTTGCCCACCATTTTGGCCAGCGCGCTCATCTTCATGTAGATCGTGTTGCTGGTGAGGATGATCTCCATGCCGCCCGGCAGCGGCAGCTGGGCGGTGCTGCCGGAGAACTTCTCATCAGCGACCAGGGTGGGCTTGGTCTGCATCGCCACCGAGCCGTTCAGGGACGACGCATTGGTGCCGGTGGCGGTGATCGAGATGGTCGACGTGTATGACGTGACCTTGCTGGCCTGGCTGGCCGCGATCGCCAGCGCGGCGGCCGCCGGGCCTGAGTTCCCCTGCCCAGCCGTGGTGGAGTGCCCGGCTCCCGCGGGGGAGGCCGTGGCTGACGGGGTTCCGCCGGTCGAGCAGCCGGCTGCGACGGCGGTGGCGGCGCAGATCGCGACGACTGCCGCTGGACGGGCAGCAGGCCGGCGCAGGCCGCGGATGCGGGAAAGGGCAGCCGGCGAGTCAGGTCCGGTGCGCGAGAACATGGTGCAGCCTCCTCTAAACCCGGCGTATCCCCGATGCCGGTCCTAGACATGAGGAAATGCCCTGTCGGCCTGCGACACTATACGGGGGGCCGGATGCGGGCTGTAGCCATTGGGCCATTGGTTGCTGCGCGCCAGGCCATCGGCACCGGGGCTGCCGCCGCCACCGGTACGGTAGGAGCGTCCGCCCGAAGGGAGCACGCGTGAGCGAGCACAAGCTGGCGCCTGGTGACAAGGCGCCGGATTTCACCTTGCCCGACGCCTACGGCAAGCCGGTGAGCCTATCGTCGCTGCGTGGGCAGCAGGTCATCGTCTACTTCTACCCGGCCGCGATGACCCCTGGCTGCACCAGGGAAGCGTGTGACTTCCGGGACAGCCTGAGCGCCCTCGCCGCCGCCGGGACCACCGTGCTGGGGATCTCGCCCGACGAGCCGGCCAAGCTGGCCAAGTTCCGCGATCGTGATCATCTGACGTTCCCGCTGCTGTCCGACCCGAGCCGTCAGGTGCACGAGGCCTACGGCGCCTACGGGGAGAAGATGCTGTACGGCAAGGTGACGGTGGGAGTGATCAGGTCCACATTCGTGATCGACCCGGACGGCGTCGTGGCCAAGGCGTACTACAACGTCAAGGCAACAGGCCATGTCGAGCGGCTGAGAAAAGACCTGGGCATCTAAACGCGGGAACCGGGCAGCCGTGCCGCCACCCAGCGCGGCGCCGTGCATGGCCCGGCGAAAACGCTGCTCACCCCCTGGGGCCGTAGCCCAATGGCAGGAGGCGCAGGATTTAGGATCCTGACAGTGTGGGTTCGAATCCCACCGGCCCTACAAAAATGGCACTCGCCGTGACATAAGTACCGCCGATTCGGAGCGGTCCCGGCCTAGCATGGGCTCAGCGAGCAATGCGATGACGCGTGCCCGATCACGCCGGCATTCGGCGGTCTGAAGCTCCCGCTCGAACCGGAGCACTTCCGCGACGTCGCTGTCCGTGGTCACCGGCTTCCCTGAATCGGCTCGTCCGCTGCTCTCGTCCTTCCACCGGTGAGGGCTGGCGGCAACACCCCCCGATCATGCGAACGACCGCCCTGGCGGCGATGAGCGGGCGCCGCGCCGCAGTGCCGGCCACGGGCTGGGATACTCGCTGGGTGCTGCCCGCTGATAATCATGTCCACTCGCAGTGGTCGTATGACACGTTCGGGCACGCGTCGATGGTGGAGGAGTGCCAGCGGGCTGTTGACCTGGGTCTGCCCGGGATCGCCTTCACCGAGCACCTGGACTTCACCGACTACGGAGCCGGTGATGCGATCGCCACGATGGGTGTCAGGCCTGGATGGTGGGATGCGATCCGGCCGCTGGATATCACCGGCTACGCCGCCAGTATCGAGGAGTGCCGCCACCGGTTCCCTTCGTTGCGCGTCATGTCCGGGGTGGAGGCGGGGGAGCCGCACCTTTTCGCGGGCAGTACCAGCGCGGTCCTGGCGGCAGGTTCGTTCGACCGGGTGCTCGGCTCGCTGCACGCGCTCGCCTGGGAGAACCGGCTGGTCAACGCCTCGTCACTGCTGCGGGTACTGCCTGCCGACGAGCTGATGCGCCGCTACTTCGCTGGGGTGGTCGAGCTCATCGAGGGCAGTCAGGCGTTCCAGGTCCTGGCCCATGTGGACTACCCGCGCCGGCACTGGCCCGTCAGCGCCGGCCCGTATCCGGAGGACGGCTTCGAGGAGGAGTACCGGGCAGTGCTGCGCGCCCTCGCCTCGTCGGACCGGGTGCTGGAGATCAACACCTACAGCCCGATGGCTTCGGTCACGCTGCTGACCTGGTGGCGGCAGGAGGGTGGCACCGCCGTCTCGTTCGGCAGCGATGCCCACATGTCCGCGCGGGTCGGCGACAAATTCAGCGAGGCAATGAAGGTGGCCGAGGCAGCGGGCTTCGGGCCAGGCCGTGACCCCTGCGGCTTCTGGACGCGCTGAACCACATTCCCCTGCTTCACGGCACGGGACCAATTACAGGTCAGCTCGGGTCTTTCGCCCGCTGCCGTGGACGCTGAACCCGGCGAGAGTAGACGAAGTCATGCCGAGAATTGCCGTCATCATCGGGAGGGAATTCGTGAACCGCCCTATCCGGTGGGTCGCCCTGCCCTTATCGCTGAACGTCATGCTTGCCCTGCTGGCCGCCTGCGGACAGGCCACTCAGCCGCCCCAGCCCCGGCCTGCCCAGTCCGCCACCCAGTCCGCCACCCGGACCGCGCCGTCCGCCACGTCCTCGCCGGCGGTCATCGCGCCCACGGGGAACCCCAGCCCGTCCGCGCCGTCCGAGGCTGACCGGCTCGCCGCGTTTTTCGCCGCATCGGCGCAGCTCGACAACCAGCTGCACCAGGCTGCGGCGCTCGTGAACGGGGACATCGGCGCCACGAGGATCCTCATCAAGCCGGCCACCAAGGCGGCCGTCGGCCAGCTGCAGACCACGGCCGTGACGCGTGCCATCCCGGCCGGGCTACCCCACCGGCTGCTGGGCCCGGTCCTGGCGGTCTACAACGACCTGGAATCGCGGCGGCTGTCGCTGATGGGTGCGGCACGGTACAGCCCGCCGGCCGTCCCCAGAAGCAGCCCGGAGGGGCAGGCGATACTCCGGTGCCTGGGCAACGGAGGCCCCGCCGCCGCGCGGTACGACGGCGATGTGAGCGCCGTGCGGGACCAGGCCCAGGTCATGCCGCCGGTAGCTGTGGCGGCGCCGGATTCCCGTGCCGCAGCCGAGCTCACCGTGTGGACCACGTTTGTCCGCCTGGCCCAGAGCGGGTGCGGCGGATGCGGCGGCCGCGCCCCCGCCCCGTTGCCGCCGATCACCTGGCATCCGAAGAAGGAACTGGGTGCGGGGACAGGCAGCTATACGAATGGGACGGTCGGCGGCATCGCCTTCCTGGCAGAGTACCGACTGGGCCAGGGCTGGAATGTCCTCATCTACGCCTGCTGACCAGGGTGAGCCGCATGCGCTCACTGCGTTACGAGAGGGGAGGGGAACCGGATGGCATCGGACAAAGACGAGCTGGAGCATGTGATCGGCTGCGAATTGCGGCTCCTGGATCCGCAGGTCCGGGCGTCGGCTACGGCGATCACCGCGTTGCTGCACGAAGACTTCCGCGAGTTCGGCGCCTCAGGGCGGGTCTGGGACCGCGACTCGATCGTGCCAGCCGTGACGGCTGACCCAGGCCATGAGGTGAGGGTCGACGACATGACGGCGGTGTGGCTCGCGCCGGATGTGGTCCTGCTCACGTACCAGGTCTCCCGCCCTGGCGGCCTCACCTTGCGCAGTTCGGTGTGGCGCCGGGACGCGGTCGGCTGGCGGCTCTTCTTCCACCAGGGCACGCTCCAGCTCTGATCACCGGCGGCAATCGTTCCGCCGGTCCGCGCGCTGGCCTGGCGCACCTCAGCCGCCCGCGACGAACGTGCCCCGGCCCGGGAACGTCTGGATCAGCCCTTCGGCCCGGAGGATGCCAAGGGCATGACGGACCGTCCCGCGCGAGACGCCGTGCTGTCCCATCAGGTAGGACTCCGAGGGCACCAGCTGCCGCGGGGCCAGTTCGCCGGAATCGATCGCCCGCCGCAAGATCGCCGCCAGCTGAAGGTATAGCGGCGTCGCGTCGAAGTGATCAACCGTCACGCGGTCAAACTAGTTGACCTGCCAGGATGTGTTTGACGGGTGGTACAGGCTAGACAGGTTAGACATTCTGAACATCTATCCCGTAGGCTGCGTTTACCAGGCAGGACACTGGGGATACGGGAGAAGGGATGGCCCGGGTACACCGGTTGGACGGGGAGGAGTGACCATGACTGACCCCAGCCTTGGCAGCCCGCTCACACCGGGCGAGGAAACCGCCTCCCGCATGCGGGCCATCGCCGCTGAACTCGCGGCCCACGGCCTGAGCGCCCGTCTCCACGACACCCGCGGCACGCTTGACCTGACCGCGACCGTGCATCCACCCGGTCAGCGTGAGGCCGAGATCGTCATTGACGAGGACGGCTACACAGAGTTGCGCTACTGGAACGAGCCAGGCGCGGGACCGGCCCAGATCAGCGCCGTCGCATTACACCTTCTCGCCGCCGCCACCGGCCGGCAACTGCCAACAGCATGATCGCGGACGATTGTGTGCGCTATTGAGGCTGTCGCACAACTCGTGATCTTGGTTTGCCAAGGTGCCTGCTGGGCTGGCCCTCAGGGGCGACCCCGGATCCGCTGGGAATTGTGCCAGGCCGGGATGCTGACCCCGGCGGCGGCTCACTCCGGCCGTATGTACTTCGGGTCGTAGGCCAGCCAGTCGCTGGAGCCACCCGGCCACTGGAGATGGGCATACCAGCGGTCCTCGCGGTGCCGCCAGCCGAGCACCGTGGCGCAGCGCCAACTGCCATCGGTGAACTGCACCCGGGCTGCCCGGCCCCGGCCCGGCCGGTCCCACCCCTCAGGTTCATCTATGCGGGGAAGCATCGGTTCCGCAGCCATAGCCGATAGTTTCGCATATAAGTTCGATCTAGTCTCACTATCACCTGGGGTCACGGAAAACTTCAGCGAGCTGCCGGTCAGAGCTGGAAGCGGCTGCCGACTGTGTTGGGGATGAAGGCCTCACCGAATCTGCGTGACATGGCGTGCTGGGCACGCCAGCCGGTGCAGTGGGCAGGCACCAGTACCTGCGGGTTCATCGCGTGCAGGTCATCCAGGACGCGGGGGATGAGCGGCTCGAAGAAGGGCCCGTTGAGGTGGAACCCACCCATGGCGGCGTACAGCGGCTGGTCGCCGGTGAGCCGGCGGGCGTAGCGGCAGATGTTGACGATCCCGGCGTGACCGCAGCCGGTCAGCACGATCAGCCCCTTGCCCCGCACGTTGATGATCAGTCCTTGGTCGTCCAGGACCAGCGGGTCCGGTTCCCAGCGGTCGCCCAGCCAGGCCTGCTGGGGCGGGAAGCCTGGTTCGTAGCCGGTGACCCGGGGCACCTCGCCGGTGATGAGCACCGAGCCGTCCAGCAGGAAACTGGGCTGGGCCTGTTCCACGACGGTGAACCCGGCGTCCGCCAGCGCCCGCTTGCTGACGCTGGGGATCTCCCGTGGCTCGATCCCGGGCAGCAGCACCCGGCGCTGGCGCCAGAAATGCGGGTGGATGAGTACCGGCATGTTGGCCCTGCCCAGGGTCCTGATCAGGCCTTCGATGCCGGCGGTGTGGTCGAAATGGCCGTGGCTGCAGACGATGGCCTCGATCGAGCCGGGATCGATGTCCAGCCGCCGCATGTTCTCCACCACGCCGTCCGGGCTGGTGCCCGCGTCGAACAGCACCCGGCGCGTGGATGCCCCCTTGTGCACGGTGACGAGCATCGAGAACCCGTGCTCGGCGATCAGCGCATCGGGTGCCTCGCCGCCCGCCATGATCGCGGCGGAGCGGTTCGGGATGTCACCAGGGCCCGGCCGCCTGGCCGGCCCCTGGTCGGGCATGAAGATATCGGTGAGGTTGTCCATGAGCGTCATGATCTCGACCGAGTCCACCGGCTCCAGATCGATCTGCTCGACGGGCCCGGCCTCATGCAGGACAGGAGGAATCCGGGCGGGCTGGCTGTGGTCATCACACATGGGGGCTCCCGGCTCATTGAGGACAGCAGAACTGTATTCGCCGCGGTAGCGCCACCGGGGCAGGCGGCGCGGGACAGGCGGCGCGGGGCAGGCGGCGCGGGGCAGGCGGCGCGGGACAGGCCGCGCGGGACAGGCCGCGCGGGACAGGCGGCGCCGGTTCCGCGCGGGACCGGGCCGGGGGCCGCGGGATACTGAATCGTGTCCACACCCGCTCTGGAGGCGGCCGAAGCGGCCGGCCTCACTTACCGCGTAATCAGGCACGGCCCCGTGCGCAGCCTGGCCGAAGCCGCGCAAGCGCGCGGCGTGACTCCCGCCGATGTCGTGAAGACGCTGGTGGTGCGGCGCGGCGAGGACGACTTCCTGTTCGTGCTCGTGCCCGGCGACCGCGCCATCTCCTGGCCGAAGCTGCGGGCGTTGCTGGGAGTCAGCCGCCTGTCCATGCCGGACGCCGGGCAGGCCAGGAAGGCGACCGGGTATGAGCGCGGCACGATCACGCCCTTCGGGTCGGTCACCAGCTGGCCGGTGATCGCCGATGAACGGGTGCGCGGCCGGGAGATCACCCTTGGCGCGGGCGAGCATGGTCTCGCCCTGGCGGCGGCCGCCGGCGACATCCTCCGGATCCTGGACGCCGTAGTCGCCGACATCTCCGACCCGGAACCAGAACGCGCGCCCTGAAAGCCAGCGTCGCAGCCCGGAATGACGTGGTTGATATGGGTCGTGGTCCTGCCCCATATCGACCATGTCGTTGGCGATCGACCTGGCCCGCGCCAGGCGTGGTCGGTTAGGGCTGGCATAACGACCTGAATCGGCCACGGCCCGCAGGGAGCCGGCCCGCCCGGGATGAGCCGTGGCCAGAAAAGGCTGCTATCACAGCCCAACATGACCACGTCCGCCCGA
>OFHG01000410.1_pt1 | contig 17532 bp, 12 predicted proteins | sample 1521931 | NCBI WGS metagenome assembly OFHG01 (sample SAMEA2468438, study PRJEB22500) | soil metagenome | biome: Glassland; feature: Farmland; material: Clay | place: Australia | collected 2013-01-31 | depth 0.55 m
CGGTGCCACCCGGGCACACCGGGCAGCAGCACACACCCGCCCGCCGAAGTCAAACAGACACCACACCCGAAATCGGGCAGCGGCACTATCAGTAACCGGACCCCAGGACCCCTGAACGATTGAGGCTAATGGCCGAACTCACCGCAGAACTGGGAAAACCAGACCGGCCCAGCCCGAGCAGGCGTAATGCCCCCTCAGCGGATCACCGCTCAGATTCGGCGTTACCACCTGATACCTGGCCCCATGCACCTTCTCTATAGCGTGAGCCACTCAAAATGCCACTCGCGGAAGGTGAGGTATCCAGTTCTATATTCGAAAACTTTCCACACCCTGGAGCCCCTTACAGAATCGAACCGTAGACCTTCTCCTTACCATGAACGGCCGTACGGCTCCGTTGCCGCAGGCAGGGCGCCTGATCAGGCAGAACGCGAGCACAGGCCAGCGTCCGCAAGCCCCGGATGCGCCCTCGCGAGCGCCGGTGGTGGGCCGTGCCCGCGGCCATGCGGTCCCGGTTGCGGCAGATCCGGGGGTTGGCGCGGCTGCGGGCTGGTACGGGACGGGTGAGGGGAGCCACGATGGATCCAGACCTGAGCGAAGGCCAGACGTTCGGGGCCTACCGCCTCATCGGGCTGGCGGGTACCGGCGGCATGGGCGTTGTCTACCAGGCCGAGCAGCAGCCGCTGGGGCGCATCGTCGCACTCAAGGTAATCCGCCCGGAGGTCGCCGGGTCGAGCGACTACCAGGCCCGCTTCCTGCGGGAAGCCAGGCTCGCCGCCGCCGTCAATCACCCCCATATCGTCCCTGTGTTTGATTTCGGAGAGCATGCGGGCCGGCTTTACCTGGCCATGCAGTGGATTGACGGCGTGGAGCTCAGGTGCCTTATGGATCGCGGGCGGCCACTGGTGCCGGAGCGGGCGGTCCGCATCGGCACGCAGGTGGCCTCGGCGCTGCAGGCCATCCATAACGCCGGAATGCTGCATCGGGATGTCAAGCCAGCCAACATATTGGTACGCGATATGGATGGGGAGGATCACGCCTATCTGACGGATTTTGGGATCGCCAAGCTGGCGGAAGCAGGCGGCGGGCTCACCCGTACCGGCTGGATGATCGGTACCACGGGTTACCTGTCACCGGAGCAGATCCGTGGACAGCAGCCGGACGGGCGCAGCGATCTCTACGCACTTGGCTGCGTCATGTTCGAGGCGCTCACCGGGCAGCGCCCGTTCACCGGCGACAACGACCAGGCCCTGCTCTGGGCCCATGTCAGCAGCCCGCGGCCGGTCGCGTCGCAGGCCTGCCCGGGGCTCGGCCGCCGGTACGACGAGTTCTTCGTCCGGGCGCTCGCCGCCGACCCGCGCGACCGGTATCAGTCAGGCCAGGAACTCGGGGAGGCTCTCGAAGCCGCCTGCGCGGGGCGGCCGGCCTCCCGGATACCGACCGCTGCGGCCGGGCCGGCGGCGCAGCCACTGGCGGCGCAGCACCCGCCGGGACTGCCGCTGTTGCCGGAGACCGAGACGGCTCCCACGCCGCCTGCGGGCAGCTCCGGCCCGTCCGGGCGAACGGCGGGCGCCGGGCCAGCAGCGAGCACCGGCCCGCGGGCGGCTGCCGGGTCAGGGGCGGCTGCCGGGTCACGGCGCGCGCCGGGCCGGCCTCTCACTTCTGCCGCCCCCGGCCATCCCGGCGCCTCGCCAGGCGCCGGGACGCCTGGTGCGCGGCCGCGCGCTGGCAGACCGGCTCGCGGGTGGGCGGGCCGCCTGATCGCCGTGGCTGGCTGCCTGCTGTTCCTCGCCTCCCTCACCGTTCTCCATCGGTACGTCAACAACGGGACGGGCTGGAAGAGCCTGTGGGCGGCGACCCACGGGGACATCGCATCACCGCTGTACGCGAAGGACTTCTGGATTCCCGCCGCGCTGGCCGCGTTCGTGCTGATCGGCACTGCCGTCACGGTGCCTGCACGCACCGGCTTCGGGATGGGCGTGGTGACCGTAGCCGCGCTCGCCTCGATCGGCTACACCCTGTACATACCGGCCATTGGGAGGTCGCCCGGCTTCGCGCCCTGCGGCACGAGCTACTGGCTGTCGCTGGCCGCCGCGGTGGTGATGACGGTCGGGGCCGCGGCCGCCGGCCTGCGGTCCGGGGCCCGCCGCACCTGACGCCAGCACCCGGCAGTTGCGGACGGATCCCTCGGACAGGACGAGCGTGCGGGCGATGTCGGCGATGGTGTGCCGGGGCGGGCAGCCAGCTAGGACGGCGCCTTCCCGGGCGGTCGTCAGGAGGTGCCGCCTACGAGGCTGGCGGCGGCCAGCGACCGCGACGCCTGGAGCGACAGTGGCCAGGACCACCTCAAAGGCTGATCACGTTGCCCAGCGGGCAGCGGGACATCTGCTCAGTCTTCTGCGGTACGAGGGAGGACGGGTACGACTGGCTGGACTTGTGCCTGCCGCTGGAAGCCTTCAGCCCTCGATGCGCGGGTAGGCGGGTATCCGTTCGGCCCCGAGGGCGCAGGTGTCTCTGGCCTGGCGCCGGCCGATCGATGACTGGCTGGCCATCATCGCCAGCCAGGTGCAGGAGTCCCGCGGGTTCCGCCTGGCCGGAATCGGGTTTGAGGTTTCCGGACGTCCGCGCAGCGACCCTGCCCCCTGGCACCCGACAACCTGGCAGGCTGTCTGAGCCGCTGCTCCGGGAGCGGCTGATCAGCCGGCTGCCGGCATGATCCGGTAGCCGACGCCGGGGGAGGTCGCGATGACCGGCGGATCGCCGAGCTTGCGGCGGAGCCTGCCGATGGTGACCGTGACGGCGTTGGTGAACGGGTCGGCCTGCTCGTCCCAGACCCGCTCCAGCAGATCTTCCGCGCGCAGGAAGGCGGGCGTGGCCAGCAGCAGCGCCTCCAGCACGCCGAACTCCTTGACCGAGAGATCTAGCTGGCGCCCGTCACGGCCGACGGTGTGCCGGATCTGGTCCAGCTCGATCCCGGCCGCGCGCAGGATCCGACCCCTGGCCGCTGGCCGCCGGCGGGCCAGCGCGCGGATGCGCAGCACCAGCTCAGGGAAGTGGAATGGCTTGCCGAGATAGTCGTCGGCTCCCAGGCCCAGGCCTGAGACCCGGTCACCCGGCGCGCCCGCCGCGGTCAGCATGAGCACCATGGACCGGTCTTCCCGGTCAGTGATCATCTGGCACAAGGCGTCGCCGTGGATGCCAGGCAGGTCTCGGTCGAGGACCACGACGTCGTAGCCGTTCAGGTCCAGCTTCGCCGCTGCTTCCAGCCCGTCGTGCGCGACGTCAACGGCCATGCCCTGGTCCCGCAGGCCCTCCACCAGCACCTCGGCGAGCGACCGCGAGTCCTCGACAACCAGGATCCTCACGCTCGCGCTCCGGCCGGAACACCCGCCGCGGCGGGCAGCTGGACGCTGACCCGCAGGCCGCCTTCTGGCCGCGCCTGCAGGTCCAGTGAGCCGCCATGCGCTTCGGCGATCGCGGCGACGATCGACAGCCCGAGGCCCGATCCCTGGTCCGAGCCGGTCCGGTCCGCCCCGATCCGCCGGAACGGCTGGGACAGCTCGCGCACCTGGTCCTGCTCGAGCACCGGTCCGCCGTTCTCTACCACCACGCTGGCCCGCCTGTCCACGGTTCGGGAGGTGATACGGATCCAGCCGCCTTCGGTGTTATGGCAGACCGCGTTCTCGACAACGTTCTCAACCATCCGGGCTAGCAGCGCCGCGCTTCCGGTCACCCACGCACCACCCGGCTCGCTGGTCTCCTGGACGGTCAGCTTCCGCGCGCTGATCGCGGCTGCCAGGCTGGTCAGCGCATTGGCGGTGATGTAGTCGAGCGGCACGAGCGCCTGACCGGGCAGGCTGCGGTGCTGCGCGCGGGCCAGGACCAGGAAGGCGTCGAGCAGCCGGTCGATCTTGTCTAGCTGCCTGCGCAACCGCGCAGCCAGCACCACCGTCTGCGGTGGAGCCGGCTCGGGCTTGGCCAGCGCCACATCCAGCGCGGCCCGCATCGTGGTCAGCGGGGTGCGCAGCTCGTGCGAGGCGTTGGCGACGAACCGTCGCTGTACCTTGAACGCGACCTCCAGCCGTTCCAGCAGGCCGTCGATGGTGTCGCCAAGCTCCTTCAGCTCGTCTTTCGGGCCCTGCATGGCGAGCCGCTCGTTCAGGTTGTCCTCGGAGATGCGCTGCGCCGCCGCGGTCATCTCGCGCACGGGCCGGAGCGCGCGCCCGGCGACCAGCCAGCCAAGCGCCACCGCCACCACGGTCATGACGGCCAGCGCGATCAGCGAGGCGATCAGCAGGTCGCGTGACAGCCGCCCCTGGCCCGGCTGACCGGTGAGCTGCGACTGCAGATTCCGGACCTGAGCCTGCAGCTGGTGGATACGGGCCTGGGCCCGGTCGAGCGCAGTCCCGGGCGCGGCGGTGGCTGGATGCGGCACCGCCTCCGATACGGAGGATGAGCGCACGACGGCCACGCCGCTGGCGATGGCCAGCAGCAATGCGCCGGACACCACGAACATGATCCCGTACAGCGCCGTCAGACGTACCCGGACGGTACGGCCAGGCAGCCGGAACCAGCCCCGCAGCCTCATCCGCCCCCTTTCGCCCGGCAATGACCTTGTTCACGAGATTCGGTCCTGCCATCCGCTTCAGCATGCCCTGACGCACCTAACAACGGCATAACGGCTCGCGTGCGGCCCATGTTATGCCCGCTCCCGTAGAACCAGGTCACAGCAAGTTTCCAACCCGACCGAGAAGGATCAGTGATGCACGCCACGATCGAAGTGACCGGGCTGCGCAAGCGGTTCGGGCCGACGCTGGCGCTGGACGGCATGTCGTTCACCGTCCAGCCTGGCCAGGTGACCGGCTTCGTCGGCCCAAACGGCGCAGGCAAGTCCACCACCATGCGGGTCATACTCGGCCTGGACGCGCCCGACGAGGGCCGGGCCCTGGTGAACGGGCAGGCGTACGCGAGGTTGCGGCACCCGATGCGGATGATCGGCTCGCTCCTGGACGCCGGCGCGCTGCAGCCCAGCCGCAGCGCCCGTAACCACTTGCTCTGGCTGGCCCGCTCGCAGGGCCTGAAAACAGAGCGGGTCGATGATGTCATCACGCAGGCCGGGCTGGACGGCGTCGCACGCCGCCGGGCCGGCGGCTACTCGCTCGGCATGCGCCAGCGGCTGGGGATCGCCGCGGCGATGCTGGGCGACCCGGCAGCGATCATGCTGGACGAGCCGTTCAACGGCATGGACCCAGAAGGCATCGTGTGGATGCGTGGCTTCCTGCGCGGACTGGCCACCGAGGGCCGCGCCGTGCTGGTGTCCAGCCACCTGATGAGCGAACTCCAGGACACCGCCGACCACCTCGTGGTCGTGGGCCGCGGCAGGGTCATCGCGGACACGACCGTGGCGAGCCTGCTCGCGGCCACGTCCGGGGACCGGGTGACGTTGCGCACGTCCGCGCGTCCGCAGGCGACGACGGTGCTGGAGAACGCGGGGGCCACCGTCGCCGCAAGCGACGGGGACGTGCTCACGATCTCGGGGCTGCCCGCGGAGCGGGTCGTCGCGCTGCTCAGCGCGAATGCCGTGCCGTTCTCCGAGGTGTCCGCGCACCGGGCCACGCTGGAGCAGGCTTACATGGAGCTGACCAGGGACGCGGTCGAGTTCCGCCCTGCGGGCTTCGATGCCGCGCCAGCCGAGGAGGTCGGGCGATGACCGCGCAGACGACCGCGCAGCCCCGGCCGACTACCGGGCCGGGCGGAGCCTCGGGTGGCACCGGCTTCGGCGGGCTCGTCCGTGCCGAGTGGGTCAAGTTCCGCAGCGTGCGCGGCTGGATGATCGGCATGATCCTTGCCGCTGTGCTGATGGTCTTCATCGGCGTGTTCGCGGCCGCGAACGCCGACATCGGGTGCCAGATCAACGGCGGTCCGCCCAAGTCCGGAAAGGCCTGCCTTCCTCCGATCCCGCACGGGCCAGGCGGCGAGGTTGTCAGCGACGGCTTCTACTTCGTGCACCAGCCGCTGACCGGGAACGGCAGCATCACAGCGCGCGTCACCGCGCTGACCGGCGAGCACGCGAACCTGACGGGGGGGCCCGTGCAGGTCGGCAGCGGCTACATGGTGCCCGGCCTGGCGTCGTGGGCCAAGGCAGGGATCATCGTCAAGCAGGGTACGCATCAGGGCTCCGCCTACGCGGCGATGATGGTGACCGGCAGCAATGGCGTTCGGATGCAGTACAACTACACCGGGGACAGCGCAGGCATGCCGGGCAATGCGTCGGCGGCGCATCCTCGCTGGCTGCGGCTGACCCGCTCCGGTGACACGATTACCGGCTACGACTCCGCGGACGGCACGCACTGGACGCAGGTGAGCACGGTCCAGTTGGCCGGCCTGCCCGCCACGGTTCAGGTCGGCATGTTCGCGACCTCGCCCAACTACACACTGACCCAGAACTCGTTCGGCGGGAGAAGTAACCGCGGCGGACCCGCCCAGGCCACCGGCGTCTTCGATCACGTCAGCCTGTCCGGAGCGGCACCAGGCGGCACGTGGACCGGAACGGCAGTCGGCGGCGGCGGGCCGGTCGGGCAGACCCGCGCCCAGGCTCAGGGCCAGCCGGGATTCGGTAATTCCCACGGCACGTTCACCTTGACCGGCTCCGGTGACATCGCGCCCGTGACGCCCGGGCCCGGCAGCGGTTATCCGACCGTCACGATCGAGCAGAGCCTGGCGGGCGCGTTCCTGGGGCTGATTGCGATCGTGGTCGTGGCGGCGATGTTCTTCACGGCCGAGTACCGTCGCGGGCTGATCCGGACCACGCTGGCCGCTAGTCCGCGCCGGGGCGCGGTACTGGCCGCCAAGGCCCTCGTGATCGGCGGGGTGGCGTTCGCGACCGGGCTGATCGCCTCTGCGATCTCGATCGCGGTCGGCGTCCCGAAAGAGGAGAACCAGGGCCTGGTGCTGCTGCCCGTGCCGGCGCTGACCGAGGCACGGGTCATCGTCGGCACCGCGGCGGTGCTGGCCGTGGCCGCCGTCTTCGCTCTCGCCCTTGGCGCGGTGCTGCGCCGCAGCGCGGCGGCCATCACGGCCGCGGTCGTGACCGTCGTCCTGCCGTTCCTGCTGGCTGGCCTCAACATCGTCCCGTCCGGCGTGGGCGCGTGGCTGCTCCGGCTGACCCCGACCGCCGGGCTGGCGATCCAGCAGAGCATCCCGCGGTATCCGCAGGTCACCAGCGTCGTGGATACAGTCCGAGGCTATTGGCCGCTGTCTCCCTACGCCGGGTTCGGCGTGCTGTGCCTGTGGGCGGCCGCCGCGCTCGGCCTCGCATTCGTCCTGCTCAGGCAGCGGGACGCATGAGCACGGCGGTGCGGGCGCAGCCCGCGGCAACCCTGGCCACGGGTGCGCGGCGCGGGACCAGACTGGGGTACGCGCTGCGGGCCGAATGGACCAAGCTGCGCACGGTATCGGGACCCGCCTGGCTGCTCCTCGGGGCCGCGGCGCTGACCATCGCGGTCAGCACCGCGGCCGTCGGGGCAACCCACTGCCCGCAAGGCATGGTCTGCCCGGTCGACACGACCAAGCTCAGCCTGACCGGGGTCCAGTTCGGCGAGGCCGTGGTCGCGATCCTGGCAGCGGGAGTGATCAGCAACGAGTACAGCACCGGCATGATCCGGGTCACGCTCGCCGCCATGCCGGCACGCTATGCCGTGCTGGCCGCCAAGGCGATCCTCGTCACGGCGCTGGTACTGGTCGCCGGGACGCTGGCCGTGTTCGGGTCGGTGCTGGCCGGGCACCTCATCCTGCCAGGCCACGGGTTCACCGCGGCCCGCGGCTTCCACCCGGTCTGGCTGAGTTACGGACCCACACTGCGCGCCGCGTGCGGGTCGGTGCTGTACCTGGCCCTGATCTCGCTGCTGAGCCTCGGCGTGGCCGCCGTTATCCGGGACTCGGCCGTTGCCATCGGGACCGTGCTCGCGCTGCTGTACCTGTTCCCGATCCTCCTGGCGTTCATCGGGAACGCGCACTGGCAGCACCGGCTCGAACGATGGACGCCCACCGTCGCGGGACTGACCATCCAGGACACCACCGGCCTGCGCAGCCTCGCGATCACCCCCTGGGCCGGACTCGGCGTGCTGGCACTATGGGCCGGCGGAGCACTGATCGCCGGGGGCCTGGCGTTCCGGATACGCGACGCCTGAACCGGAGGGCCGGCGGCTGAATCTGGCCGTCGGCCCGAAAGCACGCCACGCAATGCTCGAAAACGCCCCACAGCCAGCGGATCCGCCGGTAGGCGCCGCTTCCGTGCGGCAAGGCCGGGAACAGGGCCGCCCAGTCGCGGGCCCCCTCGGCCAGGAAACCCACCCTCACTACGGCGGCCCAGCAAGTGCGGCACCAACGCGATAGTCAGCACCCCGGCGTCGCTGCAGGCCGACCCGGGCCGGGCCGCGACGCTCGCGGCCCCCAGCCGATCGCGCCATCGACCAGCACATACACGTAGACGAACAGGTCCTCGGCTGGCCACCCATGGAGGTGGCCCCTGCCGGGGCAACGGTCTTGGGCAACCGCTATCTCCCGCAGAGGCCACCTCATGATTAAGGCGACACGCGGTGATCGACCGACATAACCTCCGTTCAGCATGATCGGGTGTTTAGGCTGGTGGATTCTGCATCGCTGTGAGCTGGGGTTTCGTGCGGGGATTGCTGGTGATGGCGTGTCCGGGTGCGCACCTGATGGGTGCGGCACCTGCCGCAGCCGGGCTGGCGGCCGCGTTACGGGCGCGGCGTGGCGCCTCGGGGTCCTGATGGCGAAGAGCGCCCTGGTTCTGGGAGATTACGCGGTAGCGACACCGATGTGATTCCGGGACTGGAGCGCATGTCCGGGCCTGGCTCCTCGAGCTTGAGCTGGAAGCCCCCGGTGGCCATTGCGGGAATTGACCCGTGCCTTGGCGGTGCGGCGGGAGTCCTGATGGCCGGGCGCTGTGGTTGCTATGTTGGCGGTCGTGGTCGTTGCTGCTGGCCTGATTGATTGGCTGCTGGATTCCGACCCGGCGTTGCGGTGGCAGGTCGAGCGCGACCTGGCGGGGGCGCCGCAGGAGGTGTGGGGCGCTACCCGCGCCCGGATCGCCACCGAGGGGTTCGGGGCGCGCCTGCTGGCGCTCCAGGATCCCGACGGGCAGTGGGCGGCCGGCGCTTTCTTCCCGGGCGGCTTCGACTTCAAGTGCCCGGAGGCGGCCGATGGCGCGGGGCAGCCGTGGACCGCCACGACGTGGACGCTCAACGCCCTTCGCGACTGGGGCCTGGACGCCTCCGCCCTCGCGGGCACGGCCGGCCTGCTGGCCGCGAACAGCCGCTGGGAGTATGAGGGCCTGCCATACTGGGGCGGCGAGGCCGACTGCTGCATCAACGCCTACACGCTCGCCAGCGGCGCCTGGCTGGGAGCCGACGTCTCGGCCCTCGCCGGGTGGTTTCCCGGCCACCAGATGGCAGACGGCGGCTGGAACTGCGAATGGGTGACAGGCTCGGCCCGCTCGTCCTTCCACTCCACGCTCAACGTGCTGAAGGGCCTGCTCTACTTCGAGGCCGCGACCGGCAGCACGACCACGCTGCGCGCGGCGCGCAAGGCCGGCGAGGAATACCTGCTGCAGCGCCGGCTGCTCCGCACCCTGTCCACGGGCGAACTGGTCGGCCCCTGGGCCACGACCTTCGCCTACCCGTTCCGCTGGCAGTACAGCGTGCTCAAGGCCGCCGACTACTTCCTCGCCGCAGCGCGGCATGACGGCGTCCCGCCCGACCCGCGGCTCGCAGAGGCGATCGGCATCATCCGCGCGGCTAGCCCGAGTTTCCGACGATCATGGTTTTCTGACACCTGGTCACACGCTGGCCTGACGCGTTTTAGCTGGTGACACGCCACTCCGGTAGTTGTGATGATCTTCTGGAAGGTGTATGACCTAATCTTGTGGCGAGCCTGTACCCGAAGAAGATCGGCGGGAAGACGTACTGGTACCTGCGGGAGATGGCCCGCGTGGACGGCAAGCCGAAGATGGTGTCCGAGCGGTATCTGGGCACCGCCGCGGAGATCGCCGCTGCGGCCGGGGGCCGCGAGGCGGCCGCGCTGCCGGAACGGACCCGGCACCTGGCATTCGGGGACGTTGCCGCCGCCTGGGGCATGCTGGAGGAACTCGGCGTTGCCGCCGTGATCGATGAGGCGGCCGGGCCGCGCCCGGCGGGGCAGCCGCTGCCTACCGGGACGTACCTGGCGCTGGCGGCGCTGAACCGGCTGGTCGCCCCGTGCTCGAAGGCCGCGTTCGCGGACTGGTGGAAGACCACCGCGGCGGACCGGTTCACCAAGATCCCCGCTTCCGCGCTGGATCACCGGCGGTTCTGGGATGCGATGCACGCCGTCACGCCGGAGCAGCTGGAGCAGGCGTCCCGGAAGATCGCGGCAAGGGTCATCGAGGTGTCCGGGGCGGATGTGTCGTCGGTGGCGCTGGATATGACGAACTTCGCGACCTTCATCGCCACGGCGAACGGCAGGGCGCCGATCGCGCAGCGCGGCAAGGCCAAGCAGAAACGCAGCGACCTGCGGCTGATCGGGCTCGGGCTGGTGGTGACCCGGGACGGCGGCCTCCCGCTGACCTGGCACGCCTACCCCGGTGACAAGCCCGACGTCACCCAGTTCCCGGGCATGATCGACCAGCTGAAGACCCAGTATGAGGCGGTGTGCGCCGCGGCGGGGCGGCCGGCGCAGGCGGCGGACATGACCGTGGTGTTCGACGCCGGGCAGAACTCCGAGGCGAACTTCGCGCACCTGGCAGCCAGCGGCCTGCACTACATCGGGTCAGTGCCCGCCTCCGACTGCCCGGACCTGACCGCGCTGCCCGCCTCCAGGCGCGTCATCGTGGACAAGGACCGGTTCGGCGGGCTGACCGCCCACGACACCCGCCGCGCCGTCTACGGTGCCGAGCGCCGCGCCATCTTGACCCACTCCCCGGAGCTGCACGACAGCCAGGCCCGCGGGTTCGACGGCACCACCCTGGCCAAAGCCGGCAAGAAACTGGACGAGCTGGCCGCGACCCTGGCCCGCGGCAGGACCCGGCGGCCCCGCGAGAAAGTCCAGGCCGAGATCGAGACGATCACCAGCAAGCCCTGGGTCCGGCGGGTCATCCGCTGGGAACTGACCGGGGACCAGCCCAAGGACCTGCGCCTTTCCTGGCACGCCGACCCCGGCGCCCGCGCCGCCCTGGAAGAGGAGATCTTCGGCAAGCACGTGCTGATCACCAGCCACGACGACTGGCCCGCCGCCGAGGTGATCGCCGGGTACCGGTCCCAGTCTGAAGCCGAATTCTCCTTCCGCCAGCTGAAAGACCCGCACGTCGTCTCGTTCTCGCCCATGCATCACTGGACCAGCCACAACATCCGGGTGCACGTCTTCACCTGCGTCCTGGCCCTGCAGCTCGCCCACCTGATGCGCCACCGCGCCCGCCAGGCAGGCCTGGAGCTGTCGGTCCGGGAACTGCTCGGCCAGCTCGCCGCCATCGGCGAAACCGTGCTGATCTATCCCTCCACCGGAGGACGGCCCAAAGCCCGCCGCATGACCACCGAACTCACCGGCCACCAGCCCAGGCTCCACCAGATCTTCAGCCTGGCACGGTGGGCACCCGGGAGTTAGGTCATACGCGAAAACGGCCCTCCGCACGCCGCTGGCCAGCGGAAACCCTTACCAAGGAGCAAGATCATCGGAAACTCCGGCTAGGCGCCCGGACGGCACCTGGACGCAGGAGCACCGCTACCCAGGACGAGCGTGGTTCGACGTCGACGTCCCGCCCGGCAAGCCCTCCAAGTGGCTCACCTTCTACGGCACGCGAGCCCTCCGGCAGTGGGACGACGCCAACCCGTCCTGACAGCATCTGCCCTGTGAGCGACACCCCATGGCAGGTCACGGCAAAACGGCCTGCCCATCATGGCGCTGGTCTCAGTGAGCCGCCGCAGATCTCAGCCCCGAGGCAGCCGCACGGGCCGTCAGCGTCAACGCCCAGATCAGCGCCGCAATGGCGCCGAGCGCAAGCGCGGAGTCACCAACAGGAGGGCCATGCGGCCCCTGATCCGCATGCACGAGTGCTGATGAGCGGCCACTCCTGCGGCACGCCGAGAAAGTCACGGCAACATCCAGCACTCTCCGTCGCCGACATGTAGCCTATGAGTAACCGCAGGTCAGGGCAGGTGCTGACGGCCCGGCGGCCGGTAAAGTGGATGACATCCACTTCCTGGCACCCAGCCACGCCGACACCAACGCGGTGAAGATGGCCAACCACCTGAAGTTCCTGGCCAACACCTTCCCCGTCACCCTCATTTACGTCGGGGTCGGGGTGAGCGGGCGTGGCCTGCTGACCGAGGGACGGGCGCCGCAGCAGGCGCTGCAAGCCCAGTTCGGGCGGCGGACGACGGCGCTGACCATGCGCCCGTTCAGCATCCAGGACGAGCCGGGACGCCAGGAGTGGCGCCGGCTGCTGCTGTCGATCGAGCGGCAGCTCGTGCTGGCCGCGCGGTATCCGGGCATGCTCGCCGATGGCCTGGCGGACTACCTGTTCGCCCGCTCTACCGGGCACTTCGCGTCGCTGATGGCGCTGATCAGCCGGGGCTGCCTGCGCGCGATCCGCATCGGTGCCGAACGCCTCGATACCGCCCTGATGGACCAGGTGAAAAACGACGCGGCCGCCGAGGCGGACCGCCAAGAGCTGCTCGCGGCGATCAGGGCCGCGCTGCTCACCTCCCGGCCTGCCCGCATCCGGGCGGCTGCCCTTCGCCGCGACCATCAGAGAAACTCACAGGCACAGCTTGCCCGGGAACAGCTGTACGAGCCCGACGCCGGTGAACGCCTCGCCGCTTGGCCGGACCTCCGTCACTTGGCCGCGGAGCGCAGCCGGTACTCTCACCAGAAGCCGCGCGAAGCTCCGCCGATCTGCGCGGCTTTTGCGTGCTTATCAGCCGTCTTGGAGGCGGTTCATAGAAGGCGATTCTGGCGTGCCGACCGGTGGACCGGTTCGCTCGGGCGCTTCGCTGGTTGAGGGGCCGCCGTGTGCGTGGTGATGCGCCGACTCGGGATGGCTGTCAGATCACGTGGGCCGCGATCTCGTTCGCTGCTGCCTGAACAGTCGGCCCGAGCCGGCGGGCAAGCTCGTTCATCGTGACGGGTGACCAGGGAATGGCCACGTTGATGGCTGCGACGACCTCGCCGGAGCGCGAGCATATGGATCCCGCCTTTTATCAGACTAGTGCGCAGGGTCAGGTGCCTGTGTCATTGCTGTCCTTTCGCCCCGGTCGGGTCAGCGCGGCGCCGGGCCGTGAGGAGAACCGCGATCGTGCTGGCGCGTATCGGCCGGCCGAGTCGCTGATAGATCGCCTCGTGCTCGCGGTCCAGGGCCTGGCGCTGGTCTGGTGAGAGCCGGGTGTAAAACGACAACGTGCGGACGAGAGCGCCGAGTTCGTCCGGCGTGTACTCGGTGAGCTTCGGCATGACCCCCGCCTGAACATCGCCGAACAGGCGGCCGGCGTAGTCTCGCCCTATGTCGTAGCTGCCGAGCCAGGACCAGGCCTGTGAGATATTGTCGCGGTGTCGCTCGATCCCGGCGAGCGTCGCGTCGAGATCCCGGTAGGCCGGCCAGCTGGCGGCGATGTCAGGGGCGGCCGCTGCGATGGCCGCGAGTGCGGCGTCCTGATCTTGCCTGGTGCGCGCTTCCTTCAGACCGAAGTACTGCACCAGGGCGAGCGTTCCGCCGGGAACAAGCACGTCTGCGGCCCGCTGCCAGCTGGCCTCAGGGTCAGCCCAGTGAAACGCGGAGGCGGAGAACACGGCCCGGAACCGCCCGCGGCCAAGCCGCGCGTCCTCGAACTGGGCGTTCACGAACTCCACCTCTCCGGCGCCTGCCAGGTTCTGCCTGGCCAGCGAAATGAGGTTGGTGCCCGGTTCCAGTGCTGTCACCCGCAGTCCCCGGCCGGCCAGGGAGCGCGTGAGCTGGCCGCTTCCGCACCCGACCTCCAGCACCCGATCACCGCTCCCGATCCCCGCGACCCGGCAGGCCTGATCGATGAGCTCGTCCGGATATGCCGGACGGTGGCGGTCGTACTCGGCCGCGATCTCGTCGAAGACCCTGCCATAACGACGCGCGGCGGATTCCGGCAGCGGTGTCATTCACTGGCCTCCGTTCATGATCGGTACCGTGACCGTCGCGTCATGGGCCACCGGCCTTCAGCAGCTCCACCTCAGCGCCGCTATGCCCCGGCCCCAGACGCCCGGTCGCCCGCGACCCCGCCGGGAGGAACACACGACCTGAACCGCCGTCGCACCCGACGACGTCCTCACCGTCCGAACGTACGGGGACACCGGGGCTCACACTACGGCCAGGCGCCCCGGGCTAGTGTGCAGATCCCGCGCCTTACTGGATCAAACCCGCAGGTCACGAAGCCGCAGCCCGCGAAACTCCGCGACGTTGAAAAGTCAGGCCATAGAAGGCGATTCTGGCGTGCCGACCGGTGGACCGGTTCGCTCGGGCGCTTCGCTGGTTGAGGGGCCGCCGTGTGCGTGGTGATGCGCCGACTCGGGATGGCTGTCAGATCACGTGGGCCGCGATCTCGTTCGCTGCTGCCTGAACAGTCGGCCCGAGCCGGCGGGCAAGCTCGCTCATCGTGACGGGTGACCAGGGAATGGCCACGTTGATGGCTGCGACGACCTCGCCGGAGCGCGAGCGTATGGGTGCGGCGATCGAGCGCAGGGCGCTTTCGAGTTCCTCGTCGTTGGTGGCGAGGCCGTTGCGGCGCACCTGCTCCAGCTCCGTGAGGAGTGCCCGCTTGCCGGTCAGGGTCCGGGGGCCGCGCTGGACGAGGTCGATACGTTCCACGATGTGCTCGAGGTCGGGGCGGGGCATGAACGCGAGCAGGGCTTTGCCGGTGGCGCTGCAGTAGGCGGGTATCCGCGAGCCGACGTGCAGGGTGAACTCGAGGTGATGGTAGCGGCCGGGCCGTCCCCGTACCCGGTCGATGAGGATCACGTCGGTGTCGTCGCGGATCGCGAGATTCGATGTGTGCCCGGTTGCGTCGGTGAGTCGGCGCAGGTGCGGCGCCGCGATCTCGCGCAGCCCCAGCGACCCGAGCATTGAGAAGCCCAGGTCGAGGATGCGCGGGCCGAGGCGGTATTTGCGGGTCGCGTCGTCCTGCTGGAGATAGCCGAGCGTGGCGAGCGTGGCGACGTAGCGGTGTGTGGTGCTGCGGGTCAGGGCAAGCTGGCGCGCCAGCTCGCTGATCCCCAGCGCTGGCCGGTCGGGGGTGAAGGAGCTGAGGACCGCCAGGCCGCGCTCAAGCGATTGCGAGAACCCGGCGGCGTTGTTCGTTTGCGGCATGTTCCAGATATTAGAACGCTGTATTGACATCTGAACAGGCTCTCTCAACACTCTGAGCAGATCTCCGCGCGCTGCGGGAGGGCAGGCTGAGAGTGCCACGATGCGACGCGTCATCCCAACGTGCTGTATCCCAACGTGCTGTTTTACCGGCTCGGTTCCGGCCCCGGCCGAACCGCTGTGACACGACGAGGTACTGGCGGTGAAGGAGGCACCATCATGGGGAGCTGGCGGTCACGAAGGCGCGGTGGATCGCGCGGTCGCAGGTTGCTGCGAGGGGGGGTGATTGCGGCTGTCTCGGCATCGGTGGGCCTGCCGGGGATCCCGGTGGCGATCGCGGCACCGGGGGCATCCGCAGCGGTCACGGCAGCGACGGCTCCGGCTGAGCCGTGCGCATCGCTGACGGGGCTGTCGCTGCCCGACCTGCCCGGGTCTGACACGGCTACCGTTACCGCGAATGAGGTCGCCGGAAGCGGCTGCCAGGTGGCGATCGAGATCACCGACACCTCGGACCCACGCGGCGGCCAGCCAGGCATGATCGGCATCGATCTGACCCTGCCCGACAGCTGGAACGGCAACTACATGGCCGAGGGCGGAGGCGTCTACTGCAGCCCGGCGAACTTCGTCACCCTCAGCGGCGACCAGTGGCTGGCGGCCGGGTACGCGATCTCGCAGGACGACTGCGGGCACACGGGGTACCCGAACGCGCTAATCTCGCCGTGGGTCACCAACTCCAGCCCGCCGCCGGGGCTGAACTGGAACCGGATCGATGACTTCGGCTATCTCGCGCATCATCTGGTGGCGGTCGAGTCGAAGGTCGTGGTCGGCCAGTACTACGGCACGGGGGCGCATTACTCGTTCTGGAACGGCTGCTCGACGGGCGGGCGGCAGGGCCTGTCGGAGGCGCAGCGCTATCCGAGGGACTTCAACGGCATCCTGGCGGGCGCGCCGGCGCTGAACTGGGATCAGTTCATGGTCGCGCAGATGTGGCCGCAACTGGTCATGGAGTGGGACCACGACTATCTGCCGACCTGCAAGGAAGACCTGGTCAACACGGCACTGGCCTCGCACTGCCATGATCAGAACGGCCAGGTCGACGGCGTGTTCGACCCGCGTAACTGCAACGTGCTCGCCGTGCTGCGGGGCCTGGTCGGCACCGCGACGCCGTGCGGCACATTCACGGCCGCCGACGCCCTCGTGGTTCAGGAGATCTGGCAGGGACCGCGCCGCTCGGGCTCGCAGAGCGACCTGCTTCACGGCCGGCCCGTCTGGTTCGGGCTCGAACCCGGTGCAAGCATGTACTTCCTCAAAGGGCCGAACGGGAACGCCCTGACCTTCTCCGGCATTCCTGATTACCCAGCCGGTACCACGGGGATCGGGCTCGCGAGCACCTCTCAGCTGTCTAACGGCCAGTGGAGCGGTGCGCCGTTCGTCCCGAGCGCCGACTGGTTCGAGAAGTGGCTTAAGCAGAACCCGAACTGGGTCTACACCGACGAGACTTACCAGCAGTACTGGCAGGACTTCGCCAAGTCCGGCCAGATGTACGATTACGCGCTCGCAGCGGCCAACCCCAACCTGCACGCGTTCAAGGCCGCCGGCGGGAAACTGATCATGTGGCAAGGCCTGGCCGACCAGCTGATCTTCACCGGCGACAGCATCAACTACTACAACCACGCGCTCGCCGCCAACGGCGGAATCCGGGGCACCGAGTCGTTCTTCCGCTACTTCCCCGCCCCAGGCGTCACCCACTGCGGCACCCCCGGGCCCGGCAGCATCGCCCCGGCCAGCCCGATGCAGCAGGTCATCAACTGGGTTGAGAAAGGCCAGGCACCCGCCGTCCTGGACGCGAGCGGCTCAATCAACGGCCAGCCCGTGACCCGCCCCCTGTGCCCCTACCCCGACCCCGACGCGACCTACACCGGCGGGAATCCCAACGTGGCCTCCAGCTACACCTGCAGCAGCAGGCCACACTTCACCAACCCGTTCCGCCCGTTCTAGCAGAAGGCCACATCCGGCAACGGTGACCGCGTCCCGGCAGGCCCGCCGGGGGCGGCCAGCCCCAGCGGCCCAGCAGCGGCCCGTACCACGCCAGAGCACGGTACGGGCCGCTGCGCCGGTACGCACGACGGTGGGATAAGCCGGGGGCCGGGGATCGG
>OFHG01000411.1_pt1 | contig 17531 bp, 12 predicted proteins | sample 1521931 | NCBI WGS metagenome assembly OFHG01 (sample SAMEA2468438, study PRJEB22500) | soil metagenome | biome: Glassland; feature: Farmland; material: Clay | place: Australia | collected 2013-01-31 | depth 0.55 m
CCATCGACTCGGTCTATGGGCCGGGTTACTACGGTTGGGATCTGGCGCTCCTCAAGACATTCCAGATCAGCGAGGCACGCGGTTCCCGTATCGAGTTCCGCGTAGAGGCCTTTAACGCGTTCAACCACGTGAACCCGAACTATAACGGTGTCAGTACCACGTTCACGTCCTCGAACTTCGGTGCCATCACGGGTTACGCCACACAGCGAAACCTGGAGCTTGGACTGAGGTTGTTCTTCTAAATCGCAGGCCGCCCGAGCCGTTTCGCGGCTTCGGCCGGCTGAAATCCGGCACGATTGAAGTCCTGGCCAGCGCCCTGAGGGTGCGCTGGCCTTTTTTTGATGGGAGGTCCCCCATCGCTTACTTCGAAGGCTCTTTAACTTTGACGACGCGGTCGGCAGGGAGGTTCTTCAGAGACTGTGTGATGCCGGAGGGCCAGCGGATTTCGACCAGCTCCGCCGTGGCGTGCGGCCCGAGACCAAAGTGTGTGGGGCCCGCGCTGGACGAGGCGTACCCGGCCGCGAAGACAACCTGGTCGTATTGGGCGGCACCGCCCGCCACGACCTGGATCCTTGCTCCAATGCCGTCACGGTTGCTCTTGGTGCCTTCCAGTTCGAAGGCCAGCCAATGATTGGCGTTGGGGCCGTCGTTGATCCAAATTTCGGCGGGCGCGCTGAGGGCGCTGACGACCACGTCCAGCCGGCCGTCGCCGTTGAAGTCGCCCACCGCCGCACCGCGGTGGCGCGAGGGCGGGTGAGCGGTGAAACCCGCTTGGGCGGTGAGCGCGGCGAACTTCAATCCGCCCAGGTTTCTGAATACCGTGTTGTGCTGATCAATCACCACGTTTCCTCTGGGGACGGCCTCGACGTTGCCGCGCGAAACGAAAAGGTCCTTCCAGCCGTCGTTGTCGAAATCGGCGACGTTGGGGGAATAGCCCGCCATGGAATCGCTCAGCCGGGACATGCCGGACGAGTCGGTGACGTCCGAGAAACCTTGCTTCCCCTGATTGCGGAAAATAGGGAAGGTCTCGTTCTCCAGCGCCACAAATTCGATATCGGGAAGGCCGTCGTTATCCATGTCCTTGAAACCCACCCCCATTCCGGAGACGAACTGACCGTTCTGGGTGAGGGCCACGTTGACATCGAAGGCGATCTCTTCAAATTTCTCGCCGCGGATGTTATGAAACAATGAATTATACATCTTATCATTAGTGACGAAGATGTCCATCCACCCGTCCAGGTCGAAATCCGCGATGCCGGCGCCCATGCCTTTGCCCGGGTGGGCGCGGATGCCGTATTCCTCCGAAACGTCGCGGAATGTCCCGTCGCCGTTGTTGAGGAACAATTGGTTGGCCGTGGGGCCGTAGAGCTTTGGATGACAATAGTCGTGGACGCCGGGGCTCAGCTCGCAAGGTTTCTCAGTTGCGATGTCCCAGGCCATGTAATTGGTCACAAAAAGGTCGAGCAGCCCGTCGTTGTTCACATCCAGCCACGCGCCGCCCACCGACCACAGCGGGCCGTACTGGGGGTCGGGCTTGTTCAGCCCGGCTCCTTCAGTGACGTCGGTAAAGGTGCCGTCGCCGTTGTTGTGGTAAAGCTGGTTGGCATGTAGGCCGCCGATGAAGATGTCCTTAAAGCCGTCGTTGTCGTAATCGCCGATGGCAATCCCGTTCGAAAACCCTAGGCCGGTGAGTCCGGCCTTTTCCGTGACATCCTTGAAATGGCCTCTGCCGTCGTTTTCGAAAAGGCGGTTGAAGTATTTGGGTGAGCTCTTTTTCAAGGTGCGAATGTCGGCGCCGTTGGCGAAGAAGATGTCCAAGTGGCCGTCGTTGTTGTAATCGAAAACCGCCACGCCTCCCGCCATGGTTTCCGGGGCGTGGCGCTCGGGCGTCTCGCAACTGTCCAGGCGGAAATCGATGGGCTGATACACGAAGTGGATGGGCGAGGGCGTGAGCGGGTGGAGATCCACCGTCCAGGCAGTGGCCAGCAAGGCTAGAAAATCACGACGACGCATCAAAACCCTCTCCGAGAGCGGACGTCCATCTGCCGACGAGACAGCCGATTAGTGCGCCGGCTCGGCGCGGCCTCCGTGGATTTTGTCCAGCAGGGGCTCCTGTTGCGGCTGGGTGGCGAGCTTTTTTACGATCGCAAACTGCGCGTCGGAATCCTCCTTGCGCCCCATGGCGAGCAGGAGCTTTCCCAGGCTGTAATGCGCGTCGGTCTTCGAGGGGTCAAGGCGAATCGCCGCTCGAAGATGCTGCTCGGCGGCGGCATCATCGTGCTGGGCAGCGAGAAGCTTGCCCAGATCCAGTTGCGCCAGACGAATGTTGGGGTCCAGTTTCACGACTCGCTGAAGGCTCTTCAGCGCGCTCTCAGAGTTGCCCAGATGCATTTCACTGTCGCCTAGGTAGGTGAGCGCCTGGGTGTGTCGAGGCTGAATCGCGAGTTCGGCCTGGAATTCACGGCTCGCCTCGGCAAAGCGCTTCTGCTTCCAGTAGAGGTAACCCAGGCCGAAGTGGGCTTGGGGCTCCCGGGGTGAGATTTTGATGGCCGCTTCGAATTCCCGCGTCGCTTCATCTTCCCGGTTGGCGGCGTCGAGGACTTCGCCCAACAGCATGTGAACCGGCGCGGAGTCCGGGTCTTTCGTCAGCAGATAATGAAACTCGTCAATGGCCGCTTCGTATTGTTTCGTCCACAGATAACATTGGGCCAGCTTGTACCGCAATTCCGTGTTGTCAGGTTGCTGCCGGGTGGCCAGCTTCAACTGGGTCGCGGCAGAATCGAAGCGGCGCGAACCGAAATAGCTCATCCCGAGCAGCACTCGGACCTGAAAACTGTCCGGGTCCGCCTTGGCAGCTTGCTCGAGAACCGCGGCGGCATCTTTGAACTTATCGAGCTTGAAATAGGCCAATCCGAGATTCAAGTAGATGCCCGGAAGTCGCGGGTCCAATCGGATGGCGGCTCGGTAGTGCGGAATGGCTTGCTCGTATTTGCCCTGGCGCGCGAGTGCCAGCCCGGATTCGGCTTCAACCACGGCTCGCGGGTTGGATTGAGCACAGAGACACACGACAGAGGCCACGAAAATCAGGGCCACGTCGGTCAGTCCGATACGAAAGCCGGTCTTTGCCTCCACCGCGCCGATCCCTCGACAATAAACAAGTATACATGAAAGCAAATCGCCTGGGACCTTCGAGGCAAGCCTTCACCGGGTCTTTATTTGACCCGAGTCTGGATGATCGCGATCGTTATTTGCCGATGGTGGGTTCCTGGAGGCTCGATCAGTGCGAGTTCATTTCCAGGGCGGGATGATGCTGTTCTACATTGGTATCTGAACTGAGGCCCGAAAACCTGCGCGCCGCCGTAATCAATCCTTCTGCCCATTCGGGGGTCGCGAGGGCATGGACGTGGGTGTAACCTGCCCAGACGTTTTCCAGGAGCAGCGCGTCGCGCCTGTCGAAACTACCCGTTCCACGCCGGACCGAGCAAGCGCTCACGGGAATATTGCCGGGAAAGATGATCCTGGAATAGTGAAATTCGTGACCACGGATGATCGTCCCGATCGGATAATATGGGTTCGGGTGATCCACTCGGAGTTCAACATAGCCGTGCCCTTGCGGCGTGCCACAGACTTCCACCTCGAGAGGCAGCACGGCTGCCATGGGATGCCTTTCGCCCTTCCATCGAATCGCTTGGGAAAGCAGCATGAGCCCGCCGCATTCGGCGTAAATCGGAAAACCGTGCAACGCGCGATAGCGTATCGATTCGAGGAGGGAAGAATTGCGTGATAGGTTCGCTGCATGGGTTTCGGGAAACCCGCCGCCGATGTAAAGAGCGCCCAGGCCCTCCGGAAGGGTTGTCGCAGTGAGCGCCGAAACGGGGACAAGCTCAACCCCCGCTCTCTCCAGCGATTCGAGATTTTCGGGATAGTAGAAGGTGAAGGCCGAATCCTTCAAATAACCGATCTTCAGCCCCCGGCCATCCAGTCTCGCCGGCATAGCGTCAGCCGCTCGCTCAAGCGGGGGGGCGGCCTTGGCCATTTCAAGGATGCGCGCGAAATCCAGGTGGCCTTCTACCCATGCCAGCAGTTTCTCGGGAAGCCGGCGCAGCTTGCCGTGCTCCTGAGGCGTGACCAAACCCAGATGCCGCCCCGGCAACAGAGTGTTCGGCTCGACTGTCGGCAGTGCACCCAGCACGGAAACGCTGCAGGAAGATTCCACTGATTCTCGCAGCAACTTTTCGTGCCGGCTTCCGTGCACGCGATTGAGAATCACGCCGCCGATCCGAACATCGAGGTCCAGCTTCTGGCATCCGAGCACTAAAGCGGCGACGGTATGGGTTACTTTCGCCGCGTTGACGACGAGCAGGACCGGTGCGCGCAGCAGCTTAGCCAGTTCGGCTGTGCTGTGGGTGCCGAAGGCGTCAAGGCCGTCGAAGAGGCCTCGGTTGCCTTCGATGACATTCAGCCCGTCCGGGAGGGAATGGGTCAGGAACGATCGCGCCGTGGCGTCCTTGCCCATTAGGAAAGTGTCCAGGTTCCGGGCTGGGCAGCCGCATGCCCAACTGAGCCAGGCGGCATCAATGTAGTCAGGTCCTTTCTTGAAGGCCGCCGTCTTGAGGCCGGTCTTGCGGGCAAGAAGAAGTAGGCTGAGTGCCACCAAAGTCTTGCCGGAATCACCCGATAGCCCGGCGACTACAAGACGTGGCGCTGGATCAAGCCTCGATTGCATGATGTCTTAGTACTCTGCTTGGCCGAGTGTTCGGATCGTTACGTGTGCCACGCCCCGAGCAGTCTGCCTGGTGAAACTCCGCAAGCCCGGGTATCGCGTGGGCGGCCGATGGTGCTCGATTCGATTCCCGGCAAGCGTGCTAGGGCGATCAAACCGCCCTGGAGTATGGAGCCTCGTATTCGCGCGGCGTCAGGCGAGGGAGGGGGGAAACAGAATGCTCCTGCTCGGCGTCAACAGGTTGTCCTCCGTGTCTTTCCAAATCGCTCTTCGGTGTGTACGGCAAGTGATTTTCTCGCGAGGATCCGGCCAGGAGTTCTCGCATCTTCATCCTGGCCTTGTGCAATTGCGACTTGGAGGTTCCGATCGAACAGCCCAGCATTCTGGAAATCTCGTTGTGCTCGTAACCTTCGATATCGTGCAGGATAAACACGGCCTTAAATCCCGGAGGAAGCTGGCCAATCGCCCGTTCCAGGTTAATACGATCAATGGCTCCGAGCAATTCCGGGTCAATGATCGCGAACTCATTCCCCGGAGAAAAGCCGAAACCTGGTCTCGGCTCCATCAACGCGTCCAGGGAGGTCTCCCGGCGCCAGCTTGCTTTCTGAAACCTCAGCAGGACGACATTAATCGCGAGCCGTCGCAACCAGGTATAAAACGCCGATTCGCCTCGGAACGTATCCAGTTTTTGAATCAGCCGAAGGAATGCTTCCTGCGACAAGTCTTCGGCGTCGTCGGCGTTCCCGGTCATGCGGAGGCACAGATAATAAACGCGCGGGCCGTAGATTGCGTAGATGTCCGCAAAGTCGTCAAGACAGGGCTGGTCGCCGAAATCGAAATCTCGTGCAAAACCAACTTCAGACTTCGAGGCGGTCTTAGGAGTGCCGCATTCTTCAGTTGCGCTAGGTCGCATAAGCGCTTTGCGCTCCTTTCCGAACAGCTAAGTATGCGCGCCGCGCGAGCAATGGACAATTGGGCAAAACCCGATCTGATGAAGAACTAATCCCTAGGGTGTAGTCTCTACTCAGGACGGACAAAAGGTGCGCCGAAACACGCTGCAGTCATGCGACATTAAGACCGAGCAAACAGCACGCACCCAGTGGACGGAGCAGGATGGTGGCCAAGAGGCTGTAGAACAATGCGAGGACGACAAAATGTCATATCGTGAAGGGCACACAAATGGAACTACGGTTGCTCGTATCCATGCTAGTTTGTGATAGCACACTTCGCGAATTCGCCCGGCCCGACAGGCTACCGTGGTGTGGCTTTCCCTCGCCAGCAGGATGACCATGAGTGACCAGTTCCATTCGTGGGCGGCTCTCTGGGCCAAACACGCTTGCAGAGTCGCAAGCTTAGTTGCGGTACTAACCGGAACCGTGGCCCTCGCGGGCTGGGCGCTCGGTATACGAAGCCTTGCCAGTCTCATACCTGGACAGACTGCCATGCGCCCCAATTCCGCAGCGGCGTACATCCTCGCTGGGATCGCCTTGTGGTTACTGCGGTCCGAACCGGAGACTCCGCCACGCGGCCGAAGGCGGCGATGGATAGGACTCGCCCTGGCAATCGTCGTTGTCCTATGCGGCGCGGTCACCCTGAGCGAATACCTGTTCTCCATCCCGGTCGGCATTGACCATCTTTTGTTTCGTGACCCGGAAGTCCCGATCTCCGGATTATTTCCAGGCCGCATGACGCCCACAGGCGCCTTGACCCTGGTATTCATAGGCTGCGGCTTGCTCCTTCTCGATGTCAGGAAAAGGAGAGGCACGCAGCTAACGGAATTCCTCGCTTTTGTTGTGATCCTAGACGGCATGTATGGATTATTCGACTTCCTGTTGCATCCATCGGTCACCCTGACGGGGATTGCGCCAAGCAGCGCCTTTGTTAGTTGCGTGCTGGGAAGTGGCCTGCTGGCGGCGAGGCCCGGTCATGTCTTCAGGCAACTGCTAACGAGCGATCGTTCGGGAGGCGCGGTGTTTCGCCGCTTGCTTCCCGCTGCGCTGGCCGTGCCGCTCCTGCTGGCCTTTCTGATCTGGTCGGGAAACGAACTTGGATTGCTTGTTGGAAGTGTGGGTCTGACCTTGCTCGTGGTCATGACGATTACTGCCTTTGTGTGGATCGTCATGTGGACAACCGAATCCTTGGATGAGGCTGACCTGGCGCGGCAAAACGCGGTTGCGGAACTCAACGTTCGCGTGCGCCAGCAGGCCGCGATTGCCGAGTTCGGTCATCGTGCCCTCGCTGGCATTGACGTGGCCGCGCTGCTGAACGATGCGGTCTCACTCGTCGCCAGGACGCTCGGCGTGGAGTTCTGCAAGGTGCAGGAATTGCTGCCTGACGGCAAGGCATTGATCCTGCGGGCGGCCACAGGGTGGGAAGACGGGCTTGTCGGCCACGCTATTTCCGAGGCACTTGCCGGGTCGCAGGCCGGCTTCACCTTGATGAGCGACCACCCTGTTGTGGTAGAGGATCTTCGCTCTGAATCGCGGTTCATCCCCTCGCCACTTCTTTCGAGCCGGAGTGTCATTAGTGGATTGAGCGTGATCATCTCAGGGCCGTACCGGCCGTTCGGGGTGCTCGGCGCTCATACCACCCGGCACCGGCGGTTCACGGAGGACGATGTTCATTTCCTGCAGGCGGTGGCCAATATTCTTGCCGCTGCCATTGATCGCAAGCGGACTGAGATCGATCTGCGAAAGTTAAACCGGGCCCTGCGCACGCTCAGCGAGTGCGATCTTGCGATGGTGCGCGCAACCTCGGAGCCGGAATTGCTCAAAAAGGTGTGCAGTATTCTGGTGGATCAGGGCGGGTATCGAATGGCCTGGGTTGGCTATGCCGAGCAGGACGAGAACAAGACGATTCGCGCCGCGGCGTTTGCAGGGGCTGAAGAAGGGTACCTGGCGTCGGCAAAAATCACCTGGGGCGAAGACGAGCGCGGTCGCGGGCCGACGGGAACCGCAATTCGGACCGGCCGGCCGCAGGTTGTCCGGAACATTCTGGAGGATCACAGCTTTGCTCCATGGCGTGAGGATGCTGCCAAGCATGGTTACGCCTCGACCGCCGCCTTGCCTCTGAAAGTCGACGGCGTGCCTTTGGGCGTTCTGAGAGTCTATGCCGAGGCCCCGGATGCTTTTGACGAAGAGGAGATGACGCTGCTCGGCGGGTTGGCTGGCGATCTTGCATACGGCGTTCAGGCATTGCGCACGCGGGCCGCGGCAGCGCGGGCCAACGAGGCGCTGCGGGAGAGCGAGGAAAGATTCCGGCAAATGGCGGAGAACATCCGCGAAGTTCTCTGGATGGTAGACGCGTCGGGAGCGAAAATCCTGTACGTGAGCCCCAGCTACGAAAAGGTGTGGGGCCGACCGCCCGGCGCCCCCTTCGAGCATCGTCTGGCTTGGCTGAACGTCATCCATCCTGAAGACCGCCATCGCGTGCGGACCACGCTGGGCGGGGACATCCTGCGCAAAGAGACCGAGGCGGAGTTCCGGGTGGTGTGGCCCGATGGTTCCGTTCACTGGATTCGCGACCGTTCGTTCCCGGTACGCGGCGCAGACGGTGCAGTTACGCGCATTGTGGGGATCTCCGAGGACATCACAGAGCGCCGGCTGGCCGCCGACGCGCTGCTCGAAAGCGAGGAGCGCTTCCGCCAATTGTTTAACGAGATGAACGTGGGCTGCGCGCTGTGCGAAGTGATTTGCGAGGGAGACAAGCGGCCTTGTGATGCGCGATTTGTGGAGGTCAATCCCACCTTTGAACGGATGACAGGCTTCGCCAAGTCATTCTTGGTGGGAAAAAGCATGCGCGAGGTGTTCCCAAGAGTCGAATTCGGGTGGGTGGAAAGGCTGGGGCGCGTCGCCTTGACGGGAGAATCCACGCATTTTGAGGATTATTCCCGGGCATTCAAGAAGTACTTGGACGTGACCGCTTTTCGGCCTCGCACCGGATACTTTGCCGCCGTATTTTCAGACATCACCCAGCGCATGCAGGCCCAGCAGGATCTGGTGCAAGCAGAAAGGAAATATCACAGCATTTTCGAACACGCGGTGGAAGGAATCTTTCAGGTCAGAGAAGACGGAGGCTTGCTGACCGCCAATCCGGCCATGGCTCGACTGCTGGGCTACGCGAGCGTGGATGAGTTCACGCGTGAAGTGCGCAATATCGAGCAGCACCTGTACATCGAGCCGCGCCACCCGAGCGGCTTTATCCCTCTGCTTCGCCAGCAGGGAAAGATTTCGGAATTTGAGACCCTGATGCGGCGCCGGGACGGCACGGTGATCTGGGTCATCGGCAGCGCCTATGCGGTCCGCGATGAAAACGGCAGTGCGCTCTATTACGAGGGAACTCTGCGGGACATAACCGAGCACAAACGCGTTGAGGAAGCTCTTCGCCAGCTTTCGTCGCAACTCCTGCACGCTCAGGACGACGAGCGTCGCCGCATTGCCCGCGAGCTCCATGACAGCACTGGCCAATACCTGGCGGCGCTTTCCATGAATCTATCGTGGATGGACCAGTCCGTGGATGGTTCGCAGCCCAAGGTGCGCACGGTGGTCGGCGAAAGCATCGAGCTCGTGAAGCGCTGCCTGGCGGAAATCCGAAACTTTTCTTACCTGCTTCATCCTCCCGTGCTCGACGAGTACGGGCTCTCTGCGGCGCTTCAATGGTACGTCCAGGGCTTCTCCAAGCGCAGCGGCATTGAGGTTGATCTCGACGTCGAAGCTGGCTTGCCCAGGCTGGCACGCCAAGCCGAAACCGCCTTGTTCCGCGTCGTCCAGGAGTGCCTGACCAACGTGCACCGTCATTCCGGCAGCGCGCGGGCCAGGATTCATCTTCATCATGACTCACGGTCCCTAACACTGGAGGTCGCCGACCAAGGACACGGAATTCCCACCGCAGCCGCCGGGCCAGCAGGCGCAGAGGGAACAAGCGGTGTCGGTATCGCGGGCATCAAAGAAAGAATGCGCGAGCTGGGCGGGCATTTGGAGATTGAATCGGACCAGAGAGGTACGACGGTCCGCGCCAGCTTGCCGCTGGAAATTGAGGAGGTCGCTTCATGAAGGGCGTTCGCATCCTCGTGGCGGATGACCACGAGATTGTCCGCCACGGGCTTCGACGGCTGCTGGAAACGCAACCGGACTGGCAGGTCTGCGGCGAGGCGGGGTCGGGCACGGAAGCGGTGGAGAAAGCCCGGCAGTTGAAGCCCGACGTGGCGATCCTCGACTACAGCATGCCCGAGCTTAACGGCGCCGAGGCCGCACGCCAAATCCTCTCAAGCTTACCCCATACCGAAATCATCATTCTGACGATGCACGATTCCGATCACCTCCTGCGCGAGGTGCTGGGAATCGGCGTGCGCGGCTACGTGCTGAAGTCGGATGCCATGTCGGAACTGGTGACTGCCGTCCGTTCCCTCATCGAGCACAAGCGATACTTGTCTCCGGCCGCATCGGGGCTCGCGGTGGAGGGTTGCCTGCGCGGCGGCGAGCCGGAACCTGCCGACCGCTTGACGCCGCGCGAGCGAGAGATTGTGCGTCTACTCGCGGGAGGGAAGAGCAACAAGGAAGCGGCTGCAATACTCGATATTAGTGTGAAAACGGTTGAAGCCCACCGCGCCAACATCATGCACAAGCTGAATCTCTCCGCTTTCAGCGACCTGGTCCACTACGCCATCCGCAACAAGATCGTCGAAGCCTGAGACTTTCGTTCTTGGGAGCAGACGTCAGTAGGCGTGAGTTCCCAGGACGACCTGGAGTCCGAAGTCCTTTTCCAGCCGAACCTTCAACTCGTCAAAATCAATCGGGCACTTCGCGGTCTCCATGGCGGTTTTGACGCAGGTGCCTAGGTGTACGACTTCAAACTCGCGGCCGAGGCCCTTGGCGACCTCGCGCAGCAGCTTGATGCGGGGAATCACCAACCCCGGGCAGTCGCCACAATCGGTCATCGCGACCAGTTCAATGTCCTCGTGCCGCGCAAATTCCGCGTCCTTCAGGTGGATGGCCTTGTGGCACTTGGCGCAGGCAATGCAGGAGTGGTCTTGGATGCGCTTGCAGTAAATGATCGCGATTCTTGCCATGATGTCCTCCTCCGCCTGCCTAATTGTCCGCACTGATGTGCGATGAGGGGCGCTGTGACCTTTGGGGCACTGCCAAAAACGGAGTGAGAGTGCGACTAATTGTCTGCCTCCGTGCCGCCCGGGGCGCTCTCGACTCGCGCGCGCTCGCTACTCATCAACGGAGACAGCAAAGCAGCCATGAAGGTTGCCAGGGAAACGTCAGAGGCGGGAACCCGGTATAGGGAAAACCCCTAGGGGACAATTCTGGAGCAACCCTGCGCCACGCTGTCCTGTCTCTAGTTCGGACTAGTTCTGAAGTCCCTTCTGAAGGAGGCTCAATGCCGAGCTACGTCAATCCTGACAAATGTGATGGATGTAAAGCGCTGGACAAGACGGCCTGCCAATACATTTGTCCCAACGACCTGATGGTCTTGGACAAAGACAAAATGAAGGCCTACAACCGCGACGTCTCAATGTGCTGGGAGTGCTACAACTGCGTCAAGATCTGCCCGACGCAAGCCATTGAAGTTCGCGGATACGCTGACTTTGTCCCCCTGGGGGCATCGGTGACGCCTTTGCGTTCCACCGATTCCATCATGTGGACAGTGAAGTTCCGCAACGGAACGCTGAAACGCTTCAAATTCCCCATTCGCAAGACCCCGGAAGGTTCCGCTGTGCCGGATGGCGGTTTCAAGACTTCCGGTGGCTTGGACAGTCTCGATTTATTCACTGAGCCCGAATCACTCGGGCTGCCCGAAGTTTTCCGGTTGGGCGGGAAGGAGTCGGCCAATGCCTAATTTTGAAAAAGTCGTGGTGGAAACCGACCTGCTCATTCTCGGAGGCGGTATGGCGGCTTGTGGTGCGGCGGTGGAAGCCGCGCACTGGGCCAAGGAAAACGGCCTCAAGGTCACACTGGTAGACAAGGCGGCGGTGGACCGTTCCGGCGCCGTGGCCATGGGGCTTTCCGCCATCAATCAGTACGTGGGCCTGAAGGACGGAGCCAACTCCGTCAAAGACTATGTGGATTACGTCCGCAACGACCTGATGGGCGTCACGCGTGAGGATCTGGTGGCCAACATCGCTCGCCACGTGGATTCCACGGTGCACCTGTTTGAGAAGTGGGGCCTGCCCATCTGGAAGGACGCGGAAGGCAAGTACGTGCACGAGGGCCGCTGGCAGCTCATGATCAACGGCGAGTCGTACAAGGTGATCGTGGCGGAAGCGGCCAAGAACGCGTTGCGCGAGAGCGGCACGGGCGAAGTTTACGAGCGCATCTTTATTGTCGGCCCGCTGATGGACGGCGACCGCTGCGCGGGCGCGATCGGCTTCTCGGTGCGGGAAAACAAAATCTACATTTTCCGCGCCAAAGCTACTCTGGTAGCCATGGGCGGCGCGGTGCACGTTTTCAAACCGCGAAGCTCCGGCGAAGGCATGGGACGTGCCTGGTATCCACCCTGGAACTCCGGCTCTTCCGCCTACTTCACCATGAAGGCGGGCGCGGAGATGACCTGCCAGGAAGTGCGCTTCATCCCGGTCCGGTTCAAGGACGCCTACGGCCCGGTGGGAGCGTGGTTCCTGCTGTTCAAATCGCGCGCCACCAACGCCATGGGCGGCGACTACATGGTAGAGCGCAAACCGGAACTTGAGAACTGGGGACCCTACGGCCGGGTCAAGCCGGTGCCTGCCAATCTGCGCAACTACCTCGGAATGCTGGATGTGATGGAAGGCAAGGGGCCCATTTCCATGCGGACCGAGGAAGCCCTGCAAAAGATCGCGGAGAAGTACAAGGACGATCCCGCCGCTTTCAAGAAAAAGTCCAAGGAGCTGGAATCGGAAGCGTGGGAAGACTTCCTGGATATGACCATTTCGCAGGCCATGCTGTGGGCGGCGACGGACGTGCAACCGGAGCAGAAGAGCTCGGAGATTGCCGCAGCCGAGCCTTACTTCATCGGATCGCACTCCGGAGCCTCGGGCGCCTGGGTGAGCGGGCCCGAAGACCTGCAGAACGGCGAGACCAAAGGCGAGTACTTCTGGGGTTACACGAATATGTCAACCGTGAAGGGCCTGTTCTGCGCCGGCGATGCTTCCGGGGCCTCGAGCCACAAGTTCTCTTCCGGCTCGTGCACGGAAGGCCGCATCGCCGCCAAGGCGGCCGTCAAGTTCATTGTGGACAACGCCAACGGCTTGCCCCAGGTGGATCCGGCGGTCATCGAAGCTCAGGCCGCCGAAGCCCTCAAGCCCCTCGCAACCTATGAGGAGAACCAGGCCAAGACCACGGACCCGGAGATCAACCCGAACTACATTAAGCCGAAGCTGTTCATGTTCCGTCTGCAGAAGATCATGGACGAATACGCGGGCGGCGTGACGGCCCAGTTCACGACCAACAAGGCGCAGCTCGAACGAGGCCTCGAACTCCTGACATTCCTCAAGGAGGACTCCAAAAAGCTGGCGGCTTCCAACCTGCACGAACTCATGCGCTGCTGGGAAAACGTTCACCGCATGTGGCAGGCGGAAGCGCACGTCCGGACGGTGCTCTTCCGGGAGGAGACTCGTTGGCCCGGCTATTACTTCCGAGCCGACAAGCCCAAGATGGACGAGGAGAAGTGGCACGTTTTTGCCAACTGCCGGTTTGATCCAGCTACCGGTGACTGGCAGATGCGAACGCGCCCCATCCATCAAATCTTCCACTAGTACCCGGTGGAGCGCGGTCGAGTGCTTGACCCTTAATCGGGAGGTTTCTCGTCAGCCGACGGGGAACCTCCTGGGAAAGGTGAAGCGATGGCTGACCCGGCACAGTATGTGTGTCCGCATTGCCACAAAACGATGACTCGCTGGGCCAATCCCCAGTTGGCCTGCTGGAGCGGGGAATTTCAATACGTCTGCTTCAACGACGAGTGCCCCTACTTCATGCGTGGCTGGGATTGGATGGAAAACCATTTTCACGTCAAAGCGTCGTACCGGCACCGGCTGGACCCCATGACCGGTGAAACCGGTCCGCTCCCGGTCTGGTCCAGGAGCGCCCTGCGCGAGCTTATCGTCGAGGAAAGGGAAGTGACTCATGCCTGAAGCGACCCCCAGCCAAGAAACGATCCTGCGCGATTACCCGCGCCTCGGACTGGATGACGAGCTCCAATTCCGATGCGAGCCCGGCATGGATTGCTTCACCCGTTGCTGCCGCGATGTGTCCATTGTTTTGACGCCCTACGATGTGCTGCGCATGAGAAAGGCGCTGCAGGTGGACTCCACGGAATTCCTGCGAAAGTACACCCTCATCGCTTACACGCAGAAGCAAAAGCTTCCTATCGTCTTTCTCAAAATGAAGGAGGAAGACAAGCGCTGCCCCCTTGTGACCAAGGACGGCTGCAGTGTATATACCCATCGTCCCTGGGCTTGCCGCATGTACCCGCTGGGGCTGGCAGAACCGAAGAATCCCAATCCCAACGAGCACGGATTCTATTTCGTCATTCGCGAGGATTTGTGCCACGGGCACGGAAAGGGCTCGCCCTGTTCGCTGCGCAAGTGGATCGCCGGCCAGGGACTGGAAGCCTTCGAGATGATGGGCGCTTCGTTCCGGCAAGTCATGCTGAACGACTTCTGGAAGAAAGACGAGCGCCTGCCGGATGAAAAAGCCGAGATGTACGTCACCGCGGCCTACGACCTGGATCGTTTTCGGAGATTTGTCTTTGAGACGCGCTTCCTCAATCTCTTCGACGTGGACGAAGCGCGCGTGGAAGCCATCCGGACCGATGACGAAGAGCTCCTCGACTTCGCCATGGATTGGCTTCGATTCAGCTTGTTTGGCGAGAAGACCATGCGCCTCAAAAAGCCTGCCGTGGCGGTAGAGCGTCCGTCCCAGGCGGCGGGGAAGGCGGCGATGGCGGAGGCCCATTAGGTTTTTCTTATGGCGGATGTCGAATCCAGCAACGGAAAAAGCATCCTGGTGATCGGCGGAGGAGTCGCCGGCTTGACCGCGGCGATCGAAGCGGCGGAAGCCGGCTGCCAGGTCATCCTGGTGGAGAAATCCCCTTTCCTCGGCGGGCGGGCGGTTTCGTTCAATCTCTACTTTCCCAAGCTTTGCCCGCCCACGTGCGGTTTCGAAATCAACTTCCGACGCATCAAAAACAATCCACGTATCACCGTTCTTACGCAAGCTGAGTTGACAGGCCTGACGGGTGCGGCCGGAAATTATGAGGCGATCGTCAAGGTGGCTCCGCGCTTCGTGAGCGACGCCTGCACGCTGTGTGGCGACTGCGCGAAAGCATGTCCGGTGGAGAGACCGGATGATTTCAACTTCGGCCTGTCAAAAACCAGAGCGGCGTATCTCCCACACAATATGGCCTATCCCGCGGCTTACGTGATTGACCGCAGTGTCTGCCCCGAGGGATGCAAAGCCTGCGTGGAAGCGTGCCCCTACGGCGCGATTGATCTGAACCAGGGCGCGCGACAGAGGACATTCCGAGTAGCCTCGGTCGTGGTAGCTACCGGCTGGGCGCCTTACGATGCCTCCAAGATTACCAACCTCGGGTTTGGACGATTTCCCAACGTCGTGACCAATGTCATGCTGGAGCGGATGGCCGCCGCGAACGGACCCACCGCCGGAAAGATTCTGCGGCCCTCAGACGGGAAGGAACCGGCGAACGTTGCCTTCGTCCAGTGCGCGGGTTCCAGGGACGAAAATCATCTCCCTTATTGCTCCAGCGTTTGCTGTTCGGCCTCGCTGAAGCACAGCACCTACATCCACAACCTTTATCCCGAAGCCCAAGTCACAATTTTCTATATCGATACACGGACACCCGGCTTCCTGCAGGATTTCTACGCCAAGGTGGCTGCCAACAGTCACTTGAAAATGATCAAGGGAAAAGTGGGAAGAGTCGAGGAGGATCCGAAGACGCACGACCTGCTGGTGACGGCTGAAGAGGTGCTCGCGGGGAAGAAATTGACTCAGAGGTTCAGCCTGGTAGTCCTGGCTACGGGTATGGTGCCACAGACAAACGGGCTTCCGCTGAGCCTGGCGCGGGATGAGTTTGGCTTTGTCACGAATGGAACGCCGGGCCTTTATGCAACAGGTTGCGCAAAGCGCCCTGAGGAGGTTTCTGCTACGGTTCGGGATGCGACTGGCGCGGCGTTAAAGGCGCTCCAATGCGCCGTGAGGAGCGCTCACCATGGATAGGAAACTCGGGGTCTACATTTGTAGCGGCTGCTCCATCGGTGAGTCCGTCGATGTGAACCGCCTGGTGGACGTCGCCCAAAAAGAGTACAAAGCCCCCGTTTGCAGAACTCATCCGTTCCTTTGCGGTGAGGATGGACTGGCAGCCATCCGAAACGATCTTGCGCAAGGCGCTATCAACGCCCTGGTGGTCGCCGGCTGCTCGCCCCGAACGAAGACGAACGCTTTCACTTTCGATTCCCAAACAGTCATGGACCGTGTCAACCTCCGCGAGCACGTGGCGTGGAGTCACGAGCCCGGGAATGAAGATACACAGATGCTGGCCGAAGACTGCCTGCGAATGGGCATTGTAAAGGCTCAGAAGATGGAGCCACTTGAGCCAGTTTCCGACGGGATTTCGAAAACCATTCTGGTTGTGGGCGGTGGCGTCACCGGCATTACAGCAGCACTGGAAGCAGCGGATGCGGATTATGACGTTGTTCTGGTTGAGAAAAAGCCGCAACTCGGCGGTTCGCTTGCCGCGGTCAAGAAGCATTACCCCACTCACCCGCCTTATACCGAGCTTGAGGAGACAGGGCTTCCCGAGAAGATCGAGAAGGTGACCAGTCACCCCAAAATCAAGGTCTATACGTCCACTCGGATTGTAAAGACGGAAGGCCAGCCGGGAATGTTTGATGTCACGCTCCAGAACGGGGGGCAGCCCTTCGTCCATCGAGCTGGGGCGGTTGTGATGGCGACCGGATGGAAGCCCTACGATGCCTCGAAGCTCGCCCACCTTGGCTACGGATCATCTGCCGATGTCGTCACCAACGATCAATTTGAAGTAATGATGGGCGGAGGGCCAGTGGTGCGTCCTTCCGATGGCAAGTCGGCCGAGAGTGTCCTATTTATTCAGTGCGCCGGCTCGCGGGACAAAGACCACTTGCCTTACTGTTCTTCGATCTGCTGCATGGCCACGCTGAAGCAGACTGACGTCATCCACCAGAGCAGCCCGGAAACCAAGGTCTATATCGTCTACCGCGACATCATCACTCCGGGACAATACGAGCGATATTTTGCCAAGGTCCAGAACCACCCTGCGACCTTCCTGATGAAGGGCGATGTGGCTGCGGTTCGCGCCCAAAATGGAGGGCAGCTTCAGGTTGACGTGAAGGGCACGCTGCTGGACGAGGACATCACGATCCCGGCGGATATCGTGGTGCTGGAGGCCATCTCACCGGAGCAGGCGGTGGCGGAAATCACTCCGCCGCTGGCGGTGTTCAAGGCACTGCTTCTTTCGATCTGGTACGACCTGTCCGACGTAAAACTGGCTGAGGCGCTCGACGATCGCGCCTCTTTCCGTCGCTTCTGCGGGTTTTCCTCCAATGAAGCGACGCCGGAGCGTACCGCCTTCGTCAGATATCGTAGGCTGATGGTCGCGCACAAGCTTGATCGACAGCTGTTTGACAGCGTGACCAAACAGCTCAAATCAAAGGCAATGACCGTCAAGACCGGTACGCTGGTCGATGCTACGATCATTGCCTCCGCCGCCGAAGACGATGCACGCTGGGTCAAACACAAGGGAAAACCGGCCGTTCATGGCTTCAAGGTATATG
>OFHG01000412.1_pt1 | contig 17527 bp, 20 predicted proteins | sample 1521931 | NCBI WGS metagenome assembly OFHG01 (sample SAMEA2468438, study PRJEB22500) | soil metagenome | biome: Glassland; feature: Farmland; material: Clay | place: Australia | collected 2013-01-31 | depth 0.55 m
CATCTCCATCGTCGCCTTGTCCGTCTCGATCTCCGCCATTACCTCGCCGGAGGACAGCGTGTCGCCTTCCTTCTTCAGCCAGCGCGCGATCTTGCCTTCGGTCATCGTCGGCGACAGCTGGGTCATGTATACATCGATCGGCATGATCTCCCCTTTCGGTAACGCTTAGGCGCGGTTGCAGACGACGCGCGCCGCCGCGACAATCTCGGCCACGCTCGGCAGGGCCATGCGCTCCAGGTTGGCGGCATAGGGCATCGGCACCTCCTTGCCAGAGACACGCGCCACCGGCGCATCCAGATCGTCGAAGCCCTTCTCCATGATGCGGGCGGAAACCTCGGCGCCGATACCGGCGAAGCGCCAGCCCTCCTCGATCATGACGGCGCGATTCGTCTTGGCGATCGAGGCCAGCACCGTCGCCTCGTCCAGCGGCTTGATCGTGCGCAGGTCGATGACCTCGGCATCGATGCCCTGCTTGGCCAGCTCATCGGCGGCGGCCAGCGCGAAGGACACCATGCGCGAATAGGACACCAGCGTCACATCCTTGCCGGCGCGCTTGATCTCCGCCTTGCCCAGCGGGATCACGTACTCGCCGTCCGGTACCTCGGCGATATCGCCGTAGCAGATCTCGTTCTCGATGAAGATCACCGGATCGTCGTCCCGGATCGAGGCCTTCAAGAGGCCCTTGGCATCGGCCGGGTTCGACGGCATCACCACCTTCAGCCCAGGCACGTTGGCCATCCAGTTCTCCAGGCACTGCGAATGCTGCGCGGCCACGCGTGCCGCCGCACCCCCGGCGCCACGGAACACGATCGGCACCGAGTACATGCCGCCGGACATGTACAGCATCTTGGCGGCGGCATTGACGATCTGATCCATGGCCAGGATCGAGAAGTTCCAGGTCATGAACTCGATGACCGGCCTCAGCCCCGCCATGGCCGCACCGACGCCAAGGCCGGCGAAGCCCAGCTCGGTAATCGGTGTGTCGATGACGCGCTGCGACCCGAATTTCTCCAGCATGCCCTGGCTAACCTTGTAGGCGCCGTTGTACTCGGCCACCTCCTCGCCCATCAGGAATACGCGCTCGTCGCGTTGCATCTCCTCGCACATGGCCTGGTTCAAGGCCTCGCGGAACGTGATCTTCGACATCAGTCCACCCTTCCCGGATACGGATACGCCCCTTCGATGGGATCCTTGTAGATATCGGTGTACAGCTCGGCCGCATCCGGCTCCGGCATGGCCTCGGCCGCCGCAGCGATGCCGGCAACCTCTTTCTTGATATCCTTGTCCTTCTGCTTGAAGGACTCCTCGGTTGCCAGCCCCGCCTCGACCATGCGCCCCTGCAGGCGCGCGATCGGATCGCGGCCCGTGCGCCATTCCTCGACCTCCTCGCGCGTGCGGTAGGTGGCCGGATCGGACATCGAATGGCCGCGGTAGCGGTAGGTCACGGCCTCCACCAGGATCGGGCCCTGGCCGCTGCGCGCATGCTCGATGGCCTCGGCCATCTTGCGCTCGACCTCCAGCACATCCATGCCGTCGATCTGCATGCCCGGGATCTTGAAGGAGATGCCACGCTTGAATAAATGGGTCTCCGCCGAGGCGCGGCCGAGGGCGGTACCCATGGCGTACTGATTGTTCTCGACGATGAACACGACGGGCAGCTTCCACAGCGCCGCCATGTTGAAAGATTCGTAGACCGCGCCCTGGTTGATGGCGCCGTCGCCGAAAAAGCACAGGGTGACGCGCCCGTCCTGGCGATACCAGGAGGAGAAGCCGAAGCCCAGGCCGATCGGCACCTGCTCGCCGACGATGCCGTTGCCGCCGGCGAAATTGCGCCCGGCATCGAACATATGCATCGAGCCGCCCTTGCCCTTGACGATGCCGCCGGAACGGCCGAGCAGCTCGGCCATCACCGCCGTCGGATCGGAGCCGCGCGCCAGGATATGGCCGTGGTCGCGATAGCCGGTCAGCATGTAGTCCTCGGGCTTGGACGCATGGTGCACGCCGACGGGCACCGCCTCCTGGCCGTTGCACAGATGGCAGAAGCCACCGATCTTCTTCAGGCCATACAATTGGCCGGCCTTCTCCTCGAAGCGGCGGATGAACAGCATCGAGTCATGCATCGCATGCAGCGTCTCGGCGCTGTAGAAGCGCCCCTCATGCGTCAGGCCATCGGCCTGTTTTTTCTGTTTGGCGGACATAGCCTCCCCCAAAAAATCCTTCAGTCGAGACCGCGAATCATGCCCCACCCACCCTTGAGCAGCAACCGGATTGCTTGCATGGCGGTTGCCGGCAAGGCGGGCGCAAGGCGATGCGCATCACAGATTTGGGCCCGGGCCGGCGGTGGTGTAGGGTCTGTTATCGCGCGCAAGGAGAGACCTGGATGGCCCGAATGCTTCCCTTCAAGGAGGGCGACGTCCTGATCGCCGAGGGCGACCAGGACACCGCCGCCTACCTGATCCACCAGGGCTGGCTGCAGGTGAGCCGGGCACGGGCGGGAAGGCGCGCATCGGCCATCCGCCTGGGCCCCGGCAACATCGTCGGCGAGCTGGGCCTGGCCGGGCGCACCCCGCGCCGCACCGCCACCGTCACGGCCCTGACCAACGGCGAGGTGGAGGTCATCGACCGCGGCACCCTGATCCGCCTCGTCAACGGTCCGGGCAGCCGCCTGACGCCGCTGTTGGCGGCGCTGCTGGCCCGCCTGCAGGCCCTGCTGATCGACCAGGACGACGACGCCCTGGACGAGGCGGGGGCCTTCGCCACCCTGGAAGGCCTGAACCCGGCCTCGGCCCAGGCCCTGTGCAACCGCCCCTGCACCATCACGCATCTCCCCTGGGTGTTCGGCGCCCACACCCTGCCGCAGAGCGTCACCGACCTGTTCCGCGACGAGGCACCGCCCGACGTCGTGCTGGCCGAGGGCTCGAAGCTGATCCGGTCGCATCACCTGGCCATCGAGGCAGCCGAGGACGGCGGCCTGCAGCTGCACCTGATGCACTACGGCGACTACTGCGAGCTGGACGAGGAACGCGTGGCCTACGGCAAGACGCCGGCAATCGTGCCGCTGGCGCCCGGCGAGCACTTGCTCGCCTTCGGCCTGCCGGGCGAGGCGTACCGCTTCCGCCTGAACGTGCCCGGCTGAGTCATGGCCGTCCGACCGATCCTGCGCATGGGCGATGCGCGCCTCACGCAGAAGGCCGCCGAGGTCGGGCGCTTCGGCACGCCCGAACTGCACGCGCTGATCGCCGATCTGTGCGACACCATGGCGGCAGCATCCGGCGCAGGGCTGGCAGCACCGCAGATCGGCATTCCCCTGCGTGTGGTGATCTTCGGCAGCGGCGAACGCAATCCGCGCTACCCCGATGCCGACCCGATACCCCGGAGTCTGCTGATCAACCCCGTCATCACGCCGCTGTCGGACGAAACCGAAGAGGGCTGGGAGGGCTGCCTGAGCCTGCCGGGGCTGCGCGGGCAGGTGCCGCGTTTCACGCATGTGCATTATCGCGGCTTCGATGCCAAAGGGGCGCCGATCGAACGCAGCGTCGAGGGCTTCCACGCCCGCGTCGTACAGCACGAGTGCGATCACCTGGACGGCGTGCTGTACCCGATGCGCATGCATGATCTTTCCACGCTGGGCTTCACCGACGTGCTGTTTCCCGGGCTTGCGGGGCAAGACGAAGGCACGATACTGCGCCCATGAGCGATGATCGCAGGCTGGTTTACTCCACCGAGCACGGCAGCCTCGGCCGGCCGACGCAGGAGAAGGACAGGAAAAAGACGGGGCGAAGCGCGCAGGCGCCGGCGATCAAGAATCCGGCCAAGCAGGGCGTGCGCATCCGCCGCGAAAGTAAGGGGCGGGGCGGCAAGACCGTCTGCGTCATCGACGGCCTGGAGCTGCCCGGCGAGCCACTGAAGGCGCTGCTCAAACGCCGGAAGGGCCAGCTCGGCACCGGCGGCGCCGTCAAGGACGGCTGCATCGAGATCCAGGGCGATCATCGGGACAAGCTGCTGGCGCTGCTGGAGCGCGAGGGGATCAAGGCCAAGCCCGCCGGCGGCTGACGGCCGCCATGCCGCGGCCCTGACACAAAATGAATCCATACTGCCCCGTGCTTAGCACCCACTGCGGATGAGTGCTAAAAATGGTTGACAGCCGCCGCGCCGCCGACAACATTGGCACTCCCGCGGGCCGAGTGCCAAAGCTTGGCGCGAGGGGAGAGGGGCCAACCCCATACACCATCCATATGATTGATTGAAGGAGAGTGAACGATGACAACGAAGGTTCGTCCATTGCACGACCGCGTAATCGTCCGCCGTCTGGACGAGGAAGAGAAGTCCGCCGGTGGCATCATCATCCCCGACACGGCGAAGGAGAAGCCCGTCCAGGGCGAGATCATCGCCGCCGGCAAGGGCAAGATCCTCGAGAACGGCGACATCCGTCCGCTGGATGTGAAGAAAGGCGACCGCGTCATTTTCTCGAAGTACGCCGGCACCGAGATCAAGCTCGACGGCAATGAATACCTGATGATGCGCGAGGACGACATCCTCGGCGTCATCGAAGCCTAAACCCAGAGATCAGAGAGGAGAAACCCAACCATGGCTGCAAAAGACATTCATTTCGGTGAGGACGCCCGCGCCCGCATGATGCGCGGTGTCAACAAGCTGGCCGACGCCGTGAAGGTGACGCTGGGCCCGAAGGGCCGCAATGTCGTCATCGAGAAGTCCTGGGGCGCCCCGACCGTCACCAAGGACGGCGTTTCGGTGGCCAAGGAGATCGAACTCGAGGACAAGTTCGAGAACATGGGCGCCCAGATGGTGAAGGAAGTGGCGTCCAAGACCGCCGACGTGGCCGGTGACGGCACCACCACCGCCACCGTGCTGGCCCAGGCCATCGCCCGTGAGGGCGTCAAGGCCGTCGCCGCCGGCATGAACCCGATGGATCTGAAGCGCGGCATCGACAAGGCCGTCGACGCCCTGGTGGGCGAGCTCGGCAAGCTCTCCGAGTCCGTGAAGAACCAGGAAGAGATCGCCCAGGTCGGCACCATCTCCGCTAACGGCGATGCCGAGATCGGCAAGATCATCGCCGACGCCATGGAGAAGGTCGGCAAGGAGGGCGTGATCACCGTCGAGGAGGCCAAGGGCCTGGAGACGGAGCTCGACGTCGTCGAGGGCATGCAGTTCGATCGCGGCTACCTGTCGCCGTACTTCGTCACCAACCCGGAGAAGATGGAGTGCGAGCTGCAGGATCCTTACATCCTGCTCAACGAGAAGAAGATCTCGAACATGCGCGACCTGCTGCCGGTGCTTGAGGGCGTGGCCCGCTCCGGCAAGCCGCTGCTGATCATCTCCGAGGACATCGAGGGTGAGGCCCTGGCCACCCTGGTCGTCAACAAGATGCGCGGCGTGCTGAACGTCGCGGCCGTCAAGGCCCCGGGCTTCGGCGACCGCCGCAAGGCGATGCTCGAGGACATGGCCGTGCTGACCGGCGGCAAGGTGATCTCCGAGGATATCGGCCTGAAGCTGGAGAGCGTGACCCTGGACGATCTCGGTACCGCAAGTTCCGTGAAGATCACCAAGGACAACACCACCATCGTCGACGGTGCGGGTAACAAGTCCGACATCGAGGCGCGCATCGCCCAGATTCGCACCCAGGTCGAAGACACCTCCTCCGACTACGACCGCGAGAAGCTGCAGGAGCGCCTGGCCAAGCTGGCCGGCGGCGTGGCCGTGATCAAGGTCGGTGCCGCCACCGAGATGGCCATGAAGGAGAAGAAGGACCGCGTCGACGACGCGCTGCACGCCACCCGTGCCGCCGTCGAGGAAGGCATCGTGCCGGGCGGCGGCGTGGCCCTGATCCGTGCCCGCCGTGTCCTGGACAGCCTGAAGGGCGACAACCACGATCAGGACATGGGCATCGGCATCGTGCGCCGTGCCGTCGAGGAGCCGCTGCGCCAGATCGTGGCCAACTGCGGCGACGAGGCCTCGGTCGTAGTGAACCAGGTGGCGGGCAACAAGGACGCCGGCTACGGCTACAATGCCGCCACCGAGCAGTACGGCGATCTGGTCAAGGCCGGTGTCATCGACCCGACCAAAGTCACGCGTTCCTCGCTGCAGAACGCCGCTTCCGTGGCGGGCCTCTTGATCACCACCGAGGCCATGGTGGCCGAGCTGCCGAAGCCGGAAGCCGCGGCACCGGCAGCGCCGGACGGTGGTATGGGCGGTATGGGCGGCTTCTGATCGTCCGAAGCACAAAGAAAAAAGGCGGCCGATACGGCCGCCTTTTTTCGTTTATAGCGATGCTGGCTAGCGGATACCCGCTGCCAGTTCGCAATAGGCATAGACACCGCGCGGATCGTTGAACCGGGCCAGCGCCTGCCAGGCGTTGGCCACCTCGGCCACCGGCGCCGGCACCGAGGCCTGGGTCAGGCGGGATGCGGCCTCGCCCCTCAGGTGGTCGAGCAGGGTGTCCCACAACGGCCTCGGCGGCGACAGCCAGCGACGGCGGTAATGCGCGGCGATGCCCGCCTTTGAGGCCGCCGCGGCCACCGCCTGATCGAAATCGCCGAGCCGGTCCACCAGGCCGATATGCAGCGCATCGGCACCGCTCCAGACCCGCCCCTGGGCGATGGCGTTGACGCGTGCCAGCGGCAGCTTGCGCCCCTTGGCCACGACCGCCAGAAAACGATGGTAGGCATCGTCGACGCCCATCTGCATGGCCTGGGCCACCAGCGGCGATGCCGGCAGATCGGGCCTGAGCGCCCCGGCGATGCGGGTCGTGCCCAGGCCGTCGGTGTGGATGCCGAGCTTCGCCAGGCCATCGTGCACATCGCCGATCAGCCCGAACACGCCGATGGAGCCGGTCAGCGTCGTCGGCGCCGCCCAGATCTCGTCGGCGGCGGTGGCGATCCAGTAGCCGCCGGAGGCCGCCATGCCGCCCATCGACACCACCAGCGGTTTGCCGGCGGCGCGGAAGCGCAGCAGCGCCTGGCGAATCGATTCGGAGGCCAGGGCGCTGCCGCCCGGACTGTCGATGCGCAGCACCAGGGCCTTGATGTGCTTATCCTTGCGCGCACGCGCGATCTCGCTCACCAGCGTTGCCGCACCGACGGTGCCGGGGGGCTGGTCGCCGTCCAGGATGGTGCCGCTGGCGGTGATGATGCCGACCGCAGGCCCGGACCCGGAATCCGACGGGGAGCGGTGGGCACGCAGGTAATCCTGCCAGCCGATATGCGGTAGCTTGGCATCGGCGGAAAGCCCGAGCTTGCCGGCCATATAGACCCTGGCGGCATGGGCATCGCCCAATTGGTCGACCCATTTCTCGCCCAATGCCAGGCGCGCCATGCTGCCGCCATAGCGCTGCAGATAGCTCGGCAGATTGTCCAGCACGTCCTGCAGATGCGCGGCATCAATGCCGCGCGTCGCGGCGATGCCCTGCTTATAGGCCGTCCAAAGCGTCGACAGCCAGGCCTGGCTCGCCGTTCGGTCGGCCTCGGACATATCGTTGCGCATGAATGGCTCCATCGCCGATTTGTATTTTCCGGCCCGGAACACCTGCACGTTGATGCCGAGCTTGTCGATGGCATCCTTGAAATAGTCGCGGTACAGGCCGAGCCCGGTCAGGGCCACGAGCCCCATCGGATGCAGGAACACGCGACTGGCGGCGGTGGCGAGGTAGTACTGGCCCTGGCTGTAGTCGTCGGCATAGGCCACGACGGGCTTGCCGGCGGCGCGGAAGCCGGCGATGGCCCGGCGCACGGCCGCGAGCTTGTCCAGCGAGCTCGGACCCAAATCCCCGAGATCCAGCTCCATCATGCGGATATGGTCATCATGCGCGGCGGTATCGATGACCCGGATCAGGTCGCGCAGGCGTGTCTGCCGGCTATCGGTGATGCGCAGCGAGGCCAGGCCCGGGCCGGGCACAGACAGCTGCTCGACGAGGCTTCCCTTCGGTGCCAGCACCAGCACGGCGCCCTTCGGCACCGACACATGCCTGCCCATGAGGGCGGCGACCAGGACAGCCAGAATCAGCAGGAACAGGCCGTTGACGACGATGCGCCGCAGGATATCGATCGCCCTCAGCCAGGATGACAACTTGCCCATAAATACCTCCATGCACGGCCTGCACCCGACCATAGCGCTCCGCACTTCATCCCGTCCAGAGCTGCCCATTGGCTTTCGCCCGCTAAAGCCTAGAGTGCCCGCATGCGCCTACCGATCCACATGCCGCAGGCGGCCAGGGCCTCATGCTGACCTATCCGCATATCAACCCGGTCGCCGTCAAGCTCGGCCCGATCGCCATTCACTGGTACGGACTGATGTATGTGTTCGGCTTCCTGTCGGCCTGGTGGCTGACCCGGCGTCAGCTCGTCGAACGCGGTGCCTGGAATCGGGTGATCACGCCCGAACAGTTCGAGGGCCTGTTCACCTGGCTGATCCTCGGCGTCGTGCTCGGCGGCCGCATCGCCTACATCCTGTTCTACAACCTCGATTTCTACCTGATGCACCCGCTACAGGTCTTCTATGTCTGGCGCGGGGGCATGAGCTTCCACGGCGGCCTCGTCGGCCCCCTGGTCGCCGGCTGGTGGTACTGCAAAAAGCACAAGCTGCCCTTCCTGTTTCTGGCCGACCGGCTGTTCACGGTCGCACCCATCGGCCTGGCCTTCGGCCGCATCGGCAATTTCATCAACGGCGAGCTTTGGGGGCGGGTCACCGATGTGCCCTGGGGCATGGTTTTCCCCGGCGCCGGCCCGCTGCCCCGCCATCCCAGCCAACTCTACGAGATGACGCTGGAGGGCATCGTGCCGTTCCTGGTCCTGTGGTTCACACGTAACCGCGACTGGCCGGATGGCATGCGCGTGGCACTGTTCCTCGTCATCTATGCCATCGCCCGCATCTTCTGCGAGAACTTCCGCCAGCCCGATCCGCAGCTGGGCTTCCTGTTCGGCCCCATCACCATGGGCATGCTGCTGTCCAGCGTCATGCTGGTGGCAGGGCTGGTGTGGATCTTCGTGCTCAGGAGCAGGGCGCGCCGCTGAAAGGGAGCTTGAGCCCACCCGGCCCGATCGCCATTATCGGCGCATGCGCATCACCACCTGGAACGTTAACTCCCTGAACATCCGTCTACCGCATGTCCTGGCCTACCTCGCCGAGGCGAAACCCGACGTGCTGGCGCTGCAGGAAACCAAGCTGCCCGACGAGCGCTTCCCGGCCGCCGAGATCGAGGCCGCCGGCTACCATGTGTGCTTCTCCGGCCAGAAAACCTACAACGGCGTGGCCATCCTCAGCCGGCAGCCGGCAAGCGATCCCTGCACGGAACTGCCGGGGCTGGACGATCCGCAGCGGCGCCTGCTCGCCGCCACCGTAGGGGACACGCGCATCGTCAATGTCTACATCCCCAACGGCCAGGAGGTCGGCTCGGAGAAATACGCCTACAAGATGCGCTGGCTGCAGGCGCTGACGGCCTGGCTGCCGGGCGAGATGGCACACCATCCGCGGCTGGTGCTGCTGGGAGATTTCAACATCGCCCCCACCGACATCGACGTCCACGATCCGAAGCGCTGGCGCGAGAAGATCATGTGCTCCAGCGAGGAGCGCGCGCATTTCGAGCGGTTGCTGGCGCTGGGGCTGGCCGATGCCGTACGCACCCTGCATCCGGATGCGCCGATGCACAGCTGGTGGGATTACCGCCTCAACGCCTTCGACCGCGGCTGGGGGCTACGCATCGACCATGTGCTGCTCAGCGCCGGCCTGAGTCCGAGCGAGGCCGGCGTCGATGCCGCCCTGCGCGGCGGAGAGCGCCCGTCCGACCACGCGCCGGTATGGATCGAGGTGCCTTGATGCGCCAAGCCCAGCATGCGCTGACCGTGCAGGCGCGCGGCCGCGGCTGCTACGAAATCACGCGGGACGTCTGCGCCTGGGTCCGCGAAACCGGCATCCGGGAGGGGCTGCTGAACCTGTTCGTGCAGCACACCAGCTGCTCGCTGATGATCCAGGAGAACGCCGATGCCGACGTATTGGCCGACATGGAGGCCTTCCTGGCGCGATTGGTGCCCGATGGTGATCCGCGCTTCATCCATGCCGCCGAAGGCCCCGACGACATGCCGGCGCATATCCGCATGGCCCTGACCCAGGTGTCGCTGACGCTGCCCATCGCCGAGGGCCGCCCGGCGCTGGGCACCTGGCAGGGCGTCTTCCTGTATGAGCACCGCCGCCAACCGATGCGCCGGCGCATCCGCCTGCACCTGATCGGATCGTGAGTACCATCACTTCCCGCTCTCCGTGACGGGGCGAGGCTGGCCGCTGATGCAGGGGGAGCGGTCATGCCTTTATATCCGAGCCAGGCCCTGGCCAGGGCCAAAGAACCATCCCCGATGCTGTACGTAGCCCTGGGGCTGATCTGCCTGCTGCTCTCGGCCATGCTCGGAAGCGCCTAGACGCCATGGGCCATTGGGTTTATCCTCGCCCACTCTATTGCTTTTCCTAGGAATTTATCCATGTTGCAACGGCTTTTCGGCATATTTTCCCAAGACATCGCCATCGACCTCGGGACTGCCAACACCCTGATCTACGTACGCGGCGAAGGCATCGTCCTCAATGAACCGTCGGTGGTCTCCATCAATATGACCGGCGGTCGCCACGAACGCAAGGTGCTGGCCGTCGGCGCTGATGCCAAACGCATGCTCGGACGCACGCCGGATGCCATCCAGGCCATTCGGCCGCTGAAGGACGGTGTCATCGCCGACTTCGAGATCACCGAGGAGATGCTCAAGCAGTTCATCCGCAAGGTGCACAAGCGCACTTGGGGCATCGCCCCGCGCATCGTCATCTGTGTGCCCTACGGCTCCACCCCGGTCGAACGCCGCGCCATCCGCGAGTCGGCGCTGTCGGCCGGAGCCCGCGAGGTCTACCTGATCGAGGAGCCGATGGCAGCAGCCATCGGCGCCAACCTGCCGGTGACCGAAGCCTCGGGCTCCATGGTCGTCGACATCGGCGGCGGTACCAGCGAGATCGCCGTCATCAGCTACGGCGGCATCGTCTATTCGCGCTCGGTGCGCGTCGGCGGCGACAAGATGGACGACGCCATCATCAACCACCTGCGCCGCAAGTACAGCCTGCTCGTCGGCTCGCCGACGGCGGAGAAGATCAAGATCGAGATCGGCAGCGCCTACCCGCAGGAGGCGCGCCGCGACATGGAGGTCAAGGGCCGGGACCTGATCAACGGCGTGCCGAAGACGCTGTTGCTCGACGATTCGGAGATTCTCGAGGCGCTGACCGAGCCGGTCAACGCCATCGTCGAGGGCGTCAAGGTCTGTCTGGAACGCACGCCGCCGGAGCTGGCCGCCGACATCGTCGACAAGGGCATCGTGCTGACCGGCGGCGGCGCCATGCTGATCGGACTGGACCAACTATTGCGCGAAGAAACTGGCCTGCCGGTAACCGTGGCCGAAAACCCGCTCCACTGCGTTGTGCTCGGCAGCGGACGGGTGCTCGAGGAGCTGGACCGCATGCGGGGCGTTTTGTTCGAGGAATAAGAAGCCTTGCCTCTTCCCAAGTGGCGCACCCAGCGATCCTGGCTCTGGATCGCGCTGGCGCTGGCGCTGCTTGTCTACCTCGCCGCCCGAACGTCCATCGGCCCGCGCCTGACCCTGGGCCTTTCCCCGCTCGTCGATGCCCTGCATGCCCCCGCCGGCTGGTGGCAGCGCACCAGCCTTTGGATGCAGGACCGAAAGGATCTACAACACCGCTTGGCACAGGCGGAGGCACTGGACCAGAAGCAGGCCTCGCTGATCGAAGAGGTGCGCGTCCTGCGCGAGGAGAACCGGCAACTGCGCCGCCTGCTGTCGCTCGGCACCATCGCCAGCGATGCCTGGTACGGCGCCAAGGTCATCGGTCGCAGCCCGGATGTGCAGAGCTCCCGCATCATGCTGCGCATCACCGGCGCCACAGCCGATGACATCGTCGCCTCCGGCACCGGCCTCGTCGGCCTCGTCGACAGCGCCACGAGCGACCACGCCGTGGTACGCACCATCCTGGATGCCTCCATCGCCGTGCCCGTGACCCTGACCGGCACCACGCTGGCCGCCCTGGCGCGCGGCGAGGGCGATCACCTGATCATCGACTTCATCCCCGAAAAACAGGCTCCAGCCATCGGCGCCGTGATGCAGACCAGCGGCGCCGGCGGCCTGTTCCCGGCCGGCATTCCGGTGGCGCGCGTACTGGCGGTGGAGCATCTGCAGGGGCAGATGTTCGTACGCGTCACTGCCGAGCCGGTGGCGCACTGGCAGCGGGACAGCTGGCTGGCCGTCGCCATGCCGGCGGACAAGGCCCCGTGATCACGCCGCTGATCCTACTGCTGTGCATCGTCGGCATCGTCGGCAACCTCGGCTTCTCGGGGCTCATCGTGCAGCCGGACTGGTCGCTGGCGCTGCTGTTGGCCAGCGTGCTGGTCCACCGCGGCAACTGGGTCTGGGCCCTGCCGGGGGTGCTGGGCCACGACCTGGCGCTGCAATGGTCGGTGTGGATGTGCCTGCCCTTCGTCGCCGCCGCCCCGGCGCTGATGGCACTCGCCGATATGCAGGCAGGGCCGGGGCTGCCCCAACGCATCTTCGTATTGCTGATGGCGACGATGCCGCTGCTGTACTGGGACTGGGGCTTTGCAGCCTGGCTGCTGACGGTTTTGCTCTGTCTGTCCATCTGGTACATACTGGCAAGACATCATGTCTGGGCTTAAAGTCCGCCAGCGCTTCGATCGGCGCATCGTCATCTTCCATATCGGCAGCCTGTTGGTCATGCTGCTGCTGACCGCACGCCTGGTCGACCTGCAATGGATTCGGCACCATGACCTGGCGCTGCAGGCGGACCAGAACCGCATCGATATCGTGCCGATCCTGCCGACGCGCGGCGAGATCGTCGATGATGAGGGGCGGGGCCTGGCGATCAACCGCGTGCTGTTCCAGGTGCAGATGATCCCCGAGCGCGTCGATGACCCTGCCAAGGCCATCCAGGCGCTGGCCATCATGCTCCACTGGGACAAGGCCACCATCAAACGCCTCAACCGGCGCGTCGCCCATGCCCGCCCCGATCGGCCGGTGCTGCTCGACGACAAGCTGCCCTGGAGTACCGTGGCGCCGCTGGCCGCGCGCCTGCATCATTTCTCCGGCATCAACGTCCTGGCCGGCACCGAGCGGCTGTATCCCTTTGGGGCCATTACCTCGCATGTGCTGGGCTATCTGTCGCTGGCGCAACCGGGCGACACCGGCCGCGGCTTCATGCCCAATGAGCTGGTCGGCCGCACCGGTGCGGAGCGCACCTTTGAATCCGTGCTGCACGGCAAGCTCGGCTCGCAGAAGGAGGAGGTCGACGCGCATGGGCGGCGCGTGGCCGTGCTCGGCCGCGATGAGCCGCATATGGGCAAGACCCTAAAGCTCAGCATCGACATGGATGTGCAAAGGGCGGCATGGAATGCCCTGGGCAAGCGCACCGGCGCCGTCGTCGTCATGAACGTGCATACCGGCAAGCTGCTCGCCTTGGTCAGCAAGCCGGGCTACGACACCAACCACTTCATCACCGGCCTGGAGGAGCAGGAGTGGGCGGCATGGCTGCACGATCCACACAAGCCACTGCTCGACCGCGCTATCCAGGGCGCCTACCCGCCGGCCTCCACTTTCAAGCTGATCACCGCCCTTGCCGGGCTGCGTTACCATGCGCCGCTGGCTACCGGCACCACGGTATGCAAAGGGGTGCTGAAGCTGCCGGACCGTAACCTGCGCTGCTGGAAGCGCACCGGCCATGGGCGCATCGACATGCACCGCGCCATCATCGAATCCTGCGACATCTTCTTCTATGAGCTCGGCGACCAGGTCGGCATGGACCACCTGACCGAGGAGGCCCGGCGCTGGGGCCTGGGCAAGCGCACCGGCATCGCCCTGGCCGGCGAGGCCAGCGGCAACATCCCCGGCGCCCACCCGGAGGCCAAGCGGCAGCAATGGTACCGCGGCGAAACGATGATCACCGCCATCGGCCAGGGTGCCACCGATGTAACGCCGCTGCAGATGGCCCGCTTCACCGCCGCGCTCGCCAACGGCGGCCTGCTGCTCAAGCCGGAGCTCCGCGCCGATACGCCGCCGGTGGTGGAGGCCCAGGTCAAGGTCAACCCGCAGAACCTGGCCATCGTGCGCCAGGCCATGCGCGATGTCGTCGCCAATCCGCACGGCACGGCCCATGCCGAACTGTACAATATGCCCTGGCATGTGGCCGGCAAAACCGGCACAGCCCAGGTCATCGCCATGGCTCAGGACGACAAAGGGCATGACTCCCCGGTCTACGACAAGCACAAGGACCATGCCTGGTTCGTCGGCTTCGCCCCCTATGAGAACCCGCAGATCGCCATTGCCGTGTTCGTCGAGCACGGCGGGCACGGCGGGCACGCTGCCGCACCGGTGGCCGCGGCCGTCATCCGCACGCTGGCCGCCAAGACCCAGCCGAAGGCGCCGGCGCTGCAGGCCACGGGAACGGGGCGGCCACACGCATGAGCATTCGCTGGCGCACCCTGGATCTGCCGCTGCTGATCTGCCTGGCCGCACTTGCCGCCCTCGGCTCAGCCACATTGTACGCCGCCGTGCACCAGGGAGACATGGCGCTTTGGCACCGGCAGAATCTGCATTGGCTGCTCGGGCTCGGCGCCTTCATGCTGATGTGTTTTCTGCCGCTTCGCTTCTCGGCGCTGGCCGCATGGCCCGTCTATCTGATCGCACTGCTGTTTCTGGCCCTTGTGCCGATGGTCGGCGAGGTGCAGCTGGGCGCCCGCCGCTGGCTGGATCTGGGGCTGTTCCACCTTCAGCCCTCGGAGATGATGAAATGGGCGCTGATGCTGCTGATGGCCCACTGGTTCGCCTCACGCGAGGCGAACCGGCCCAGGCATCTGTTCATCGCCCTGGCCTTCGCCGTCATGCCGGCAGGATTGATTTTCCTGCAGCCGGATCTCGGCACCACGCTGGTGCTGCTGTTCGCGACCACCGCCATGCTGCTCGCCAGCGGTCTTCCCTGGCGCTGGTTCGCCTACGCCGTGGCCGCCGCCCTGCTCAGCGCACCGCTGCTTTGGCACAACATGCATGATTACCAGCGCAATCGCATTCTAAGCTTCCTCGATCCCCAGTCCGACCCGCTGGGGGCCGGCTACCACGTCATCCAATCCACAATCGCCATCGGCTCGGGCGGCATCTTCGGCAAGGGCTATCTGCAGGGGACGCAGGCGCGCCTGCATTTCCTCCCCGAGCAGCACACGGACTTCCTCTTCGGCGTCATGGCCGAGGAGGGGGGGCTGATCGTAGCCATGCTCCTGCTGACGCTGTATGCCATCATGATCTACCGCATCCTCGTCATCGCCGCGCGCGCAAACACGCGCTTCGCCTCCCTGATCTGCCTCGGCATCGCCTCAATCTTCCTGATCTATATCGGCGTCAATATCGGCATGGTCTCGGGCCTGCTGCCTGTCGTCGGCGTGCCGTTGCCGTTCATCAGCTATGGCGGCTCTGCGCTGGTGACGATGATGGCAGCCATGGGCATGGTCATGCGCGTGGCCATCGAATCCGAAAACAAGGTGGCCTGGCAGCGCCCCGGCAGCCCGCTGCTCTGAGCCGGGGGCCTGTTCACACAGGTTTCCAGCGTAGCGCTGCTATCTAAATCTTGAGCTTGAACACGCTGCCGAGGATGACGCTGGTGATCATGACCATCAGCACCAGCGCGGCGATCAGCGCGAAGCGCCTGTCCTGCTGCCTGATGAAGGCGAGGATGGAGGACAGCACGAGCACGAACGGTGTCAGAATCAAGGCGGCGGTTCCGAGGTACAGGAACGGATCGGCCTCACCCGATGCCATGGCCTGGAGAAATTCCGACAGCGAATGGAAGTACTGCTGGGCGGTATGGGGGACCGGCTCCTTGCGCAGGAACAGCAGGAGCAATCCGGTCGCATAGCAAATGAATGAGGCCGCCATGCCCGACGACATAACCCATGAGACGATCCGGTCGATCGGCTCGGCCGCCTTCTCCTGCGCGGACCCGGATTGTTGCCTCATATCAGCCCCGGCAGCTTCAGCCCGAAGCCCATCGAGACGCCCTTGGCGAACATCTGATAGCCGAGATAGAACAGCAGCAGGAAGAAGATCATCTTGATGACCCGGCTGTGCAGTCGGTTCATCACATAGCTGCCGCCCGTAGCCCCGAGCATGGTACCGAGCACCACCGGCGCCACGATGTACTGATCGATGCCGCCGGCCAGGAAATAGACGATGGCACTGGTGGCGCCGGTAATACCGATCATAAACTTGCTGGTGGCGGCCGCCGCCTTCATCGGCACGCCCATGAACGAATTCATGGCCGCCACCTTGAAGATACCGCCGCCGATGCCCAGCAGGCCGGAACCGGCACCGGCCAGCATGGCCACGAGGCTGCCACCCACGCCACCGGTGACGTTGTAGCTGACGGACATGCGTGCCGCCTGGTCGTAGTATTCCCCATGCAGCCCGAGCCGGTGCGCCACACCTTCCGCCGGCTGCGCAAAACCCCCGGTTTCGAGCATGCGATCCTCGGTCTTGCGGCTGCGGAAGGATACCGTCGCCATGTAGATGACGAGCACCCCGAAGATCAGGCTCAGGACCCAGGCATGCAGCAGCACGCCGGCCAGCGCCCCGGCCAGCGCCCCGATCGTCGTCGACGCCTCGAGGAACATGGGCAGCCGGATATTGGTGATGCGCTGATCGACATGGGGCCATGCTCCGGCGATGGAGGTGGCGATGACGGAGATGATGCTTGCGGCGATGGCCTTGTGGATCGGGATGTGGAACAGCAGCGTCAGAGCCGGCACGATGACCACGCCACCGCCGATGCCGACGAGCGAACCGAAGAAGCCGGAAAAGATCGCCACCGAGAACAACAGCACGAACTGCATCAGCATGGCGCCAACATAACACTTGGCAGCAGGCGGGCAAGTCATGATCTTCGCGCGGGATTTCCAACGCCCCCGTGGCGCGCATTCTCCCCTTGTCCCTGCAGAATGAAGGGACTAAAAGCCAAGGGATGCCCCGGCCCTCCACCACTCAGCACACATCGATCCGCCCGCGTTCACGCAACGCCCTGATCGCTGGCATGGTCATCGCCACCGCCACCCTGCTGGTGTTCATCGACATGCGCCTGGCGGGAAGGGCCGAACGGCTATACGGGCAGGCACAAAAGGTGGCAATGGGGCAGGTGAGCCTCGGCCATATGCATCGCGAGGAGCACAAGGGCTGGGTCATCGTGCACGCCGATCACGTGCCTGCCGACCTGTGCTATGCCCTCACAGGCGGCCTGCGCTTCTCGGTGCTGCTGCCCAGAAGTCGCCATGTCCAGGCCGAGCATCCGACGGTTTCTTCCGTCAGGGGCAACTGCGCCCCGGGGGATGTGAACACCCTGCTGTTCACCTTCGCCGCCGGCGCGCGAGGTCAGGCACCGCTCCCTTAGGCTTGCCAAGATGCGGTCGGCGTCTTTAATGGGGGTGGAG
>OFHG01000413.1_pt1 | contig 17494 bp, 11 predicted proteins | sample 1521931 | NCBI WGS metagenome assembly OFHG01 (sample SAMEA2468438, study PRJEB22500) | soil metagenome | biome: Glassland; feature: Farmland; material: Clay | place: Australia | collected 2013-01-31 | depth 0.55 m
CGTGACATTTTTGTCCGCCTGCCTGGAGAAGCTTCCCTTCTTCGCCTTGAGCCTCGCTTCGTCCATCGTGACGATTCTGGCGCAGAGGGCGGGCGGGGCCATGCGGGCCCTAGAGTTTGTACCCTTGTCAACACGAACGCTGGTAGGAGCCGAGGCCCTTGTCGCATATCTCTGGAAAATGCTGGCGCCCGTGGATTTGGTCCCTTTTTATCCCTATCCCGGGAATGTGTCGCTGTTATCGTGGAAATATCTGCTCGTGCTCGTTCTCGTGATTGCGGTTACGGTGGTCTGCATACGAACAGCAAAAAAACGGAGGCTCCTGCTGTCGGCCTGGAGTTATTATGTCGTGACCCTGATTCCCGTGCTCGGCATTGTCCAGGTAGGATTTCAATCAATGGCCGACCGGTATACGTACCTTCCCAGTTTCGGGCCGTTCCTCCTTCTGGGGCTGACGGCAGCATGGATTTCGAGCAAGGTAAATTACGTGTCGGCCGGAACTTTCATCGTTAAGGTCGCCGCCGGCGCCGCAGCCATGCTGGTCCTGGGCGGCCTGTCATATTTAACGCTTCAGCAAATCGGCGTATGGAAAAACAGCATTGTTCTCTGGAATTACGTCATAGCAAAAGAGCCCCAAAGAGCTTATTTGGCGTACGTCAATCGAGGACGAGCTTTTGAGACAAACGGTCAACCTGATAGGGCGTTGGCAGACTATGATACGGCTGTTGCCCTGAGGCCCGATTATTATGAAGCGTACGTTAACCGGGGTGTTTTGCGCGGGGAAACCGGCATGTTCGACAGGGCAATGGAAGATTTCAATCGGTCTATTGCCCTGAACCCTGATAATGCCGAAACCTACAGCAACCGCGGGATAGCCTATGCCCTCACCGGGCAATATGATGCTGCACTCAAGGATTTTAATACGGCGCTTGCATTGAGTCAGGATTTCGCCGAGGCGTATTTTAACCGGGGAAGGCTTTATTCAAAAGAGGGACGAACGGAGCTTGCTCGCGCAGATTATCAAAAAGCCTGCGATTTACGGTACGAGAAGGGATGCATCGCGCTCCGGGAGAGGTAAGGACGTACTCCGAACAGCGTGATGCTCTTTGCGGAAGAGAATGGATAAAATGCTGTATCGCTTGCCCGGGGCTTCTGGAGGACGAAGGTGAAAAGGACGCGGAACGCAACCTATTATCTTGCGGGGTTGGTTTCACTGGCGACATTCTTAGTGTATCTAGCGGCTCTTCACAATAACTTTGTTGACTGGGACGATGACGCCTATGTTTTCGAGAATCCTTACATTCTTTCACTTCGGTTGCCGTTCTTCCGATGGGCATTTTTAAAATTCTATTCAGGCAATTGGCATCCCCTGACCTGGGTATCCCATGCCGTCGATCATGCGCTCTGGGGGCTGAATCCTCTCGGGCACCATCTGACCAATATCGTTCTCCATGCGATCAACGCCTCCCTGGTCGTATTCCTCGTAATCAGGCTTCTTGAGGCATGGAAGGAGAGAGCGGTACGGAACGGGCCGCCGTCATTCCTGAACGAACGGACGATACTGATTGCGGCGGGAACAACCGGCCTCCTGTTCGGCCTTCACCCGATACATGTTGAATCGGTGGCCTGGGTTTCGGAGCGGAAAGACCTCCTGTGCGCCCTGTTTTTCCTCTTCAGCATCATCACGTATGCAAAATATGCACAAGGCGCGGACGATGAAAGAACTCAAAAGAGACCGGTTTCGCGTTTTTTCAATAAACAATACTTGTTTGCTGTCGGATTATTTGTTCTTGCCTTATTAAGCAAGCCGATGGCGGTCACGCTGCCCGTTGTCCTGCTCCTGCTGGACTGGCATCCTTTTAACAGGATCCGATCTTTTAAGACATTTCGGACCGTCTGCGTCGAGAAGCTTCCGTTCGTGATATTAAGCCTTTTTTCGTCGATAGTGACAATTCTGGCGCAAAACGCGGGAGGGGCAATACAATCACTCAGGGCCGTGCCACTGTCGGCGCGGATGCCTGTTGCGGCCGAATCTCTGGTCGCTTATCTCGGGAAGATGGCAGTGCCGTTCAATTTGGTCCCCTATTATCCATATCCGAAGAACGTCTCACTCCTGTCTCCGGAGAGTCTTTTGTCAATTGCTCTTATAGCCGGGATTACGGCAGCCTGCCTGGTCATGGCTAAAAAGCAGAAATTATGGCTGCTGGTCTGGGGTTACTATGTGGTGACCCTGATCCCCGTGCTTGGCATCATCCAGGTGGGGGCCCAGTCCATGGCTGACCGGTATGCGTACCTGCCCAGCCTCGGGCCCTTCTTCATCATCGGCCTGGGAGCGGCTTGGGTCTGGAGAGCGGTCGCCACCCTGAAAAGACGGGGCCTGCATATTAAGGTCGCCTGCGGCGCAGCGGCGTTTTTTGTGCTTGTGTCCCTGTCCCTTTTAACGGTGAAACAAATCGGCATATGGAAAAACAGCTTTACCCTTTGGAGTTATGTTATAGAAAAGGAACCCGGCAGGGTCCCTATAGCCTATACGTATCGTGGCGCGGCTTTTGAAAAAGCGGGCCAGTTTGACAAGGCGCTTGAAGATTATGAAAGGGCAATTGCCTTGAATCCCCTTGATCATGCGGTTTATAGCAATATGGGGACGTTACTGGGTAAACTGAATTTATTTTCCCGATCAATAGAATACTTCAATAAAGCTATTGCCCTGGCGCCTGATGATGCCGACGCTTACTTCAACCGCGGGATTACGTATGTCGCCATGGATCAGTTCGGCCTGGGGCTGGAGGATTTTAACAAGGCGATCCTCCTGAATCCAGATGACGCTACGGCCTACCTGGAACGAGGGAATCTCCATCTGAGAATGGGCAAGAGGGACCGCGCCGCTTCGGACTTTCAAACAGCATGTGGTTTGGGGTACGAACAGGGATGTAGCGCATTCCGCGGTTTAATCCACCGCACGCTCTTTTAATGAAAATATCTTGTATTTCAGGCCGAGCAATAAAGCTGTCAGCCCCAGGAGCGCTTCGGCTGCCAGATACATGACGCGGGACAGGATCGGAAAAATCAACGCTGTCTGGGCGTTCACGACGTTGTTCAGCATCAGCAGCATCATCCCCTCGCGGATACCCAGCCCCCCGGGAGAAATTACCGTAAGATAACCGACCAGCCAGGACAAAGACAGCGACGCAAGAATCGCAAACAAATCCGTAAAATGAATATTTAACCCAATTCCTTTGGCCAGGAAATAACCGCCAAAACCCGCGAGAAAACAACTGCACACATAGATACATTGAATAAAGAGGATCAATGACCTTGAATTATCCAATGGCTGTATTTCTTTGTGGAGAAGCTTGCCGGCTATCGCAATTAATTTATTGATTAACCACGCATTCCAGATAATATACAGTATGTTCGCGAGAATCAATACCGCGGCCGAGAAAATAATCAGCTTTACATTCATCACATTCGTATACAGGGCCAGGTAAACAAGGCCAAGGTAAAGAGACACGCTCACGGAGCCAAGAATGCAAATTAAATTGACGTAAAGGATTATCGATTTAGAGATATTGTATTTTTTCAGCCATGCCAGTTGCGCCGTATACGTCCAGATTCTCCCGGGCAAATACTTAAGAAGAGCGCTGGTATTTACAACAGCGATACTTTGGGGGAAATTAAGTTCATGCCGGCCAAGATGTTTATTAATGCTGACTTTCCAGATAAACGTTTCAGCAAGATATGACAGAAGCCATAACGGCACGGAAACCACCAAATAGTATATATTGATGTTCAGTTTAAAATTCCGCAACTCCGCCCAGTTTTTCTTGATTTCTAATGAATAGAAGTAGCCGATCAAGAGAATTACCAGCAGAAAAATTATAATTTTTATCGTTTTTATTCTATTCACGGGTTAACGGTCATAGCGGGTTCTAGCCCTGTTTGTCGGAGTTGCGGGTATCCCGCTGCAAATAACAAATTCCAGCGGCGAGTTGCGGCTACGGAGCAACGATTGAGTCTGTTCTTTGTCTTGTTGGCTGTTCCTGGGGGGCCATCCCGGTATCCGCAATTTTATTCTTTTCCTGATATTCGGAATCCGTATTTATTTCCCATATGTCCTGAGACTCACCGGTGATAATTTCTTTGGCAGCCAGCAAGCCCATCAAAATGGAATGGTCCTGATTGTTGTATTTAAAAGCGCCATTTCTGCCGATGGCAAATAAGTTGCCGATGGAGCTGACGAATTTTTTAATCTCCTCCAGATGTATCTTATAGCCGATTTCGTAGACAGGATAACTGCGCGGTATTTTCAAAACGAAGGAATTCAGACAGGCAACGCTATCCGGTATCAGGCGAATTGTGCGAAGTTCATTTTCCGCCAGTTCCCCGATGGCGGTGCTCGACTTATGCCATAGAGGGTCTTTATCATAACACCAGAATTCCATGCAAAGAATTGTTGTTTTCTTTCCTCTCGTCAATGACGCGCACCAGTTTCTGAAATTTGCGATCCTGCCATGCCGGACTTCCGGAGAGTGGACATAAATCCAATTGTCCGGAAAAACGTCGTTTTTATCGATCTCGAGATACGCCAGGATGGTATTTCTGTAATAAAGCTTATTGCATGCATCAATAACCGACTGCGGCGCGATTTCAAGGCTTTTCGCCATAAGGGTAAGCGGCATCGTAGACACGACATAGTCAGCATCGATTTTTCTGCCATCCTGAAGTTTAACGCCTACGGCCCGTTGCCCTTCCTTACCCGCGCGTATTATGATTTGGGCCGCCGGTGCGTTAAACTCCATGCTCCCGCCCATATTGCGTATATGTTCTGCCGTCTTCTCATAGAATTTACCCGTCCCTCCCTTTGGATAGGCAAACTGATCTACCAGGGTCTTATGCTTGCTGGCAGCGCTTTTTAAAAAGGCCGCTTTCACCGCTTCAAAAAGAGAAAGTTTTTTTATTCTCTGAGAGGCCCATTCCGCGTCCAGTTTGACGCAGGGTATTCCCCAAACTTTTTCAGTATAGGTCTTGAAAAATATTTCGAAAAGCCTCCGGCCAAAACGTCCGACCACCCAGTCCTCGAACGTTTTTGGCTCAAAGGACCTTAATTTCGCCGCTCCATAACTGAAAATGCACCGGGAGACGTCTACGACGCCCAAATTAAGAAAAGCATTGAGCGGCTGCAGCGGGTAATAGAAAAATTTATTACGGTAATAAATTCTCGTCAGTCGATTGACAATCGAGTGGTCCTGCCCAATCACCTCGCGCCAGAAATCGTTCACGATTTTATCGCTCGAAAAGAACCGATGAGGTCCGAGATCGACAGTCTGCCCCCAAAGTTCAAAACTCCTTGCAAGTCCGCCCACATGGGGCGAAGCTTCAAAAACATGGACGTCAAAATTATGGTGAGCAAGTTTATACGCCGACGCAAGTCCGGCAGGGCCTGCTCCGATAACGACTACTTTTGCTCTTTTCATCCTTCGATTTTCCTTAGCCTCTTCGTTCCTGCTGAATTTACCTTTTCGTCCATCGAGCCGCTGATTCGATAATGGCATCAATGTCCGTCACAACGGGGTTCCATCCTAATTCCATTCGGGACTGAGAACTGTCGGCGACCAGGACCGCGGCATCGCCGTCCCGGCGCTCTCCGTAAACACAAGGGACTTTACACCTGGTAATCTTTTCCACGGAAGCAATGATCTCCTGAACGGACACCCCTTTGCCGTTCCCGAGATTGTACGCTCGCGATAAAAACCGGTCATTTTCGAGAGCTTTTAACGCCAGCACATGGGCGGACGCAAGGTCCGTAACATGAATGTAGTCCCTGATACACGTGCCGTCCCGAGTCGGATAGTCGGAGCCATAAACGGGCAAGGCCTGCCTTTTGTCAAAAGCCGCAGCCAGGGCCAAAGGAATAAGATGCGTTTCAGGGTCGTGGCTTTCGCCGATTTGACAATCGAGGTCCGCGCCCGCTGCGTTAAAGTACCTCAAACAAACAGACCGGATTCCGAAAGCAGATCCGAAATCACGGATCATCCGCTCGACAACGAATTTCGTAAAACCATACGGGTTGATGGGATTCTGGGGATGATTCTCCCTGATGGGCAGTTCAAGAGGATTTCCATAGGTCGCGCAGGTGCTCGAAAAGACGATCTGCCGCACCCCGGTCTCTTTCATCGCATTGAGCAAACTTAAACTTCCCGACAGGTTGTTCTGATAATAGATATCAGGCCGGGACACGGACTCCCCGACATACGCGAAAGCCGCAAAATGCATCACGGCCCTGATCTCGTATTTTTTTATGATTTGGACAAGACGAGCGGTGTCGGCGATGTCGCCTTTTTCAAGAGGCCCCCATTTCACGGCCCAATCATGGCCGTAAACAAGGTTGTCATACGATACAGGCAGGTATCCGTTCCGAGCGAGTTCCTTGCATGTATGGCTGCCAATATAGCCTGCTCCTCCGGTGATGAGAACGTTCATATTAAATGTCCTTGTTTTTTAAGCGCTGTAATTTCAGTCGCAGGGCTCTGATGCCCATTGCGTTGACCCGCCAGGTTTTGAAAAAAATTCCGGCCGGCATGCTCTCCCCGGATTTGTCAAAACCCGGAAGAGCTGTTGTGGCCGGAAGTTCCTCCTTGCGCCGCACTTGTTTTTGAAAACGGTTTGTTTCTTCTGGATATTTCAAACCGGCAAATCGCCAAACCGACTTTTGCTTCTTCTAAGTCGGGATTCAACTCGACTGCTTTCGTAAAGTAATACAGCGCCTGATAATAATCACTTTTTTTGCTCAGAGCGTATCCAAGATAGGAGTATCCCAGGTCAAATCTCGGTTCGACGCGGACGCTTTCCAAGTAATATTGAATGGCCTCGTCATATTTTCCCTGCTTCTCCAACTCCGCGCCGACGTTGCTCAAGCTGACGAAATTGCCTTCCGTTACCGCGGCAGCCCTCGAGAAAAGAGAGAGGCTGTCTTTCCAATACGACAAATATTCCCAGGACGCTATTGTCAGCACGAGAAGAACAGTGATCGCCGAAACGGCAACCGCAGAAGGCCGCAGTACCACGCGCCGTTTTTTCAGGAGTTCCGGCACCCCCCAGGCAATAATGATGGAAACGCCGATCATCGGAATATACGTGAACCTGTCGGCCATGGAAATGTGTCCGATCGGTATGATCCCGATGACCGGGAAAAGCGTTCCCAAAAACCAGAGCCACCCGGCAGGGAGGTAGCGATGATCTTTCGCGTTCCTGAAGACCCAGACAGTGACGAGGAGGAGAAATAGTGCGGAGACCACGACTTCCCACGCTGGGATTGAGGAACGATAAGGATAAATCACCGCAAGCTTCGCGGGCCAGAAAAATTTCCACACATAGTCTGCATAGGCGACGATCACATTCGCTGCGCGCGAGGGCAAGGAAACGTCCTGGATGGTCGAAACCGCGTTGCTCCGGGATTGAGATAAATATGCAAGCAGCGCGAAAGCCGCGGACGCGACAATGAAGGGGATCTTCTCATAGACGAGCCTGAGGCATCGGCCTTTGTTGACGATCGGACCGGATTCTGCCGAGGAGCCGAAACTGGTTCGTTGCAAAGGCCAGTAATCGAGCACAAGAAGGAGATAGGGAAGCGTGACCATCATGGGTTTTGCCATTAACGACAAAATGTACATTCCGACGGTCAGCAGGTACCGTACGGTCCCCGGCCGTTCGACGTAACGGACATAAAGAAGCAATGTTGCAAAGCAGAATAATGAACTGAGCAGGTCCTTGCGCGCAGCTATCCAGGCCACCGGTTCGACGTGGAGAGGGTGCAGCGCAAAGAGCGACGCCACGAAAACGCTCTGCCAGTACCTGTTCGTTGCCTTGTAGAGAAAAAGCAGGAGCAGCGCCGTGTTCAGGAGATGAATGGCAAGATTCGTGAGGTGATGGCCGGGGGCGGACGCTCCATATATCTGAAAGTCGATCATGTGCGTGATCCATGTAAGCGGCATCCAGTGCAGTCTATCGCTAGACGTAAAAGCCCATAGTATATTGTCCCATGACAGGCCGGAGTTTACCTGTGGGTTGTTTACGAAAAGAAAGGGGTCATCATAGCTTATGAAGCCAAAGTTATGTACTCGAACATAGAGCCCGAACGTAACCAGGAGAAGCAGAAAGGAAATTACGATTCTATTTTTTCGAGTAGTATGCTCAGAATTCATTCGATTTCTCTCCAGAACACCGACTGCTTAAAAAACACCGGGCAGCTGCACCGTGAAGTCTTCGCTTCGGCTGACGGATCATGCCGGCGCCCGCTGGTATTTACCGCCACGCTTCAATCGGCGATCTCCAGCTGGAACAAGACGTCGGTCGGCCTTTTATTGTTAATCAGCTTGACCTTATGCGAAGTATCGCCCATAAGGTATTTGTCCATCAAAAAAAGTTGTGGGCTTACTTTAGCCAGAGCTCTCGGCAGTACCTTGTACAAGATGTGCAGTAACTTATAAAAAGGACCGTTATGTCTTTCCCCCAGCACGCAATAGCCTTTTACTTTAAAGCCTGCAGCACGAAAAATTTCCGTATACTCATCAATCGTGCGATATACGCCGTAAAACTTTCCGCCGTGATGTTCCAATTGGGTACTGCGCTTCACCTGTTCAAGCACTGCCGCCGTCTTTAAATTCGGCAGTATTTTTCTGTAAGCAGTCAACGTTTCGATTAATTCAGTCCGATCCGTCAATAACATTAAGACCCATACAATGTACATCTTATTTATCGGGGCCTCTTTCAGTTTTTCCCCTTCGCTCATCTTCAGGTAAAAAGTATTCCGGCTCTTTTGCGGATTTGAATTACAGGTGTCGATCAATAAATCCACGATATCAACCCCGTAGACGGCATTTACAAATTGTGACATATATTCGGCAAGACGTCCTATTCCGCATCCGATTTCGAGCACGGTATCATTTTTTTCCGGACGCAGGTATTTCCTGAGATAGTATTTCAAGTAAACATCAATGTACGAATTCTTGACCCCCCTGGTATCCGAAGGGTCAAGGACTTTGCGAAGGGCGTCAATTTCGTCCTTCTCTCGAATCGACGCCTGCTGTTTGAAAAAATCAAGATTTTCCTTCTTCATGGTTCACCGCTTTCCACAAAACACCGTCAGGGGCATGCATCTCTTAAAACCCGGTATTCTTCATTATAAATCTGTAAACAGGATTATTCCGCAATCCGGCTCTCAATGCGCTTGCTCGTCGCATGAGGGGCGACATATAGATGCGCACGGGTTTTTTTTGCGGAGAAAAACCATTTTTAAAATGGATAACGCCTTGGCGCCCGTTACTCGGCATAAAATCATATAACAGGAAGCCCTTTTCACAGGCATCTTGTATAATGTAATACTGCAACACATGAAAGGCGTTTAGTTTATAAAACTTTCGCAGCGTCGCCCCATGCCAGCCTGCGACGTGGTTATGGTGATAGAAGTTCAGCGCGCCCGATATAATTTGCCCCCGGTATTTAGCCAGCCACAGTTTTATATGCGGAGATTTTTTTCTAAACATGATTTCAAATAATTCCCATCGGTAATTATTGGTTGCGTTCTTGTCCTGCCGGTCCAAAAAAGCCATGTATATCTCGAAAAATGATTTCCAATCATCTTCCGTCGAGGCCAATTCCACGGTTATTCCTTCACGAATCCCTTTCTTCACCGCGCTGGAATGGCCGATGGTCCATTTCCTGAAAACCGAATCGAAACCTTCGCGCAAGTCCAATACCTGGGTAAAATCCTCGGCAGTAAATCCATCAAATTCATTCGTTAATGTATCATAGGGATTGACGGCGCAATACGCCATTCCGACCTTTTTTAATATTTCAAAAAGCTCTCTTTTTTCATCGGCATCCAATTTGTCATTCGTAAGAAATCCTCCCATGCCTTTGGGGGCAAGAAAATGCACTTTGACCAGACCTTTCAACAGGCTTATGTGCGCAAGGGGCAAAAGCACTTTTTTCCCGTTGTCAAAGCGGATGAGTCTGGTATCACTTTCAAAGCCTGCATAGTCCGCCCAGATGTCGAACCATTCCCTGGTCTGAAAATAAACGGCGGATTCCACCTTCTCGACGACATCATCCCACTCTTCCTTCGATGCTTTTCTGATGCTCTTTATCACTTCATCTCCCGCTTTACGCGCTGCGGAACTTAATTTTGACCCTGCGCCGCACCAAGGTCCAGCCATTTTTGAATCGCGCTTCCCATGTCAAACTGCCGGTAAGCCTTCGCGATGTTTTCCCTGAAATACTCTTTATCCCGTGTCAGCGCCTCCCGGATCGCGGCAGCAAGAGCTTCGGGGCTGACTTCTTTTGCGACGATTCCACACTGGTATGCCCTGATAAAGGGCCCTAAATCTCCTACCGGCATGGAAACAACCGGCGTGCCTGACTGGAGAGTTTCGGAAAATACGATGGGGAAACTTTCAATCCTGGACGGGATCACAAAAAAAGAAACGCTGTTCAGATAATTCGAAAACTCCTGGGCGCGGATGGGACCGTGCAAATCGATATATTTCTCCAGCTTAAGCTCAGAGATCATTTTTCCCAACTCCCCTTTTAAGGGGCCGGGCCCGAACATATGGAGCCGAATGGATTCCCTGATTTCCTGCGGCAGGCAGGAGACCGCTTTTATGAGCAAGTCGGGCCCCTTGTTCACGTGGTAGCGTCCGGCAAACAGGAAATGCGTTATATGCGCCGGATCCGACGAAAACAGCTTTTCAGTTGGAGGAGGCAGTTTTCTGCTTGACGGCAGGAATTCGCACGGCACGCCGGTAAGAACCTTTATGTCTTTGCATAACTGAAAACCGTCGGCATAAACCCGGTCGGCGTTTTTCATGACGAGTTTCAATATTAATTTCCCCAGAACGGGGATCTTCCTGATTTTCCAGATGTCCGATCCCAACGCCCAAATATCGTACGGGACGCCATTTTTCAGTTTCCCCGCCAATCCGAATATCCCTGACGGGACGGCCCATACGCAGAGGGTTCTCTCAATTTTATATCCGTTGTTTATTCGCAGGGTATTTTGTATGCCCTTTACAAAAAAAAGAAGAAAAACCCACCAGTTTTTCGGGTTCAAGAGGTTCATCGATGCCAGTTCCTGGTCTCCTCCCGCCCAGGGTGTGGGAACGATCGAAATACCCCGGTCCGGCTCGTACCTGCGTTTCCTCGCAGCCGGCTGCACTACGACGTTGTGTCCGCGGCCGGCAAGTTCCAGGGCAAATTGACGCACGAACAGCCCTGCAGTCCCTGTCGGGTCATCGGGGTATGCGGGATAGGAACTGGTGATGACTTGGATGTTCATTCTGGCTGGACCCTTAAAACATTCGGCAACTGGATGACGGCGCTGTCTTCACAGCTGACTCTTGTCCTTTCTGCTCTCCATTTTTCTGATTCGGTACTGAACGTCTTCCATCAACCTTCTATTCACGGCCTGCAAATCCGCGAGAAAGGCAACCAGCACGGTCTGAAACCCTATGCCCAGAAGGATCGAGGCCAGGATCAGCGATTGAACATGGCCCTCGCCGCCATCCCGGAAAAAATAATAGAGAAACCTGAGGCCGACCACGAAACCCGAAGCGAATAAGGCCAGCCCCGCCGTCATGAAGAAACGGAACGGCTTATAGACGACAAAAATGCGGATGATGGTCAGTACCGATTTTTTTATGTAATGGGGGACGCTCTTGAGCAGCCGCGACGGCCTCAGGTCCTCGTTCACATGGACCGGAACCGAGATAATGGCCATGTTCTTCTGTCCGGCCTGGATGATCGTCTCAAGCGTGTAGGTGTAGTCGTTAAATACATTAAGACGCAGCGCAGCCTCGCGGCTCATGGCCCGGAACCCGCTCGGCGCATCAGGAATCTCAGTCCTGCTGGCGTACTGCACGATCCAGCTTCCGAACTTTTGCAGCGTTTTTTTTGCCAGTGAAAAATGCCTGATTTCGCCGATCGGTCTGGCGCCAATGACTATTTCCGCCCTGTTCTCGAGGATGGGACGGACAAGGAGCGGAATATCGGCGGCGCGATACTGATTGTCGGCATCGGTATTGACGATAACATCCGCCCCCAGCTTTATGCAGGCGTCCAGCCCGGCAAGAAAGCCCCGTGCCAACCCCTGGTTTTTGCTGAACGACACGACATGATCAACCCCGTTCGCTTTCGCCACCTCTACCGTTTTGTCCGTGCTCCCATCGTTGATGACAAGCCATTCCACCGTATCAAAACCGGGCACGGATCGGGGAAGGTCCCGCAGAGCAATCGCCAGCGTGTCCGCTTCGTTATAGCAAGGAATCTGGATGATGAGCTTCACATGGCCTCCTTTTGCAGCGGACCCCGACTATGCAGGATTCCTTCTCGGACGGTAACGTACGCAGACGACAAAAAAAATCACGAATAGAATTGTCCCGATAGCGCTAAGGGCAGCGCCATCTCTGAATGAACGCGGTTCGTATCTGAATGTCACCCGGCTTGCTCCGCTTACCGGTATCGCCGGCAACATGCCGAGATAGGCATCGTATTTTACCCGCTGCTCGCCGATATAGGCTTTCCAGCCGGAATCGAGATGCATGGGCAGGACGATCCAGCCTGCATCAGCTTTTGAGTAAATGATATTTATCAATCCGGCGGAAGACTGCGTGATATCCAGGCCGGAGAAATCGATTTGATCTCCGGAGGCATCCAGACTCTTCACGAAATAGGCGCCGTTCGTCACCTGCTTGTTTTCCAATACCAGAATGTCTTTTTCCAGGTCGATCACGTTCCATTTTTTTTGCGCAATGGCCTCATTGTTCGTGTTCAGGTACGCTTCGATTCTCATATTGAGAGACACGGGCGTCCTTGCCCCGTTTATTTCAAGAGAAGGCCCCCTTGCTCCCGACGCGGCGGTCGTCCATGCCGTCAATCTGCCCGGACCGGCGTAGCCCGGCAGCGACAGAGAAGCCGAATAGACTCCCCTCTTGAGTCCCATTCGTTCCGGAAGTTCAACAAAGACCCACTCATTGTCTTTGATCTCTTCCTTATCTTTAGTCACCGAAAAGAGCTCTTTTCCGTCCCGCCAAAGCGTGAGCCGGACGTCGGATGGGGAGTGTTCCTCGCCGAAAGTGTCGAACAGGAACGCGAGTGCCCCGATCTTCATGGAATCCGGCGCCGAAAGATATTGCTTCCAGGCGTTTGCCGGCAGGGGCGGGGCCGGGCGGGGGGATACTTCGGGCAGAGTCAGCACGGTTCTCGGGTCCCTGAAATTTTTTTTGCTGACGAGCAGATACTTTATCGCGAGCTTGTCCATCAGCGGCGAATCGTAATGAAGGTATGAGCTGTCAACAGCGGCTGAAGTCGCAGAAGGGAAGGGATCGTCAGCGAGGCTTGCGAGGACTTCTTTTTCCCTGTCCGTACGAAAACTGTGTCCATACCACTCAGGGATGCCGTATCCGCCCAGGGTCCCGGCGAACCAGTAAGACCTGTCGGCAATCACCGACTGCAAAGGGCCAAGGTGTTCCTTGACGTAACGAATGCTGGGCGTCATCGGGTAGAACCAGGCCGAAGGGACCACGGCGTTAAAGTTGTTGAACAGTTTTTTCTGGGAGTGAAATTGTACAATCATTATTCCGACGACCAGTACGATGACGAGCCGATGAGCGCTTGCCGGCGTCATGTTGAGCGCGCGAGCGAGCGCAGGCGGCAGGTTTGAAATAACATAGTCCAGGCCGATGGATGACAGGGCCGCCAAACCCAGGAGCGGGATAACGATCAACCTGCCCCAGCTGTTGTTCTTAAAAACAGGCAATGCAGCTACCAGGCCGTGGGGGAGCAGGCCGAAGGCTATCGAGATCGTGATGAGAACGAGCAATCCAAGAAACAAAATGAAGCGTTGCAGCTTTTTATCATCGGTGCGGAAAGCGGAAACAATTCCGACGAACGCAAACAGAAAAACCGGGATGCCGATATACGCGGTACGCTCGACCCGCGGCGGGTTTTCGTAAAAGAAGAAGAGGAGCATATCTCGTATGCTGAAAGGCGTTCCGCCCCCCGACCGGTAGCTCAGATTCACCCCGGACAGAGAGTCAGCCAAGGGAAGAAGTGCAATGGCGGCCATCAGAAAAGCAATGCCCACCGCCAGAAAAGGGAGCCCTGTTTTTTTCAGGAGAAGTTTCACACGCCGGACATCCGTAGCGGCGCGGGAAGACCCGCGGAATGGCGGGACGTTCCAGACAAGAACGAGCAGTGAAAAAGAGTAAAAACCGAAGGCGGCAACGGCGGGAAATCCCCCGAGTATCATCAAAAGCGAGGTCATGGTGATTGCCGGCAGCCATCTCATATCTTCTGTTTTAAGGTACATGACCGCGGCCCAAAGAAGCCAGGGAATCCACATGGCGGTCGAAACCTGCTCCCAGAAGAACCATGCCGCGTGGAAGCCGCATAACATGAAGACAATGCCGCCCCAGAGCGAAGGCAGCCAGCGCACGAAGGTTTTGAGCAGCAGATAGCAGCCGAAGCCCGAGATGACGAGTTTGGCAAGCCCCACGAAGTAATAGGCGAGCGCGTTGTCCTTTACAGCGAGAAAAAGCAGAAACACGGGGTTGAAAAGCTCGAACCCTGCCGGCTGACCGCCCGCTGCATAAGGGTACCAGAGAGGGTTTTCCCCTTTTCTGATCAGGGCCTTCTGCTGAATCCAGCCGGGGAGCTGCGAATCGACGACATCGCTCCGCTCCTCGTTCACGGCCTTGCGATTGCTGTGGACCGAGGACCAGCCGGGAAACTCCAGCATCCTGTCGAACGGCGCTACCGTCTGCTTCGAGAACGGATTGGCCCCCAACGCATATACGGAGAGGCAGATAAGCGCGAGGAAAGCGAAAAGAGCCTGATGGCGGGCAGGAAAATTCAGCTTCGCTCTTTTTGCAATCAACTGATCCTGACTATTCGAATTGACAGCAATCACCTTCCGCTCCCGGTCCTTCTGCGCATAACGGCACATATTAACATACAATTTTTAATTAATACAACAGTTTTTGTTTGCTGGTATCGTTTTCGCCTGCATAGGATAAAAAAATGTCGGCCAGCGGTCTCGAACTTCAAGAGCTCCTTGGCGGCTGAGACAGGAATACGATTTTGGATGAAAAGAATCAGCCTCATTACAGGCTGCAATCGGGAAAGGCGGCAGGCTCTGGCTCATTAAGCCACGTACGCGAACCGGGTCCGGAAACAAACGAGATCTGCAGGGCGTTAGGAAAGGGCGGGCTCAAAACGATTTTTAGCAAGAACTACGCCGGAATAACCGCTGGTTTGTTTGAAATGCAGAAAAGAAAAAAGCCTCCCTGATTACCCGGGCACTTTATTGTCTCCGCTCCGCTGAAAAACGAGCACGCGGTCCGGTGATTGGAACACGTACTTTCTTGCATCATCATGCCACTTATAAACCGTCAGGTCATCGGAAATCAAGTCCACCGCCCCGACCATCCGATAGTTTTTTTTAAGATAACTTTTGAGCCAGTCCAGGATAAGTCTTTCGGAATAGGGGTGCACCAGCCATGAATCGTCCACTGACACCAGCACGATAAATTTAGGACCCGAAGACTCGATCTCGTGAATCAATTCTTTTTGCATGGACAACGCGTAATCGTGTTTTTCCATCAGGCCGTACATATAAATATGCCCGGTGGCCGAGCGTCGTTTCGAGTAAAAATAGATTTCCGGCTCCGACCCCAGCACGGCGATCCTGTCGGCCCCAGTGCTGTTGGCTTCGATGAACTTCGCTATTTCAATCGATTCGGGAAAAGGATTGTACGCGTAGAGTCTTCGGGAAATCGCGGCCGGTCTTTCTTTAAAGAGATACTCCTTCTGGTATGCTATGCCGATCAATAAGGCCGCAATAAAAATTGCGGTCCCCGCGGACTTTGCGTAGCGCGATTTAAAGAAGGATCCCGCCTTTGAATTGAGATAAGGGACAAAGAGCCCCGTTGATATCGAGACCGCGGGAAGAAGCGTTACAAAGTAGTGATTCCGAAAATAAAATCCGGGGCAGATGGATAAGAAGGAAAAGAGAGCAAAAAGAAGAATGAACGCCTTGTTCGCGTTCAGATTACGACGGAAAAACAGGACAACGAGACCCGATGAGGCAATGATCCATACAAGGTAAAATCCGTCTACTACATAGAGAAGTCCGTCTTCGAAATTACCGAGGATCTGGAAGGCGGGAATTTGGGCGCCGTACTGCAGGGCGTACTGAACAGTCCAGAACCAGAACTTATCAAAGACGCCGGAGCCGGAAAGCCAGAAAACGGCGGCAAGGAAGGGCAGGAGCGCGCCGGACGTGAACAGCAAGAGATGCAGCGGCATTTTTTTTGAGGCACGCCCGGGCTTTGAGGCAAAATAATGATAAATCATGTATGAAACGCCGAACGCTATGAAAAACAGGCCGGGCTGTTTCATGAGAAAGGCCAGGCCGAACACGGTCCCCGATAAAAAATAAAGGTGGGGCCTGTTTCCTTCCATGGCGATGAGCAATAACAGCGCGCCTCCGACGGCCGGCAGCGCCATAAAATGCTCCGCGTGCGCCGCAAAGCCGAAAACGGATGAACTGAGGGAAAGAACGGCGTAGGTCGCGCTCGCGACGACGGCCGAAAAGTCGTTCATCAGTTTTCTGCCGAGATAAAATAACAAGACGATTGTCGCGCAATTCAGTACGAGCAGCCCCAGGTGTATGCCCTGAAGAGACTGTCCGAACACGGACATGATGCCGGCATACATAAGGCTCGTGCCGGGAAGTTTCATGCTGTACGCGGCGCTGTAAGGCGGGACCCCTTGAAGCATGAGCTGTCCGGTATAGGCATATTCTCCCTCGTCGCGTTCAAGGGGAACATTCAATAGCCTTACCCGTACCAGGACGACGAACAAGAGAATGAAATCCTGACTGAAATATATACTGTATATATTGGCTTAGGAAAGGTGATGCTTAATGGCCAAAGAAACAACTCATTGCAGTCAAAAACCTCAGCTGGTTATTTGAACGAAAGCATCATTCGATACATTCACGAAATATACTTCACGAAATTTGACATTGATATAAACTTGTATAAGCAAAACTTAACGACCGATGCGTTAAAATTAATCACGCAGTAGATGTCGCCGGCGTCACATCTCAGGTGTTGGCAAGACGTAGAGACTAAAAGCAATACGACTGATTCCAACCTGCCGGTCTGCAGCGACGCGCCATGCGGCCCGTGAGGCGCGTGTTCATGTGCATGTTACGATCCAAGATGTGCAACATTTTTGTTTGACCGAAAACATTTGCAGGTGAAGCTGATGAAATTTGCCATGCCTTTAGATATTAATTTCTGTTGAAGTTTCGACAAAGTTATCCCCTTTAAAGCGGCTGGAAGATTTGCCGAAATCAGTGGTAGGAATAATATTGAAGCTGGAAGGAATCAATCGGAACGCCTTGTAGGAATCCGCCGGCGTCTGCAAGAAGCAAATA
>OFHG01000414.1_pt1 | contig 17491 bp, 15 predicted proteins | sample 1521931 | NCBI WGS metagenome assembly OFHG01 (sample SAMEA2468438, study PRJEB22500) | soil metagenome | biome: Glassland; feature: Farmland; material: Clay | place: Australia | collected 2013-01-31 | depth 0.55 m
GTAGCCGCCTCCTGCGCGCGTCGCGCACGCGCCCGCCGGCGTGCCCGCCTACGGCCTGGCCCCGCTCCTCGATCACCTGGGCGTGGCCCGCGCCTGCGTCGTCGGCGCGTCCTATGGCGGGTTCGCGGTCCTCCTCCTGGCGCTTCGCCGCCCCGATCTCGTCCGGAGCCTTGTCCTTGCGGAAGCGGCCCTCCTCGGCTGGGTCCCGAATCTCCCCGGCGGCCGCGCCGTGTACGACGCGTTCATGGCCCGGCTGTGGCGGCCCGTCCGCGAGGCCTTCCAATCGGGGGACATCGACGGAGCGCTCCGGACCGCGTCGGACATGTTCGCGGGGCCCGGGGTCTTCGACGACCTGCCGCCGGAGGTCCTCCGCTACATGCGGGACAACGCGCTCGAGTGGGACGTGCTCACCTCCTCGACGGATCCGTTTCCCTACGTCCCGCGGGAGGCGGTGCATGCACTGCGCATCCCGGTCCTCCTGATGAGCGGCGAGCGGACGATTGACGTGCACCGCCTCATCGACCGCGAACTCGAGGGAGTCCTCCCGGACGTCCGGCGGGTCGTGATCCCGGCGGCGGGGGAAGACATGTGGACGGAGGCGCCCCTGGTCTGCCGGGGTCATCTCGAGACGTTCCTCCGCGGAACCGGAGCCGGCGACGTGGCCTGACCGCGGTTCCCTCCGTCCCGGATTCCGCAGGAGCTTCACGCCCGCGTGGGCCACACATCAGACTCAAGTACGATGGGCGCGTGGAAAACTGGTTATGACCCCCATCAAGAAGAAGGAGGAGGTGTCTCAGGAGGTCACGGAGACCATCTCGAAGAAGGTGGCGAACCGGAAGCCCCTGGACCAGCGCATCGAGGACCTCCGCCACAAGATCCTGTACCTGAACCCCTACAGTGGCTGGATCCCCAAGGATGTCCGCCAGCGGATCGTGAATGTCGTGGACGGGGACGGGGAGATCGTCGGGGAGCTGGAGGAGGGCAGCGACGGCTTCGTGCAGCTCGCCCTCGTCGTGGACCGCAGCCTGGTCCGGGTGTCGCTGTACCCGGGCCGGAACCACGCGATCGCGGTGAAGACCGCCGTGGGCCCGTAGGCGGTTCGGCACGAAGCGGCAGGCCGGGCGCGCCGTGACCAGGAACCCGCGATGGACGGCATCGACGCGGCCGGTCTCCGCGGAGCTTCCGCGCCGCCGCAGGCGCGCGCTCGCCCTCACGGAGCCCGGCGGCTCGGGAAGCGCTCGGGCGCGGCCACGTCCGAATCACGCCCGAGGAAGGAAGAAGCGGGCTCGTCCACGAGGCCCGTGCCGGCTGCGGACGACGGGATGATGCTGTTGGGGTCCGCGATGATGTACGTCTCCCGGAGCCGCGAGAGGTAGCCGCCGCGGAGGTCGCGGATGGAGCCGGAGCCCGCCGCGAGGTTCCCGTAGGGGATGCGCGGGTTGAACAGGCTCTTCACGACGGGGGCGCGGCAGAGTGGACACCGTTGCAGCTTCGCGCGTCCGTGCCGGCGGCCATGCCCGAGGGTCGCCAGGACGATGGAGCTGGCCTGGCGTCCGGGTTTGGGAGGAGCCCAGGGGGCTCCGAGGCTGGACACCCCGACCGCAGGGGGCCCGGTCTCGTGGAGGAACGCCTCGAGCGCGGAAAAGAACTCCGCCTCCCTCCACCGCGAGAGCTCCGTCTGCGGACGCACCGCGGACGGGGACGTGCTGAGAGAGCCCTGGAACGGGGGGGTCCCTCCGGGGACGTAGGCGACGATGCTCCCGAGGGGCAGCCGGCTCAGGACGCGCGACCCGAGCCGCATGGAGACCAGGTTCCCCTGGGGGTCGGCGACCGGCTTGACCTCGCTCAGGGTCTTCTGGACTCGGTTCCACAGGGACACCTCCGCCTGGGAGGGCGGCCGGGGTGGGGGCGCGTTCTCCGGTTCGTAGTCGCCTCCGTGCCCGTCGAAGCGGAACCGTAACCGGCCGAGGGGATCCCGCTCGATCCGGCCGTCGGGCGTCTCGAGGACCTTGAGCCCGAACAGGCCTACGCGGGGCCGCGTCCGCTGCATCGTGCGTTCGACGAGGAAGAAGGCCGCGGCCTCGTGCTCGTTCGCGCGCCGCAGCATGGGACAGGAGTCGGGGCGGGAGGATTAAGACTTTCCGCGCGCGAGCGCAAAAACTGTACCAGTCTCCCAGGGGCGCGCGATCGGGGAAGATCTCACCGGCCGCGCCTCGCCGCGGCCGGTGCGGTGGCGGTCCCTTAGAACACGACCATCCCGATGAAGGGGATGACCTGGGCGTACCACTGCGTGCGGCAGGCCAGGATTGGGTCGCTCAGGTGGAGAATCGGGTTGTAGTTCGGCCCGAGCCCCGTGCAGCCGAAGGGGTTGGCGCCGGCGCCGGTGAGCATCGCGTACGTGTAGTTCACGGGGCCCGACATGCCCGACACGAGGAGGCTGATGAAGTAGGTGGCCGACTGCCACTGGGAGCCCGTCGGGGAGCCGAACGGGACCTTGGCGTTGATGAGGGCGACGTAGGGCGTGCCGCCGGCCTCCTGGTTCGTGGGGTTGATGTCGAAGACCGCAGGCGCCGTGGTCAGCTGACAACCGGCCGGGAGTCCCGGGTGGGCGTACTCGAAGTCATTGATCTGGTTGGCGTTCCCGGGGTAGTTTGTGACGCCTCCCGCGTTCGCGTTAATCAGCGTGCTACACGGGGCCTCGGTGAAGAAGGCGGCCCCCGCGGACGACTGCGTGTTCTGGAAGAACGCCTCCGTCCAGCCGTCCATGAAGATCGTCGTGTTCCCGTGGTTGGCCAGCTTGAAGTGGAAGATCACGCCGGCGTTCATCCAGGACTTCGGCACCCGGAACGGCTGGAAGGTGTTTGCCGTGTCGAAGGGCGCGCTCAGGTTCGACAGCCACACCTCGCCCGTCCGGATCTGGACGAACCCGATGTACTGCCACAGCTCGCTGGGGATGGTCTGCGTGTTCGTGATCGTCGTCGGGTTGGGCGCGACGTTCAGCACGAACCGGGTCTGGGACTGCTGGCCCGACAGGTCCGTGGCGTTCAGGAGGACGTAGGTCCCGGACCAGCTCAGGGCCGGGTAGGGCGCGTTCATGCAGGAGTTCATGCCGAGGGTGAAGACGTTGTCCCCCGCGGCCAAGTCCGGCGGATAGCCGTTGTCGCTCATCTTGAGCGGGAGCGCGCACGCCGTCGCCGACCCCGCCCAGGCCGTGATCTGCGCGTAGACGGAGTCCGGGTTCAGGTCATTGTTCGGCGAGATGACCTCCGCGTAGAGGTAGAAGCCCGCCCCCTGGTAGACGGTGTTCGGCTCGCCGGTGTTGACGCTGGACGCCCACACGTTGAGGAAGATCGGGGGCCGCTCGGCCGTCTGCTGGTTCAACGTGCCGGACCACACCACCGTGCCCTTCGAGGAGTCCACAATCGTGACCGTGATGCTGTCCGAGACGCTGAACCCGGGGGCCACGTAGGACCAGCGCTTCCCGATGGTCCAGACGCTGTCCGAGCCGTCGATGAGCCCGTTGGGGTTCGGCACCAGGCGCGGGTTGAAGAGATGGAGCGTCGCGGTGTAGGTCGTCTGCGGCTGCGAGGCCGGTTCATCCGTGACGTAGATGATGGTCGGCACGGGGTAGAGGGCCTCGCCGCCGTTCTGGGTCAGCGTGATGTTCACGCCGGTGGGGTTGGCTCCTGGGTGGATCGGGACCATGGAGGACGAGATGTCCACGCGCGTCTGCGCGACCGGCGTGGGGACGCTCGACACCCAGACGATGATGACGGAGAACAACGTGACCGTCATGCCGAGGATGAGGATCGTCCCGATGACTTCCGAGACACCGGACTTCTCTTCGCGGAGGATTGCCTTCACGATGGGGCCTCCCGGCGGGCAGGACCGGGCCACGCACCCGGCGCCACGCTATATAAGCCGTTCGTGGTGATTACCATCCGGTGATAGCGGGCGTCGCTAAACGTGCATGCGCGCCCGCTCCGCGGCACGCCGCGGTGCCCGCGGCGGTGCGTGAACTACGTCCGATTATGCCGCCGCGTACGCCGCCTGGGACGTCTCGCCGCGACTTTTTCCATTCATTGGGTCGTATAAAAATCATTTCCTCCATAGGGGCGGGGGAGCATCCTCCCGCGCGATAACGCCTGGAAATCGAGAAAGATAACTGAGCGGTAACGTATTTATGCGGAAGGCCGGGATGCGCGCCCGATGCCCGCCGGTCGTGGTCCACGGGACGCGAAGCAAGGACCACGCCAGGGAGGCACGCCTATGTCTGACCGAGCCACTTGGAAAGGCAAGGTGCTGAGCCTTATGATCGTCTCGATGATCGCCCTCGGAGGGGCGACCGTCCTGCTCGGCGCGTTCAGCGCGCCAGCCCGCGCCGCCACCTGCAACCAGGGCGGGGGCATCATCACCGCGAACTGGACGATCGACACCACCCAGGTCTGCAGCGGCATCCTGTACACGGTCGACGGCTCCATCACGATCAACTCGGGCGGCAGCCTCACCCTGGTCAGCGGCGGCCTGAGCTTCCTCAAGGACGCGACGCACACGTGGCCCACGCTCACCGTGAACTCGGGCGGCGCGCTCGTCCTCGACAACTCCATCGTCACCACGCAGACGAAGACCATCGACCCGTACCTGAAGCTCGCCATGGTCGTCACGGGCGGCTCGCTCACGATGAAGAACGGGGCGATGCTGAAGTTCCCCGGCTGGTTCAACGCGACCGGCGCGACGATCTCCATGACGGACTCCGCCATCACGGGCTTCCTGCCCGGCGAGCTGTCGGGCACCGGCCTCTACACGTCCGACAACGACAACAGCCCGCTGATCGCGTGGTCCGGGACGACCGCGACCCTCTACCAGTCCCAAATCGCCCGGATCTACGAGAACACGAGCGCGGCCGGCGCGACGAACGTGACCGGGCCGATCGAGGGCAATGTCAGCCTGACCTCGAGCAGCAACCTCTACGCCTACGACTCCTACATCGGCGTCGACTACTCGAACGTCTTCGGCCTGCACAACGAGCTGCAGGTCTCCGGAGGCTCGAACGCGTACCTCTACAACGTGACCATCGACCAGTCCGAGACCCCGACGTCCCAGTCGGTCTGGCAGCCGGCCTACATGCCGCTGGACAGCACGAGCAACCTCTACCTGCTCCGCTGGCTCCACCTGACCGTCGTCGACTCGACGGACTTCCCCGTGAGCGGCGCGACGGTCTGGTCGGTCCAGAGCCCCGCGGCGACAACGGCCCAGTACCCGGACAACTCGATGGGCACAACGCCCTCCGCGACGACGCTCGCCTACCTCGGCAAGACCGCGAGCAACTGGAACACGACGAACACCAATGGCCAAGTCGTCATCCCGCTCTACACGGACCAGATCACCACGGCGAGCCTGCCCAACGCGAACTCCTTCGGGAACTACCAGATCACCGTGGCCTTCGGGAGCGCGACGGCCTTGGCCGGCGTGAACTTCAACCCCTACCCGGCGGTCACTTGGCAGGACAACAACGTCTGGGGCAAACTCCCCATGTCGAACGTCCAGGTGCGGACAGGGCCGGACCTCGCCCTCCACCCGTCCGACTACACGACCACGGTCAGCCCGATCGCGGGCCAGAAGTTCACGGTCTACGCCATCATCTACAACCAGGGCCAGACGACCGCGACCGGAGTGCCCATCGCGGCCTTCCTGGACGGCAACCGCTCGGACCAGGTCGCGCTGATGACCGGCCTCACGGTCGCCGCGGGCTCGTCCCTGAACGTGACGCTGAACGTGACGGCCATCACGACCTCGGGGGCGCACACGCTCGAGCTCATCGTGAACCCTGACTTCACGATCAACGAGGGCGGCGCGGCCCAGCTGAACAACAACTTCGCGAACATCACCGTCAACGTGCTGCCGCCGCCGCAGGGCAACGTCGCAATCTCCGCGCCGACGGTCGGCCTGGACGTGAACCCCGGGAACACGATCCTCGTGAAGGGCGTCGTGCGGGACCAGAGCCTGAACGCGATCAGCGGCGTCCCGCTGACCATCGAGCTGCTCTCCTCGACCAACGCGGTCATCGCGAGCGCCTCGACGACCTCCGATACCAACGGGTACTTCACCGCGACCCTCACGGTCCCCTCCGGGACCGCGGACGGGACGTACACGGTGTCCGTGGCCTCGACGCTGACCACGATCCAGTCGGACAGCACGACGGTCTCCGTCCGCACGCCGGCGTCGTTCCTGAACACGCCGGTGCCGCTCCTGGGGATCGCCTGGTGGCTGTTCCTGATCATCCTCGCGATCATCGTCGCGGCCGCGGTCGGCATCACCCTGTACTTCAAGGTGTACGGCCTCGGCAAGATGGTCGAGTGCGGCGAGTGCGGCGCCTTCATCCCCGAGGACGCCACCGTGTGCCCGAAGTGCGGCGTCGAGTTCGAGAAGGACATGGCGAAGTGCTCGAACTGCCAGGCCTGGATCCCCGTCGACGTGAAGCAATGCCCGGAGTGCGGCGTCGAGTTCGCCACCGGGCAGCTGGACATGGCCGACTACCAGCAGAAGATGCGCCTCCAGTACGACGAGGTCGTGCAGAAGTTCAAGGAGGACGCGTCCCGCTCCCTCGGCCGCGCGCTCTCGGAACAGGAGTTCCAGGAGTGGTGGCGCAAGCAGCCGACGTTCCTGACGTTCGAGGACTGGCTCCACGAGGAGGAGGAGATGCGCAAGGAGGGCTCCCGCGCGTGCCCGATCTGCGGCACCCTCAACTCCGTGACCGCGAAGGTCTGCCACAAGTGCGGCAGCCTGATGAAGGCCGCGCCCGCGAACAAGCCCGGCGTGGTCAAGGTCGGCGCGCCGAAGCGCGTCGCGAAGCCCGTGGCCGCACCGGCGCAGGCCGGCGAGGAGGCCGCGGCGCCCCCGGTCCCGGAATCCGGCCCCATCGTCCAGAAGCGGATCGTCAAGCGGACCCCCGGCGAGGGCGAGCAGGCCGAGGACGAGGACCAGGGCGACCAGGGCGTGTAGGAACACCAGTCCAGGAGGCCGCCTGAACGAACGGAGGCCTCCTGGACCTTACCTTTTCATCTCCTCCGTGGAGCGCCCCGCTTGCGCGGCCGCGGGCGGGATGCGGGACAATCGTTTACGTGACGAACTTGAGCCGCTGAGTCGGATCGGATGCTGGCATCGAGCTCGCGGCCCCACGACCCGGCGGGAGACCGCGGATCCGCCCGTCCTGTTTCGAGCCCCGCGGCAACTCGGAGGCCCGGACCGACGAAGGCTATTTATGCGGTCTTGCCCCTCGTGCTCCGAAGGGGGTGTGGGTTGCCGTGGCCAAGGTCGTCCTAGAGTCGCTCACGAAGGTCTACGGGGAGGTCGTGGCCTTCAAGAACCTCAACCTGGAGGCCGGCGACAAGGAGTTCCTCGTGCTCCTCGGGCCTTCGGGCTGCGGCAAGACGACGACCCTGCGGTGCATCGCCGGGCTCGAGCAGCCGACGGAGGGGGACGTCTACATCGGCGAGGAGCGCGTCACGGACCTGGAGCCCAAGGACCGCAACGTGGCGATGGTCTTCCAGTCGTACGCGCTGTACCCCCACATGACGGTCTTCAAAAACATCGCCTTCCCGCTCGAGAACGCGCGGGTCTCGCAGCAGGAAATCATACGACGGGTGAACGCCACCGCGAAGCTCCTCCAGATCCAGTCGCTCCTCGGGCGCAAGCCATCCCAGCTGAGCGGCGGCCAGCGGCAGCGGGTCGCGCTCGGCCGGGCGATCGTCCGCGAGCCCCAGGTGTTCCTCATGGACGAACCCCTGAGCAACCTGGACGCGAAGCTGCGCGTCTACATGCGCGCGGAGCTCAAGAAGCTCCAGAAGGACCTCGGGATCACGACGATCTACGTGACCCACGACCAGGTCGAGGCGATGACGATGGCGGACCGCATCGCCCTCATGCACAAGGGGGCGCTCCAGCAGTGCGCCCCGCCGAAGAAGGTGTACGACCATCCGGAGAACCAGTTCGTCGCCGGCTTCATCGGCAATCCCCCGATCAACTTCTTCGAGGGCGTGCTGACGCGGGAGGGGGTCCTGGACCTGAAGGAGTTCCGCATGGACCTTCCGGAGGGGATCCGCGGGGCCCTCGCAGAGACGCCGGGAAAGGAGGTCGTCGTCGGCGTGCGGCCCCAGGACGTCGTCGTGCACGGAGACCACGAGGCGCCCGGCCGCGTGCCCGTCGAGGTCTACACGACGGAGCCCATGGGCGACATGACCATCCTCGACCTCAAGGTGGGAGACATCGTCCTCAAGGTCGTCGTCTCCCCTGATTATGAGGCGCGCGAGGGGCAGCGGGTCTACGTGAGCTTCCCCGCGAACAAGCTCCACCTCTTCGACGCCGAGACGGGGGAGGTCCTCGCCTAGCGGTGCCTCGGGACGGGGCCTCATGTCCGTCCGCGACGCGCTCTGGGACGACATCCGGCGGCTCCGCGCGCCCGAAGGCTACCTGCGCGCCGGCGCCCCGCGGTACGCGACCCTCTTCGGCCGCGACTCCCTGATTGCGGCGTGGCAGTTGCTGGACTGGGACGCGGGCGTCGCGAGCGCGACCCTCCGGGCCCTCGCGAGGTACCAGGGGCGGAACGTCGACGCGGTCTCGGAGGAGGAACCGGGGAAGATCCCGCACGAATGCCGCTTCGACGCCGCCTCGCAGGCCGAGATGCCCGACTGGAAGTTCCCCTACTACGGGAGCGTGGACAGCACGCCCCTCTTCCTGATCCTCGCCGACGCGTACGTGCGGGCGACGCAGGACCGCGGGCTCGCGGCGGACCTCTGGCCCTCGCTCCTCGCGGCCCACCGGTGGATGGAGGCGTACGGGGACGCGGACCACGACGGCTTCCTCGAGTACGCCCGGAAGAACCCGAGGGGCCTCCTGCACCAGGGATGGAAGGACGGGTCGGAGGACCACCTGAAGGTCGAGCCTCCCGTGGCGCTCGTCGAAGCCCAAGGCTACGCGGTCGCCGCCCACGAGGCGTTCGCGCGCCTCGCGGCATTGCGCGGTTTGGACGACTCCGCCGAGCCGGCGCACCGGGCCGCCGCCCTCCTGCGGAGACGACTGGACGAGGCGTTCTGGGACGACGGGATGGGCTTCTACGGCCTGGCCCTCGACCGGGCGAAGCGCCTCCGCCGCGCGGCCACGTCCAACCCGGGTCACCTCCTCCTCTGCGGGGCGGTCGAACCCTCCCGGCTGGACGCGGTCGTGGAGCGCCTCTTCCAGCCCGACCTCTGGACGCCCTACGGAATCCGCACCCATGCCACCACCGAGCCGGACTTCGATCCGACGTCGTACCACCTGGGCAGCGTGTGGCCCCACGACAACTGGTTCCTGTACCGCGGCCTTCTCGCGGTGCGCCGCGTCCGCGAAGCCGTGCGGGTCCGCGAGGCCCTCCTCCGCGCGCACGCGGAGCTGGGCCGGATCCCCGAGCTCTACGCGGTCGTCGGCGAGCGGCTCGTCGACCTCTCCGGACCCACGTCGCCGGGCGCGCACGCGAACCCCCTCCAGGCCTGGGCGAGCGCCGGCCTCCTGGACATGGTCTCGCGGCCCGGAGCGCAGCTCAGCCCTTGATCGTCCACCCGATGAGCCCGCGGATGTAGTATTTCTGCAGGATGAAGTAGACCGCGAGGGGGACCGACATCGTGAGGATCGAGGCGGCGGACAGCAGGTCATAGGGCTTGACGCGCTGTCCGACGAGCCGCGGCACGCACTGCGTGGAGAGGTACCAGTTCGGGTTCTGGATGAGGATCTGCGCGAAGAAGAAGTCGTTCCAGACCCACATGAACTGGAAGACGATGATCGCCGCGAGGGCGGGCAGGGTCATCGGCAGGACGATGCGGAAGAAGACCTTCAGGTCGGACGCGCCGTCGACGCGGGCCGCCTCCTCGACCTCCACGGGAAGCGTCTGGTAGAAGTTCCGCATGAAGAGGATGATCCAGGGGATGCCCCATGCGGAGTGCAGGAGGATCAGGCTGAGCAGGCTCCCCGTGAGCCCGGCCTGGATCATCATGTTGTACACCGGGACGGCGACCATCATCTGCGGGATGGCCATCAGGAGGACGACGCTCAGGAAGATGTAGTCCCGGATCGGCGTGCGGTACCGGGCGAACCCGTAGCCCGCCAAGGCGCCCACGGCCATGGGGATGACCGTGGCGGGGAGGGCCACGAAGAACGAATCCCGCAGCCCGAGGGAGAGCGGGCAGCCCTCGTTGTTCCACGCACGGACGAAGTTGTCGAGCGTGAACGTGAACGGGGAGAGGTTCCACCACCCCAGGGAGGTCTGGTAGAGGGGGCGCACGGCGACCATGGCCACGCCGATGAACGGAACGAGCCAGAGCAGTCCGACGCCCCACGCGATGACGTGGATGGCGATCGTCTTGGGCCGGAGGCGGAAGCGGCGCCGGCGGCGCGCCTTCGTCGCCGCGGGCGCGGCCGCTGCCTCCGCCGCCGTCACGCCGCCGCCCCCGGGTTCTCGGCCTCGTCCTCCTCCTTCGGCTTCCTCCGCGCGGTCCGTCTCGGCCGCCGCACGCGGGGGAGGTTGAGGAAGCTCCGGAAGAGAAGGACCGCGACCACGAGCGTCAGGACCGTGAGCAGGGTCGCCACGACCGTGGCATGGGAGTAGTCGGTGCTGACGAAGTAGCGGTACATCTGGAGGGCCAAGACGTCCGCCGCGTCGCCCGCCCCCCCGTACGCGTTCGTGGCCCCGATGACGATGTCGAAGAGCTTGAGTTCCCAGAGGAGCGTCATCGTCATGACGACGAGGGTCACGGGGCGCAGGAGGGGCCACGTGATCTTCCGGAAGATCCGCCACTCCGAGGCGCCGTCGACCCGGGCCGCCTCGAAGTAGTCGTTGGGGATCGTCGTCAGTCCGGCGGAATAGACGACCATGCTGAACCCGGTCCAGGACCACACGGTCCCCAGGATCAGAGCCAGAAGGAGGATGCTCGGCGTCACGAGCCAGTTCACGTCGAGCTGGGGGACGCCCACCAAACCGAAGAACGCGGGAACGATCCCGATGGGCGCCTCCAGGACGAACCGGAGGACGACGCCGATGACGATCAGGGGGGTCACCATCCCGAGGAAGATTAGGGACTTGACGATCGAGGCGCCGCGGACGTTCTGCAGCAGAATCGCGAGGAAGAGACCCCCGAACAGGGTCAGGGGCAGGTGGATGACGATCCAGATTAGGTTGTTGATGAGCGTCCCGCATGGCTGGCCTCCCCCGAGGCACCCCAGGTTGAGCGTGTCCCTCGAGCCGAGGACATCCGCGTAGTTCTGTAGGCCGGGTCCGGAGGGCGTCTCGAAGCTCTGGACGAGGGTGGCCGCGATCGGGTACAGGACCAGGATCAGGAGCAGGAAGGCCGCGGGCGCGAAGAACGCCGCGAACTGCCGCTGGCGGCGGAGCCACGCGCGGACGGATCCGGCGGAAAGGGAGAAGGCCGGCCGCTTCTTCGGCCGGCTTCTCGTGGCTCCGATACTCATTGGGCTGCAGCCTTGGCCTGGATGTTCGTCAGGACGGTCTGCCAGCTGGACGGGGTCGCCCAGAGGGCCAGGAGCTGGCTCCAGAAGTACGGCTGGAACGTCCCGCCAATCGTGTCATCCAGGTCCGGCAGCACGGTCTTGCCCTGCAGGAGGGACGCCACCTTCGCGTCCACGGCCGGGTACGCGGACAGGGGGACGCCCGCGGCCGTCGCGATGTGCCCGCCCTGCTTGACCTGCTCCGTCTGCGCGTCCTTCGAGCCCAGGAACGAGGCCAGCTGCTTCGCGAGGTCCGCGTGCGCGGCCATCTTGGGCACGAAGAAGTAGTCCGCGGCGAAGACGATCCCCTGATTCGCCACGCCACCGGGGAGGCCGAAGACTCCCAAGTCGCTCGGGTCGGGGACCATTCCCGTGATCCAGCTCCCCATGAAGTAGAGCGGATAGGTCCCGTTCCAGAACAGGCTGACGCCCGGGCTGTCCCAGGTGATCGGCTGGCTCCAGAAGCCCGCCTCGAGGGTCGGGACGAGGTAGTTCTGGAAGATCGCCTTGACGCTCGGGTCCGTCCAGCTCAGGGTGCGGGCCGTCAGGTTCTGGTGCATCCCGGCGCCGCCGTAGGTCGCGATGAAGTGCTCGGTGACGTCCGTGAGGGGCCAGCCGACGCTGTCGCCGCTGAGGAGCGGCGCGTTGACGCCGGTGATGTTCTTGATCGTCGACAGGAGCGTCCAGAACTGGTTCCAGGTCGTCGGCACCTGGAGGTTATGCGCCGTGAAGAACGACTGCCGGTACCAGAAGCCGGGCTTCACCTTGCCCGTGTACGCGCCGCCCCAGATCGTCCCGTTCACCGTGAGCGGGTTGAGCGCCCCCGGCTGGTAGTTCGACGGGCTCAGGGTGTTCGTGAGGTCCATGACCCAGCCTTTGCTCGCCCACTGCGTGATGTACGAACTCGGCATGAAAATCACGTCGCCGGGAGACTGGCCCGCCTGCAGGGTAATCGGCGCCGTGAGCTGAAGATCCTCCTGCCGCGAGGTCGTATACTGGTATGGAATCCCAGTCGCGTTCGTGAACGCGTCCATCACTGGCTTGAACGCCTGCCACTCGGACCCGGCCCAGGGACCGATCACGGTCACCGTCGCGGACGACGAGGCGGGCACCGCAAGATAGTACACGCCCAGACCCGTGATCACGTTCGTCACGACCAACAGGCCCACCACGAGCGCAATCAACCGTCCTTTGCCACTCGGGGGGACGTACGTTTCAGTCTTCCCAGGCACCCCCGGCTCTGCTCCGCTCGGAGTCGACACCATACCTCCTCCACTCCGCGTCCGGGAAGGGCGTGAGGTCTCTTGAAACTTAGGCGCGTCGCGACGCCGCGGGCCGCACGAAAAAGGACGCGACCGCACGGAACGCGACGCCGCGGCGGCCGGATCCCCGCGATCTCCCGGACCAGGGTGACGCGAGGGACGCGGCTGCGGAAGGCCAAAGGAGGAAACGGCGGGAGGGCATGCCGGTACCGCCCCCTCGGAGGCAATCCAGGATGATGCACGCGTCCGCGCAGTCGGAGGTCGGAGACACGGAACAGCGCATCCCGCACCGCACGCTCGGCCGCACGGGCGAGCGCGTGTCCGCGATCGGCCTGGGGGGATACCACCTGGGCCAGCCGTCGCTTCCGGAGCCGGAGGCCATTCGCATCATCCGCACGGCGATTGACCGCGGCATCAACTTCCTGGACAACTCCTGGGACTACAACGGCGGCGCGAGCGAGACCCGGATGGGCAAGGCCCTGCGTGACGGCTACCGCGAGCGCGTCTTCCTCATGACCAAGATCGACGGCCAGACGCGCAAGGCCGCGGCGGAGCAGATCGAGGAGTCCATGCGCCGCCTCCAGACGGACGTGCTCGACCTGCTGCAGTTCCACGAGGTCATCCGCATGGAGGACCCGGCGCGCATCTTCGGGCCGGGCGGCGCCCTCGAGGCGGCCGTCGAGGCGCGCGAGCAGGGGCGCGTGCGGTACATCGGCTTCACGGGCCACAAGGGTCCCATGGTGCACCTGCGGATGCTCGAGACCGCGGCGAGCGCCGGCTTCCGCCTCGACACGGTCCAGATGCCCCTGAACGTCATGGACGCGCACTTCGACAGCTTCGAGAAGCGCGTCCTCCCGGTCCTCGTGCGGGACCGGATCGGCGTCCTGGGAATGAAACCGCTCGGGGACCGTCAGGTCCTGGAGAGCAAGACGGTGACGCCGATCGAGGGCTTGCAGTACGCCCTCAACCTGCCCACGAGCGTCGTCATCACGGGCTGCGATTCCATGGAGATCCTCGAGCAGGCGATCCGCGCCGCGACGACCTTCCGGCCGATGACGCGGGACAAGATCGACGCCCTCCTGGCGAGGACCGCGGACGCCGCGCGGCACGGGCATTTCGAGCGGTACAAGACCACGCACGACTTCGACTCGACGATCGCGTATCCGCAGTGGCTCGGGTGAACGCACCGCCTTCGTGTGCGCCGCCCCGGGCACGGAGCGGGAAAAGGCTCATCCTCTCCCGGTCCATGGTCGGCCCACGAGCGTCATCCGGAACACTCAAGAGCTCACCGACCGCGGCGGGTCCGACGACGCGGGCCTCCGGGCCCTGCTCGTTCGGGCGACGGAAGTGGGCTTCGACGCGGTCGACCCGGAGAGGGCGCTCCTCCGGAGGGTGCGGGTCGCCGACGGGATGCTGCTCGCGGGAGACGCGCGAATCGACCTGGGGCAGATTCGTGACGTCCTCGTGGTCGGCGCCGGCAAGGCGTCCGCGGGGATGGCGGCGGCCCTCGCGTCCCTCCTCGGCCCGCGCATCACGGGCGGTCTCGTGGTGGTGCCGGAGGGGCTCGCGGCGCCGCGGCGGATCGGCCCGGTCGATCTCGTCCGCGCGTCGCATCCCCTGCCCGCGGAGCGCGGACGCGCGGCCATGGAGCGCATGCTCGAAGCCCTCGGGACGCCGCGGGAGGACACCTTGGTCCTGTGCGTCATCTCCGGCGGAGGATCGGCGCTCCTGCCGGCGCCGCGGGAGGGTGTCACCCTCGACGACAAGAGGGCCACGACGGACCTCCTCCTCGCCTCGGGCGCGCCCATCGGCGAGATCAACGCGGTCCGGAAGCATCTCTCCGCCCTCAAGGGCGGCGGGCTCGCGCGGCGGCTCGTGCCCGCGACCGTGGTCACCTTCCTCGTGTCCGACGTCCCCGGGGATGTCCCGGATGCCATCGCCTCGGGGCCCACGCTCCCCGACCCGACGACCTACCGCGACGCCCTCGCGACGCTCGAGCGGTACGGGCTTCAGGAGAGAGCGTCCCCCGCGGTCGTCCGAATCCTCCGGGCGGGAGCCGCGGGCCGGATCGAGGAGACGCCGAAGCCCGGGGATCCCTGCTTCGCGCGGACGCACCACGTCTTCATCGCGCGGAACCAGGACTTCCTCGGCGCCGCCTCCGCGGCGCTCCGCGCTTCAGGGTGCGCGCCGGTGCTCGCGGGATCGGCCCTCGTCGGCGAGGCGCGCGAGGCGGGACGGTCGTTCGCGGCTTTCCTCGAATCCGCAGGCGGCGAGGCCTCTCGCGCGGGCGGGCTCGCGGCCTGTGTCGCCGGGGGCGAGACCACCGTGCGGCTCGTGGGCCGCGGCTCGGGAGGGCGGAACCAGGAGGCCGCCCTCGCCGCCGCCTTGGCCATCGAAGGCCGCGACGGAACCGTCGTCGCCGTCTTCGGGACGGACGGGATCGACGGACCCACGGACGCGGCGGGGGCGATCGTGGACGGGGGGACGGTCCGGCGGGCGCGCGAGCGAGGACTCGACCCGGCGGATCATCTCCGCCGCAACGACAGCCATCCGTTCTTCCGCGCGCTCGGGGACTCGATCCGCACCGGCCTCACGGGCACGAACGTCGGGGACGTGGCGCTCGGCATCGCGCAGGGGCGGGCCCGCTGAAGGGACCTGCCGCCGGCTCCTCAAGCGCGGCCGGGAGCGGGGATCGGGATCCCGGTCAGGCGCCTTCCTCGACTTCGGTGTGCTCGTCGGCGAGGAGCCCGTGGGCTTCCCGGTGCACCTGGTCGGCGGCCTCCTTGCTCGGGGCGCGGACGAGGCAGAACACCTCGCCGGTCTTCGCGTTGAACCAGTACTTCTCGTAGCTCACGCCGTACTTCCCCTGCACCTTGAGGTCGGCCGCGTGGGCCTCGGCGACGGCTTCCTTCGTGAGTCCTTCCACCTTCTGGTGCTTGTCCATGTACAAAGGCATGTGGCGTCCCCCAGCCTGCCGGAAGGATGAGCGGGCGGCATATAGCTCTGTCGAAGATTCGGCCGGCCTAATTGTGGGGGACCGGCGTACCTCCGCGCGGACGGATCCATCCCGGAGGCGGCTCGGACCAAGGCTTTATGCCGCGGCGACCGTGGCACGGACGGCCACATCTCCATGGTCGTCCCCCTCGCCGCGGTCATCTTCGACGTGGACGGCGTCCTCGTGCAATCCATGGAGCGGAACGCCGAGGCCTACCGGAGGACGTTCGAGCCCCTCGGGGTCCGGATCGAGCCGCAGGAGGTCTTCGCAAACGAGGGCCGCGGCTCGAGGGTGCTCATCGCCAAGCTCGCGAGGGACCACGGAATGGCGCTGTCCGCGGCCCAGTTGGACGAGATGACCCGGCGTCACCACGAACTCCTCGCCTCGCTCGGGCCCATGCCTCTGTACCCGGGCGTCGATGCACTCCTCCGGTCCCTCCATCGCCGCGGGCTCCGCCTCGCGATCGTCACGGGGAACTGGCGGGCCATCGCCCTCGCCCCGTTCGGCGAGCTCACGTCGCTGTTCGACGCGGTCGTGAGCGCGGAGGAGGTGACGCGCACGAAGCCGGACCCCGAGCCGTACCGTAGGGCGCTCGAGGAACTCGGCGTGCCCGCGGAACGCGCGGTCGTCGTGGAGAACGCCCCGCTGGGCATCGAGTCCGCAAAGGCCGCGGGGCTCCGCGTCATCGCCGTGCCGACGACGAACACCGACGCGGCGCCTAACGGCTCGTGGTCCAGACTGTCGAACACCAGGCCGGTCAGGGCGCCGGCTGGGGCGGCACGTGCGCGATCGCCGCGGGCACGCTGACGTGCGGCCCGAAGACGGTTCCTGCTGGGACGACGCAGGGTGCGAGCACGTTCACGGTGCACATCACCTCGACGACGAATGCGTCGACGGGCGGGGTGTGCCCGAGTGGCAGTGGTGTGGTGAACAACACCGGCGACGTGACGACCACGAACGACGGCTCGGATCAGTCGAGCGCCTCGACGTGCGTCGCGGGCCCGGCGATCCACATCGTGAAGACGGCGGATGCGTCGCAGGTGAACGCCGGCAAGTCGATCGGCTTCACGCTGACGGCCGGCGCCACCGCCTTCGTGGCGGGCGATACGTTCTCGGTCACGGTCCCGGAGGGCGACGATCTGTATGTGCCGCTCGATCTCGCCACCCTGGACGGCAGTCACGTCGCCCAGGCCGTGCTGCTGGGCCGCGTGCTGCGGAGGCTCGGGCGCGTCGCTCCCGCGTACCACATGGTGATTCATACTTCGCCGAACGAGTCGCAGACCAAGGGCGAGCTGAGCGGCTACTGGCGCATGCTGGCCGACGGCTACCACTGGCACATCGAGATCCTGCCAATCACGGCGATCAACAGCAAGTCGTACGGCATCAAGGAGACGTATTTCAACTCGCTGCCGCCGGAGCGGGCGGCGGAGGAGCTGCGAGGTCTCGACCCGGCATGAGGCTAGCGGGCGGCGAGCGGGGAGGGCTGATCGTGCGCCTGATGGGACTCGTGATGCTGGCGGTGGTGGTGCTGGCCTACACCTTCGGACGCCAGTTGTTTGGCGACGAGCGGCTGGCGCTGTTGACGGCGCTGCTGTTCGGGCTGCATCCCTCCAAGGTGGAGAGCGTTGCCTGGATCGGCAGCAGTTGCGTGGACGGGCTGGGGGGAGTTTTATTCTTCGCATCGCTGATTGCATTTTTGAAG